>ERZ511473.631-NODE-631-length-48984-cov-5.218149_pt1 | contig 48984 bp, 39 predicted proteins | sample MGYA00374947_ERZ511473 | MGnify/ENA primary metagenome ERZ511473 (study PRJEB26303, sample SAMN06343854) | sediment metagenome | isolation source: hot spring sediment | place: Canada: British Columbia | collected 2012-09-26 ... | reverse complement strand
ATTCGCGAGGGGGGGCAACTGCGCACGGTGGAAGAGCCGTTCCGCCCGTGGCTGCTGAGCGATACGCAGATGGCGATGGACGGCGTCCACTGGCAGGAACTCAAGGGCGAACTGGAAGGGCGACGGATGCTGAAGTACCTCGCCGTGTGCGACGGGCGCGAGGTGTTCGAGGAGCTGCGCCGCGCCCTGCGCGAGGCGCACCGCGAAATCATCGCCTACGGTTCGTTCGCACGACAGTACCTCATGCAGTCGGGCAAGACGCTGTTCAAGGGGATGACCTTCGCCGACCTGCACCGTGTGCAACTGGACATCGAGACCAGCACGCTGACCCCCGACCAGCAGGGCGCGCAGATATTGATGATTGCCCTTAGCGACACGCGCGGCTATGAAGATTTGCTGGAAGGCGACGAGAAGCAGATACTGGAGCAACTGGTCGAGCGCGTTCAGGCGTTAGACCCCGATGTGATTGAGGGGCACAACCTGTTCGGGTTCGACTTGCCGTATTTGGCGGCGCGGGCGAAGGCGTTGGGCGCGCCGCTGCGGCTGGGGCGCGACGGGGCGGAGGTGCGCTTCGGGTCGCCGCGCCAGTGCATCATCGGCGCGAACAGCCGCACCTTCACGCCCGCGTTTGTGCATGGACGCCACCTGATTGACACCTACCTGAGCGTGCAACGCTTCGACATCGGGCGCGGCGACTTGGAGAGCTACGGTCTCAAGGAAGCCACGCAGCAGCTGGGCATCGCCGCGCCCGACCGCATCCACCTGGAGCGCGAGCAGATTCCCGACCTGTGGCGCACCGACCCCGAAACTGTGCGCCGCTACTGCCTGCAGGATGTGCATGAGACGCGCCGCCTCGCCGATCTCACGCTGCCCACCGAGTTCTACCAGTGCCAGATGCTGCCCGACACCCTGCAGAACCTTGCGACCATCGGCACAGGCGAGAAGGCGAACCTGATGTTCCTGCGGGCGTACCTTGCGGAGGGGCACGCTATCCCAGCCCCGCAGGAGTCGCGCGAGTACCCCGGCGGCTACACTGAAGTGCGCCAGGTGGGGCTAATCCCGCGCATCGTCAAAGCGGATGTGGAGAGCCTGTACCCCAGCGTGATGTTGCGCTATGGCATCAAACCCCGCGCCGACCACCTGAATGTGTTTTTGCCGACGCTGGAGCGACTGCGCCGCCTGCGGTTGGAAGCCAAAGCGCGCGCGAAACAGACTCAGGGCGCAGAGTCGGCGTATTGGGACGGATTGCAGAACTCATTTAAGATACTCGTGAACTCGTATTACGGTTACTTAGGTGGTCCGTTCCACTTCAACGATTACGATGCCGCCGAGCAGGTGACGCTGACGGGGCAAGAGTTGGTTAAACAAATCGCCGCCGAGATCGAGCAGCAGGGCGGGCTGGTGGTGGAGATCGATACCGACGGCGTCTACTTCCAGCCGCCGCCCGAAGTGCAGACCGAAGCGGACGAGATTGCCTTCGTGGAGCGGGTGGGCGCGGTGCTGCCCGAAGGTATCCGCCTCGCCTACGACGGACGCTACAGGGCGATGCTATCGCTGAAGACCAAAAACTATGTGCTGCAGGGCTACGATGGCAAGCTGACCTTCAAGGGCGCGTCGCTGCGTTCCCGCGCAGACGAAAAGTTCGGGCGCGAGTTCCTGAACAACGCCATTCAGTGGCTGCTGAACGGCGAGCCAGAGCGCGTGGTCGCCGAGTACCAGCGGCTGGCGCGGGCGATCCTCAACGGCGAGGTGGACATCGAGCATCTCTGTCGGCGCGAGCGCGTCACCGCCAAAAGCAAGCAAGACACCCACCTGCTGTACCCGCTGGCGAAACGCTTCCAGATTGGCGACTATATTATGGTCTACCGCAGGCGCGACGGCAGTCTCGGCTTGTTGGAGGAGTACGCCCACGACGAAGACCGCGAGCATTATGTGGACAAGCTGTATAAGTTCGCCGCGCGTTTAGAGCCGCTGTTCCCTGACTTCGATACGCGGTTCCCTAAGCCGCAGGCAATCATTCAGGCGGAGAAGCAGCCGGGGTTGTTTGACTAACCCAGTAGCCTCCAAAGCGTCTCCACAGATTCTTCAGGCGTATGGGCAGTGGGCACTTCAAGCGGTTCGCCCGCCATCGCGAACTGCCAGCTGTTGAGCAGCACGACAGGCTTGCCGAGCCGCAGCCCCAGCGCGATTTCGGAGAGCGTGCCGTATCCGCCGCCGATGGCAATCAGTCCCTCGCTGGCGCAGGCGATGAGGTAGTTGCGCGCCTCGCGCAGCCCCGTAAAGAGCGGGATCTCGATGAACTCGTTGGGGGGCGATTCGGCGGCGTTTGCGCCGGGCAAGATGCCGATGGTCAGCCCGCCTGCCTCCCGTGCGCCTTGCGCGGCGGCGGTCATTACACCTGTCATCCCGCCGCACAGCAGCACCGCGCCGCGTTCGGCAATCAGCCGTCCCACAGCGCGCGCCTGCTCCAGCTGTTCAGGCGTGCCCACTGAGCTGCCGATAACGCCAATCAGCCGTTTGCGCGTCTGCATGGCTATTCAGGGACGCGGAGTATCAGCAGGTTCACCGCCTCGCCAATCGCGAAGTGGTACGAGACGCTGCCCAGCGAGAGCCGCTCCAGCAGCGAGTGTCCCTTCGCGCCCAGAATCAGCAGTTGCGACTCGGTCTCGCGCATCGCCTCGCGGATGGCAGGGATGGGCAAGCCTTCCACGACGACCGATTCGCACGCGGCGTTTAGCGGACGCAGCCGTTCACACACTTGGTGATTGCGCTCGTGCAGATGCTCGATGATCCACTCCACGCCCGACTCTTGCACGGCGGGCGCAGAGCGGGTGAGCGTCTGTAGGGTCTCCTCGTCCAGATCGAAGGCAGTGGTGATAGCGATACGACGGATGCCCTGCGGTGCGAACTGCACGAGGCGTTCAATACAGCGGGCGTTATACTCCGAGTGGTCGGTCGCCAGCACGGCGTGCAGGGGTTTATCGGCAGGCGGCGGGGTGTGGGCGATGAGCAGGCTTTGGCGGGCGTGCGTCAGCGCGGCGCGTGCGACGCTACCGACCAGCATCGCTTGCAGTGCGCCCTTGCGCGTTGCGCCCAGCGCAATCAGGTCGGCGTCCCGCTCGTCCGCCAGCTCCAGTAGCTTCGCGCTTGCCTGCCCGTGCAGTAGGGCGGTTTCGGCGGCGATGCCCTGCGCGTGAACCTGCTGCTGAACGGCGGCGAGGCGCGTCTGCAGGGCTTCGGTTTGCGCCTGCATCGCCTGCAGGTACGCCTCTTCCGAGAAGGGGGCGACGACGCCCACCACAGGCGGGCGCGGCGGCTCCACGACCGACGCAAGAATCACTTCGGGCTGCCCAAACTGCAGCGACTGTACCCATCCCAGCGCGTTTTCATACGCGCCCTCTCCGTCCACGCCAACGACGATATGCATCTCGCGCCTAAGTATACCGCTTCAGTCGCTGTCCAGCACCTCGCGCACCTTCTGAATCAGTTGCGCGGGGGTGTAGGGCTTCGGCAGGAAGTGAACGCCTTCCTGCAGCACGCCGTGATGCACAATGGTGTTCTCGGTGTAGCCCGACACATACAGCACGCGCATCTGCGGGTGCAGGCGAATCAGGTAGTCCGCCAGCTCGCGTCCGCTCATCACGGGCATCACCACATCGGTGATGAGTAGGTGGACGGGTTCGGGATAGCTCTGCGCCAGCTGGAGCGCTTCGGCGGGCGATTGGGCGGTCAGCACGGTGTAGCCCTGCAAGCGGAGCGCTTCAGCGGCAACCTCCAGCACGCCAGGTTCGTCCTCGACCACCAGAACCGTTTCCTGCCCACGGGGGAGTTCGGTGGGCAGCGTGCGCGTTTCACGGAGCGCGCCCGCATGCTCGTAGGCGCGCGGCAGGTAGATCTTGAAAGTGGTGCCCTTACCCTCTTCGGTGTAGACCCAGATGTGCCCGCCCAGCTGGTTCACGATGCTATACACAATAGACAGCCCCAGCCCTGTGCCTTGTCCGCGCGGCTTGGTGGTGAAAAACGGCTCGAAGATGCGCTCGCGCACAAAGGGTTTCATCCCGACGCCTGTGTCGGTGACCGTGAGCATCACATACTCGCCAGGCACGACCTGATAGTGCGTGCGGGCATATTCGGCGTCCAGCGTGGTGTTCTGCGTCTCGATGGTGATGGTTCCGCCCGTTTCGGGGATAGCGTCGCGGGCGTTGAGCAGCAGGTTTTGCAGCACCTGTGTCAGTTGGGAGGGATCCGCCTCGATATGCCAGAGCGATTCTGCGAGGTAAGTTTGCAGTTGGATGTACGAGGGCATCCAGGTCTGTGCGAGTTGCAGCGCGTCCAGCACGACGGCGTTTAGGTTCACAGGGCGGTGTTGCATAGGCTGTTGGCGCGCGAGCGTCATGAGTTGACGGGTGACGCCTGCGGCTTTCTCAACGGCGGTGATGGCGTTGTTGAGGAAGCCCTGTGCGGAGCTGTTGGGGGGCAGGGCGCCCTGCGCGAGTTCGATGTAGCCCAGCACTGCGGTCAGCAGGTTGTTGAAATCATGCGCCAGCCCGCCTGCCATGCGCCCGATGCTCTCCATCTTTTGCACTTGCAGCAGTTGCGTGCGCAGCTGCTCGGCTTCAGCTTCGGTCTGCTCGCGCAGCAGTTCGTGCGCGGCGCGCGTGGTGAATAGCTGGAAAATCTCGCTGATGGTGTCGCTTGGCGTGATGGGCTTGGTGTGGACGATCCAAGCGATGCCGATGACGCGCCCCAGCGGGTCGCGTAGTGGCGCGCCGATGTAGCACTCGGCAGCTAGTGCTTGGAGTTCTGGGTCGTCGGGGAACCGTTGTTGCACGCCTGACGGGTAGGCGCAGAATCCCGCGATGGCGACATTCTCGCAAGGTGTGCCTTGCAGGTGATAGTCCATCGGCTCGTGCAGTACGCCGCCGATGGCGTAGGCAATCCCGTGAACGCGCTGGGCTTCCACCAGGCGTCCGATGTAGGTGTGCGCGCCATCAAACGTGCGGGAAATGGCGCACACCAGCTCCCGCAAGTAGGCGTAGCCCGTATGTCGGGGGGAGATTGCCGAAGTTTCGCGCAGGGCGCGGCGGGGCAGGTGCAAATCGGTCAGGTCGGCGAAACTGAGGTTTAGCAGGTCGTACTCGTCGAGCGGATGCACAATCCCCTCGATAATGCGCTCTTCGCGGTTGGGACGGCGCGCGGTCAGCACGAACGGCGGCTGCGTGCGCGCCCGCTGCAGCATGGCGTCTACCCGCTCGCGCGGCTCGACCAGCAGGTCATAGAGCGTCCGCGCTTGGAGTTCGTCGTGCGAGTAGCCCAGAATGCGCGTCGCCGCGTCTGTCGCTCGATAGATACGCAGGCTATCGGGCAACAGCAGCATACTCGGCATGAAGGTCAGGTTGAATAGCGGCGATGCAACCAGCTCATGCCGTTTCAGCTCCAGAGCGTTCTCGTTGCTCATGCGCGCGCCCTTTTTTGTGGATACTCCCCGGAAACGCAAACTCCTACTTTAAGTTTTGCTGGTGGGCCCGGCAGGATTCGAACCTGCGACCAAGCGGTTATGAGCCGCCTGCTCTGCCGCTGAGCTACAGGCCCACCATACCAATTATACCTAAGCGCATTCTATGGGTTCTCTCCCCACTCTATGAGTAGCTGGTCTATCAGGAGCTGTCCTGTCGTTCCTGCGCCTTCAACAATCACGCGCACGAAAACATCCCCTTCGTAAGAGATGTAGCGTGCGGGGTCAGGAGCAGTTAGGGTCGTTGTTTGGTAGGTGGTGGGTAGAGGAGCCTGAAACACCTGTACGAAGTTCCCGTAGGGATAGCTTCCGGTAGCAAAGTCGTAAATTTCGATGCGATCCGCTGTGTTGCTGGGCATATTTTGCGCACGGCGGCGGTAGGTGAGTCGCAAGTCGCCACGCACTTTGTCTTTGTTTAAGCCTCTCACCAGAAGGTAGAGGACAATGTTCCCGTTATCGGTGCGTGCTTGTGCGATGAGGGGTGAGTTATCGGCGTGGCGCAGTTCGGCAAAGCCGCCACTGACCCGTGCGCCTGCTGTATACCCTTTGATTTGGCGGTCGTGGGGCGCGGCGGCACGCGTGTTGGGAGCGAACGCCCGCTCCAGACGGAATCGTTGGGTGGGGATACCGCGCACGACCACCTGGAGTTCGCCTGCGCGTGATCCTGGTGGAACGGCAACCACGATTTTGCTATCCGTCCACTCTAAGATGGGTATGGGGCGGTTGTCCAGCATAACGCGCCCCCAGAGCCGATTCCATCCAAAGTACCGTCCCGCAATGGTGAGCGTACATCCTTGGACAGGAACGCGGTGTGGGCTAACCCAGTGGATGGTGGGTGCGATTGGCTGCCAGAGTGCGATGCCGTTAGGCAAGAGGGTCACTTCGCGCAGGTATTGAAGCGCACGGTTCGCGTTGACAGTGCCGTAATTCACATACTCTCCCGCAATCGGGTCGGGAATCCGTTCAGCGGAGTATTCCAAGGCTTCGCGGATGGTTTCGATGCGTGCGTGGGGCATCCACGACCAGAGGAGTGCCGCCACCCCTGCGGCATTGGGGGCTGCAGCGGAGGTTCCTGCGAAAGAGCTGGTGTAGCTACCCTCCAGTGTAGTGGCATAGATACCGACCCCTGGCGCTGCGACATCGACCCAGCTACCCATGTTCGAGAAACTTGCCTTGCGGTCGCTGCTGGTTGTTGCAGCGACGCCGACGGCGCGGTCATATCCTGCGGGGTAGAGGGGGAGCGGCTCGTTGTAGTTGCCCGCCGCCACCACGAGAAGGGAGCCTACACGCCACGCATAGTCGGTCGCCGCGCGCAAAACAGGCGTGAGGTCGTCGCTGAAGTAGCTGATGCTCTGTACCTTCGCGCCCATTTGAGCCGCGTAGATGATGCCAGGCGCAAACATCGAGTCGTAGCTGTAGCCATTCGACAAGCCGATTTTGACGCACATGATACGGCACTGAAATGCGACGCCTGCCAGCATAAGGTTGTTGTCGCCCGCAGCGGCGACAATGCCTGCGCACGCCGTGCCGTGCCCGTGGTCATCCATCGGGTCAGGGTCGTTGTACGCGAAGTCGTATCCCAGATAGTCGTCTACCGGTCCGTTGGCATCGTCATCGATACCGTTGTTGGGGATCTCGGCTGCGTTCACCCACAAATTGGGGGCAAGTTCGGGGTGGTTGTAGTTGACGCCCGTATCCAGCACGGCAATAACGACTTCTGGGCGTCCGCGTGTCCACTCCCACGCTTGGGGAAGTTGCATCCGATGCAAGTTCCACAGGGATGGGAAAAGGGGATCGTTCGGCGTGTAGGCAAGGACATAGGCACGATCTGGATACGCTTCCTTCACCCAGCCCTGTTTGCGAAACAGCACGATTGTTTCGTCGACCAATCCCCAAGGCACGCGCACCACACTGTAGTTGATTTCGGGCATGTCGCGGATTACAGGGAAGCCCGAACCTTCGCACGCCTTGCGCGAGTCTTCGCTTGAGAAGCGCACGATGATGCGGTCGGGCGCTGCCAAGACACGCGATTGGTTTGTCAGGATGGGGTATTCGCCCCATCCTGTAATCAGGAGCAGCAGGGTGAGAACTCCTGTCGTCATAGCAACTTATTATAGCCTATGTCGCTATGGTGTGAGCGTCTGTCGGCGTGTGGCGTAGCGCAGGATGAATCCTGACGGGGCGGGATTGCCCTGCAGGTAGCTCCACACGGCTTGGGGCGTCGCGCCGCTGGGCGAGACATAGACGCGCAGGGCGACATCCGCCGTCTCGCCGCGCTGGAGGTTCCACGCACTGTTCCAGCCTGCGAGCGTCTCCAGCACGGGCGTTGTGTAGGCGTCTGTGTTGCCCAGCCAGCCTGCCGTGATGAAGTATTCGTAGCGTGCGCCGCTGCTCGCCGACGCGCTCAGTTGGTAGCCAATCGCGGGCGCCTCGCCGTAGGAGAAGTCTTGGGCAGTGAACTGGATTGCGCCCGCGCTATTGACGCTGAGCGTCGGGTTCCCATACGGCGGCGGGAGCGTGATGGTGAGGTTGCTGGGCAGGGTGGAGGCGACTTGCGCCACACCGCGCTGCTCGGAGGTGTCCACATGCACGCGAAACTGCTCCGCCGCGCTCAGCACGCCCGATGGGAAGCGGGGATAGGCAGTCGGCGTCAACTCGTTCAGCGCGGAACCGAGTCCGACAACGCTGCTGCGGTTGCCCGACTGCAGCAGGATGCGCACGGTGGCGGTCTCGTTCGCTTGGGTGTCTAAGCCCGACACGGTGAGTGCGCCGCTGGCGACATCGAACACGCGCACGACCGTCCCGTCCGCCTGCGCAAAGTTGATGGGGTAGGTCGTATTGTTGTTGAACGAGCGATTGCGCTGCAGCCAGACACGGTTGGGTGCGCTGCCCACATAACGCACCGCAATCACATCGTAGACGCCAGGCGGCGTCTGCAGGGAGTAGTCGCCCGCTGTGGTAGTCGTCGCCTCGCCGATGGACACAAGCGCGTTGCCGCCGTTCAAGCCCGCAACGGTACCCTCCACAGTGATGGTTGCGGGCGTCGCGCCGCCACAGGTGAAGTTGACGCTGGGCAACTCTTGACGGGTCGCTTGCACCACATGCACGGTCGGCTTCTGCCCGGGACACACAAACGCGAGCGTGTAGCGCCCGTCGGGGGCAGTGGACGGGACGCTGCCGCTAAAGCCGCCTGATGGCGCAAGCGTTTGCCAAGTACCGTTCGTGCCGTCTTGATAAGCGACCCACGCCGCGCCCTGCACGGCAACTGCAACGGTCGGGCTGGTTCCGCCGCCGCTCGTACCGCCGCCTCCGCCGCACGCGCTCACCAATACTGCAAGCGCAGTCGTCACTAATGCCAATCCGAATAGTCGCTTCTGTCTCATCGTCGCTCTCCAAGCACTTGGACGCCCAAACAGCGGAGAGGTTCTTAGGGTTGGAGAACCCCTCCGCTGCAGAAGATACCCGATTCAGCGCGATTTTTAGGCGGCGATGCTGCTGAGCGCGTCGATGTCGAAGATTTCGCGCAGGTTCAACAGAATCACGACGCGCTCGCCGACCTGCACCACGCCGCTGAGAAACCGCTGCGTGGCTTCGGAGGCAATCGGCGGCGTCGGCTGCACCTGATCGATGGGGATGTCCATCACATCGGAGACCGAGTCGAGGCGCAGCCCGAAGATTTTGTCGCTGACTTGCGCGACCACCACGACGGTGGACTCGTCCTCGGGCAGGGGCGGCAGTCCGAAGCGTGTACGGGCGTCAATCACGGCGATGATATTGCCGCGCAGGTTAATCACGCCCAGCACATAGTCGGGGGCGTTCGGCACGCGCGTGGCAGGCGTGTAGGTGCGAATTTCCTGCACCTGCAGCAGCGGCACGCCGTAGGTCTCGTTGCCGATTTGGAACACCAGGTACTTGTCGGTGTTCATCTCTGTAGCGGTCGTCGTTTCGGTTGGCTGAGTGATTGTTGTCATCGTATTGTCCTCCTTCGTGTGTTTAGGCGACGGCGGCGTACCGTTCGGCGGATTGGCGTCCGCGTCGGATGAGGTCGGACACATCCAGAATCAGCGCGACGCGCCCATCGCCCAAAATCGTTGCGCCTGCGAACCCGTGCACGCGGACGAAGTTCTCCTCCAGGCTCTTCAGCACCACCTGCTGCTGCCCCGCGATTCCGTCGATGAGCAGCGCGATTTGTTCGCCTTCCTGCTCCAGCACGACGATTAGCCCGTCGTGGTCGGTTTCGGGCAGTCCGACGAACTGACGCAGGCGTACCAGCGGGATGAACTCGCCGCGCACATTGACCATTTCGTATTGGTCGAACAGTGCGGTATGCTGCAGGCTCTCGTACTGGAACGCTTCCACGACGGCGGTCAGCGGCACGATGTAATGCTCGTCGGCGACGGTCAGTCCCAGCCCGTCCATAATCGCGAGCGTGAGCGGCACGCGCAGCAGGAAGCGTGTGCCCTCGCCCCGCTTGGACTGCACGCTGATGCTCCCGCCGAGGCTTTCCACATTGCGCTTGACGACATCCATCCCGACGCCCCGCCCCGATAGGTCGCTCACCTGCTGCGCCGTTGAGAAGCCGGGCTGGAACAGGAAGTCGTACAGGGTCTCTTCGGCGGGGTGGTCGTTTTCCGTAATCCAGCCGAGTTGGATGGCTTTTTGGCGCACGCGCTCGGTGTTGATGCCGCGCCCGTCGTCGCGCACCTCGATATAGATGCGCCCTTCGGATTGGTACGCGCTGAGCTTGATAGTGCCTGTTTCGGGCTTGCCGTTTTGGCGTCGCTCGTCGGGCGGCTCGATGCCGTGATCGATGGCGTTCCGAATCAGGTGCGTCAGCGGGTCGCTGAGTGCTTCCAGCAGCGTGCGATCGAGTTCGGTCTCCTCGCCTTCCACCTCGAAGTTGACCTTTTTGCCGAGTTTGGCGGCGGTGTCGCGCACCATGCGCGGGAATCGGTTGAACAGGTAGCTCACGGGCAGCAGGCGGATTGCCATCACACGCTCGTGCAGGTCGCGCACATGGCGCTCCATTTGGGTGATGGCGGCGCGGGTGCGCTCGTCGGTGTCGGCGGTCTGTGCACTGGAGAGCATCGATTGCGCGATAACGATTTCGCTCACGAGGTTCATCAGCGCGTCGATTTTCTCGGTGGAGACGCGGATGCTCTGCGCCTCGCCCTTGCTGGCGGCGGCGTTCACGGCGGCGGTAGCGGCTGCCGCTGCCGCAGCGGGCGTTTCGGTCGGTGGCGGCGTGGCGACGCTTGGCTGGGACGCCGCGGCGACGGTCTCGGCAGCGGTGGGCTGCGCCGTCTCGGTGGGCGCGGCGTTCACAGGCTCGATGCGCACCTCCGCGCCTTCGGCTGCCAGCTCCAGCAGCGCGCGCACGATTGCAGGCTCAAATGCCGTCTCGTACAGGAGTTCCCAGCTGCCGTAGCAGGCGTCTGTCTTGAGCTGCTCCAGCGGCGGGATTTGCTCGCGGAATCGGCACTCGATGACCTGCCCGTATTCCTGCAGTTCGGTCAGCAGTTGCAGGGGGTCGTGTTCGGCGCTGAGGGTTGGGGCAGGCTGATAGGTGATGCGGTACTGGGGCGCTCCCTGCGTGGTGGGTGGCTCGGCAGGGGCGGTTTGGACGGGCGCGCTGGGCATGGGCGCACTCGGCGCAGGAACGGGTTGCGGCGTCTCGCCGTTGATGACCGCGTTGATTTGCTGCAGCAGCGGCTCGCAGGTCGGGTCGCCGACATCGCCTTCGGTGCGCGTGCGCTCCAGCAGCGTGCGAATCATATCCACCGCCTGCAGCAGCAGCGTCGCCAGCTCTGGAGTCAGCGTGCGCTGCTCCTTGCGCAGCGCCTCCATCGCGCTTTCCAGTCCGTGTGTGAACTTGCTTAGGTGCGTGAAGCCCATCGCCGCGCTGTTGCCTTTGAACGAGTGGGCATAGCGGAACAGCGCGTTGACCGTCTCGGGGTCAGGCTCGCCCGATTCGAGGGCAAGCAGCACCTGCTCCATCCCCTCGACCATCTCGTTCGCCTCGTCGTAAAACAGTTGCATCAAGCTGTCCATCGTCGCGCTCCTTAGGTGTTAGGATTGGATGAGGGCGTCCCACACACCGAAGGTGTGGAGATGTTGATACAGTTGCGGGTTTGGCTCGGTGAACTGCACCTTGTAGCCCTGCTCTTCGAGCGACTTGCGCAGGGCGAACAGCACCTGCACGCCCGCGTAGTGGATGGCGGTCAGGTTGCTCCAGTCGATCTGGGTCTCCTTCGGGTTCCGTGCGATTTGCTGGGCGGTTTCGTAGAGCGTCGCTGTTTCGGCGAACCCGATTTCACCGTTCAGCGTCGCCTTGTGTTTCTTGGCGGTTGTCTTGAGCGAGACCTGCATGGTTCCCTCCTGCCGTGATTATCGGCAGGCGTGTGATTTTTTGCAGGGGCGCGGGTATAATTCGGTCGGGCGCCGGCGTAGCTCAGTGGTAGAGCAACCGCCTTGTAAGTGGAAGGTCGGGGGTTCGAATCCCCCCGCCGGCTCCATGCGCTATTCCTTGCGCAACGCCCACACACACCCCACTACCGATTGCGAACCCCTGCACATATGTCCCTATAGGAGAACGCTATGCAGACCTTCCATTCGGGCGAAATTCGCCTGTTCACTATTCAAGGTATCAGTTAGCACGGCGTGAGCAACACCCAACTGCACAACGACTATCGCAAGCCTCGAACCTTCTGGAACTGGTGCTTACGAGAGGAACTCGCTGCCAATAATACCAACCGCGCGTTCAAAGTTCGCAAATTCCTGCGCGTGTAGAATCCCCCCACTCCCTGCTCTCTCCCCCTTGATAAGGGGGGAGAGGGTCGGGGTGAGGGGGGATTTGAAGCCGACGAATTTAGGACTTACGCAGTTGAGGGCGTTGCTTCGTATGTGCTATCATGAAAAGCACACCACCAACGAGGAGATACCGATGAACCGAGCCAAGTGCAACGAACTGGACTATATCCACTTCCTCATCGCGGCGCAGAACACCTTTACCTGCACCGAAGCTGCCCGATGCCAGCCCGAACACCCCAACGCCCCCGCGCACGATGCGTTCACCCGACTGCTGCAAAGACAGCCCCTAGACACAGAGGCGTTGTGGCAAGAGGTGCAGCCGTGCGTGCAGCGCCATCAGGGACTGTTGGTTATCGACGACACCACTTTAGACAAGCCCTATGCCCAGAAGATGGGCTATGTGACCTATCACTGGAGCGGGAAGCACCAGCGCGTGGTCAAGGGGATTGCGCTGATGACGCTGTTGTGGACGGATGGACAGGCGTTGATCCCGTGCGATTTTCGGGTGTATGACAAGCCCTTTGGCGGGGCGAGTAAGAACGAGCATTTTCGGGCGATGCTGCAGCAGGCGTGGGCGCGTGGCTTTGCGCCTGCGTATGTGGTGATGGATAGCTGGTATGCGTCGCTGGAGAACCTGAAAGGGATTGCTGCGGTGGGGTGGCACTTTGTGACGCGCCTCAAGAGCAATCGGTTGGTCAATCCAGAGGGCTTGGGGAATGTGCCGATTAGCGCGGTGGAGATACCGCCTGAGGGTCGGGTGGTTCACCTGAAGGGGTTTGGCTGGGTGAAAGTCTTTCGGACGGTTTCCCCACACGGAGACGCGGAGTATTTTGCCACCAACGCCTTGGCGATGGCGTGGACGGACTGTGTGCAGGTGTTGCGCTGGAGTTGGGGGATAGAGGTGTATCATCGGGCACTCAAGCAGTGTTGCGGGGTGGAGCGGGCGCAGGTGCGTTGTCGGCGTGCCGTATGGGGTCATTTGTTGTTGGCGTTGCGTGCGTTTGTGCGTTTGGAGGTGTATCGTTTGCGTTGTGGTGTCAGTTGGTATGCGTTGAAGTCGGAGATTATTCGCGGGGCGATTCGGGAGTATCTGGCGCGTCCGCGCTATGACCTCCAACCAACTGCGTAAGTCCTATCATAAATTCGGGGAGGCTACCCCAAAACCGCGCGCCAGTAGGCATACAGGCGATTGAGCCACTCGATGCTCAAGTGCGTAGTTTCGCTACGCAGTTGTCGGGGGTCTTCAGGCGAGTGTTCGCCGATGCGCGCGAGATGCTCTGCGATAGAGTAGCACAGCGGGTGCAGTTCTGGCGCGACAGACGCCAACGACTTCTGCAGCGGGCGCAGGGCGCGCTTGAGTTCCAGTAGGTTCGTCTCTTGCTCAAGCGCACTGAAAAGCAACCGCGAGAGAGCGGCGATTGTCCGCAGCCGCGCCAGCAGTGCTTCGGAGGGGTCGTCAGGCTCGGCGAGATAGCACCGTAGGCGCAGTGCCCGCTCACGAAGTTCCTCTTCGGGCATATCCGAGAGGCGCCCCGTTAGCCCCGCGCGCTCGAGGAACGGAGCAAGGCGCGACTCGCTTATGCGAGTGAGACACTCCTGAAGCTCTGCCCTGCTGATAGTCAAGCGCGTGATACATCCCCACCCTGCCCAACGCCATTCCCCGCCCAACAGGTAGGCGTCCAGTGTTTCACGAAGGCTATGCTCCTCCGCTATCTTCGGACTTATGCCGAGTATCACAGCCTAATTATACCGCCCTATCCCACCTCGAACACCGTCCAGAGCAGCCACTCGCCCTGATGCTCCCCAGCGACCAACCACAGTTTTCGGTGCGAATGCTTAGAGCTGACCTCGACTTTTAGTTGCCAGCGTCCTCTGGCGTTTAGAAACGCTTTCGCGGAGTATTTTGCCCACAGGCGAAGGAGTTGACGCATCTCTTGGTCGCTGGGAGGTCTGCCCAGAATGTCGCCGTACTCATCACGGGCATGATTAGTCCAGTTGCTTAGCGTGGCGGGTGGGGTCGGCATGAATGCTCCCCGCGAAAGGTCGTCCGTTCAGCCCAACCGCTCCAGTTGGGCGCGGCTTGCAGCGTCCAGCGCGTCGAGGTCGCGAATCTCGTAGCGACTGCCGTCCACCGCCACAATCAGGTAGCGCACGGGCGAGAGTTCATGCACATTATCGCGCCAGTTGCGCACATAGAACACGCGCCTGCCCCGATCGGTCATCACATCCCAGCGGTGCTGCCCGTACTCTTCGGTCAACGAGTAGATTTTCTCGATGACGGGCGTGAAGTAGCGGCGGTCTAACTCCTCATCTAAGATGCGCCGCGAGTCGTCGGGCATGCCCTCCAGCGTGCGGAACATGCCGACCTCGACGAACTTGTCGCGCTCCTCACGGCGCAGCACGCTGATATACTCGTTAGCATGAGACAGCGGGAAGGCGCGGGCGAACTGCACATCTTCGTACACCTCGCCGTTGGGCAGGCGGATGCGCACCAGCACGCTGTCGGGCAGGCGTTCAATCACCACGCCCGTCGGGTCTAACCAGCGAATGCTCAGCTGCGGCGTCATCGGGTTCCCTCCAGCAAACGGGTTCAGGGCACGCGCAACACGATTTTACCGAAAAAGTCGCGGCTTTCGAGTTTCTCGTGCGCCGCGCGGGCGTCCTTTAGGTCGTACACACTGTCCACAATCGGGCGCAGGCGTCCGTAGACCGTGTGGGGCAAAATCTGCTCCAGCTCGGCGCGGGTGCCGATGTAGGTGCCGTGAATCTCCAGCTCGCGGCTGAACACATAGCGGATGTCGAACCGCGCCTCGCCGCCTGTGGTCGCCCCGCAGGTGACCAGTCGCCCGCCTTTGGTCAGCAGTTTGATGCACGCGTCGAACACCGCCTGCCCGACATGCTCGAACACCACATCGATGCCCTCGCCTTCGGTCGCCTCACGCACCTGCTTGTGCCAGTCGGGGTCGTTGTGGTTGACCACGCAGTCTGCGCCCAGTTCACGGCAGCGTTCCAGTTTAGCGTCGCTGCCTGCGGTAGCGATGACCAGCGCGCCGCGCAGTTTCGCGATTTGGATGGCTGCGCTGCCGACGCCGCTGCCGCCGCCCATCACCAGCACCCACTCGCCAGGTTGCAGCCGCGCGCGGGTCATCAGCATATGCCACGCCGTCAGGAACACCAACGGGAACGCCGCCGCCTCTTCGAAGCTTAGGTTCGCGGGCTTGTGCAGCAGGTTGCGCTCAGGCACGACGATATACTCGGCGTAGCCGCCCGCGCGGTGCGCGCCAATCACCTGCACCTCCACGCACAGGTTCTCGCGCCCCATCTTGCAGAATCGGCACTTGCCGCAGGTGATAATCGGGTAGAGGATGACCTCGTCACCCTTGCCCCACCCGCGCACGCCTGACCCGACTTCCGCAACCTCGCCTGCGATGTCGCTGCCGAGAATGTGGGGCAGGGGCGTCTTGTAGGCGGGGATACCGTTGCGCACCCAGATGTCCAGATGGTTCAGCGCGCACGCCCGCACACGCACCTTGACCTCGCCTGAGTCCACCATCGGCTCAGGCGCGCTCTCCTCGTAGACCAGTTTGTCCGCGCCGCCAAACTCATGCAATAACACTGCACGCATGGTGGAATTGTACCTCAGACGGCGTCGCTTACCCGCGCGCGCCCTGCCCGTCGCGTACAGCGTCCACCGCGTGCAGGCGTTTGCCCAGCACGATGCGCGTGATCGCCGCCACCGTGTCGCCCTCCGCAAGGTCAATCAGTTTCACGCCCTGCGCGATGCGCCCCGTGATCCGCAGATCCGCCACGCGCAGCCGAATGCCCTTGCTGTTCGCCGTGACGAGGATGACCTTGTCGTCCTTCTCGACGACCTCCGCCGCGACCACGCTGCCCGTCTTGCGCGTGACATTCATCGTGAAGATGCCCTTGCCTCCGCGCGATTGCACGCGGTACTCCGTAAGCGGCGTGCATTTGCCGAAGCCGTTCTCGGAGACGACCAGCAGCAGCGCGTCGGGCTGCACGCGGCACGCCGCAACGAGCGCGTCGTCTTTGCCGAGCCGTATCGCCTTCACGCCGCCCGCCGTGCGCCCGCGCACAGGCACATCCGATTCGGGGAAGCGTATCGCCAACCCCGCGCGCGTCACCAGCAGCACATCGTCCTTGCCCGAAGTGTGCAGCACCCAGCCCAGCGAATCGCCGCTCTCGAGGTCAAACGCATTCAACCCGTTGCTGCGCAGGTTCGCGAACTCGCTGAGCGCGGTGCGCTTAATCTCGCCCCCGCGCGTAATCATCGTGAGGTAGCCTTCGCTGGCGAAATCGCGCACCGAGACCGTCGCCGTGACCTTCTCGTCGGGCTGGATGTTGATGTAGTTGATGACCGCCGTGCCGCGCGCCTGACGCGAGGTTTCGGGAATCTCGTAGGCTTTGAGGCGGTACACGCGCCCGCGATCGGTGAAGAACAGGATGTAGTGGTGCGTGCTAACTTGGAACAGGTGTTCCACCTCGTCTTCCTCGCGGGCGGTGGTGGCAATCACGCCCTTGCCGCCGCGCTTTTGCGAGCGGTAGGCGTCCATCGACACGCGCTTGATGTACCCGTCGCGCGTAATCAGCACGAGCGTCTCCTCTTCGGGGATGAGTTCCTCTTCCGAGATGTCTTCGGCTTCGCGGGCGATGATGCGCGTGCGCCGCGCGTCGCCGTACTTCTCCTTGAGGGTGCGCAGGTCGTCCTTGATGATTTGCTCCACCTGCTTCGGGTCGGAGAGGATGTGCTCCAGCCGTGTGATTTCGCGCAGCAGCCCGCGATACTCGTCGGCGAGTTTCTCCTGCTCCAGTCGCGCGAGTTGGCGCAGTTGCGTGTTCAGAATCGCGTCCGCCTGCAGCACGGTCAGCGCGAATCGGCGGATCATCTCGCGGCGAGCCGCCTCGGCGGTCTCCGACTGGCGGATGATGCGGATAATCTCGTCGAGGAAGTTGAGCGCGATTTGCAGCCCCTCCAGAATATGCGCCCGCGACTTGGCGCGGTACAGTTCGTAGCGCGTGCGCCGCTCGATGACCGCCCGCCGATGCTCCAGATAGTAATCGAGCAAATCCAGCAGGCTCATCACGCGCGGCACATTGTCCACCAGCGCGAGCAGAATCGCGCCGAAGGTGGTGCGCATCTGCGTGTGCTTGAGCAGGCTGTTGAGCATGCGGTTCGGGTTCACATCGCGGCGCAGTTCGATCACGACGCGCATGCCCGTGCGGTCGGAGTAGTCGGCGAGGTCGGTGATGCCGTCCAGTTTGCCCGCCTTGACCAGCGCGGCGATTTGTTCAATCAGGCGCGCCTTGCTCACTTGGTACGGCAGTTCGGTAATCACAATCGCGCTTTTGCCGCCGTCCAGCGGTTCGATTTGCGTCTTGGCTTGCATCACGATGCTGCCGCGCCCTGTTTCGTAGGCTTGGCGGATGCCCTTCGTGCCCAGAATCAGCGCGCCCGTCGGGAAGTCGGGACCAGGCAGCAGTTTCAGGATGGGATCCAGCGTGCAGGTGGGGTGTTCCAGCCGATAGATGAGCGCGTCGACGATTTCGCTGAGGTTGTGTGGGGGGATGTTGGTCGCCATGCCGACGGCGATGCCGCTGCCGCCGTTGCACAGCAGGTTCGGGAAGCGCGCGGGCAGCACGGTCGGCTCCTCCGCGCTCTGCAGGTAGTTCGGCATCCAGTCGACGGTCTCCTTGTCGATGTCGGCGAGCATCTCCATCGCGATGGGGGTGAGGCGCACCTCGGTGTTGTGGTTAATGAACCCGTTCGCGACGAAGGAATGGCAGTCGCTCGCCACACGAATCGAGTAGACGCGCTGCGTGCCTGCGTCCTCGATGGCGACGATGGGGTCGAAGAAGTAGCGTCCTTCAGCGAGGGCGCATAGGAACTCGGCGTCTTCAGGGGTGAGGGCTTCCAACAGGCGAGGGAGCGCGTCAGCAAGCCGCTCTGGTCGGTCGAAGTTGTGCTTGCCCAGCCATTCGCGGTGGCGCTTTGCCGTGCGGCGCACATACGCGCTCAGGTACGGTACAAAGTCGGTCTTGGACAGCACGCGCCCCGTCGCGTCGCTCAGAATCGCCTCTAACGCCTTGCGTTTCGCTTCGGACACGAAGCCGATACTTGCGGCGTAGCGCTGCAGGTTGCGTGCGCCTGTGAGGATGAGCCGCCAAGTCGTGCCGCGCGTGTCCTGCGTCAGCCGCGCCACAATCCCAAAGTGCAGCAGCATCACCTGCACCTGCTGCAGCAATCGCTTGCTGGCGGAGACGAGGCTTACGCGCATCAGGCTCCGCCCACTGCGCTCGACGCCTCCGTCGCCTTCGAACAGCCCGCGCAGAAACGCCGCCTGTACCGCCTGTGGCGAGCGCAAAATCGCCTCGGGCACAACGCGCTCCGCCGAGCGCCCGCGCAGCCCCAAGTTGCCGAGTAGCCGCACCACCTGCTGGCTGACGACCTGCATCTGCCAGAACGGGCGCTTGCCGAACCCGACAGGTGGGCGCAGCCACTGGTGCAGACGGCAGTTGGGGAAGACGCGCGCCCAGCAGCGCACAAACTCGTCCGCGAACTCGCCTGGCGTGCAGGTAAACTCGATGCGGTCGTCTGCCAGCGTGCCCTCAGCGACCAGCGCACCCATCAGGAACGCCAGCGGCTCGTCCAGTTGCGTCGGCAGCGCGTGGCGTCGCGTCGCAGGAGAGAGGTCTGGGTAGTAGGGGGTGAGGTCTACAGGCGTTCCTGCATGCGTCTCGACGCCCCGATCAATTACAAGGTAGTCGCCCACTTGCAGCGTGTCCAGCGTTTTCCACGCGAGGCGCGGCTTGCCCGTAGTGTCCGCAAGGCATACCAGCACGGGGTGGTTCGGCGTGCCTATGATTTCGTAGCCGTAGCGCGTGCGCACGCGCAGAGTCGGATGCTCGCCGCAATCGAACCACCGCTCGGCGCGCTGGGTTCGCCCGCCTGCGGAGCGAACAGCAATGTCAATCGCGACCTCCGCCCCTGCCTCCGCGCTCGCCAATTTGCCTATCGGAATCAGCCCCCTCGTTGTACGCACCAGCGCGTCGCCTGTGAGGCAGTAGCGCATGGCAGCAGGCGGGTCGCCGTCCACGCTCCCGAAGTTCCCTTGCCCGTCCACCAGCGGGTAGCGCATGTTGAAGTCCTGCGCCATGCGCACCAGCGTCGGGTAGACCACCTCCTGCCCGTGCGGGTGGTAGTTCGCAGTGGTTTCGCCGCACACCTTCGCCGACTTGGTGTGCTGGGAGTCGGGGGTCAAGCCGAGTTCGCGCATCACATACAGAATCCGCCGCTGCACAGGCTTGAGTCCGTCGCGCACATCGGGCAGCGCGCGGGCGATAATCACGCTCATCGCGTAGTCGAGGTAGGAGCGCTTCATCTCCTCCTCGACGGGAACCTGCAACACCTCGCGTCCAATCGGGCTGCTCATCACAAGCAATTGTACCCGACGGGCGGTGCGGTCAAAGATGTGGGAGTGTTCACTTCGGCAACGGGCGGTAGTGGACGGTATGCTCGAACGCCGCGCCGTCATCTGCCTCAGCCGCAGACTTCGCTGGCGGCGCGGAGCGGAAGTGAACGGGGTCGCCCTCCGTGATAAACCACGACTCGACGCGCTCGTTGGGCGCGGTGACGACTACCGCGTGGAGCGTGCCCGACGAGAGCGGGAAGGTCGGCACGAGTTGCCACTCCTTCTCGCCGAGCCGTTCCAAGCGCGTGCGCACGGGGTCAAAGTCGCCGCCCTGACGCTGGTACTTGAGCGAGACGCTAAACACGGCAGGCGGCTGGGCGTCGCCTCGCCACGCGATGCGCGGCTTGACGCGCGTGTCTACATCCCGCGCGCCGTTCGGCGGCGCGACCACCATCCCCTGCAGGCTCCCCTTGTAGTCCGTGATGATTTGATGGCTTGTCGCGCCGCCGCACCCTGCAAGCGCGGCAAGTATCGCCAGCCACATCCCAGGCATCGCTATCCACATCCATGTTTGCCCACGATGCATCGTTGTACCTCCTCTACTGTAGGGAGACGAGTCAGAAGTAGAGTGCGTTTCGTCTGCCATTTCTGTGCGTTGCTTGACACGCCGATACAACGCCGAACTGTTAGCGTTCGCGGTAGCGTGAAATGTTAGGTAGCTCTCGGTTGGGGCGCGGCTCCGTATGCCACTCGAAGGTTCTGCAGCGGATTTCCACCCACATATCGGGGAAATTGAAGCCACAAAACTCCATTCGCAAAATCATCGCTCCATCGGAGGCTAAATCCAACTCGAAACGGTACAGGTCAAACTCATAAACTCCGCACGATTGCGTCGTGTCCGCAATCAGCCGCAAGACACGCCGATTACGCGGCGACAGTTCCGCGTCGTGGAACTGCAAGACAAGGTCGTAGTACCCCATCTGCAGGTGTCCGCAGCGAAGCACCACCTTGAGAGTGCGTTCAGCGCGATTGTAGTCAGCTTCTACGAGAAGTCCATCGTCTACACCCTTGAGTTTCAGGAGCGCAAGCGCGTGTTCGGGAACACGCCCGCGCAGACTTTCGTGATGACGCTCGCACGCCCTGAGAAAGGCGCGCCATGCCGATTCGTCCTCAGGGTCTGTTGGCTTGGGTATCTTCATCGGGCTGCTCCATCTCCTTGAGTTTCGCCTCCAGCGTGCGCACATCGGCGGGTTCGGCGCGTTGCTGGAAGATGTAGTAGATCTTGCGCTGCGCAGGCGGCGCCTGCAGCTCCAGCGTGTAGCCTTGCGTGTAAGCAAGGTACACACGACCACCTTGCTCTTCTTTTAAGGCTTCCAGCACATACTCGATTCTCGACCTTTCGCGTTCTCGCCGCCAGTTTTCGAGTTTTTCAGGGGCGACTCCTGAGAGAGGAAGGTCATCCTCGCGGGGGATGTAAGTACCTCTCGTTCTATATCCCTCTTCCGACACAATGTCATAGCGCAGTGGATGTTCATGGTAAAGCCTGAGCCGAAACGCGGGCGTATCGGCAGGCGGCAGACTCGCAAGCGAGACCTCGCCTGAACTTCCCAGAGCATCTGCCCGACGAGAATCGTACCACCTGTAGGGGAAGTCTATTCTCAAGAGTTGTTCAGGCGGCGGGAACCGATCGTCAATTGCCTCTTGAAATCGCTGGCGTTGTGGGAGTGTGAGCGTGCTGGTTGGAATCCATTCGCCGCTCAAAAGTCGTCTGCGCTGGACTGCGTTCAGCGATGCCAGAAACCGCAGCCCCCGTAGGTTCTCTATCAAGGTCTCCCAAGGGAAACGCACGGTCACCATAACTGAATCCATCGCATAGTCGCCGATGCCGTCGCGCTTGTAGTACCTTACCTGCGACTCGGTCATCCGCCCAGCGAGCGCGACATAGTCCTCCAAGTCCAGCCAGCGTTTTTGGGCGAAGCGTTGCTCCAGCGGGCGCAGCCAGTCTTCGGGCAGCTCCACCAAGCGCCATCCCCAATACAACTCTGGACGGCGTAGCACATAACCCGATTCGTCCACCCGAATCCATGCCTGGTTAGACAGCGTGAGAAGCACGCTGCGGGGCGCGTTGAGATTCATATCACGAACCCAAACCCAATCGGTTCGGAACGCCTCGCTAATCACAGGCAAGCGTGTACTCCATGCGAACCACTCCAGCAAGTCCGCGCTATTTATGATGTAGTTGTTATATGAGTATCTATCAGACCCATATGAAGGAAACTGCGGCTTAGGGCGGTCGTCGCGCGAGGTCAGGGCGTGTTCAGGAATGCGCGGTTCCCATTCTTTCTGTGGCGTCGCCCATGCGCGCCATTGCGCCAGCCATGGATGGTCGCGCACATACGGCGCGGTGTGAAACACAAACAGGTCGGCGGAGCAGTACAAGCGAGGCTCGGAAGGTCGTCGATCGGGCGGGGACGAGTCTTGTGAGAAGCTCACTAACTCATATTCCAAGTAGTTCCCGCGCTCGGGGAGCCGTATCCAGAACCCCCAATACTCTGGGTTCTGCTGAACCGTGCGATACCTACCAGCATTCTCGTCCCACTCTTGCTCACGAATGTAATGAGGCGCGATGATTTCCGCAGGCATAGGGTAGACCCCTGACATAGGGCGCGTGCTAAAACCGACCAGTTGCCCATTCAGCAGGGCGTGTTCCGCCTGCGGCGGCATCTTCGCCAGCAACGCCAACAGCACTGTACCTTCGAAGACCCACTCTGGGAAATTGCCTCGCTTTTGAGCATATCCGCGCGTTGCCTCCCAAGGACGATACCAATATACCGACCACCGACTCCACTCTTCAGGCGGCGCGTCTTCACTCGGTTGCGGGGGATCCCAGAACGAATCGTCGTCCTCCGCTTCAGCAGGCGGGTTCTTGAGAGCCTCCCGCGCAAAGCGAATCACATCCCGCAACGCACGCACCCGCGCCGCACGACCCGCACGCAACACACCCTCCTCCTGCTGCCGCGTCTCCTCAGGCACATACAACACATATTCCTCCCCATCCTTACGCCACGCATACCGAAACAACGCCGCCAACTGCGTCAAAATCTCCCCCGCTGGACGGTCTTCCACGAACACCGAGACCTTGTGGTGCTGGAGGGCGTCTTGGCAGCGCAGGGGGACGCCTGTTTGTTTGCTGATGGCGCGCAGGGTATCGCGCAGGGGTTCCATTTTGAGCCAGACGGTAATGCGCGTTTGCAGGCGCGGGTCGTCAGCGAGCGTCTCTTGGGCGAGGGCGTGCAGCCCTGTTAGTATCACACACAGCCACAGACTGAGCCACCGCATCGTGCGCCTCCTGTGAGGAAGTATACCCTGCTCCTACTTCAAGCGCTGCCGCCTACTGGCAAGGTACAATCGATATGGTGATTTCGGATGGTTGAACTCATCACCCAGTTGGACGAGCGTACCTATTGCGCATTAGAGCGTCGCGCGCGGCGCCACCAGCGCAGCGTGAGCGAAGAGGCAGCGGAACTCCTGCGCCAAGCGCTATGCACGGACAGAGACACGCTGATAGCGCATCTTCAGTCCCTACACGCCTCTTTGAAATCCCGCGCTTTCACTCCTAGCCCTGAACTTATTCGCGCGGAACGCGAGCATCGATGATAACGACGCTTGTGGTAGACGCCAGCGTTGTAGCCCAGTGGTTTGTGCCTGACAACAACACTGCGGAGGCGTTGATAGTGCTGCAGCATGTTCCATCCTTGGCGGCACCTGAGCTGCTGTACGCGGAGGTCGCAAACACGCTCTGGAAGCGGGTGCAGCGCAGCGAGTTGACCCCTACAGAGGCGGACGCGCTTTTTGATGCCCTAATGATGGTACCCGTAGATACCTATCCGTCGAGCCTCGTGCTGCCTGTAGCATGGGAGGCAGCGATGCGGGCAGGAATCACGGTCTACGATGGGTTATATGTCGCGTTGGCGCACCATCTTCAGGCACCGCTGGTGACAGCAGACAAGCATTTATATGCCCAAGAGCATGTGCTGGCGCACTACGCGCAGATCCTCTGGCTCGCAGATATTCGCGAACTGCTCGGCTTGTGATTGTTCTGCTCAGGGTTTCAAGTGTTCGAGGCATACGCACCGATGAGCCCCTCTGACAGCGCGGAGTGCACTGGCAGAGGCGATGCATTTCGGATGGAACATTTCAGGCGCTTTTTAGAGCTGCTCGCTCTTTCTGGGGACGGCTGACTCACTGGGCTGCTCCAACTCCTTGAGTTCCGCCTCCAGCGTGCGCACATCAATCGGTTCGGCGCGTTGCTGGAAGATGTAGTAGGTTTTGTGTCGCGCAGGCGGCGCTTGCAACTCCAGCGTGTAGCCTTGCAAGTGGACAAGCTGAACTCGAGCGCCCGGAGCGATCTGCTGTAATACATTCTGGAGCCGCAAGCGTCGGAGCTGTGCCTTTATTTCGGGAGAACTCTCTGCAACCTCACTGGGTGGCTCTGCCGGCGTGATGAGGTAAGACCCGTCGGGCTGTGTGATTATGTAGCGCAAGGGCTTTTCAGGGGCGAACTGGAGCCGAAACGCAGCCCGTTCAACGGGCACGGCTTCATCGCTTGAGTAGCGCACACCTCCTGTACCAAACACACGCATCAGGGCGTGGTCTACAGAGGTGTAAGGGAAGTCTATGACCATCAGGCGTTTGGGCGGTGGAAACCGTTCCTCAAGCGCCTCTTGGAAGCGCTGACGCTGCGGTAGGGTGAGCGTATCTGTCGCCATCCACTCGCCGCTAAGCAGCTGCCGCCGCTGCGCCACGCTCAGCGACGCCAGAAACCGCAACCCGCGAAGGTTCGCCGTGAGCGTGGTGAAGGGAAAACGCACGGTGATGCCCGTCGTGTAAACACCAACCTCGTTGCCGTAAGTGATGGTGTAGTAGTCCACCTGTCGCGCGGTCAAACGACCCGCCAGCGCCACATAGTCGTCCAAGTCCAGCCAGCGATTCTGCGCAAAGCGCTGCTCCAGCGGGCGTAGCCAATCTTCGGGCAGCTCTACCGCTTGCTTCCCCCAGTACCACTGCACGCGACGCAGCACATAGCCCGACTCGTCGAGGCGTATCCACGATCCAGACGCTAAGCTTTGCAGCACCTCGCGCGGCGAGCGCGGCTCTGGGTTCCGCATGTAAACCACATCGGTGCGGAACGATTCGGCAATCACAGGCAGGCGCGTACTCCACGCGAACCATTCCAACAGGTCTGCGCCGTTCACGCGACGAAGCACCTGCGGATAGAACGCCTCGTCGTAGAGTGTCGGCTTCGGACGGTCGTCGCGCTCGGTGAGGGCGCGCTCAGGGATACGCGCCTCCCATTCCTTCTGGGGCGTTGCCCACGCCTGCCACTGCGCTACCCACGGGTGGTCGTCCACATACGGCGCGGTGTGGAACCTAAGATAGCCCCACTGACGCCACAACTCAGGTTGCGAAGGAATCGGCAGCATCCCCTCCACTTGCCGTTCTGAGGAGCGCAGGCTCATAAACTCGTACTCGACGAGGTTGCTGTATTCGGAGAGCCGAATCCAGACGCCCCAGTAGTCGGGGCTGCGCGACGACGGCTCAGAATAAACACGCTTGACGCCGTCTACCTCTTCCTCGCGGAATTCGTACCCACGCAGGTTGAAAGACGCCACGATGTCTGCAGGCATCGGGTAGACGCCTGATGGGGGTCGTGTGCTAAACCCGACCAGTTGCCCGTTCAGCAGGGCGCGCTCCGCCTGCGGCAGCATCTTCGCCAGTATTGCCAGCAAAACGGGCGTATCCGTGAGCCACAGTCGGTTCGGGTCAGTGGGTAGCGGCGCGTGCGCCTGCAAGGCGCGCCACGGCGTATGCCAGTAGACCAGCCGACGGTTCCACTCTTCAGGCGGCGCGCCGTCGCTGGGCGCGCGCGAGAACTCGGTCGTGTCCGCAGGCGGGTTCTTGAGAGCCTCCCGCGCAAAGCGAATCACATCCCGCAACGCACGCACCCGCGCCGCACGACCCGCACGCAACACACCCTCCTCCTGCTGCCGCGTCTCCTCAGGCACATACAACACATATTCCTCCCCATCCTTACGCCACGCATACCGAAACAACGCCGCCAACTGCGTCAAAATCTCCCCCGCTGGACGGTCTTCCACGAACACCGAGACCTTGTGGTGCTGGAGGGCGTCTTGGCAGCGCAGGGGGACGCCTGTTTGTTTGCTGATGGCGCGCAGGGTATCGCGCAGGGGTTCCATTTTGAGCCAGACGGTAATGCGCGTTTGCAGGCGCGGGTCGTCAGCGAGCGTCTCTTGGGCGAGGGCGTGCAGCCCTGTTAGTATCACACACAGCCACAGACTGAGCCACCGCATCGTGCGCCTCCTGTGAGGAAGTATACCTGAAGACGAGCGTCTGTGGCGGGGCGTTTCGCCCCGCCACAGGCAGCCAAAACGCGCCTACCCAAACCACTCGAAGTAGTCGGGGCTGAGGTCTACCTGCACATTTTTGACCTGCGTGTAGAGGTCGAGCAGGCAGTGCAAGCCGAGTTCGCGTCCGAAGCCGCTGAGTTTGTAGCCGCCGTAGGGCGCTTGCGGGGGAATCATGTTGTAGCAGTTGACCCAGACCTTGCCCGCCTCAATCTGGTGGGCGACGCGCAACGCCTTGCCGATGTCCTGCGTCCAGACGCCCGCTGCCAGCCCGTAGTCGGTGTTGTTGGCAAGGCGCACCGCCTCTGCCTCGCCTTCGAACGGCATCAGCATCGCGACGGGTCCGAAAATCTCGTCGCAGGCGACACGCATGGTGGGCTGCACCTCCTCCAGCACGGTCGGCGCGAAGTAGAAGCCCTTGTCGAAGGGCGGCTCGGTGAGGCGTCTGCCGCCTGCGAGCAGTTTCGCGCCTTCCTCAAGCGCGGCGCGCACATAGAACTCGGTCTTTTCGAGTTGCTCGCGCTTGTGCAGGGTCGCAAACTCGGTGGTGGGGTCTAACGGGTCGCCAATCTGCAGGCGTTGGGCGCGGGCGACGAATGCATCGCGGAACCGCTCGTAGAGGGGTCGCTCGACGAAGATGCGCGTGGCGGCGGTACACATCTGCCCTTGCGCGAAGTAGTTTGCCAGCAGGGCGTGGGCGAGGGCGCGATCGAAATCGGCGTCGGCGAACACCAGAAACGGCGACTTGCCGCCCAACTCCAGCGACACGGGGGCGATGTGCGTCGCGGCGTTTTGCATCACGCGCACGCCGACGGCGGTAGACCCCGTGAAGGAGACCTTGCGCACCTTCGGGTGGCGGGTCAGCAGGTCGCCAATCGTAGCGGGCGTCGGGTCGGTCAACACATTGAATACGCCTGCGGGGATGCCCGCTTGGTGCATTACTTCCGCCAGCATCAGCGCGGTAATCGGCGTGGTGGGCGCGGGCTTGAGAACCATCGTGTTGCCGACCGCCAGCGCGGGGGCGATTTTGATGGCTGCCAACCACAGCGGGAAGTTCCACGGGGTTATCGCGCCGACGACGCCGTAGGGTTCGCGCCGCGTGTAGTTGAGGTACATGCCTGGAACGGGGATGGTCTCGCCCAGTGTGGCGGGTGCGATGCCCGCGAAGTATTCGAACACGGCGATGGCAGCGGGGATGTCGTGCGCCAGCGTTTCGCGCAGGCAGCGTCCCGTCTCTTGCGTTTCGGCGAGGGCGAACTCTTCGTAGCGCGCCTTGATACCCTGCGCGACGGCGCGGAGCAGTTCGCCGCGCTCTTCGTAGGAGCGGGCAGCCCACTCGGGGAAGGCGCGTGCGGCGGCGTCTACGGCGGCGTTCAGTTCCGCCTCGCCCGCGACGGCGCATTCGGCAATCACCTCACCGTTGGCGGGGTTGCGCACTTCGTAGCGCGTGCCTGTGTCTATCCATTCACCGTCGATGTAGAGCCTGTAGGTTTGCATCGTTGCGTCTCCTTGGGGCGGGAGGTTGCGTAAGGACTGTTGTTTTGACCCCCTCCTTAAGGTTCCCCCTGCCTGCAGGGGGAACCGAGCAGGCGCGCTTCTCGGTTCCCCTTGCGATGCGGTGGAACCTGCACGCCCCGCGCGGTTCCCCTCGCGAAGCGGGGGGAACCTTAAGGAGGGGGGCTTCCTCATCCTACCCCCGCCTACCTGCGTATTCCCCCAAACGCGCCGAATTCCTGCCCCTCGCAGGAGTTTCGCTTGACGGCGCGAATCGGGGGCGCGTGCAGAGTTGGCGGATTCGTCCTGCACGGCGCGTGCGGGGCGTGTGGCGTCCGCCGGGCGACAAGTCCATCACGCACCGCGCGGTGATTCTGGGGCTGCTGGCGCACGGCGCGACGGAGATTGAGGGCTTTCTGGAGTCGGACGACTGCCTGCGCACGCTGCGGATGGCGCAGCAGTTGGGCGCGTCGGCGGAGCGGGTCGGCGCGGCGCACTGGCGGATTGTGGGGCGCGGGGGTCAGCCGCTGCAGGAGCCTGCGGATACGCTCGATGCAGGCAATTCGGGTACGACGGCGCGCTTGATGGCGGGCGTGCTGGCGGCGCAGCCGTTTTTCAGCGTACTCACAGGCGACGAGTCGCTGCGGCGGCGTCCGATGCGGCGCGTGGTGGAGCCGCTGCAGCGCATGGGCGCACGCATCGACGGGCGCGACGGGGCGACGCGCCTGCCACTGGCGATCCGCGGGGGCGAGTTGCGTGGGATTCACTACCTTACGCCCGTCGCCAGCGCACAGGTCAAGTCGTGCCTGCTGCTGGCGGGGCTGCACGCAGCGGGCGTCACGGAGGTCGCCGAGCCGTGCCTTTCGCGCGACCATACCGAGCGGATGCTGCACGCCTTCGGCGCGACGCTGCAGCAACAGGTGAGCGACGCGGGCGCGCATCGCGTGCGCATCACGGGCGGGCAACGGCTGGAGGGGCAGCGGCTGACCATCCCAGGCGACTTCTCGTCGGCGGCGTTCTGGATAGCTGCCGCGCTGCTGCTGTCAGGGTCCGACCTGACGATTGAACATGCGGGGGTGAACCCGACGCGTACGGGGCTACTGGAGGCGTTGGCGCAGGGGGGTGTGCATCTGGAGTGGCAGGCGGTGAGCGAGCAGGCGGGCGAGCCGACGGCGACCCTGCGCGTGCGCCCGCAGCCCATCGGCGCGATGCGTATCGACGGCGCACTCGTGCCCAGCCTCATCGACGAGGCGCCCATCCTCGCCCTGCTGGCGACCCAAGCGCACGGCGAAACCGAACTGCGCGACGCCGCCGAACTGCGCGTCAAGGAGTCCGACCGCATCGAAGCCATCACGACCGAACTGCGCAAGATGGGCGCGCAGATAGACCCCCTGCCCGACGGCTTCCGCGTGCAGGGACCGACCCCGCTGCACGGCGCGGAGGTTCACAGCCACGGCGACCACCGAATCGCCATGACGCTGGCGATTGCGGGGCTGATGGCGCACGCGGGCGAGACGGTGGTTCACGATGTCGCCTGCGTGCAGACCAGTTTCCCCGAGTTCGAGTCGCTGCTGCAGGCGTTAGTGGAGGAGTAATACCAATCGCGCGGGCGGAGTTTACAATTGCCCCCCTCCTTAAGGTTCCCCCTGCTCGCAGGGGGAACCTTAAGGAGGGGGTCTTCAATCGCGCTTGTTTTTGTAAACTGTGTCCCCGCGATTGGTATAAGTGTCGTTGCGTTGGTTTTTCAACATGCCCCCCTCCCAACCTCCCTCGTGGACGGGGGAGGAACTCCGACTCCTTCCCCGCCCGCGGGGAGGGTTGGGGTGGGGTAAGCAACGAAGGGGCGCACGGCGTGCGCCCCTTCCATCGGTCGCGAGTCTGCATGGCGCATACCCTGCGCCCCGACACGAACGCGATTACGCCTTGCGGCGACGGCGCAGCCCCAGCAAGCCCGCCAGACCCGCGCCCAACGCGACCATCGACGCAGGCTCGGGCACCAGCTCAATCTCCAGCTGAGCAAACTGCATGCTCCCGCTATCGCCAGTTGCGTCATCAAGGATGTAAAGCAACCAATTGCCCTGCATCTGCTGGTTGCTAAATGCAGTCAGGCTAAACGCGTAGGGAGTACCAGGAGCAGGTGCGGTAAAAGGATCAGGAGTGTTTGCTGGATATACCGAGCTTTTGTATACCCCAGGACCAGCTGGTGCAGAATCGGGTATTGCAATTGTACCATTTACATCATCGAAGGTGTAGTTGCCATTCGGATCGCTACTTCCACCCGCATCGGAGAGGAATTGCACCGCCGTGCCAGATGGTCCCACAAGCAGTGCATCTATGTCGTCAAACCAGGTGTGGCTTAGCCCGCCCAGAGTGATTGATACCCGTGCGATGATACCGCTGTCTGGCACATTGAAAACAATCGGGTAAGTAGACAAGGTACCACGGTCAGGGATAGTAAATGGCCCGTTGACGGTATATGTGTAGATCTGTGCGCCTGCGCTTGCCATCAGCGCGGCGAGTGCGACGCTACTCAGCCAAAGTTGCGTGTGTTTCAGCATAGTCATGCCTCCTTCCATCGAGATTTCGAGAGTCGCGCGCCCGCCGTGAAGAGCAGTCACAAAACCGCCCAGAAGCGGACACTGCGCTTACCTATTATACACCATTTTTGCCCCCAATTGGGGTGTTTATGGGGTGGGTGCGGGAAAATCTGGTAATTGTACTGGGAGACCACAACTCCTGATAGGGATACATCGCTTGAGTTCGCTGTGTGGGGGGCGCATGCTTTTTGCCTTCACCCCCAACCTCTCTCCCACGATGTGGGAGACGCGCGCCATACCGTTTGGAGTGCTAAAGCGCAGCTTCAGCGTGGGCGGAAGCTTCGCTTCCGCACTCCATAATCCCCTCGCCTGCAGGCGGGAGAGAGAGCCGCACGCCATACCATTTGGAGTGCTGAAGCGTCCGCTTAGCGTCGAGCGGAAGCAGGGCGAACCGCCGTTCGCCCCTACACACCTCTCCCACAGCGTGGGCGAGGGCTGGGGGTGGGTGTTCGCGCCTACCTTACAGCCGTCAGCTTGTCCGCGTGGGGCGTGCGCGGCGCGCCGAAAATCTCCTCCACTTTGCGACGGCGGTACTCGAAGATCTCCTCCAAGCGCGGGCGCACCAGCAGGCGGTGTATGATGCCGTCAATCAGCGGCTGCTTGAGCGCGTAGTAGACCAGGTCTTCCATCAGCACGCCGCCTGCCACAGGCGTGAAAGTGTGCCGATGATGCCAGAAGCGGTAGGGTCCGAACCGCTGCTCGTCCACGAAAAAGCGCATCGGCTCGACATGCGTGATTTCGGTGACCCAGTGGATGGGGATGTTGAGCAGCGGGCGCACGGTGTAGGCGATAATCAGCCCCGCCTCCATCTTGTCGGGCACGGGCGTCAGGATGTCGAAGCCCATGTAGGGCGGCGTAATCGTCTTCAGGTTCACGGGACTGGAGAAGAAGTCCCACACGGTTTCCAACGGCGCAGGGATGACCTGCTCGGTTTGCAAACGGAACAGTTTCATAGTGTGTGTATTGTACCTGAGTTTCGCCGAGTCGGTATAATGGCGCGGGGCGATGCGCAGGTGAACTGGTTGATTGGGCTGTGCCTTGCGGGGCTGATTGCGGGTGTGGCGTATCGCCTGCGCTTGCTGACGATTGGGGGCGCGTGGGCGGCGGTGGGGGTCGGCGCGAGCGTGTTCGGGGCGGGGGGATTATGGGCGAGCGCGCCGATGGTCGGCTTCTTTTTCTCCAGTAGCCTGCTGACGCGCCTGCTCGGACGCCCGCACAAGACCGAGCGGCGCACGGCGGCGCAAGTGCTGGCGAACGGTCTCGCGCCTGCGCTGTGCGGTTGGGGCGCGACGCTGACGCCTGCCTATGCGGATGCGTTCTGGCTGGGCTTCATGGCGGCGCTGGCGACGGCGACGGCGGACACTTGGGCGACCGAGTTCGGCGTGCGCTTCGGCAACCCGGTGTGGCTGCTCACGACGGGGCGGCGCGTGCCCGCGGGCGAGTCGGGCGGGGTCAGTTGGCAGGGCACGCTGGGCGGCGTGGCGGGCGCGTGCGCGATTGCCTGTCTCGGCGCGCCGCTGCTGCGCGAGGGGCAGTTGCTCGCGCTCGCGGCAGGGCTGGGTGTCGCGGGCATGGCGCTGGACAGCCTGCTGGGCGCGACGCTGCAGGCGCGCTACTGGTGCGCTCAGTGCCACGCGCTCACGGAACAGGCGCGCTGCTGCAACGCGCCGACGCAACACCTGCGCGGCGTGCGCGGGCTGGACAACAACGCGGTCAACGGCGTCAGCACCGCGCTTGCCGCGGCAGCGGGCGTCGTTGCGGGGCTTTTGCGTTGAGCTCCTCGCTGGGGCAGACGCGCTTATACCGATCGCTCGGTCAGAGTTTACGATTGCCCCCCTCCTGCAGGTTCCCCCCCGCTTCGCGAGGGGAACCAAGCCGCGCGCCCACGCGGTTCCCCCTGCTCGCAGGGGGAACCTTAAGGAGGGGGTCTTCAGTCTCGCTTGTTATCGTAAACTTTGCCGTGCGATTGGTGTAAGGGGCAGACACAGAGGTCTGCCCCTACTGGTCTGGCGGGTGGGCAGACACAGAGGTCTGTCCCTACCTGTGTGCGCGGTTATCGCTCCCAATACACGGGGTTGGTGAACGCCATCGGCGCGTCGCCGAGCAGCGCAGTGAACCGTTCGCCGACGATGCGCACCAGCGCCCAGCCGCGCTCACCCTGCACGGGCACAGTCAGCGTCGCCTTGTAGTCCAGCGGCTTGCCGTCGGGCTGGTTCAGCGGCTCCTCGCGCACGACCGCGCCGTTCACAATCACCTGCAGCGACTTGACGCGCACCCACGACGCCGCGCGCGCCTGCACCTCGAGTTGGATGGCGTCGCCCTGCAGTTTCAGCGTTTCGCCGATGCGCACGCGCTGACGCGGACGCTTCGGGTCGGCGGCGGTCAGCGTCAGCACGGGACCGCTGCTGACCACGATGTCGCCCTTGCGCAGTTGCGCCACAAGGTTGTCGGGCGTCACGCGCGACGGGTCGCGATGCCCGAAGTAGACATAGGTGCGCGGCAGCCCCGGCTGCAGGCGGAACACATGGTGGCTGTCGGTCGTGCCGATGCCCAGCACGCGCTTGCCCTTGTTGAGGAAGTAGAACCAGTCCTGCATCACGGCTTCGGCGGCGGCGACGCTCATACCGTTCATCACCTCGATGGCGTCGAAGTCCTCGCTGAGTTCATCGGGACGCTTGATTTCGCCCGTTTTGGGGTCTAAGCCGATATGCAGGAAGTAGCCCATCGTCGGCGCGCGGGGGTGGTTGATCATCACGATGCTGTCGCCGTTGTAGTTTTTGCGGGCGGCGGCGAAGATCTCGCCCGCTTTTTTGTCCCACCACTCAATCGCGCCGTTGTTCCAAGCGTTGGGGTCATACCGCTGCGGGAAGGCGTTGAAGTGCCCGATGGCGTTCATCGGCGTAATCTCGTTGCCGACGATGGTCGCGAGGCGGTTGCGCAGCCCCATCGCCCGCACCGTCGGCGCGAGGTCTACATGGTAGTCGTGGTCGGTGTTGACCATGATATGCACATCCATCGCCACATACGAGGCGACTTTGTCCTCGAAGAAGTCGAACGAGTCGGCGGAGGCGAGGGTGTGCAGGTGGTAGTCGCCCGACAGATAGCCTTCCAGCGGGGCGGTGAGGGCGAGTTGCGCGGTGAACTCGGCGCGGTCGCCTGCCTTGAGGTCAAACTCCTGCTGGGCGATTTCGTACTCGAAGCCGCGCAGCAGCGTGATGCGGTAGCGTCCGGGTTCGACGGGCAGCGTCTCGTCGCCGGTGAGGCTGTAGTGAACGCGCGTCCAGTTGCCGTAGTTGCCCTCCTCGCCGTAGAGTAGTCGCTGGGCGCGCACGCGCGGCTCGTCGAGCCGTTGGAACACGACGGTAGTCGGCATCGGGCGGTTGCGGGCGTCGGTGGCGCGCAGGCGCAGTTGCGCGGGTTCGGGCAGGCTGACACTGGGCAGCGCGCTGGTGGGCGCACTGAAGCGGAACTCCTGCGGGGCGTGGTGGTCGGCGAACGCCATCGCGCGGTAGTCGCCCTGCGGCAGGCGCGTCGTGAAGCGTCCCTGCGCGTCCGTGCGCACGACCGTCGTGAACTGCTCCGCGTTGCCGTCCTGCTGGAAGATGTAGACGCGCGCGTTCTCCAGCGGCGCGCCGTTGCCATTCTGCACGATGCCCTGCGTGAGGGTCAGCTCGTCGGCGCGGTTCAGCAGGCGGTTGCGCTCGGCGCGGACGGTCTCCGTCTCGCCTGCGCCGACGGTGAACGCCCAGCGCGCCGCGACGCTGCCGTTTGGTTCTGCGCGTGCGCCCGTCAGCAGCGTGAACAGGTAGATGTCCTGCACCTTCTGCACGGCGGGGAAGCGCTCCTCCAGCGGGAACAGCCCGTAGCTGAGCGTGTGGTTGACCGCCGCGGCGAAGGGGATTGCCCCGCGCAGGGTCTGAATCATCGCCATGACGCCCGCGCCTGCCCCGCTGGCTTGCGCCGCTTTAGCGTTGCCGAACGGCGGCATATACATCTGCATGCTGTCTTCCTGCACCCACGCCAGCATCAGCGTGTAGGTCTGCGGGCGGTCGGTCGCGTTTAGCAGGCTCGCCTCGATGAGCAGCGTGGGCGAGTCAGGTTCCAGCGTGTAGGTGAGGGTCGCTTGCACGCCCATCGGCTGGGTGGGCAGGCGCGTGGTCTGGTCAATCAACGGCAGGCGTTCGTCGGTCATCCGCACGCGCAGGATGGCGGGCTTGCCTGCGCCGCCTGGGGAGACGATTTCGAACGCGGTCGGGCGCAGCGTGCGGGCGGCGAGCAGCCCGCGCGAGTCGGCGATGCCGAAAAACTGCTCGCCGAGAAAGTCGTGCTGGCGTCCGTTCTCGTGGCGCACAGCGTCGATGAGCCTGCCGCCGAATCGTCCGTAGCCGTGCGTCGGTCGGTCGCCCGCAATCACGAAGGTCGCCACGCGATTGCGCAGCACATAGTCGCCAGGTCGTCCGTCGGTCTTCGGTCCGTCGGGTAAATCGTTCGCGGTTGCTTGCACCAGTTCGGCAACGCCTGCAGGGGGCGCAGGCAGTCGCTTGCTCGTTTCCGACACGCTATACGCCAGCTGCACGCTCAGCAGCCAGCCGAGTACGCCCAGTAGCCCCAACGCTCGTTTCATCACAGCACCTCCGCGGAGTTGACCCGTGGGTCAGCCAATTATACCGCCGAACCCCTGCAGGACTCCCGCGCAAACCGCAGAATCCCTGCGTTGCAGGAGGCGCATAGGCTATGGACATCCTTTCAGGCATCGACGGCACAGGACCGCTGGCGAAACTCATCTATCGCCGCGCAGGACGCTCCCGACGCATCTCCAGTTGGGACAAAACGGGCGGCAACCGCGACTTTCTGACCATTCCGCAGGGCGCGACGGCGACCCTCGCGCAGATTGAAGGCGCAGGGTGCATCCGCCATATCTGGATTACGGTCGGCTGCCGCGATCGGCTGTATTTGCGCAAGACCGTTCTCAAGATGTATTGGGACGACGAGACGGAGCCGAGTGTGCTGGCGCCGCTGGGCGACTTCTTCGGGCTGGGGCACGGGATTGCACGCTCCTACATGTCGATGCCCTTCACGACCGTCAACCACGAGGCGAACGAAGGCAACTACGGCGGCGGCATCGCGCTCAACTGCTACTTCCCGATGCCGTTCAGCACAGGCGCACGCCTCGAGGTGGTCAACGAATGCGACACCGAAATCGGCTCGTTCTACTACTACATCGACTACGAATCCTATGACGCGCCGTTGCCCGACCATGTGCTGCGCTTCCACGCGCATTACCGCCAGGAGTATCACACCACAGGCACGCAGGGCAACCTGTTCGAGCAACGACGCAACTATTGGGAACTGCTGGACACGCCGAACCTCAGCGACGCCGAGAACTACCTGATTCTGGACGCCGAAGGCGCGGGGCACTATGTCGGCTGCGTGCTGTCGGTGGACAATATCGACCCGCTGCCCGTGATTCGCAAACTGGGCAGCCAAGAGCAGGTCATCAAGGAATACACTTGGTGGGGCGAGGGCGACGATATGATTTTCATCGACGGCGAGCCGTGGCCGCCCTCGCTGCACGGCACAGGCTCCGAAGACTACCTCTGCCACGCATGGGGCATGCACCCGAAGGCGTACCTGTACGCGGGAACCTCTATCCCCGAAACGGACCCGAAACACCCCGACCGCAGGCAGTGTACCTCCTATCGGTTCCATGTGGAAGACCCCATTCTGTTCACGCAGTCGATTCGGGTCAGCATCGAGCATGGGCACGCGAATCTGCAGGAGAACGACTACTCCAGCGTGGCGTACTGGTATCAGACGGAGCCGCATAAGCCGCTGCCGCCGCTGCCGCCCGTTGCCGAGCGTATCCCGCGCAACATGCGACCGTGAGCAGCCTGTGGATTTTCCCGATCGCGATAGGCGCGGGCGCGTTCGGCTCGATGCTGGGGCTGGGCGGGGGCATTATCTTGGTTCCCGCGCTGACGGTGCTGATGGGCGCGCCGATTAAGCAGGCGGTGGCGGCGAGTCTGGTGGCGGTGGCGGCGACCTCGTGCGCGGGCGCGTCGACCTATCTGCAGGCGGGGCTGGTGGACTGGCGCCTGGGCGTGCGGTTGCTCATCCCGACGCTATGCGGCGCGATTGCGGGCGGGCTGCTGATTGGCTACATCCCCGAATCGGTGGTGCGCTGGCTGTTTATCGCGCTGGTGCTGTATGTGCTGGGGCAGATGCTGTGGGCGATGCGGCGTCCCGTCGCGGCGCAGGCGGCGCGACCCGACTGCCGTACGCACTGGGACTCGCGTCAGCGCGGGATTGCCGTCAGCCTCAGCGCGCTGGCGGGCACAATCTCTGCGCTGCTGGGCGTCGGCGGCGGTCTGATTCAAGTGCCCCTGATGCACACGATTCTCAAGACGCCCCTGCGCTGCGCGATTGGCACCAGCACCTTTCTGATTGGCGCGACGGCGTCGGCAAGCGCGCTGCTGTACCTGGTGCAGGGCAAGTTGCAGGTGGACTATGTGGTGCCTGCCGCGCTGGGAATTGTGATCGGCGCGCGGGTGGGGGTCAAGTTCGCCCAGCGCGTGCCGACGCTTGCCCTGCGCCTGATTTTCGTCGGCGTGATGCTCTACACGGTCATCCGCCTCGCCCTCAAGTAAGCCACTGCTACGGCTCAATTGGCTCGCCATTCGGCGCACTGACGCTCCACAGTGCGCCGATGGTCGCGCCGATGTCCGCCAGCGTGCGCCGCACACCAACATCCCGCCCGCGCGCGTTGCTGGGCGAATAAATTAGCAGCGGCAGGCACTCGCGCGAGTGGTCGGTGCTGGGCGTGGTGGGGTCGTTGCCGTGATCGGCGGTCAGCACCAGCAGGTCGGTCGGGCGCAGGCGCGTAAGCAACTCCCCCAGCATGGCGTCGAACTCGGTCAGGGCGCGTGCGAAGCCTGCAGGGTCGTTCCGATGCCCGTACAGCATATCGAAGTCCTCGAAGTTGGCGAAGATGAACGCGCAGTCGCTCTGCAGGGCGCGCAGCAGCGCGTCGTAATGCTCGGCGTTGCTCTGGGTGCGCTCGGCGTGGCGGAAACCGCGATACACAAACAGTTCGGGCACAACGCCAATCCCGTAGACGCCGATTCCGCGCGCGTGCAGGGCGTCAATCAGGTTCTCAGGCGGCGGCAGCGGGAAGTCGCGACGGTTCTCGGTACGCCGAAAAGTGTCGGGGCTGTCCCCCACGAACGGGCGGGCAATCACGCGCTGCACATGGTGCGGCGGCTGCAGCAGTGCGCGGGCAACCGCGCACATCCGATAGAGTTCGTCCAGCGGGATGACCGCCTCGTGCGCGGCGATTTGGAACACGCTGTCCGCACTGGTGTACACAATCGGCTTGCCTGTGCGCAGGTGTTCCATGCCCAGTTGCTTGATAATCTCCGTGCCCGAGGCGGGATAGTTGCCCAGCGTCTCGCGTCCGATTCGCGCTTCGAAGGCGCGGATGACTTCGGGCGGGAAGCCGTCGGGGTAGGTGGGGAACGGCGTTTCGGTGTGGACGCCCATCATCTCCCAGTGCCCCGTGACGGAGTCTTTGCCTTTGGAGTGGGGCTGCACTTTGCCGTAGTGGGCGCGGGGCGCGTCGGCGGGAGGAACGCCGCGCAGCGGCACGATGTTGCCCAGCCCCAGCGCCTGCAGGCACGGCAGGTTCAGCCCGCCGACCGCTTCCGCCAAGTGCCCCAGCGTGTTGGGGGTGTTCTCGCCCGTGTCGCCGTAGTCTGCTGCGTCGGGCGCCGCGCCGACCCCGCAGCCGTCCAGCACAATCAGAATCGCCCGCTCCAGTCTCATTCCGCGCTCCCGTGGACCACCGCCTGCTCGGGCAGGCTCACGATGTGGATGGTCGCCAGCCCCTTCGCCAAGCGCAGGCTGGTCTCCACCGCCTCCGCCAAGCGCGACTGCACCCCCTCGCGCACCACCAAGCGGTCAACGACGATCTCGATGGTGTGCTGCTTGTAGCGGTCGAGCGCGGGGACTTCTGTGACCTCGTAGGTTTGCCCGTCGACGCGCACGCGCACAAAGCCGAGTTTTTGCACCTCGCTGAACACATGGCGGTACTCGCCTTTGCGTCCGCGCACGATGGGCGCAAGCACCTGAATGCGCGCGCCTTCGGGCAGACGCATCACAGTGTCCACGATGCTGTCCACCGTTTGGCGTGTGATGGGCTTGCCGCACTGGGGGCAGTGGGGGCGTCCCGCACGGGCAAACAGCAATCGCAGGTAGTCGTAAATCTCCGTCACCGTGCCGACCGTGCTGCGCGGGTTGTGGCTGGTCGACTTCTGGTCGATGGAGATGGCGGGCGAGAGACCCTCGATGGAGTCCACATCGGGCTTGTCCATCACGCCGAGGAACTGACGGGCGTAGGACGAGAGGCTCTCCACATAGCGGCGTTGCCCCTCGGCGTAGATGGTGTCGAACGCCAGCGTGGACTTGCCCGACCCCGACACGCCCGTGATGACGACCAACTGGTCGCGCGGGATAGTCAGGTGCAGGTTCTTCAGGTTATGCTCGCGCGCGCCCGTGATGACGATTTTATCCTGCGCCATAGGCGACGGAATTGTACCCTGTGTTGTCTGGCTGGGTTCAGGACGCGCTGGCGTCGGCGACAGGTTCGGGCGCGCCGTTCTCGGTGGGGGCGGCGGGCTCGGCGAGGGCGACTGCGCCTGTCGGCTCGGCGTCGTGCCGCTCCAGCGCGTGCAGGTGCGCCAGCAGCAGCCCACGCAGTTCCATCAGCACGGCGCGTTTGCGCGCCTCCAGCGCTTCGGTCTCGGCGAGGATGCGCTGTGCGCGCGTCTCCGCCTCGCGCACCACCTGCTCCGCCTTCAGGTGCGCCTCGCGCAGGATGAGTTCCGCCTCCTTGTGCGCGTTGCTACGCGTTTCGTCCGCGCTGCGCTGCGCCAGCACCAACGACTCCTTGAGGGCGTCCTCCATCGCGCGATAGCGTTCCGCCTCTTGGCGCAGCCCGACCGACTCCTCGCGCAGGCGGCGGTTCTCGGTAATGACCTCCTCGTAGTGCGCGGCGACCTCCTGCAGGAACGCCTGCACCGCCACAGGGTCATAGCCCCGCAGCCGCTTGCGGAACTTTTTGGTCTCAATCTCCAGCACGGTCAGTCGTCTTGGCTCGTTCATCGCAACCCCGCAAGTAGGTAGATGAGGAACTGGATGAAGATAATCGCAATCAGCGGCGAGAAGTCGATGGGCATGTAGCCCAGCCCCGTGCTGCGCAGCAGGCGGTTCTGCAATTGGCGAATCGGCTCCAAGATGGCGTCGCTGATGCGGTCGATGAAGCGCACAATCGGGTTGTAGCGCGGCACGCGCCCGCCCGCGAAGCGAATCCACGAGAAGACCACATTAATCACCAAGATAATCACGATCACGCGCAACGCGAGTATCAGCAGGTCAATCGGCGACAGCATAGCCTCCCCTCCTCATCGTTTACGAACTGTTGGCGCGCTGCCCTTGCAGTTTTTGGCGCACGCGCTGCATGTTGGGTTCCACCGCGCCGTCGCTGGGGTCTAACTGCTTGGCTTTCTCCCACGCCTGCAGCGACTGCTGGTAGCGTTCGAGCCGTTCGTAGCAGTGCGCCAGCGTCTTCCACACAAACGCGGGCGCGTTGGCGAACTGGACGGCTTTCTCCAAGTAGGGCAGCGCCTGCTCATACTGCCGCTTGTTGAAGTAGGCGAAGCCCAAGTCGTAATACAGGTCGTAGCGGTCGGGGTTCAGGCGGATGCCGCGCTGGTAGACTTGGATTGCGCGCGCGGTCTCGCCGTAGCCGTCCAACAGCCACGCCAGCCCGCCGATGTTCTCCACATCGTGCGGGTCGTACTCCAGCAGCACGAACATCAGCGCCATCGTCTTGTAGTGCAAGCCTTCGTGCCAGTATTCGTCGGCGAGTTGCACCAGTCGGAACTCGGTCAGTTGGCGCAGGGCGGTTAGTTTGCGCTGTACCGCGTCAGGCGGCTGCGCCTGCGTCCACCCCACGCCCAGCATTACCGCACAGCCCACAATCAGTAGTAGGTTCCGCATCGTTCTGCCCTAAGTATACCCGCGCACGCGCGGATTGCAATCTGCTGTAGTTATCGGCGTTTGTTTGCCAATCTGGAGTGGGTTCCTGCACAGGCGCAGAATCTATACCTATTTCTCAAGAAAATTTCAAAATCGGTGCATTTGGCACGAAAGTTGCTGTGAGACTGGGCAGTTGCACTGTTGAGAATGCGTAGGTTTCACGGAGGAGAGACTTTGCCCGAAATTGGCGTGCTGCTGGTGGAAGATGAACGGCTGTTGGATCGCGTGGTGTCCGATGCCTTGCGCACGATGGGCGTCCCGTGTGAAACAGTCAGTTGCGAGGAGGAGGCGGTGCGGCGGCTGACAGAGCGACGCTACGATTTGGTGATTTCAGACCTACGGATTCAGCGCGGTTCGGGTGTGAATGTGTTGCGCCATGCCCGGTCGCTGTACCCCGACATCCCCGTGATTGTGGTCACTGCCTACGCTGCCGACGAGGAGGTGTACCGTGCGCTTGCGCTGGGCGTGGACGCGCTGCTGTATAAGCCGTTTGACATCGACACGCTGCTGAACACGGCGCGTGCGCTGCTGGCGCGACGCTCGCTTACGGGGACGCACGCCGCCGTGCAGATGCCTGCAGACGCAACTCGCGGGGTTTGCTGGCTGGAGGTCGGCGCGTTGGCGACGCTCCGCGCCGAGTCGCACACGGTTCTGGGGCGGGCGCTGCACGCGGACGAACTCTTCCTCAGCGTGCGCACCGAACGGTTGGAGCCGCCCCATCCCACGCGCTGGCAGGTGGAGTGGACGGGCAGCGACGCGCTCTATCAGTTCGAGGCGCGCGTGATCGATGCGACCGCCGAGGGGGGCGAAATGCTGTGGGTGCTGCGCCTGCCGCGCCTGATACGGCGCATCCAGCGGCGACGCCACCCGCGCGTGCCCGTGTCGGGCAAGGCGTTCGTGTCGGTGGCAGGCAGACTGCAGCGCGCCATCGAGGCGGAGGTAACGGATCTCAGCGAGGGCGGCGTGTGCCTCGTGCTTGCCGAACCGCCCATGCGCGGCGCGACGCTTTACCTCGAAGTGCAGGCGCAGTCTGAAGCGGGGCAACTCCGCTTTCAGAGTGAGGGCACGGTGCGCTCCATCGTCGCGTTCACCCAGCAGGGCGCGCCGCGCTACCGTGTCGGCGTGCAACTCCAACGATTGCCTGCCGACGCCGTGCAGCACATCCGCCTGCTCCACAGGACGCGCCTGACACGCCCGTAATTCGCACAGGCAACTCGCACTTCTGCTATATTTGACTAAACCTCGCAATTTTGCAGAGAGTGACGGTTTAAGTTCCGCCGACAATCTCCCTCGACGCGCACGCAGGGCATCGACGGAACGACGCCCCCGCGCGTCGGAAATCACACCATTCAGGGAGGATTGAGCGATGAGTTTACGAATCAACACCAACATGTCCGCGCTGAACGCGCTGCGCAATGTGGAGCGTGCGTCCGACGGCTTCGGACGATCGATTGAGAAACTCGCTTCGGGACTTCGCATCAATCGCGGCGCCGACGACCCAGCAGGCTTGATTCGCTCGGAAGACCTGCGCGCCCAAATCACGGGGTTGGAGCAGGCAATTGCCAACTCGCAGGACGCGACGAACCTTGTGAAGACCGCCGAAGGCGCGCTCGATGAGATGCACAACCTGCTGCGCAGTATGCGCCAACTCGCCGTCGCTTCAGGAAACACGGGTACGAACAATCAGGCGTCCTTGCAAGCGAACCAGAACCAGATTGCCTCGGCGATTGACAGTATCAACCGTATTGCGGCGCAGACCCAGTTCGGCACGAAGAAGCTGCTCGATGGCACGGCGGGCACGACCGCTGTCGTGACGGACTTCACGCGCGTGGGCGGCTTGTTCTTCGGCGGCTCTGTGTTCGGGAGCGTCGGCGGCGCGGCGTCCCAAGACTACGCGATTGGCACAGGAACCATCACCATCGATGTCACGGCAGCTGCGACCCGCGCCCAAGTGTTAGGCAACCGCAATTACACAACTGCCACAGATATTATAGCGACCTCTGCATCGGTGGTCATCAACGGCGTGAGCTTCACCACCCAAGCAGGTACCACAACCCTGCAAAGCTTCGTCGACCAAATCAACTCCCAGACCAGTGTCACGGGTGTCGTTGCGGAAATTGTGCCGAGCGGCACGAACCTCAATGTGCGGCTGCGCGCGGCAGAATACGGCGCGAACTTCTCCGTGACGGTTAACGACGCACAGGCGATTCTGCACAACACGGCGACTACTGCCAGCGATACTGGAGTGAACGCTGCCGCCACAGTCTCTATCACCAACATAGACGGCGGCGTCGTAACCGTGCTGTTTACGGGCGGTAAAGCCAGCGGCGACTCGGGGCTGCGCCTCACAGACGCCAAGGGGAATGTGCTACTGCTCACCGAGTTCGGCAACCACACTACCAACGGCGACGGCGCCATCGGACGCACCAGTGCTGGGCAGCTTGAGTTCCAGATTGGCGCGAACGCAGGGCAGATTGCCCGCTTCTCCATCAACAACATGCGCGCCGACAGAATCGGCACGGGCGTCGTCGCAGGCAAGAGCCTCAAGGATGTTGATGTGACCAAGACAGGCGGCGCTGAAGAGGCGCTCAAAATCATCGACGCTGCGATTGCACAGGTCTCCAAACTGCGCGGCGACATGGGAGCGTTCCAGAAGAATGTCCTCGAAAGCAACATGCGCTCGCTGTCCGTTGCGAAGGAGAACCTGACGGCGACCGAGTCCGCCATCCGCGACACGAACTTCGCCGAAGAGACCAGCCGCTTCACCAAGTTCCAGATTCTCCAGCAGGCGGGTATGTCGGTCTTGGGGCAGGCGAACTTCGCGCCGCAGGGCGTGCTGCAGCTCATCCGCTAAACGCGCCTCCTTCGGGCGAATCGGGTACACTAACAGCGGGGGGTCGCGTAGACCCCCCGCCGTTTTGTACCGAAGGAGGTATGCGATGACCTATAAGTACGCCATTTTGGGAGCTGGCATGCAAGGTCCCGCCGTCGCCTACGACCTGGCGCGGTTCGGGGACGCTGAAGCAATTTATTTAGCCGATATAGACGAGACACGAGCCACACAAAAAGCGGAGTGGGTGAACCAACTGCTGGGGCGCGCGGTCGTGTGCCCCAAGCGCGTGGACGCCACAGACGAGCAGCAAGTCCGTGCCTACTTCGAGCAGGCGGATGTGGTGATCAGCGCGGTGCCGTGGCAGATGAATCTGCGCCTGATCCAGTACGCGCTGGAGGTCAAGCGCAGCTTTATCGACATGGGCAACGACCCCGAATGGTTCTGGCACGAGTTCCGCAAGCGCGACGAGGAGGCGAAAAAGGCGCATATCGCGCTCGTGCCCGACTGCGGGCTTGCGCCTGGCATGGTGAACCATCTGGGGCTGTATTGCATGGAGCAGATGGACGAGTGCCACGAGATTCGCCTGCGTTGCGGCGGGCTGCCCCAACGCCCAATCCCGCCGATTGGCTACAAACTGGTGTTCAACATGATCGGCGTCATCTCGGAATACATGGGCGAGGCGCTGACCCTGCACGAGGGCAAGCTGCATTATGTGCCGACGATGGACGATGTGGAGACGCTCGAAATCGAGCCGCTGGGCACGCTGGAAGCCGCGCCGACTTCGGGGGGCACTTCCACCGCGCCCTACACGCTGCAGGGCAAGGTGCGCGAGTACGACTACAAGACGCTACGCTACCCCGGACACTGGGCGGCGATGCGCGCCCTGCGCGACTTGGGCTTTTTCGACGAGCAGCCGATGGAGCTACACGGCGTCCACATCAGCCCGCGCGAAATCGCCGCGAAAGTCATCCCGCCGCACATCGACTTCCCCGACGAGAAAGACCTCGTGGTGGTCTACGCCTACGGTTCGGGCGTCAAGAACGGCGCGCCCTACTCGATTCGCCTGCAGTTCGTGGAGTACCACGACGACGCGACGGGCTTCACGGCGATGGAGCGCTGCACGGGCTTTGCGGCGTCGATTATCGCGATTGGCGTCGCGAAGGGCGTCGTGCCGCGCGGGATTGTGCCCTACGAGCAGTCGATGACAGGGCATCAGTTCGTCGCCGAGTGGCTCAAGCGCGGCTTCACCCTGCGCGAGACGGTTAGCCGTCAGGTGAGCGGGTAGTCCCTGCGGAACGCCCACGGCGCAGCGACCCACCCGCCTAACTCGCCTGTGTGGATAGGCTCTGGATGAGCGTCAGCACTGCTTGCACGGCGTCGGCGTGCCCCCAGTTGGTCGCGCACAGGTAGAAGCGGTCGCGTGCGGGTTCCAGCTGCATCAGAGCGAACCAGAAGGTGTTGCTGCCTGCGTGCTGCAGCGTGCGCCCGTTCGCCATCGGGCGCACGACCCACCCCATCGCGTAGCCCTGCGGATAGGGGTCCGCGTGCAGGGCAGCGAACGACTCGGGGCGCAGCAGCGCGGTCTTTTCGCCGCGCGCCCCGCGCAAGTGCAGCTGCGCAAACGCCGACCAGTCGCGCAACGAGCAGTGAACCGTGCCTGCAGGACCCAGCACGGGCGGATTATCGAACACTTGCGGGCGCGGCGGCTTGCCGCTGTGCCCTGCTGCTTGCTTCGGGGATCCGAACCCTGCGGTGCGCATTCGAAGCGGCTTGAACAGGTACTCTTGTATCAGCTCTTCCCAGCTGCGCTGGGCTGTCTGCTCCAGCATCGCGCCTGCGACCACGTAGCCGAAGTTGGAGTAGGCGAACTGCGTGTCGGGTGGGGAGGCGGGCTTTTTCTCCAGCACCCATCGCGTGGCTTCGAGCCGCTGGCGCCGCAAGTCGCCCGTAAGGCTGCGCAGGCGCAAAAAGAGCGCAGGGTCGGGCGAGCGGTCTTCAGGCAGCCCCGCGCGATGATACAACAGCTGGCGAAGCGTCACCGTGTGATAGTCGCTGGGAATGGCTTGCTTGAGTTGGGGCAACGCTTCGGCAAGGGTGGTCTCCCAGCGGAGTTTTCCTTGTTCCACGAGGCGCGCGGCGACGGTCGCCGTCATCGCTTTGGTGCAGGAGCCGATGTGGAACGGGTCATCGGCGCGGACGCGCTCTTGGCTTCCTGCGCGCTGCACGCCCACACAGGCAAACGCGCGAATCCGACGCGAGTCGCCCACCAGCGCACCCAGCGCGGGAACGCCGAACTCAGCGCGGATAGACTCCAGCTGTTCCTTGAGTGAGGGTTTCATGCGCATCTCCGCATAGTGGCGGGCGCAGCAGCACATTGGCTGCCGCGCCTTAGCAAGCAACCTACCCAATCTTCGCGCTCAAGCCCTGCGCCATCTTGATTTCGGTCGCATGGTTGACCGTGAAGGCGACCTTGTGGGTGACGGCGTCGAACAGCGCGGACGCGCTGGGATGCCCGTTGCCGCTGCCTTTGACCCCGCCGAAGGGCAGATGTACCTCCGCGCCGATACTCGGCAGGTTCACATACCCGACGCCGAACTCGCAGTTGTCGCGCACATAGCGCCACTTGCGGTAGTCTTCCGTAATCACCGCCATCGCCAGTCCGTACTTGGTGTCGTTGTAGACATGGATGGCTTCGTCGAGGTCGCTGACGGGGATAATCGCCACATGCGGGCTGAAGGCTTCCTCTTTGAGCGCGAAGCTGTCCGCGCGGTGGCGCATGCGGTACACGAACGGCGCGACGAAGTGCCCATACTGATACTCGCCGTCTCGCAGCACGCCGCCCGGCAGCAGCACCTCCGCGCCCTCCTCAATTGCCTTCTGGTTGTGGTACAGGTACTTCTCCACGCCTTGCTCGTTGATGAGCGGTCCCATGAAGGTGTCCTCACGCAGTCCGTTGCCGATGTTGATGCGCTTTGCCAACTCCACAAAGCGCGGGGTGAACTCAGGTTCAATCTTCTCGTGGACGATGATGCGGTTGGACGACACACACCGCTGCCCGCTGGTCTTGAACGCCGACAGAATCGCCGCGTTGAGCGCGATTTCTATGTTCGCGTCGTCCAGCACAATCACGGCGTTTTTGCCGCCCATCTCCACAGCGGCGAACTTATGCTGCTTGGCGCACGCTTCGATGATGTAGCGTCCGACGGCGTAGGAGCCTGTGAACACCACGACATCCACTTCGGGGTGATGCACCAGCGGGTCGCCCGCGTCTTCGCCCGCGCCGTGAATCACATTGAACACGCCCGTCGGGAAGCCCGCCTCCACGAACAGTTCCGCCAGCGCGTGCCCGCAGATGGGGGTGTCTTCCGACGGCTTGAACACAACGGTATTGCCCTCCAGCAGGCTGGGCAGGATCGTCCAGAGCGGGATCGCGACGGGGAAGTTCCACGGGGTGATGCACGCCACGACGCCTTTCGGTTTGCGCAGGATGTAGGCGTCTTTCTCGGCGATTTCGCTGTCGATGATTTCGCCGTGCGGCATGCGCGCCATGCCCGCCACATACTGTGTCATATGGAGCGCTTCGACGACATCGGCGCGCCCTTCGTTGATGGGCTTGCCACACTCGCGCGTAACCAGTTCCGAGAGCGCGTTCAGGTCGCGCTTGATGAGCTGCGCGAGGTTGTCGATGAGTTCGCCGCGTTTGACGCGCGACATGGCTTTCCACATCGGGTACGCTTCGCGCGCGGCGCGCACGGCGGCGTCCACATCGCTGGCGTTGGAGCATGGAGCCGTGCCAATCACCTCGCGCGTGTCGGCAGGGTTGCGGCTTTCAAAGCGGTTGTTGGACGCCGACTCGTGCCAGCGCCCGCGAATCAGGTTCATCGCCTGTACTTGTTTCATCGGTAGTCCCTCCTAACGGTTAGACTCGGCGTTGAGCCTGCAGGATTCTACCTGATGGGGCTACCGCTTCAGGGCTTGCTTCACCAAATCGGGGATTTCGCTGGGCGTGTCGGCGATGGGCACGCCTGCGTCGGTGAGCGCGGCGACTTTGGACTGCGGGCTGCCCTTGCCGCCTGAGATAATCGCGCCCGCGTGCCCCATGCGCTTGCCCGGCGGCGCAGTGCGCCCCGAAATGAACCCCACCACAGGCTTGGTCATGTGGTGCTTGATATACTCCGCCGCGATTTCCTCGTCCGAGCCGCCGATCTCGCCCACCATCACGACCGCTTCGGTCTGCGGGTCTGCCTCAAACAGCGGCAGCACATCGATGAAGGTCGTGCCGATAATCGGGTCGCCGCCGATGCCCACGCAGGTGGACTGTCCCAGCCCCGCCTGCGTCAGCGCGTACACAATCTCGTAGGTGAGCGTGCCGCTGCGCGACACTAGCCCGATGTTCCCCTTCTTGAACAGCATGCCAGGCATAATGCCGACCTTGCACTCTTCGGCGGTGGTTAGTCCGGGGCAGTTGGGCCCAATCACGCGGCTGTGGGTGCAGCGTTTGACATAGTTCATCACGCGCACCATGTCCTGCACGGGGATGCCCTCGGTGATGCACACGATGAGTTCGACGCCCGCGTCGGCAGCCTCCAGAATCGCGTCGGGGGCGAACGGCGCAGGCACAAAGATGCAGGAGACATTCGCGCCCGTCTCGCGCACCGCCTGCTTGACCGTATCGAATACAGGCACGCCCGCGACCTCCTGACCGCCCCTGCCTGGGGTGACCCCTGCGACGACCTTCGTGCCATACTCCAGCATCTGGCGCGTGTGGAACTCTCCTTCGCGCCCCGTGATTCCCTGAACCAGTATCTTCGAATCGGCGTCGACTAAGATAGCCATAGCGTCTTGCTCCTTGCGCGGGGGGATTGTACCCGATTGGGCGCGCGGCAGGGTCTAATCTGCCGTGCGGGTGTCAACGATGTGTTGGCGCATGCGCCCACCCCCCCTTGACAACCCCGCCATCGCATAGGGTATACTTTTAGACTGGGCAAATTTGCGCCTGTGGAGGGTACCGTATGCGGATTGTGCAACACAACCGAAAGCGCATTCGTGAAGTTCTGGAGCCGCCGAACCTCATCGAGATTCAATACAACTCTTACCGCTGGTTTTTAGAGGAAGGACTCAAAGAGCTGTTTCAGACCTTTTCGCCCATCTACGACATGACGGGCAACTACTTCCTGGAATTTGGCGACTACTGTCTGGGCGAGCCGAAATACTCGGTCGAGGAGTGCCGCGAGCGCGAGATGACCTTCGCCATCCCGCTGCGCGTGAAGGTGCGCTTCGGCAAGGTGGACGGCGAGGTACAGGAAAGCGAGATTTACTTGGGCGACCTGCCGCTGATGACCGAGGGGGGCACTTTTATTGTGAACGGGCGCGAGCGGGTGATTATCAGCCAGCTGAACCGCACGGCGGGCATCCACTTCCCGTCGCCGTACCTCTCCAGCACAGGGCGCGAGATGATGTCGCGCGCGTTCAGCAAGGTGCTGCAGATGCAAATCATCCCCGCCGAAGGACCGTGGCTGGACGGCGGCACCGACCCGCAGAATGTGATTCGCCTGAAGGTGCACCAGTCGAAGCACCTGCCGATTACGCAGATTATCAAGGCGTTCGCCCACTACGAGGAGGCGCGCGTGCCCGCCGAGCTGGAGTTGGAGCGCGCCGTCGGCTGGCGCATGCTGGAGCCTGTCGTGCTTGCGGGGCGCACGCTGCTGGAGCCAGGCGATGTGCTGACGCTTGACCTGCTGGAGAACCTGCCCGCCGAAGATCGGAAGAGCGTCGTGTAGGGAAA
>ERZ511473.625-NODE-625-length-49232-cov-73.521188_pt1 | contig 49232 bp, 52 predicted proteins | sample MGYA00374947_ERZ511473 | MGnify/ENA primary metagenome ERZ511473 (study PRJEB26303, sample SAMN06343854) | sediment metagenome | isolation source: hot spring sediment | place: Canada: British Columbia | collected 2012-09-26 ... | reverse complement strand
TTTAACCGTCCGTGGCCCTATCTGCATCCGGATGGGGCGCTGATCCGGGATGGGGAGGGCCGGACCTGGCGGACGGGAGTGGTGGTGCGGGGAGGCTACCCCTGGCTGTATCTCCCCCTGGCCGTGCGGGAAGGCCAGGGCGCCGTAACCCGGTGAGCCGGAGGGTTGGCGATGAAGCGCCATTCCATTCGGAATGCCTTCGTAAACCTCACCCGGCTATGGATAAACGAGCACCTTTAATGCCTCATAGGCCCGCATGGCCTGATAGCCCCGCGGGGTTTCCTCCAGCGGCAGCCGGTGGGTGATCAGGCGCTCCACGGGCAGGCCTTCCGCGAGCAGGCGCAGCGCCTCTTGCATATCCGGCGGGCCGGCGGAGTAACTGGGGATCACCCGGATCTCCCGAAAATACAGCGTGTGGACGTCCACCGGCCAGCGGGCCTCCGGGGGCGTCGGCGTGAACAGCAACAGGGTTCCTCCAGAGGCGACAAGGGACCACCCCAGGTCGATCGCTTCCACGGATCCGGGGCCGACCACGACCAGATCGGCCCCCAGCCTCTCGCTCTCCGCGCGGATCCGCTCGGCCGCCCCGGAAGCGGAGACCGGGGCGAGCCCGAGCTGCGCCCCGATCTCCAGGCGGGCGGGGATGCGATCGATCCCCCAGACCCGCTCCGCGCCCCAGCGGAGCGCCACTATCCCGTGCAGCAACCCCATCACCCCTAGCCCGATCACCGCCACTCGATCCCCGGCGCGCAATCCGGCCCGCCGCAGGGCCTTCACCACCGTCGCCAGGGGCTCCGTGAACGCCGCGACCTCATCGGAAACATGCGGCGGGATCGGGAGGAGATCCCGTTCCACGATCGGAGGCGGGACGATCGCATACATGCTCAGCCCGCCCGGGATCAGGCGGGTGGACCGCCAGGTCGGGCAGTGCACGTAATCGCCCCGCTGGCAGAATCGGCAGGCCCCGCATGGCGCATGGTGGTGCACCACCACCCGCTCCCCACCCTGGAAGGAGGTCACCCCCGGCCCTACTTCCACCACCTCTCCAACCAGCTCGTGGCCGGGGGTGAGGGGCGCCTTCCGGGCCATATACCAGTCCATGATCTCCCCCGGGCACAGGCCGCAGACCCGGATCCGCACCAGCACTTCCCCTTCGGCGAGGGGCCGCAGAGGCACATCCGCGATGCGGAGATCCTCCCGGCCGTGATAGATCACCGCCCGGGTATAAGCGATCATCCTTCCTCCTCCGATGGCTTCCTCTGAAGCAGCGCCTTATTCGGGATCACACACAGGAACCCGAAAGGCTCCTCGCCGATGTTCTCAAACTGATGGAGCTCCATGGGCGGGATATAGAGCACATCGCCCGCCTGAACCTCCACGATCTCCGAACCCAGGCGGGCGCGAGCGTGCCCCCGCAGGACCACCACGCCGTGGTCGTGAGGATGGACGTCGAGGCTGGAACGGCATCCGGGAGGAAGCTCAAAATAGCGGAGGACGAAATAGCGAGCGTGCTCCCGGGGGCCGATCAGCACCCGCCGGGATCCACACACTCCTCCTGGTCCGGTGTAAGGGACCACGGGCACGCCCTCCCAGTCCCATCCCTCGGGCTTCCGCCGATGCACGATCCCCATGGGGAGGCCGCCTCCTGTCTTCACCTATTTTTGCGGTGCCTCCAGAAAAGCTTGAGGCCGGCGCCAAACCAGCGCCCACAAGCCGAAATAGACGGCCAGATACGCCAGCGCCAGGATCAAGCGTGGAAGATCGGTGCGATAGCCGCTCAGGAACCAGAAGATCTCCAGGATCGGCCAGGAGAGTGTCTTGAAGCCAGCCGCCATCGCGGTCACTGTCTGACCGGCCGGCACCTGCGCTCCGACCGGATGTGCGATCTGAGTCACCACGGGGGCTGTATCAGTGGCCACCAGCAACATCAAGGGGATGAAAACCAGCACTCCATTCAGAACCCCACGGAAGATGTTGCCCCGGGACGGCGCCACAGCCCAGATGAGCAGGAAGACGAATACTGAGAGATCCGCAAAGGGGAGCACCCGATTCCCTGGAAGCAACGCGGCGATGGGAAGCGCCAGCGGGATCAGGATCAGTGCGGTCGCCACGATGGCGGGGAAACCGGTCACGATGGCGGCGTCGAGCCCAATATACAGCTCGCGCCCGGGGAATCGACGGGTCATGAAGGCTCGCACGCTATCCGAGATGGGAATCAGCCCTTCCATCAGCAAAGCGATCATCCGGGGCATCAGCTCCATGAAGGCAGCGGTGGTAATCCCCAATTTGAGGATCGCAGCCGCATCTTCTGCTGTCATCCCAGGCTTCAAATAAGCCAGGATACCGATCAACAACCCAATGATCAACCCCACAATGGCCGACTCCCCGAATATCCCTAACCGACGCTGGATGGTCTCCGGATCGATCGAGATCTCCTGGAGGCGGGGGATGCGTTCCCAGAGCGCGTCCAGCGCGAATCCGATCGGAGCCCAGATCACCGTATCGCCGTGGGGCAACGAAATACCCGGCATTTTGAAATAACCACTTAAAACCGGAGCCGTCCAGTCAGCCAGCTTGAAAAGAAAAGCGGCCTAGATCATCGCTCCCAGCAAGCCCAGCAACACATTCTGACTCACCGCCCAAATCATCGAGAACACATAAGCCATGGACCAATAATTCCAGAGATCAACATCCAGAGTTTTGGTAAATCCGATCAAAATCAACACCAGGTTCCACACGAAAATAACAATAAAAACCGTGAATGCGAAAGGGGTTCCAAAACTGATCGCTGCCAGAACAGGCCAGCCGATATCCGGGATATCTAAAGGCAGGGCAAACCGCTTGGACATCGCCTGAACAGCGGGGGAAAGCCCGTTGATCAGCATGCCCAGCACCAGGAAGAGGCCGGTGAAGCCGATCCCCACGCGCAGACCGGCTCGGAAACTCCGCCCGGGTGAAGCCCCGAAGAGGAGGCCGAGCAGGAACAGGATGATCGGCATCATCACCGCGACTCCCGCGGTCTGGACGATCCAGCTCATCAGCGCATTGATCCACTGAGCAAGTCCACCCATAACTTCCTCCCGATCGTCGAGATGGATGACTGGAACCTCCACCAGAGGCACAGCGAACGGCCGGCCTCGCGTGTCCGTTCAGGGGAGTGGAGGATGGAGCCCCCACTCCCCTGCTTTTTCGCAGACGAAACCCCTCAGGCCTCGGCCGGTGCCCCGGCGGCCACCTCCCAGGCCTTCGGATTCCGCTGGTATAGGAAGAGGGCTGCTGCCAGGAGGATCAGCAGGATCAGAAGCCCCACCACCCCTGCCAGCCGCACGGCGCTCACAAAGACGAATGGCGGCCAGAGGAAGCCATCGGCGATGCTGGTGATCCGCACCGCACCCTCCGGCATCTTAAAGCCTGAGGCCACCGCTGCCGCAGTGAACAGATCCGCCATCCCGGTGGCGATGTAAAAGCCCACCGCGAGGGTGAGGGTGCCGGCGATGATCATCCGGAAGATGTTCCCCCGCATCAATGGGGCAAACATCGCCACCACAAAGGGGATTACGGCGAGGTCGGCAAAGAGGATCACGCGGTTGCCGGGCAGGATAGCACTGAGCAGGATGGCCACCGGCACCAGCACCAGCGCCGTCGAGATGGCCGCCGGGTGACCGATGAGGATGGCCGAATCCAGACCGATGTAGATCTCCCGTCCCCCCGCTCGCCGTTGCATAAAGTCCCGCGCTGCCTCTGAGACCGGGATCAGGCCCTCCATCAGGATCTGGACCATCCGCGGCAAAAGCAGCATCACCGCTGCCAAGTTCATCGCCGTCTTGAGCACTTTCACCACTACTGTCTGCACGTCACCGGCGTTATAGAAGCCGAGGATCCCCAGCACCAGTCCGATGATCAGGCCCAGGATCACCGGCTCCCCCGCGACGCCCAGCCGGCGCCGGATCGCCTCCGGATCCGCCTGCACATCCCGTAAACCCGGGATGCGGTCGATGATCCAGTTGACCACGATGGCGATGGGCACCCCAGGAGCTGTGGTGAGATGAGGAATGGAGATCCCAGGCAGCCCATAGAAACGCTGAACCGCCGGTGCCGTCCAATCCGCGAAGAACAGGGCGAGTGCCGCAGCGATCGCCGCAGCCAGCAAGCCGAGCGGCAGGCTGCCCGTGGCCGCCACAACGAGAGATCCAATGAAAGCGAAATGCCAGTAGTTCCAAATGTCAATGTCCAGCGTCTTAGTGAGGCGAGCTGCCAGCATCAGGATGTTCACCAGGAGCGTCAGGGGGATCACCCAGAGGCCGACGGCGGAGCCGAAGGCGATCGCCGCGGCCGATGGCCACCCCACATCCACTACATCCCGCTGGATGCCCGTGTTCTTCACCATCGCCTGGGCGACCTCAGACAGGTTGGTCCACATCAGGCCGATGACCAGGTTGATCCCGATGAAGGCAATGCCGATGGTCACGCCGGCCCGGAAGGCACGCCCGGGTTGCGCGCCCAGGGCGACCGCAAACAGAAAGATGATGATCGGCAACGCGACCGTAGCCCCTAGATTGTCGATGATGGCCTTCAGGGTGCTCAGGAAGACTTCCATGGCTACCTCCTTTCTGGTGAGGGTCGAAATCATAAATCGAGATTTTGAGAATCCGCAGCCGTTTCCCTGCTGAACCTCGAAGACTGTGTATTTGCCCCGATCACCTCCTTCTCTTGAATCCACGCTGATGGGAAAAAACCACGCCCCTACCCCCCACGGACCGCGAAAACCCGGATAACACCCTGGCCTACCCAGAGCGGCGCAGGATCTCGGCGATCTGATCCAGCACCTGATCCTTCCCGATGCCTGTCAGGAAGGCCAGCGTCTGGATCACCGGGACCCCTATATCCGAGGGCACAGGGGTGGTGGTCACCACCAGATCGAAATCCTTCGCCAGCGCGGGGACCTCTGCCGCCTTGCACTGGCGGGTGATCACCGAGATGCCCCGCGCGGCCAGCCCCTCCTCGATCGCCTTGGCTACCACCGTGGAAGTAGCGATGGCCGTGCCGCACGCCACCAGCACACGCTTGGGTTGAGCCATAGGCACCTCCCCGTCTCAGCTCAGAAGATCCAACGCCTGGATCAGCTCCTCAGCAGTTCGAGCCTCATAAACCTGCCGAACACGCTGAGGCTCCTGGAAGAAAGCCGCCAGGCGCTGCAGCATCTCAATCTGGGAATGCGGCTCATCTAAGGCCATCAGGATCACGATGGAGACCGGCACCATTTCCTCGGGGTTCACCATATTGCGGAAAATCACCGGCCGTGCCAGGGTAGCGATCGCCAGGGCCGGCGAGATCACGTGCACGACATCGGCATGAGGGATCGCTACATGCAGATCCCCCGCCAGAGGAAGACCAGTGGGATGAGTCCGCTCCCGCTCCAGCACGGCTTCCACGAAAGACGGGCGGACAAACCCTTCCGCCTCGAGCCGGGCAGCCAGCTGACGGATCACCTCCTCCGCCGAGGAGGCTTCCATTCGCATGATCACCAGGCGCTCAGACAACGTCACTATCTGGGTCCCGGTAGACGACCCAGCTGAGGACTCCGCCATCCAACGTCCTCCTATCCCAGCATGATCCCCGGGCGTTCCAGAACCATCCGCAGGTCGTCCAGGAAGCGGGCGGCCTGGGCGCCGTCCACGATCCGGTGATCCGCCGTCAGGGTCAGAGTGGCCATCGGGCGCACCTCCACGCGATCCCCCTCGCCGACCGCCGGCCGCTTCGCCACCCGGCCCACGGCCAGGATGGCCGCCTGGGGCGGATTCAGGATCGCCGTGAACCGGTCCACGCCATACATCCCCAGGTTCGACAGGGTGAAGGTCCCTCCCAGCACATCCTCCGGGCGCAGATGTCCCTCCCGCGCCCGCTTCGCTTTCTCCTCCAGAACCTGCGCGATCTCCACCAGCCCTCGTCGATCGACATCGTGGATCACCGGGACCACCAGGCCCTCGGGCACAGCGACCGCCACGCCGATGTTTACGGCTTCCCATTCCAGGATTTCTTCCCCTTCCAGAGTCGCGTTGAGCGCCGGATGCCGCCGTAACGCCCAGGCGCAGGCCTTCACCAGCAAGGCCGTCAGGGTCACCCGGGGCCCGCCCTCCCGCTCCATCCACGTCGCCAGATCCTCCACCAGGGCCAGCGCCCGGCTCATCTCCACGTCCACGCTGACCGTGAACTGGGGCGCTTCCCGCACGCTTCGGAGCATCCGCTCCGCGATGGCCCGCCGCATCCCGGCCAGCGGCACCCGCCGACGGATCGCCGGAGGGGCGGGGGCTTCCGGCTCCGCAACCCGGCGCAAGGCCTCCGCCGCCCGCCGCACATCCTCCGACTGGATCCGACCTCCGGGCCCGGTCCCCCGCACCGTGTGCAGATCCACCCCCAGCTCCCGGGCCAGCCGCCGCGCCGCGGGGACCGCGGGGATCTTCCCTTCCGCTTCTACCGGAGCGCGCCCGGCTAAGTAAGCCTCCACATCCGCTTTGGTCACCCGTCCGCCTGGCCCGGTGCCGGCGATCGCATGGAGATCCACGCCATGGGCCCGGGCGATGCGCTCAGCCACCGGGGTCGCCCGGGGGACCTGGGGAACCGCCGGCGCGGAGGGCATGGGGGAAGGGGCTTCCCCAGCTTCGCCGGGCTGCAGAATGTAGGCGATGGGCTGGCCGATGGGCACCACCTCGCCAGGCCCCGCCCGGATCCCCACCAGGGTCCCGCTGGCCGGCGCCTCCACCTCCATGGCGACCTTATCGGTCTCCACCTCCAGGATGGGCTCGCCCTTCGCCACCGGCTCTCCCTCCTGTTTGAGCCAGCGGAGGATCTTCCCGCTCTCCTGAGCCATCTCGAACTTGGGCATGATCACCGGGACCGGCATGCGTTCCCAAGCCTCCTCCATCAGATCTCCAAGCGTGCCAGCCGCCGGGCCGCCTCGACGATATCTTCCACCTGGGGAACCGCCGCCCGCTCCAGGCGCGGATGATAGGGGATCGGGACATCCGCACCGCCCAGCCGCACAATGGGCGCCTCCAGATACGCGAAGGCTTCACTCTGGGCGATGGCGGCGGCCAGCTCCCCCCCGAAGCCGCCCAGCCGCGGCGCCTCGTGCACGATCAGCAGCCGGCCGGTCTTCCTCGCCGAGGCGATCACCGTCTCCGCATCATAGGGTTTCAGGGTGCGCAGATCGATCACCTCCGCCTCGATCCCTTCCGCCGCCAGCCGCTCTGCCGCCTCCAGAGCACGCAGCACCATTACGGAATAGGCCACAACGGTCACGTGGCGCCCGGGCCGCCGCACCGCTGCCCGTCCCAGAGGGACCACATACGGCTCCTCCGGAACCGGCCCGCGGGTTCGATAGAGCAGCTTGTGCTCCACGAAGATCACCGGGTTCTCATCGGCCAGGGCGGCCAGGAGCAGCCCTTTGGCATCGTAGGGCGTGGCGGGCGCCACCACTTTCAATCCGGGCACGTGCACAAACCACGCCTCCAGGCTCTCGGAGTGCTGAGCCGCCGCCCCTGTGCCGGAGCCTCCGGGGAGCCGCAGCACCAGCGGAACGCGGGCCTTCCCCCCGAACATGTAGCGGACCTTGGCGGCCTGGAGGACGGTCTGCTCCATCGCCAGGGTGACGAAATCCATGAACTGCATCTCCACGATCGGGCGCATGCCGGTGAGGGCGGCCCCCACCCCGGCCCCCACAATGGTGTTCTCGGAGATCGGCGTATCCCGCACCCGATCCGGCCCAAACCGCTCGATCAGCCCCTGGGTCACCCCGAAGGCCCCACCGTAGACCCCGATGTCCTCGCCTATCAGGAAGACCCGCTCGTCGGCAGCCATGGCCTGAGCCATCGCCTCCCGCAGCGCCTCCGCGTAAGAGAGCTCCCGCGTCCCCGGAGGGGGCTCCACGGCCGTTCCCGGCCCAAACGTCTGGCGGATCCAGAGGGGCGGCATATGGGGATCCTCGGCATAGACCCCTTCGGTCAGCTGGTCTACCCGGGGCTCAGGGTCCCCTTCTGCAATCCGCAGGGCCTCTTCAACGACCTGTCGGGCCTGCGCCTCGATCCCCGCCGCTTCGGCCTCCGAGAGCCATCCGTGAGCGATCAGCCAGGCGCGGAAGCGGGCGATCGGATCCCGGGCCATCCAGGCCTGCACCTCCTCTTTCGTGCGGTAGACCTGGCGGTCGCTCTTCGAATGCCCCTTATAGCGATAGGTGATCGCTTCGATGAGGGTGGGGCCTTCCCCACGCCGGGCCCGATCCACCGCCGTGCGCACCGCCCGGTAGACCGCCAGGACGTCCATGCCGTCCACCGTCTCGCCGGGGATGCCGTAGGCAGCCGCGCGGTCTGCCACCCGGGGCACTGCCATCGCCTTCCGGATCGGCATGGACATCGCGTATTGATTGTTCTCGCAAAGGAAGACCACAGGGAGCCGCCAGATGGCGGCCATGTTCAGGCCCTCATGGAAGTTGCCATGGTTGGCCGCCCCGTCGCCGAAGAAGCACAGCACCACCCGGTCCTGCCCCTGCATGCGGATGCTGAGCCCCGCGCCGACGGCGATCGGGATCCCGCCGGCGACGATGCCGTTGGCGCCCAGGTTCCCCCGCTCCAGATCCGCCAGGTGCATCGACCCGCCCCGTCCCCGGCAGACGCCTGTCTCCTTCCCCAGCAGCTCCGCCAGCATCGCCCGGATATCTTGCCCCTTCGCGATGGCATGGCCATGGCCGCGATGCGTGGAGGTGATATAGTCATCCGGACGGAGAGCGGCGATCGCCCCCACGGCCACCGCCTCCTGGCCAATGGACAGGTGCATGGTGCCGTGCATCTTCCCCGCGGCGTAGAGCTGCTCGACCGTCTCCTCAAAGGCCCGGATCAGATGCATCTGATAGAGCCATTCGATCAGGCGCTCCCGGGGGAGATCAAGGGCGACCTCCAGAGCGGAAACCGTCGGTGTGTCATGCATAGACCATCGCTCCCTCCAGAGTTAAGACAGCGGCAGCAGCTTCCGCATCGGTGACCAGCACATCGAGATAGCCGCCGCGCAACGCGGCCCGGATCGCGGGAGCCTTCGCGACGCCCCCGGCCACAGCGATCACCGTGGGGATCCGACGCAGCGCCTCGAGCTCCAGGCCGATCACCCGACGGTTCAGGGGATGATCCAGGAGGTTCCCCTCCGCGTCCAGGGCCCGGGCCAGCACATCCCCTACGGCCCCGGCGGCCCGAAGCGCCTCCAGATCGGATTCCGTCAGATAGCCGGCCCGCCGCAGGCTGGAGAGCCGGGGATCCACCGAGCCGATCCCGATCAGGGCCACATGGACCCTGCGGGCCAGATCCAGGGTCTCGGCGATCGCCCGCTCGCTTCGCAGGGCCTGGGCCACCGCTTCGCCCTCCACCAGCAGCGGCGCGTGGAGATGGCGGACCGGAGCGTTCAGCTTCTCCGCCAGCCAGCGGGCGAGCTCCGGACCATCGATCATGGGATCGCCGGCGCCCAGAGCGCCGATGATCTGAACCACCTGGGCCCGGCTCACGGGAAGCTCCGGCATCGCCCGCACCACCTCGTATACCGCCGTCCCCCAGCTCACCCCAATGCGGATCCCGGGGCGCAGCCGCTGTTGCAACGCCCGGGCCCCCAGCTCCCCCAGGCGGCGCAGGAGCGAACGGGGATCGGAAGGGGGATCCGCCAGAACCAGGGCTTCGCGAAGCGGGAAAGCGCCCTGAAGGGCTTTCGCGAGAAGGGGATCGGTCTTGAGGGGATGTCGAACCCGGATCTCCACCAGGCCCCGGGCCCGGGCTTCCTTGAGGTAACGCGAAACCATCGAACGCGAGCAGCCCAGCCGCCGGGCGATCGCCGCCTGATCCAGCCCCTCCTCGTAATACCAGGACGCAATCTCCGCCAGCCGCTCGTCGTCCATGGGGGCTCACAAATGTGAAAATGAGATCAACTTTTCAGAAACATTGTATGCATAAGAAAGCCTGCTGTCAAGGCACGAACAGGGGGTATACGAACACGCTGCACTTCTTATGGAAACAACCAGGGTGCGGACAGCCTCGCTGTCCGCACCCTGGTCCTGCCTGGAGCTCCCGCCCTCTATTCCCTGCTCGGTGTTTCTCCTGCGCGAGGGGCCACGGGGAGCCAGATATAAAATGTGCTTCCCGGGCATCGGGTTTCATCGTAGCCCGGGCTTTCCACCCAGATCCGCCCGCCGTGGGCCTCGATGATCCCTCGGGCGATGGGCAACCCCAGACCCGGTCCCGCGCCCTTAAACTTCACCGATCCGGTGGAGTGGAGCTCAATCGGCCCCACCCGATAGAACTTCTCAAAGATCAGCGCCTGATCCTCCGGATCGATCCCGATCCCCGTGTCCTGCACGGCGATCTCCACATACGCCGCCGATCCCTCCCCCTCTTCCGGGGGAACAGATCGAGCGCGGATGGTGATCGTCCCCCCATCGGGTGTGAACTTGATGGCGTTCTGCACGATGTGACGCAGGGCCTGCACCAGACGGGTCAAATCCCCGTAGATTACGGGGAGATCCTCCATGGGCTCGAGGATCAGCCGCTGGCGGCGTTCGGCGATCGCCCTTTCCAGAGGCTCCACCGCCATGCGGATCAGGGTGGGGATCTGGATGGAGATCGGATAGATCGAGAGGGCCTCCGCGTCGATCTGGGAGATATCCAGCATAGCGTTGACGATCTCTTCCAGACGGAGGGCCGAGCGGCGAAGCCCCTGAAGGATCCGCCCCAGGGTTTCATCCGCTTCCCCCTGCTCCCCCAGGGCCTCCGTTAGCAGATCCGCATACCCGCGGATATGGGTCAGAGGGGTGCGCAATTCGTGGGAAGCGATCTCAATGAAATGGGTCTTGGCCCGGTCCAGCTTCTCCAGGCGTCGCGCTGTCCGCGCCAGATCTTCATTCAGCTCCGCCAGGCGAAGATTCAAGCGCCGCAGGTCCTCCACCAGGCGGATGTTCTGCAACACCGCCGCCGTCTGCTCCGCGATCGAGGCCAGCAGATCCACCTCCGCCGAGGTGTAGGCGGCCACGCCGCCCCGCGCCCCCAGGGCGAGGCAGCCCAGCAGCACGGCCTGGGATCGGATGGGAACGAAGAGCTCCACCCCCAGGCTCTGTAACCAGCGTCGCTCCTCCTCGCTCGCCCCCCGGAAAGCCGCCCCGAAGTCGATCTGATATTGCGTGAGGGGCCGACCCTCCTGCCACGCCTGCAGGATCGGGCTGTCTGGAGCGAGGCGGCCCGGTTCCGAGGGGGCCTCCCCCAGGCCCGCGATCGCCCGGGCTTCCACCCCACCGCTGGGTTGATCTTCGAACAAAATCAGCCACCCCTGCCGAAGCCCGAAAGCCCCCTGCAACACGGCAAAAGCGGCCCGCGCGACCTGTTGCATGTCCAGCAGGTTGCTGATGGATTGGGCATACCCGCGGACCAGGGCGGCGGGATCCTCCACAGAGGGCAGGAGCTGGCGTCGGAGCCATTGCTGCAGCGGCCAGCCGAGGAGCATGGTCATCAGGGCCACCACCAGCGCAGCCAGGGCGATCTCGATCCCAGCGGGGATGAGCGCCAGATGGCCATCGCGGATCCATCGGAGCCCGGCCAGGACGCCTCCGATCAGACTGCCCTGCAGGATCCAGCCGAACATGAAAACGACAAGCGCCCGTCCGATGCGTTGCAGAGAGGGCAACTCGGAAAGCCGGGAGAGCACCCCGATGAGACCCATCCCTGCGGCCCGGATCCCCCACCCCAGCATGATCCAGTCCGCCCGGGGGGTCCACGCCAGACCCTCCCCCAGCGTGATCAGCAGGGCGCCCAGAAGCCCGTAAGCCAGCCGGTTCCGATGCAACGGCCGGGCGGTGCGCCGATACGTCCACCCGAGCTTTCCGAGGCCGACCGCTGTCCCGATCCCCCACAGGACCTCCCGGACCCCCCAGGAGGCCAGCGTCGGATCACCCGGCCATCGGGCGGCCAGCCACCAGGTCAGCAGGGGCCGCCCCGTCTCGGGGCGATAGGGAAGCACCGCGGCGATCAGCGCCATCCCCCCCGCCAGGCCGATCCCCACCCGCCCATAACGGGGGAGGGAACAACCCAGGAACGGCCAGATCCAGAGCCAGGCGGCAAAGGGGAGAAAAGAGAGGAGAAAGCCCGCGAGGTTCCAGGCCGTGAACCGCATCAGGGGAGGGGCTCCTTCCCAGACCGCGATCGCCCAACTTCCCTGCCACAGCAGGCCCAGGCCTTCATACAGCGCGATCCCCATCCCCGGGCCGATGCTTTGCCCGCTCAACCTCCCCCCGACCAGCAACCCGTAAACCCCGAGCAGCCCCAGGGCCAGGATCCCACCCAGCGGAATCCCACCAACGATCGGAAACGGCGGCGACCAGTTAACCATGTTGTTATCCCCAACCCGATTTGGGAAATCTTTGGGATAAAGCGGCGGAGAGGGCTCCCGGGGCGTTCCGCGCTTCGCAAAGATCCCTTCACTTGAGGATATAGTAGGTCCCGCGCTTCTCCCCGATCTTCAGGAGGATCCCGCGCCGGACCAGATCCGCCAGATCCAGCCGAAGCGTCTCAGGGGAGACCCCGGGGCACAGCTGCTGGTATTCCCGGTTGGTGATGCGCCCGTGCTCCCGGATGTATTGCAGCGCCTTCAGCTGGCGCTCGTTCATGGGGAGCTCCCCCACGGGAACCGGCGGGCGCTCCTGTCGATTATAGAGAATCACTGTAAAGGAATAGGGTTGGGCGATGAACTTCGGCTGGGGATGGCCGGCCCGCACCATCTCCTCGATCATCCGATCGATCCCGAGGCCCAGCTCCTCGATATATCCCCAATAGAACAACCCCGAGACGATCCGCGGGTTCCGGGAATAATGCTCGTCCACAATGTTATCCAGCGTGATATGCCCGGGTAACCCTCCCGGGCTGCTGACCTCCAGGCGATCGGCGAACTTCCGGATCTCGATCCGACGGCCCCGCAGCCGGTAATCCCGATGGCACACCGCGTTGACGATCGCCTCTCGCACCGCAAAGGGGGGATACTCGGGCCGCTCCTCGCGCTCCAGGCCTCGCACCACGGCCCCCACCTGCATCTCATCCCACACGATCTTCCACGCCTGCTCGACGACCCGAGCCAGCGGACCCCCGATCTCCTCCCGACGCGCATATCCCGGCAACCCCTCCTCGCCATGCGGGGTCGTCCCCGGATATTTGACGAACACCACGCCGCTCTGGGGGAGGAACCGCTGAGGCTGCTTGCCGAACAACAGGATCCCCGCCACCGTGGGCTGCCCCGAGGGGGTCAGGGCCCCGATCTCCACCAGCAGCTCCTCCACACCTCCGGCGATGGGCCGGCGCTGACGGGCTTCCCGCTTGGCGAGGTATTCCGCGATCATCGCTTCATCCAGATCCTCCCGGGTGGCACCCGGGACCACCTCCGCCTCATAGTCGCCGACGGATTTCATCGCCGCCAGCTGCTGGATCTCCCGCCCTTCCAGGGGTCGGTTCTCCGCTCCCCGTCGGATCAGGACCCGACCGTCGTCCAGACTGTGGAGCTCCGGGCTGCGGGGGACGTGAAGGAGGATGATGGTTCTTCCATCCGCCTCGTTCAGTTCCCATCGGATCTGGATGGGGGGGCGGCAGCGGAGCATGGCCTGCCGGAGGGCGTCCTCCACTTCCTCTGGATCCGCTCCGATCGCTTTGCCCTCCGCATCCACCCCGATCACCAGGACACCGCCGTCCGTGTTGGCGAAGGCCACGAGCGTTTCGGCGATCTCCTGAGGATCCGGATCGCTCAAAAACGCCTGCAACACCCCGGGCTTGCGGAAACCGTCCCGCATGGAGGGCACCCCTATGGCCTGAACGAGCGTCTATGATTATATTACGGGTTGCAGGCAGACTAATGCAGTCAGGCGGAGATCAGGAAGGAGAAAGGCTAGCTGTTCCCTCGCCTCTTCGCTTCGCCTGGCCCCTCCACTTCCCTGCTGGAGGTCATGCGATGGTGCCGGGTCCGGATCGGGTTATTGAATGTGCTCCGTGCAAGACCCTCATGCGCGTTCCTACGCTCCTATCGGGCAATACGTTCGGAGCGCGCTGGTGGACGGACGGCAAAATGATCGCGCCGATGCTGCCCATGCCGCCTACCATAACTCGGTGTCACGGCTGCGGGCGCTATTTTTGGATTGCCGAGGCGAAAGGGATTGGGGAAATCCACTTCAGAAGGCAGTATTAAGGGAGCGAGGATGCGCCCGGTTGCGGATGGATCATGGCGCCCGGATCCCGTTGCGGAGTTCATCTTTACACGCACACGCGATCTTCTGCTCATCGCCTCGAACCATCGTCCCCTCATAGAGCGCGAAGCTGGGAAGGGCCTCCCAGCCCCCGAGACGGAAGGGGCGCCCGGGTTCGATCGGCACCCACTCCCCGTTCAGGCGGCGGGCCAGATGGACATGAGCCGCGTCCGCAAACCCACCCTCACAGGAGGGATGCCCGAGGGGATCCCCCGCCCGAACGCGAGTGCCCGGCGGGACACGGCCCTCCGCGGCGATGTGAAGATACACCATCACCCAGCCGGTCTCCTCCCGCCCATCCCCATCCGTATCCAGAACCACGATGCCTTCCCCTGTGCGCACCACCACGCCATCCGCGACCGCCCGCGCCCAGTAGCGGGAGATGGCGCATCCCTCCACATCCGGCGGCGCGAAATCCAGCGCGCCCCACGCCGCTCCATTCCCCCAGCCCCCGTGCGGCCCGCCCGTGAAATACCAAAGCTCTCCATCCCCCCATGGCAGCTGCCAAGCGGGTTCCGGAGGCATCGACGGCGCTGGCCCCGGGCGGAACGGTTCCCCAAAGAGCGCACGATAGACCGCTGGGAACCCCGAGGGACCCACCGCCCGGGCCCAGGCTTCGGGAGGGAGCACTGCGGCTAAGAAGGCCTGCACCGCTACCGTCCCGGCGTTCAAACCATCGGCCACCCGCACCCGCCGCCCATCGGCGAACCGTATGGTCCACATGTGGCGCCCCTTAAAGCCGTAATAGCCATCGTTCAACCGATCCGCCGCCCAGTTCAACTGCCGGTAGAGGCCCTCGTAACCCGGCTGCTGCCAGCCCATCGGGTAAAGCCGGGCCCGGTCATCCGCCGGTTCCCCGCGCACCCAGCCGCTTTGCATCTCCAGCAGGGTCAGCAACACCCGCGGGCCCACACTATGGTTGCGCGCCACCTCTTCCACCATCTCGATCCCCGTCCAGACCCTTCCCCCTACGATCTCCTGATAGCGGCTCAGATAACCGCCCAACCGGCGAATCGCCTCTGCGGTGGAGAAATCCCGATATGCGGGCCCATACACCAGCTCGGAATCCGGGATCAGCTTGAGCGCCGGCCCCTGGGCCTTCACCCCCACCGGGATCCACAACGGTTGCCCGACCTGAAGACGCTGGGGATCGAGCCCGGGGTTCAGCGTCAGGATCGCCTCCACGGTCGTCTGGAACTGCGGGGCCAGAGCCGCCAGGGTATCTCCCGCCTGCACCAGATACAGCTCCCGATCCGGATCCACCCCGGCGCGCGGAGGATCCGGCGTGGGCGTCCTCACCGCAGGTGGGGACATCGCGGGAAGACGCTCCGGGGTCCCGAGAGGGAAAGGCGCCTCCGGAGCCGCCCGGGCCTGACAGGCGATCCCGACCAGACAGATCCATCCGATGAGCGCACGTCGCGCCTTCCGGATCCCGAAGGTCAATCCACCGCACGCCATCCCAGCATCCCTGGACCCGAAGGATGGAAATCCCCGCCTGCCGCCCGATCAGATCCCCGGTTCATCCGCGCCCCTCATCCGTGGACAGCGCCTCCCCACGATTATGATCCCGATGGGAATTCAAAGGAAGGGATCGAACCCCGGCCGTTCCATGCAGGCCCCGCCGGAGGTTCCCCCTGGGATCACGAACGCTGCTAAGATGGAAGGGGATTCCCTTCATGTCTCTTCCTGGGCGATCCCCGCCCTCTCCGGGATGGGAGGAGGGAAATGGCGTTACGCTACCATGCGATCACCGATGTGCCGGGCATTCGCGTGGGCCACGCCCACGATCTGAAGGCGCTCACCGGAGTTACGGTCGTGCTCTGCGAGAAGGGCGCCGTTGCCGGTATGGATCAGCGCGGGGGCGCGCCGGGGACGCGGGAGACGGACGCCCTGCGTCCTATGCATCTGGTTCAGGAGGTGCACGCGGTGGTGCTGGCGGGCGGCAGCGCCTTCGGCCTGGACGCCGCCTCCGGCGTGATGCGCTATCTGGAAGAGCAGGGGGTGGGGTTTGAGACCCCGGGCGGACGGGTGCCCATCGTCCCGGCCGCGATTCTGTATGATCTGGGGATCGGCGATCCCCGGGTTCGCCCGGACGCGGCGATGGGTTACGCGGCGTGTCAGGCCGCGACCGATGGGCCGGTGCCCGAAGGCAACGTGGGGGCAGGAACCGGCGCAACGGTGGGCAAGATCCTGGGCATGCAATATGCCATGAAAGGAGGGATCGGCACCGCCTGCCTGGAGATCGGAGATGGGATTCGGGTCGGCGCGCTGGTCGCGGTCAACGCCCTCGGCGATGTCGTGGACCCCCACACCGGCGCCATCTTGGCGGGCGCCCGTCGCCCGGATGGCCAGGGATTCGCCGACACGATGGCCGTCCTGCGCGTCCTGGCCGGCCAGGTTTCCCTGAGCTTCCGCCGGCGGATCCCTGAAAACACCGTGATCGGCGTGGTCGCGACGAACGCCCGGCTATCGAAGGAGGAAGTGAACAAAGTCGCCCAGATGGCCCATAACGGCCTCGCCCGCACCATCCGCCCGGCGCACACCATGCTGGACGGCGATACGATGTTCGCGCTGGCGACCGGCGAAAAGGAGGCCGATGTCAGCATCATCGGCGCCTTCGCCGCTGAGGCGGTGGCGGAGGCCGTGATCCGCGCGATCCGAGCTGCCGAAGGCGTCCCCGGGATCCCCGCATGGCGGGATTTTCAGTAGGGGCAACTCGGGCGGCTGCCTGCAGGAGGCCAATCGGTGGGCGTGGCCCCGGACGACGAATCCGGGGAAAGGAGCGTCCAGATGTCTCGCTTTTATCGGGGTGGGATGCAGATCCTCGGGCTAACCGGGCTTGCGCTGGGGATCGCGGTGCTCTTCAGCGGGCTTCAGGGCGGCCTCACCTTCCACCGGATCTCCGACGGCCTGTTCTGGATCGGTCTGATTTACTTCCTCATCGCCGCGTTCCCCGCAGTGGCGGAGATGGGAGGCAACATGGCGGCGCCATGGCAGGCCCTGCGAGAGCAGCGGCCGCTGGTGGAGGTGCTCCACGATCACCGGGCGCGCTACGCGCCCTGGATGGCGGTGACATGGCGCTTCGGGCTGGCCGCCCTCCTGTGCCTGGCCCTCGGCCTGGGGCTGGGCCTTCTGTAGAGAATCCGGCAGGCGGGCAGGCGGATCCGGAACAGGGGAGAGGGGGTGGCCCCGCACCCTGGAATGGGTTCGCAGGACGGGCAATCCGGTGATCGTGACTGACCGTGGGGAGCCCATTGCGCAAATTCTGCCCCCGCCACCGGAAAAGCCCGGCGCATGGCTGGGCGCCTTCCGGAACTCCGGCCGCATTGTGGGCGACATCGTCGAGCCCGCAACGGATGAGACCGCATGGGAGATCCTGTAGGAATGAAGCTCCTGCTCGACACACATATCTTCCTCTGGAGCCTCCTGGAACCGGAACGGTTAATGCCCGTCTCTTGCAGGCGCCCCAAATTCCCACGCTCGCCAACCGGTGAGCACGGGGGAGCCCCGCTTGACCGGGGAAGCGGGCCCCGTGTAAAATGAAGAACGGCCCTGCGGGGTGGTGTAAGGGGCAACACACCGGACTCTGGATCCGGGTATGGAGGTTCGAGTCCTCCCCCCGCAGCCAGCGGAAGGGGCCGCCCGGGGCGGCCCTTTCTTCATCACCCGGCCTCTTCGATCTGTGAGCTCCCCGGCCTGGGGCAGGCAGGAGGCGGGCATCTCGAACACGCCTATCCCCAAAGCCCTGCGATGCACAGGAGGTCCTATCGTGTTCGCTGTGGTCGAAATCGGCGGGCATCAATATCGCGTGAAGGCAGGCGATCAGATCCAGGTCGAAAAACTTCCCCTGCAGGCCGGCGCCTCGCTGGAGATCGACCGGGTTCTGATGGTTGGGGAAGGGGAACAGGTTCGGATCGGCCAGCCGGTCATCCCGGAGGCCCGGGTTCGGGCGACCGTGCTGGGGCATGTGAAGGGAGAAAAGATCATCGTCTTCAAATACCGGCCGGGCGCCAAGCGTTACCGGCGCAAGCAGGGCCACCGCCAGACCTACACGGTCCTGCGCATCGACGCGATTGAAGCTGGCGTCCCGGCATCCGCATAAGGGGAGGCAACCATGGCCCACAAGAAGGGTGGCGGCGCCAGCCGCAATGGGCGAGATAGCGAATCCAAACGCCGTGGCGTAAAGCGGTTCGACGGCCAGTTCGTGCGGGCCGGCAATATCCTGGTCCGCCAGTGCGGCACCCGGATTTACCCCGGCAAGAACGTAGGGATGGGCCGGGATTACACCCTCTTCGCCCTGATCGATGGATATGTGCGCTTCGAGTTCACGCGCGGCGGCCGGAAACGGGTGAGCGTGTATCCGGAGCCGGTCCGCCCGAACGACGCGTCCCCAAACGGAGGTGATGCATGAAGCCGGGAATTCACCCCTCATGGTATCCCAACGCCCAGGTGATCTGCGCCTGCGGCAACACCTGGACCACCGGCGCGACGGTGCCGGTGATCCGGACGGATGTATGTTCGAAATGCCATCCGTTCTTCACCGGCGAGCAGCGGATCGTCGATAAAGAAGGCCAGGTGGATCGCTTCATGCGGCGTCTGAGCGCCCGGGATGAGGCTTACCTGAAAGCGCGAGCGGAGCGGGCGCAGCGCCGTAAGCGGAAGCAGACCGTGGTGGAGGTCGTCGAGGAGCCGGAGGAGATCCTCGAGACCATGGAAGGAGAAAGCGAGGGCGAATAAAACCGTGCGGGCGGGTTCTGGAAGGGCCCGCTCGCATTGTTTTCCCCCGGACGCATGCCCCCGGGCTCGAATCCAGGTGCCCATTGCCCTCGGAGCCCTTCGAAGATCCAGCGCCATGATCCGGGAGGAAGGCGGCATGGACTCGATGCGGACAGGCTGGGTGGAAGTGATCTGCGGTTGCATGTTCAGCGGCAAAACCGAGGAGCTGATCCGCCGGCTCCGCCGCGCCCAGATCGCCCGTCAGCAGGTTCAGGTGTTCAAACCCCTCCTCGACACCCGCTATGGAACCGAAAGAGTCCGCTCCCACAACGGCCTGGACATCGAGGCTGTCCCGGTTCCCCATGCCCGAGCGATCCTGGAGCACCTTCACCCCGGGACCACGGTGGTGGGGATCGATGAGGCCCAGTTCTTCGACTGGGAGATCGCCGACGTGGTCCAGGAGCTGGCGGAGCGGGGGATCCGGGTCATCGTGGCTGGTCTGGATATGGATTTCCGGGGCGAGCCGTTCGGGCCGATGCCGCTTTTAATGGCCCAGGCCGAGCAGGTGGACAAACTCCACGCGATCTGTGTGGTATGTGGGGCGCCGGCCACCCGGACCCAACGGCTCATCAACGGGCGGCCCGCCCGCTACGATGATCCGGTGATCCTGGTGGGGGGAAGTGAAACGTATGAGGCGCGCTGCCGCCGCTGTCACGTGGTTCCCCGCGATTCACCCGATCCCCGTTAGAGACAGGGCCACCGGGCTGGAATGGAGGCCGGAATGAAGGAGACGCGGGTGGAAACCCCATCCCGCTGGGGATGTGAGGATCTCATCGAGCGCATCCTGATCCCTGCAGAGGTGTTGCAGCGCCGGATCGCCGAACTGGGAGCCCAGATCTCCCGGGATTACGCAGGCAAAGACCTGGTGCTGGTTTGCGTGCTGAAGGGTGGGGTGATGTTTCTGACCGATCTCATGCGCCATATCACGATTCCCCATGAAATCGATTTCATGGCGATCACCAGCTATGGGATCGGCGTCCGCCAGTCCACCGGAGTCGTGCGCATCCTGATGGATCTCCAGACGAACATCGAGGGGCGCCATGTGCTGATCGTGGAGGACATCGTCGACAGCGGCCGAACGCTGGACCATATCCTGCGGCTCCTCTGGACGCGTAACCCCGCTACGCTGCGGGTCTGCGCATTGCTGGATAAGAAAGCCCGACGAGAGATCCACGTCCCCCTGGATTACGTGGGTTTCGAGATCCCCAATGTTTTTGTCTTCGGCTACGGGCTGGATCTGGATGAGAAGTTCCGCAATCTCCCCTTCGTTGCCGTGCTCCGGACCGAGGGGTTGGGGGCGATCGAAGACATAGGGGACGCTCCCCTCGAGACCTCCGATGAGCGCTGAGCATCCTGGAGCGCTCCTGCGGCCGGGCGAACCTGTCCGGGACGAGCGGGTCTTCCTCTATTATGTGAAATCGATGCTGGAGGAATCCCCCACATTGAACCGCCGGAACCGCCCCCCCACATAAGCGTCCCGCCCGATCAGGGATTGCTCCAGGACGGCGTTCACAATCCGCGCCCCGCTATCCACAATGGAGTCCCGGATGATCGCGTTCTCGATGAAGCATCCATCCGCGATGGTCGCGTAAGGGCCGATCACGGCATGTCGCACATGGGCGCTGGGGGAGATAAAGACGGGGGGGATGATCACCACGCCCTCCCGCTGGGCCTCCCGGGAATTGTCGTGGCCATGGGAAAGGAGATATCGGTTCGTCTCCAGCACGGCCTCCGGCGTCCCGCAATCCACCCATACGTTCACCTCTCGAACCCGCAGCCGCTGGCCATACTCCAGGAAGATGTTCAGCGCATCGGTGAGGAAATACTCGCCCCGCGTGCGGATGCCGCGGGCCATCAGCTCCTCACAGGCCCTGACCAGCAGGGGGCCATTGCGGATGTAATACATCCCAATCACCGCCAGACGGTTCTCCAGACTGGTCGGCTTCTCCACAAACCGGGTGACATAGCCCCGCGCGTCCAGCTCCACCACCCCGAAACGACGGGGGTCCTCGACCTCTTTCACGAAGGCGATCCCGTCCGCATCCAGGGCATCCAGATCCTGAAGATCGGCCTCAAACAGGGTATCTGCGAAGATGATCACGATGGGGCCATCGATGTAGTCGCGGGCCAGCCAGAGGGCATGGGCCTGCCCGAGGAGCTCCTTCTGCTCCACATAGCGGGCCGGCAACCGGTAAGTGCTGTCCACATAGTGCTGGATCTGCTCGCCCAGATAGCCCACAATGAAGATGTATTCCTCCGGGTTCAGGGCCGCCAGCTTCTCCAGGATGTAGCCCAGGAAGGGTTTGCCGGCGACATTGATCAGCGGCTTGGGCTTGCTGTAGGTGTGCGGACGCAGCCGGGTTCCAAACCCGGCCACCGGGATCACCGCTTTCATCGTGCCGCCTCCCCGCTGTGAGATTCCGTTCCCACGAGGATCTCCGGTAGCATTATAACCTGGATCCCCCTTTGATCCCCGAAGCCCCACAGGGAAACCCACCGCGTAACTCGCGGACAATCCCAGGGTGGTGGATGCCGGGAAAGCAGGCCTCCCCTTCCCGGGCTATCGGAAAGACAGGGCGGCGAGTTGAGTTATAATAGCTCCGGCATCCCGGCGGGAGGTGAACCCCATGCGCCCGAAGCGCGAGACCTATACGGTGGAGATCGCGGGGCTGGTCCGGCATCTTCCGCTATTCGAGATCGCCCCTGGCGTGCGTATCGCGATCTTCAATATGCTGGGAGACACGGAGGTGGTCCTGGCAGCGGCCAAAGAGCTGGCCAAACGGATCCCCAAGGAGGCGGAGGTCATCGTCACCCCAGAGGCCAAGGCGATCCCCTTGGCTTATCAGCTTTCGATTGAGACCGGCCTGCCCTATGTGATCCTGCGCAAGAGCTATAAACCCTATATGGGCGAGGCGCTGAGCGCGGAGACCCTCTCGATTACGACAGGGCAGCCCCAGACGCTGTATCTGGACGAGAAAGATATCGAACTGGTTCGGGGTCGGAAGGTGGTGCTGGTGGATGACGTGATCTCCACCGGATCGACCCTGCAGGCGATGCGCCTGCTCATGAACAAGGCCGGTGCCATCGTGATCGCGGAGGCGGCCGTGTTCACGGAAGGCGAGCGGGCCCGGTGGCGCCATATTATCTCGCTGGGACATCTCCCCATTTTCACGAACAACACCAGGAAGGAATGACTGGGGCGCACGCGATGCCCAAGCGCATGTCCTTGGCCGAGGCGATCGACCGTTATGTCCATGATGGGGATCTGGTTTACCTGGCCGGGTTCACTCATCTGATCCCCTTTGCGGCCGGGCATGAGATCATCCGCCAGCGGAAGCGAGGGCTGATCCTGGCCCGCGCCACCCCGGATTTGATCTACGACCAGATGGTGGCGGCCGGATGCGCGCGGCGGCTGATCTTCTCGTGGGCCGGTAACCCCGGCGTGGGGATGCTCCATGCCATCCGCCGGGCGGTGGAGGCCGGGGAGATCGAGATTGAGGAATACACCCATTTCGCGATGGTGGCGCGATTGACGGCAGGGGCGGCAGGGTTGCCCTTCATGCCGATGCGGCCCTCTGGCCACGATCTGCCCCGGGTCAACCCCCATTACCGGGAGATCACCTGCCCGTTCACCGGCGAGCGCCTGATGGCCGTCCCGGCCCTCCAGCCCGATGTGGCCATCGTGCATGTCCAGCGGGCGGATGAGGAGGGAAACGCCCAGATCTGGGGCATCATCGGGGAACAGAAGGAAGCTGCCCTCGCCGCCCGACGGGTGATCGTCACCGCTGAGGAGATCGTCCCCCCCGAGGTGATCCGTCAGGATCCGAACCGGACGGTGATCCCGGGCTTTCTGGTGACGGCCGTCTGTCATGGGCCCTACGGCGCGCATCCCTCCTACGCCCAGGGCTATTATGATCGGGATAATGCCTTTTATGTGGAATGGGATGCCATCTCCCGGGATCCGGAGCGCCTGAACGCATGGCTGGAGGAATGGGTCTATGGGGTTCCCGACCGGGCGGCCTACTGGGAGAAGCTGGGGCCGCAGGTCCATCAGCGGGTGGCGATCCGCCCGGCGTGGAGCGCGCCGGTGAATTATGGAGAGGTGCTTGATTAGGGGACGCGCGGATCGGAGCCACGCGGGCTCCCCTCGCGGTCACCGGATCTGACATGAGAGCGGAGGAAACTATGCTGTTCATCCGGTATCCCTACGTGCGCTGGTTCATCGCCCTGCTCATGCTGATCTGGGCCGGGATCGGGATCGGGGCGCGGCCCCAGGGGCCCGCTCTGATCGGCATCGTCCTGGCCCTAGTGATGACGGCCCTGGCGTGGATTAACCCTCCCGGGGTTTACTCCTGGCTGATCACCCCGACCTGCCCGCAATGCGGCGGCCGGCTCCGCTGGTCCATCCTTCAGCCCGACGAGCATGACCCTTACATAGAGGAAGTCCGGGTCGCCTGCACCCGTTGCGATTGGAGCCGGACGGAGTTCCGAAACATGGTGGGGCCCCTCACGGCAGGGCCGACCTATCCGGAGTGAGCCGCCGCGGATCCATGGGGTGCCCAGGACCCAGCCGCGAGCCGATCGCCGGGCGATGCCCGCCTCCGGCTCAGTAAAAGCGCTCGACCGGCCACCCGCGCCGGTGCGCCAGCCGGCGCAGGCGGGGATCGGGGTTCACGGCGACCGGATGGCCCACGCGCAGCAGCAGATAGCGATCGGTGTAGCTATCGGAATAAAAATAGCTTTGATCGAGCGCGATCCCCTTCTCCATGGCATAGCGTTCCACCCAGTAGACTTTGCCCGGGCCATAACACGGGGGCTCCACCACCCGACCGGTGAGGCGCCCATCGATAACCTCCAGGCGGGTGCACAGGTAATCCGGGATCCCGAGGACCTCGGCCAGGGGACGCACCACATATTCGGTGGCCCCGGAGACCAGGGCGACCCGATGCCCCCGGGCGCGATGCCAGGCGATCCGCTCTACGGCTCGCGGGGCGATGTAAGGCCGCACCCACTCCTCAAACCAGCGGCGGGTTTCCTCCCGGAAAGCCGCCTCATCGGCCCCGGCGATCATCGCGGTCAGTCTGGCGCTCGCCCGGGGGAATTCCAGCAGCCCCAGGTAGTAGCGCAGGGCCAGCCAGAGGAACATCCCCCACATCGCCCAGGTCATCCGGCCGCTTCGGCGCAGATAGCGCACCCACTGCCGCCCCGAGCTCACCGAAAGCACCGTGTAGTCCACATCGAAGAAGGCCGCGACCGCCTCTTCCATTCCGGATCTGCCCCCACCCCTCTGGGAAGCCCTTATTCGAGAAGCCGGTGGGGAATTTCCGATTAAAACCCCCTCGCCTCGCGCCACATGCGGTCCAGCTCCGGGATGCGGGCCTGCTCCCGCTCCCACCACTCCGGATCCAGCTGGGCGTCCAGCTCCTCCACCGTCTTTCCCTGCTGCTCCACCCAGGTGAAGTATTTGAGATTGTGCCACCGGCGCCGGTTCTCCTGCGTCCCCTCCTGGATCCAGTCCAGCCCCTGGCCGTGGAAGATGTGAACCAGACGCACGGTAGCTTCCGTTTCATCCATCGGCCCGCACTGCCGAGTGAGCTCCGCCATCACCGATCGATAGCGCTCGATGTTATCCGTGGCGACGGTGACGATGAGATCCTTCGGGCCGAAACGATAGAATTTCGCTGTCTTGATGGCCCCCAGCACATTGGCGACCCCGCTGATGCCGAAGATCTGGGAGAGGCGCTGGATCTGCTCCTCGGGGATCCCCCAGCGGGCGAGCACCCTCCAGCCCGGCTCCTCTGTCAGAAGCTGCAGGCCCTTCTTGCAGGAGAGATCATCGATGCACATCAGGGCGTCCATGTTCATCACGTGATGGATCCAGGTGACATGCTTGTCGCCGATGCCCTGGATGTCGTGGACGCCATAGCCGTTCATATAGAGCGTGGGGCACTGGATCGGCTCCAGGCCGACGATCCGGCACGCCGGCCACACCTGCTTCAGGCGATCGCCCGCACCAATGGTCCCCGCCGAGCCCATGGCCGAGACGAAAGCGGCCACGCGGCCGTTCCCAATCCCCTGCTGGTGAAGCTGAGCCGCCAGCTCGACGATAGTGTTCCCGGTGACGTAATAATGGAAGCGATAGTTCCCGAGCTCGCTGAACTGGTTCAGGATACGCACCCGCGGATCCGCCCCCGCCAGCTCCTTGCATTTGTCGTAGATCTCTTTCACATTGCTCTCGGAGCCAGGGGTTTTGATCACCCGGGCACCGTAGGCGGCGATGCGCTCGAACCGCTCCCGGCTCATCCCCTCGGGGAGGATGACGATCCCCTCAAACCCCATCCGGCCGCCGACCCAGGCCCCGCCGATGCCATAGTTCCCGGTCGAGGGCCAGACCAGGATGTGGTGCCCCGGCCGCAGGCCTTCCAGAAGCACCTTCTCCATCAGGATGGAGTAGGCAGCCCCCACCTTGTGGGAGCCGGTGGGGAAATCCTTGGAATACAGGACCACGATGGGCGCCTCCACGCCGGTGAGGGCGGAGGGCAGGACCTCGTAATAAATCCGGCCGGCGGGATCGCGCCAGGTGATGTGAAACAGGTTGTAAGGATCCAGGGGATTGCGCGCCCGGGCCTCGAGGGCGCGCGCGCGAATCTCCGTCGGCTGACACGATGGATCCCGCATCTCCTCAAAAGTGGGTCCGAAGAACGGCAGACGCATCAGGAGCCTCCGGCATACACAGGGTCTTGTGGATCGCCTGGCCCGCTAACATCTCCCCAGGCGGAAGAGACGCTCCGCCGACAAATCGCATAATATAATAGATCCGTGAATCCATGAGGGGGAATCTCCGAAATGCGCTCTTCGACGGCTGATGAAAGGCAGGGAAATGTCGAAGCCCTGCCCTGGGGCGGCAGTTGGCGGGGTATAGAACAGGGAGCCCACCGTTCGATCCCAGAGCGCCTCAGCCGATGGCTTCTGCGCGAATGGATCTGGGTCTTCCTGATCGGATACGGCCTTTTCGTTGGCCTTCCGTGGCTTGCGCCCGTGTTCATGCGCTTGGGCTGGGAAATGCCGGCCCGCGGGCTTTACGCGCTCTACAGCCTCTTCTGCCATCAGCTGCCCCAGCGATCTCTTTTCCTGTTCGGGCCCAAGCCGATGTATTCGCTGAGCGAGATCCGTCAGGTCTGGCCCTATGAGGATCCCCTCTTGCTGCGGGAGTTCACCGGCAATCCGGCCTTCGGGTATAAGGTCGCCTGGTCGGACCGCATGATCTCCATGTATACCAGCCTCTGGGTTGCAGCGCTTCTTTATGCTTTAAGCGGCCGGCGCTGGCGGCCGCTTTCCATAGGGGTTTTCTTCCTGCTGGCCCTTCCCATGGCGGTGGATGGCACCACGCATTTCATCAATGACCTCCTCTATGGGATCGGGGAGCGCGGCTTTCGCTATGACAATGCCTGGCTCGTGATGCTGACCGGGGGGCGCCTGCCCTCGTGGTTTTATGTTGGAGATGCCCTGGGCTCCTTTAACTCGTGGATGCGATGGATCACCGGCGTGCTCTTCGGGGCCGGGCTGGGGGGCCTCGCGTTGCCTCACATCGAGGCCGCTGTCCGGGCCGCCCTGGAGGAGCGGGAAGGCGGCCCCTGGATCTGACATCCCTCGAGATCTCACTTCCGGGAGGCTGTGGATGTCCCGCCCTCCTTCCTCCGCTCGCATGCACTTGCGGATCCTGACCGTCGGCCCGCTCGCCACCAATTGCTATATCGCCGCCTGCCCGGAGACCCGGGAAGCGGTGATCATCGATCCGGGTTGGGATCCCGACCAGATCCTGGCGGTGGTCCGAGCGCTGGAGCTGAAGGTGCGCTATGTGATCAACACCCACGCGCACTGGGATCACATCGGCGCCAACGGGGCCGTGGTTTCAGCCACTGGCGCTCCGCTGGCCCTGCACCCCGCCGATCTCCCGCTCCTGCAAGCCAAAGGGGGGGCGGACTGGTGGGCGATCCCGATGCCTCCCAGCCCCCTTCCCGATCTGGAGCTGCAGGATGGGGATGTCCTGGAAGTGGGAACGTTGCGGTTTCATGTGCTGTTTACCCCGGGGCACACGCCAGGACACATCTCGCTTTATGAGCCGGAAGCCGGCGTGGTGTTCGACGGCGACGTCCTCTTCGCGCGAGGCATCGGCCGCACCGACCTGCCGGGAGGGGATTACGAGACCCTGATGCGCAGCATCCGGGAGAAATTGCTCCGCCTTCCCGATGCAACACGGGTCTATCCCGGACACGGATCGTGGACGACCATCGGGGAGGAACGGGTGGCCAACCCTTTCCTGATGAGGGACTGAAGGACAGGACTCCAGGAAGGGGGTTGGGGGCGCCCGACGCCCCCAACCTCTGAACGATCTTTCCTCATCCCCACAACCTTCCGGTCATGGGTTGGATCCCCCATTACGGAGATTCCAGCACGATCAGGCTATCCGCAAGGATGGTGTGGTCCGGCTGCTCGAAGCCGGAAAGGTAAACATACTGGCCCACCTGAGGAGTCCCGATGAGGGCCGTGGTGGGGAGCACGAGCACCTGACGCCCATCCACTCGATAGCCATGGGGAAGCGCCTCCTCGACCACCCCTTCCCATTCTCCTTCCGCCTCCGGACGCCGCAGCACCTCGAAAGACTCCGCGATCAGCCCCCCATCGGGGGCGCGGGAGCCGATCACCGTCACGTAGACCCCGGGAGGCAGCGGGCCCTCCGCATCGAGGTCAGGGGAAACCCGAACCCGATGGCCGGCCACCTGATAACCGCCCGGGATGATGGCCTCAACGGGGCCCTCCAGCGAAAGGACCTCATCTGCCGACGAGGCGCTCCCCTCCGCCGGAGGGGATCCAGATGGCATGGATGGGGACTGGGGTCCCCTCATGCCCGGGGATGGGATCGCAGGCGCTGTCCGGAAAGGTCCAGGCAACCTCCCACCCGGAGCCCTCTGGACGCACCCGAGGATGGCCATCCCGATGATCAGGAAACCGAGAAGGATTCGCCGGAGACGCATGTTGCTCCTTATCCGGGCTTATGATCAACGACCCATGGCGTGTGGGGCGACGCGCGGAAGACGCGCCGCCCCACACATTGGGATTAGAACCGATCGGCCGAAGGGGTAAGCGGATGCATTATCCTACGGCCGCCGAGTGGGCGGGGCACCGGGTTTAGGGCCTTGAGCGCCAGGCTTCGGAAGCTTCGGCGAGCGCGCGATCACCGTGCGGGCCAGCCAGGTTCCATCCGGATTGCCCACTGCCCGGGCGGTCAGGATATCCCCCACCTGAAGATCCGCCAGGGTGGCATGGGGATGACCTGGGATCCGGATCCGAGTGTGGGCATCGGTCACCAACCGGACCTGCTCACCCTCCCGGGTTTGGATCACCAGAGTGTTCCCCTCCACGCCCTGCAGGGTGCCGTGGAACAGGCGATGAGGGCGCCGAGCGATCACCCGGCCCGCCAAGAACGTTCCCTCCACAAAATGCCCGATGACCGTGACGGGATAGCCGACGCCGATATCCGACCATGTCGGCGAGATCACCCCCGTGACGTGCAGGCGCGTATGCGCGGTCCACTCCACCGGGATCGTCTCGCCCGCTCGGGTCTTCATTTCCAACCGTCGTGCCGCGACGTCGATTCGCACCACGTGCCCATGACGCACCTGAACCGGGCCCCGGATGATCACCCAATGGGCCTCCAGGGATCGGCCCTCTTCCAGCCAGCGCCCGTGGACAGTCGCCCGATCCCCCACCCGCACCTCACTCAGGTCCGCCCGCACAAAGCCGGGGACGTGGAAACGAGTCGCCTCCCGGATCTGAACCTCCAGGGTGCCCCACCGCTCGGTGTTCAATGTAATAGAATGATCGCCGACCGCGGTGATGCTTCCCCTGACCAGAACGGGGCGACCCAGAGCGGGGGTCGCTGTAGGGGATGGTCCCTGGGCCCACACCGTTCCCACCGGAAGCAACATCCACCCCAGGATCAGGAGCCAGAGTCCTATTCGACGCATGTTCCACCTCCTCTGGAAGTATTTTCCATCAGGAGGATGGGCGCCGCCGGCGGCGATGCTCCTCTGGAAGACCGCTCCGATCTCGGGTTGCGCAATCCAAGCGCATCGCTTCCCTGGATCGACCTCGAGGGAATCCCGAATAGGAGGATCCCCATAGGGCGCTCATCCCATCATGAATAACGGGCGGGACGCTCTTCGGTTATGGGCCTTCGACCTTTCCCAGAAGCGCGGGGAGATGCGAGGTTCTTCTGACTGGGGCTTGGCGAAAGCGGCTCCTACCGGTTCCGAGGGGTTCACCCATCGGGGCGAAAGCGGGAACAACGGATTGCAAAACAAGGAGGAGTGCGGTGCCTAGGCACCGCACTCCCAGGGGATCCCCCGGATCGAGAAGCCCCGGGTTTCCCCAGCGAATCACGATGGCCAGCGGGAAAGGACCTGCGAATAAAGGCCCGATACGGCTTGCCCGAACACGGTGAGGGCAACGAGGACGGCCAGCGCAATCAGTAAGGCCAGCAATGCGTATTCGACCAGTCCTTGACCCGCTTCACGTCGGAAGCGCGACATCTGGTCTCCCGATCGATCCGAGGTGAGGGGCCTTCCTTTATCCTCTCATAGATGAGGGGACCGCTTATACAACCTGGATGGCCGTGAACCAAATGGACAGAGAAGATGAAGGATGTCGCTTCCATGCTAAGGAAGGGGCGCAGGCTCGCCCCTGGGACTTTGGTCATGGGGGGAGATCGTCGGAGGGGCCTTGCGAGCCTTCCCAGACCCCGGCAACCAGGAAGCTACGCCGTCAGAGACAATCCGTCCTCCAGGATCAAGCCGGTGAGATACGATCGCGGAACGAATTCGAACCATGGGGTCTCCTCACCGGTGAGCGGAGGAAAGCGCTGGGCCCGGGCAGGATGGGGGCCGATCCCGGCCGGCCATCGTTTCTCCGAAATCGCCACGACGAAAAAGGGGCGTCGGAACGCCCGGGCCAGGACCGCCAAAGCCAGGGTCCCCACTTTGTTCACGATCCCATCCTCGTCCCATGCATCCGCCCCGACCATGACCAGATCCACGTGCGGAAGCCAGCCCATCGCGGCGAGATCCGGAAGGAGGATCGCCGTGTGGCCCATCGCCGCCACCTCCTCGGACATCCGCCGCCCTTCCCCTCCGGGCTCGGCCACCGGACAAATCACCTGAAGATAGCGGCCCTTCTCCGCTGTGAACGCCAGCGCCCGAGCCACCAGGCCGCTCCGGGAATGGGTCAGGATCGTCCGGGCGGAGCGAAGCAATGCAGCGGCGTGCCGGGCAGCAGCCCGCTCATGGACTTCCAGCCGGCGTCGGAACTTCTGCAGCGCAGAGATCAGATCCGCTCGAGCCGCTGGTAAACGGGAAGCCTCCCGGATGGCCTGACGGGCGGCTTCCGCCAGATGCCGGGGAGGTGCCATGTCAGGATGTGCCTGAATGAGGGTATGTAGCAATCCCTCCAGCGCTGAGCGGAAATCCTCTACCCGATCCACCGGAGCGATCCGGGCCCATTCCTCCACAATCCGAGCCGCCCGAACTGCCAGCGCCATCGCCCCGGATGTCCGATCCTCTTGATAGGCCTTCAACGCCTCCTCCCAGTCGAAGCGCTCCACAAAAGCCTCCTTTCGAAAACGGATCGGGCGTTGCCCGGCCGAGGAAGGCCACCGATGGGATGACAGGGCAGACGGCAAGGTCGCCCGCCCCCGGCGTCGAGCGGGTCGCCTGCAGCGATCCGCTCGACTTCCAGAGCCTCCAGGAGGAAAATCCACAGCGAAACTCCGGCGGGAGTGATGCAGCCGGTTTCCTTCCGGGGGCTCCTATGTAGAAAGCCCGGCTGCGCAAGCCTTATCCTATACAGGGGAGGCATGGAATCGCGATGGGCTCCAACTGGCTTTTCGAGCATATCGCGCCGTTCTATGATGCGGCCACCCGGTTCCTGGATCCCGCACCACTTCGAGATTATCTGGATCCTCCGACCGGAGGACGACTGCTGGATCTCGGCGGAGGGACCGGGCGGGTGGCCTTCGCCTTTCGGGAGATGGCCGGCTTGACGATCGTGGCCGACGCAGCCTGGGGAATGCTCCAGGTAGCTCGACAGCGCCCGAAACTGATCCCGGTTCAGGCCCTCGCCGAGCGCCTTCCGTTCGCAGATGGAGCCTTCGACCGGATCGTCATCGTCGACGCCCTACATCATTTTATTGATGCAGCGGCCGCCGTCCAGGAGGCCGCCCGGGTGCTCCGGCCGGGAGGCCGGCTGGTGATCGAAGAGCCGGATATCCGACGCTGGCCGGTTAAGGGAATCGCGCTGCTTGAACGGCTGATCGGCCTGCGCAGCCGGTTCCTGAGCGGGGAGCGCATTCGGGAGCTGATGGAAACGGCTGGACTGTCAGCGCAGGAATCGGTGGATCGGCGATCCTTTCGCCTCTGGGTGGTCGGGCATAAGGAGGAGAACGCCCGGTAAGGGACTCCCCGGCGCGTAGTCTTCTGAAGACCCACCTACAAGCGACAGCCCGGCCGGACAACCCGGTCAGTTGGGTTTCCGCCTCGACCGGTGAATGCCCCACCACCATATATACGGGGGATGGATCCCTACGCCGAAACAAACAGGGCCGGCGCGATCGCGCCGGCCCTCGGAGCGCCCCCTCCGGGATTCGAACCCGGATCCCGCCGCTTAGAAGGCGGCCGCTCTTTCCCTTTGAGCTAAGGGGGCAAGCTTCCTCATGCCCTATGATAAGGAAAGAGGCAAGCGCCAAATTTAGGAAAAAGGTCACAGGGGAAAGGACGGGCCCGCTCATGGAGCCTCGATCGAAATCAGAGCGCTCTCAGAAGAGAGACCGTGGAGAGCAGAGGGAAGGATATGCTCGAACTCCAGCCGGAGCTCGAGCGCTCCTGAGGCGGGATGGAGAAGGAATGCCCCTCACCTGCCATAGGATCAGCCCGTCGTAAAATGAGCCAGGAAGTGAATCAGGGACCGGCCCTACAATAACACAATGGAACAAACCTGTCAAGGGAAAGAGATCCGACACGGGACCATGGGACCGCTGAGCGGTTTGCTGGAATTTCTGGAAGCAGAGCCTCTCCTTTCCCAGACCGTTGAAGCCTTAGCCATGGGAAGGCGCATCCAGATGGCGCTTCCCCGGTGGGCGTGGTCGTTCTGGATCGCCGGGCTGGCCCGGCGGGCTTTGCGGCCGATGTTGATTGTAGCGGGGACCGCAGAAGGGGCCCAGCGGATGGCCCAGGACCTGGCCCTCTGGCTGGGGGTGGAGCGGATCCACCGGTTGCCGGAGCCCCCGGCGCTCCCTTACGAGCGGGCGCCGTGGCCTCCGGAGATCCGCGCGGAGCGCCTGGCCGCCCTGGCCGCCCTGGCGGGTCTGAACGGGGATCCTGCGCCGGTGGTGGTGGCCTCCATCCGCGCCCTGCTCCTCCGCACGCTGCCGCCACGGCTTTTCCACCGCCTGCGCCGGATCCTGCGGGCCGGCCAGGAGCTTCCGATGGAGGGCTTCCTCCGGTATCTCCTGGAGGCCGGGTATGAGCCGGTCACCGTCGTCACCCAGCCCGGGCAGTTCGCCCGCCGCGGGGGGATCGTGGATCTCTTCCCCTCGACGGTTTCGGAGCCGATCCGGATCGAGTGGGAAGCGGACCGCATCGCCACCATGCGCGCCTTCGATCCCGTCACGCAGCGGACGCTCCGGCCGATCGAGCAGGTTCGCATCCTGCCGGCCCGGGAGGCGCTGCCGTCCTACGGCCCGGCGATCGCGGAGCGGCTGGCCGCCTGGCAGCCATCCGTGGAGGCCCCCGCGGAGGCGGAAGCCCTCGAGCGGGAACGTCAGGCCCTGGCCCGCGGCGTTCCTTTCCCGATGCTGGAGTTTTACCTCCCCTATTTTTATGCCGATTCCACCACTCCCCTCGCATATCTTCCCGAGGACGGATGGGTGCTTCTCCTGGACGAGGCAGACATCCAGGCGGCGTGGAACGAGCTGATGGAGGAAGCCACAGCGCTGCGGGCCCGCGCGGAGAGCGCGGGGTTCCTCCCCCCGGATTATCCCGATCCTTTTGTCGACCGGAGGAGCTGGGAGGCTCATCGGAATCGGCGCCCGCAGCTTCAGATCACGGCGATCCCGGAAGGGGGCGGGTTCCCCTCTCTGCCCATGGAAGCTCCGCCCCGCTTCGGCGGGCAGCTCCAGCGCATCCTGGAGGATCTGAGCCGGCGCCTGCATCTGGGCGAGGCCGTGGTGGTGGTCAGCCGCCAGGCCGCCCGGCTGGCGCAGGTCTGGTCCGATCACGCCCATGGAATGGAAGAAGCGGCCTGCAGCATCCCGGCCCTGGAAGCCCCGCCCCTCCCCCGGCGGATCTACTTCCTCAACGGGGCGCTGAGCGGAGGCTTGCTGTTCCGATCCCGGGATGGGCGGCGCTTCGCCCTGCTCACCGACGCCGAGCTCTTCGGGGTGTTTCGTCCCCTCCCCTGGCGCCGGCGCGCCCGGCGAGGCCCGCCCCCCGAATGGATCCGGGAGCTCCGGGAAGGCGATTATGTCGTCCACGAGGATTTCGGCATCGGCATCTTCGAGGGCCTGGTCCGCCTGAACCTGGACGGCGTGGAGCGGGAGTATCTGGTGGTGCGCTATGCCGGCAACGATCGGCTGTATGTGCCGGTGGATCAGGCGGATCGGGTCAGCCGGTATGTGGGCCCGACGGATCAGCCCCCGGAGATCCACCCTCTGGGGAGCGGGGACTGGGCTCAGGCGCGGGCGCGGGCACGACAGGCGGCGGCCGAGGTGGCCCGCGAATTGCTGGAGCTTTACGCCCGACGCGAGGTGGCCCGGGGCCACGCCTTCTCGCCGGACACGCCATGGCAGCGGGAGTTGGAGGCTTCCTTCCCCTTCATCGAGACGGAGGATCAGCTCCGGGCCATTGAGGAGGTCAAGGCGGATATGGAGCGGCCGCGGCCCATGGATCGATTGCTGTGCGGGGACGCGGGGTTCGGGAAAACCGAGGTGGCCCTGCGGGCGGCCTTCAAGGCGGTGATGGACGGCAAGCAGGTGGCCATGCTGGCCCCCACGACCATCCTGGCCCACCAGCACTACGAGACCTTCCGCGCCCGCCTGGCCCCCTTCCCGGTGGTGGTGGAGGTCCTCACCCGGCTCCGCTCGCCGAAGGAGCAGGCGGAGATCCTGCGCCGGCTCCGGGAGGGGGAGATCGACATCCTCATCGGCACCCATCGTCTGCTCCAGCCGGACGTGGTGTTCAAGGACCTGGGGTTGGTGATCATCGATGAGGAGCAGCGCTTCGGCGTGATGCACAAGGAGCACTTCAAGCGCCTCCGGGCGGAGGTGGATGTGCTCACCCTCACGGCGACGCCGATCCCCCGCACCCTCTATCTGGCCCTGAGCGGGCTGCGGGACATCAGCCTGATCCAGACGCCGCCGGAGGAACGGCTGCCGGTGCAGGTCTATGTGGGGCCCTACGATGATCGCCTGGTGCGCTCGGCGATCATGCGGGAGCTGGATCGCGGGGGGCAGGTCTTCGTGGTCTACAACCGGGTGCACGGCCTGGAGGCCTGGAAGGAGCGGCTGGAGGCCCTGGTGCCGGGGGCCCGCTTCGGCATGGCCCACGGCCAGATGCCGCCCCGGCAGCTGGAGAAGACCATGATGGCCTTCACGCGGGGGGAGATCGACGTGCTGGTGGCCACCGACATCATCAGCAGCGGCCTGGACATCCCCAACGCCAACACGATGATCGTAATCCGGGCGGACCTCTTCGGGCTGGCCCAGCTCTACCAGCTGCGGGGGCGGGTGGGCCGCAGCGTGCTGCAGGGCTACGCCTATTTCCTCTATGATCCGAAGATCCCGCTCGCCGCGGAAGCCCGGGAACGGCTGGCAGCCCTCTACGAGATCCCCGGGCTGGGGGGCGGCTTCCAGCTGGCGATGCGGGATCTGGAGGTGCGGGGCGCAGGGGAGATCCTGGGCACCCGTCAGCACGGACACATCGCGGCGGTAGGCTTCGACCTCTACATGAAGATGCTGAACCGGGCCATCGCCGAGCTTCGGGCGGAGCGGGAAGGAGCGCCGCCACCGCCGACCTCGGAGGGGGTGACCCTCAACCTCCCATGGCCCATCGGCCTGCCGGAGGATTACGTCCCCGATCCCGCCCTGCGGCTGCAGCTCTACCGCCGGATGGCCGGGATCCAGACCCTGGAGGGGGTGGCCGAGATGGCCCGGGAGCTGGAGGATCGATTCGGCCCCCTCCCGGAGGAAGCCCGCAACCTCCTTCAGCAACTGCGCCTCAAGATCCTGGCCGCCCGGGCGGGGATCGAACGGATCCATGGGGAGGGGCGGACCCTGGTCCTGCGGCCGGCCCCGGCGGGGGCCGATGGGCTCATCCGGGAACTGGGGGGCTGGGTCGCCGACGGCGCGGTGCGCCTCCCCCGTCGCCCATCCTGGCCCCAGGATCTGGAACGCGTCCTCCGACGCTGGGCCGGGCTGCCCGAAGCCGCCGGAAGCCGTTGAAGAAGCCGCGGACTCGGATCCTCCCGCTTTCGTTCATCCCGATCTCGGCCGGGAACCGGATCGCCGAGCGGAGGTCGAAGATCCGGCCCCGCCGGTGCGGCCATCGAGGCCCAACCGGGCGGGAGCGCCGCCATCCGTTGCAGGGAGCGGAGGCGGAGGGCTCCCCCTTCCGATCAGGGGGTAGGAAGCCATTCCATCAGGGTGTTACGACAACCCTCCCCTCCTCGCTCCTCCACCACGAGGACCATCGCCTCCCCCGCATCCCAGCCTCCCCACACGCGGGCGGATCCAGAAAGCGTCACCACTTCGCGCGCCCGTCCCGTCCGATCCACCGCCATCACCTGCGCCGGGTTGACCTCCCTGGCCCCCCACACCTCCGCTCCTCGGATCCCAATCGAGCCAGGGATCAGGCCGGACAGGGGTCGCACTCCTTCGGCATCCGGCGGCAGCGGCAGCCAGCCCACCTCCCAGCCGGCCGGCCCTTCCCGCGCCACCACAAACCCGCTTCCCCCCGGCGCCCAGCCTGGCCGCCAGAGTTCGGTCCAGCCCGGGAACCGCCATCCTTTCCCTAAATCCAACTCCGCGGCCGGGGCCACCCACACCCCGGTGATCCGCCCCGCGGTCCGGTCGAAGATCGCCGCCCCGATCCACCGTCCATCCCAGGACACCTCCCAATTCACCGGGACCTCCTCCGGCCCCCACCCCAGGGCCGTCCCATCCAGAACCCGCCCGCTGCGGATCTCCACCACCTGCCCCAGGGAGGCCAGCCGGATGCTGCCGTCCGGCCCCTGCTCTAAAATGACCGGCGCGCCCTCCAGCACCCAGCGTCCTTGCCCCACCACGATCGCGCCATACGGCAGCAACGCGTCCGTCCCGACCACCACCCGTCGGTAGTGAACCGGCCCTGCCGCCGGCGTCCCCCATTCCAGGGGGATCCGCCAGATCCTCACCTCGTCAAAAGCCTCCGGCACCTCGGGAACCGGGGTGGGAGGCCGCCTCCGGGGAGGCGGCGAGGGCTCGGCCCGGGGCGGTCGGGGCGTGGGGGTGGGAAGCCGCACCACCGTCTCCGCTTGCAGGGCTACCGCCCACGGGCTCTCCGTCCCCACCGCCAGCCACCCCGCCCGGAGAGGCGTCCCCTGCGGGTCCCTCACCGGCTCCCATCGCTCTCCTCCCAGCGATCCCCGCCATACCCCGCCATCGGCATCCAGGGCCACCACCATCCCGCCACCGGCGTAGCCGGCCCAGACCATCGACGCCGGCGCGTTCAGGTTCCTCAGGTCCTCTCCTGCGCGCCACGTCACCACCGATCCCTCCGCCGTCGCTGCCACCCACCGCCCATCCGGAGCCCGCGTGGGCCGATCCCGCGGCCCGATCCACCGGACGTCCGGGATGAAGCAGAAGGGGAAAACCGCGGGGCTGCGCCGATGGGCATCTCCCTTCCGATCCAGGATCATCCGCATCGAGGTGCACCCCTGGCCGATCCAGCGGACAACCCAGACGTCCAGGAAGCGGCCGTCCGGGGAGCGGTCAAAGGGAAGCAGGTAAAGAGGCGCCGGGGCCCCCGGCGTCAGCCGGCGCAGGACCCCTCCGGCCCGCCTCTCGGCCTGCCAGGACCAGCCAGCCGGGTCAGGGAATGAGGGCGCGGCGGACACCTCGGCCCCGCTCGGACAGGCCGGCGTCGGGGAGGGCCAGAGAGTCCACGTCGGGGAAGGCGGGAGGGGAGCACGAAGGGTGGGGGGACCCGATGGGATCGGCGCGGGTGTTCCCGCCCGACACCCCAGGATCAGCATCCATCCGATCCCGATGATCCAACGCCCTATCCGTCGCATCGCCATCTCCCGACTCAGTGGGTTCGATCGAGCGCCGGAAGGACCGGATGGGGAGCACGCTGCGCGATGACAGGATCCCCCGCTCCGGCCTCGATCCATCGCCTCCCCATCCCGACCTCAAATGCCGAAAGGCCCAGCGAGCCCCTCACGGGGTATCGGTGAGGGATCCTGCAAGCGGCAACTCCAGAAGCGCGAAGCGACAGGGCGTCCCCGATGCCACCCGCTCGAAGGCCCCGATCCACACCCGTTCCCCCTCCTCCAGCAGGCCGTAGATCCGCTCCACCACCGCGGAGAGGTCCCACTCCCCTTGCTTGCGCCCCGCTCGATCCCACAGCGACAACGCCGCCGGATTCGCGCGGGACACGGCCACCAGGCCGTGGGCGAGGAAGGCGATGGGACCAGTGGGGGCGGCATCCATCAGGGCCACCGGCTCCGCGGAGGGATCCGGTGGGAGCCGCAGCCATTCCAGCTGGCCCCGCTGCACATGATAAAGCACGAGGCCGCCTCCCGATGGTTCCCATGCGATCCAGCGTCGGCCCTCCCAGCGGCGCATCCACCCCGGCCGCTCCCCATCCAGCAGATATAGGCTGCGGCCCTCCCGGAGCGTGCCGTCCGGCCCCAGGTCCCGAAATCCTACGGCCAGCCACTGCCTGTCCGGGGAAAGCGAGAGACTCGGTCCGAACCGCACCGCAGCGGATTCCGCGGGCGGATCCTGGAATCCCAGCTCCACCAGGCTCATCACCTGTCCGGAAGTTCCATCGATCAGGGCGCCGAACTGCCACAGCGGTTTGCTCCCCGGCGTCTGGATCTCCACCGGGCACCACAGCACCCATCGGGAGCTGGTCCCCCAGGGGAAGAGCTCACACACCGCTTCCCCGTCCCCCGGAATACGGGCGATGGGGAGGGGCGGGAAGGACTGAAGGGGGGTTCCCGGACGGGCCAGGATCCGCCAGGAAGGGAGGTGGGCCGGCTGCCCGAGGACACTCCCAATGGCCAGCCCGATCCATTCCGACCGATCCCATGTCCAACTCTGGAAGATCCAGTCTTCCGCGCTCGGCATCCTCCAGTCGCACCCGTCCATCGGCGCCCACCTGCAACCGGTAGCCGTCGATGTGGTCCGTGGGGAACGCCTTCTGTCGCTCCTGCAGCCGGGCCGCGCTGCGGGGGGCCCAGATCGCCAGGGCTGCTGTTTCCACGTGGGGACGGAGGATCAGCTCGGGGGGCAGCCGGAAATCCCGGGTCTGATCCGGATGGGCCCGACGGTGGGCGTCGTCCCTCAGGTCAATAAGGACCTGAAGGCTCATCCCGTTCTCCGGGTTCAGCAACACGATTCCCTCCAGGGAGGTCCCATCCGCGCGCACCTGCCAGGGGAGAACCGGAAGGCCCAGCCCCTGGATCCCCCGCATAGGCCGGCCGGCGAGGGTCAGCGGGCTCCAGCGCCAGCGGCCCGGGTCTGGGAACCGGGCCTGCTCCGCCGGAGAGGGATGCTCCGGATCCTCAATCCCCTCCAGGCGGCAGGCCGGCGCGCCCGCATCGCCAGGCCCGTGAAGACCCGCGCCCGTTCCCCTTCGATCTCCAGGAGCATCGGCTCTTAGTGCCAGCCCGGCTTCGCCTGGTTCCGCATCGCCTGGACCTCGGAGTCCCGTAGCGATCGCACCCCCAGCTGCCCGCCGCCCAAATGGCGAAAGCCTCCCGCTCCCCCTCACGGATAAACCCACCAGATCAACCAGCGACCCTGCCGCCGGATCAGGAAGAAATGGGCATTCAGGGCGGGGGCCGCCTGCAGCGCCTCCGCACACGGCCCTGCGCATACTACCACCCACCATGAACGGGCCAGCACCTCCCGCCCGCACATATTGGCGATCAATTCCCCATACGGAGACTCCCCCGCCGGCCGGGGATCGGTCACCCGTTCCGGGGGGATCCGTGCCTCCGCCGGCAGGGCAGGCGTGGCCGGGGTTGCCAGCCGGGCCCAGTCGATCTGTGCCCAATGGGAGGGATCGTGGGCCTGCCGCACCGTCTCCGGGTCGCCGGAGGTGGCAGCCCGGAGCACGGCCAGGGCTTCCTCCTTGGAGAGAGGGGTGATTTCCAGGCCCTGGGGGTTTGGGCATCCCTGGACACCGGAGACGATCACCCCGGGCCGCAGGGGGAGGGGAGAGGGATAGATCTCAGGGGGCAAGGTCGGCCCGGGGGTGGCAGCGGAGGTGGGGGAAGGGGAGGGCGAAGGCGAAGCGGACGGGATGGGCGTGGGGAGCGGGGAAGACGAAAGGGACCCCAGAGAGGAGGGGGTCGGGTGGGCTTCCCCGCATCCTGCGCCGAGGATCGCCAGGCCGATGGCCCACGCCCGCATCATCCCTCGAAGTCGATGAATCCCTCCTATCATCGTCTCCTCCATATCTTAAGATCTTACGATCTCACGATGAGCATTGCGCCAGCACCCGCACCTCGCAGGAGAAGCACCCTCGCTGGACAGGATCGTAAAAGTAGGCGAAGGTGGGCTTGGTCAGGTCGATGATGGCCGCCCGACCCCCTCGGCAGTCTGCGCAGGACCGATTACACAGATCCGTGTCTGGATGATTGGGAACACAATCTGGAATGCAATTCGCCCGCTGGCAAGGTCCACAGTCGGCGATATAGACGGTCCTCACCTTAGTGCTGCATTGGTCATAGACCACCACATCCTTGCCGCAAGCGAGGTAAATCTGGTTTTTACAGTTCCGAGAGCAATCGCAGCAGTTCCAGGTGCAACAGCCACAGGTATCCATCGCAGGCCAGGCAGCCTGATCACTGCGAGCGAGGTTGCATGTCCCGCAGCGGCCTGCGCCGGTCGGGCAATCAAACCAGCCTGCATACCCCGTATCGATATACCAGCACAAGCCATTCGGGCCGACCTCGATACGATCCGCCGCAGGTGAGGAATCGGCGGGGGAAGAGAGCCTCTCGACTTGACGGGCTGGATGCACCCAGATACGGGTGCCCCGGATCCCCTCCGGGATCCGCTCCCCAATGACATCCACGAAATCCCCTTCCTCCAGTCGAAGGGGAGATGCATCCCGCGGGCGTTCAGTAAGCCAATCGGCCACCGACACCTCTTCCCCAAGTTCTAATCGGAGAGTCCTCGGTGCGTTGTGCAGACCGCCCGTCCGCAGCTCATAGCCTCCCGGGATCACTCGTGTCACCACCCCTGCACCCGGGTCAGATTGGCCCATAGTCGGAGGGCCGTTCCTGAAGGAATGTGGAGACGGATCATCAGCTCGTCTCCCCTTGTGAGGGCGGAAAGGGGACGCTCGCCGCCTTTCCAAACCGATATCCCGTTAGGGATGCGGATCTTATGCAGACCAGCAAGGGTCTCGATCTCTACCTCGTCGTCAGTGAACGCACGAAGGGAACCCGCCAGGATTTCGATCTTCTCAAAGGATGAGGGAGGGGGATGGAAGGGGGAGATGACAGAGCGGAGACGTGGTCCGATCGCGAAGGCACCGAAAGCTCCCAGGGCGCGCCCGAGGAACCGCCGCCTTCCCCAATCCACCCCGAGCACGGGGCCTCCCATCCGGGCCACGGCCTGGGCGGCCCGCAACGCCCGCACCGGGCCCAGAACCTGCACGAGGCGCGCCCGCAGCGCCAGTCCCATGAAGATCCGCACTCGCTCCCCTTCGATCTCGACGAGCATCGGCTCCCACTGCCAGCCGGGACGGGCGCGGTCCAGCAGCGCCTGGACCTCGGGCTCCCGTAGCGACCGCACGCCCAGCCGCCCGCCGCTGAGCGTTTCCACCTCCCGGGCCAGGGCGGCGCACACGGAACACCCGCCGTCATATAGCAACCACTAGTTGGACGCAGTCATCCGAGCATGGGTTCTACTTCGTATCCCAGTATATCCACCCGCTTGAGCAGGTTTTTTTCATTCCCCCGGCAACCCCATACCCACCGGAGCAGCCGATCCATGCTCACCGGCTGCCCCTGGTAGACCATCAAGGTATAGAGGAAGCGAAACTCCAGCACTGTGAGGCGGACGGCCTGTCCGTCCGGCAGGAAAACGGTGCGCGTTTGGGGGTCCAGGGTGAGGTCCTGGCCTGTAAGCGGCGGCAAGGTGTTTAAGGGAATACTCCGGGCCCGGCGCACCCAGGCCATTGCCTTAGCCGTCAGCAGCGGCGGGCGCATAGCGAGCAGCAGAACATCATCGGCGCCGGCCTCGTAAGCGCGCAAGATGGACAGTTCGTCCGCACAAAAGGTGAGCAAAATAAGAGGGATAACTGTCTCCAGCCGCAACCGGTGAATCAGGAGCAGGAGCTCTTCATCAAGGGGGAAGCGATCAGAATGGCGTCAGGGGCTGAAGAAACCCAAGAGGCCAGGGCCTCCATGGGGTTGAGCCGGTGGATCACGGTGAACCCGGCTTGCTGGAGAGCGGCCTTGAAGGGGGACCAGACGGCCTCCAGGCCGACCACCAGAAGGACAGGGTGAAGGATCTCTGCTTTGATCCCGACGATCCCCATGGTGTCCTCCCAGGCTTTCTCTATAGAGTTCATCGGAAATAGGCTGTAATTCAAGGCCTGGGGGAGAGAAGCGGTTATCTCTATCCCTTCTACTCCCCTACGCAGTGGCGACCCGTTGGGCGACCTTTGCCGACCGACAGGCCAGAAGCAGGTTGCACCAGCCGCACGCTGTCTCCATAATCAGGTCTTCAAAGGAAGGCCGATGATTCCGATACGGCTCCCGGACAATCCGGAAGATTTTCACTTTACCGATGCTATGTTCCACCCCAATCCGCTCTTGAGAGATGGCGCGATCTTGCGCTTTCTCCTCAGGGCTCAATCCGCCCTTGGGAGGTTTCTTCCTGGGACGGTGGACGATCACGCCTTCTGGCGCATATCCCTCAAATCCGGCGTCTTCCCACATAGGTGCGACTTAAGCCCAGAATCCGGCCACTGGGCTTATGAGTGATCACTACATTCTTTACCGTGTGCCGTTTCTTCCGCCCGCTGTAATAATCTCGCTGCCGCTGGCGATCTTTCGGCCGCTGAATCGGCCGTTCAGTTCTGTCCAGAATGAACTGCAATTCGGGACACGCCTCCAGAACCTGCTGAAGGGTGGCCGGCTGCCGGGCAGGAAGTTGGATTTCATACCCCAGCGCCGCATTGAGAATCGGGGTCAGCCAGTGAACCCAATAGTTGGCCTGAGGCTGCCCAAAGCCGAACAGAAAACCCAGCACCTCCTAGGTAGGGTACAGCCGGAAATACACAAGGATGAAGAACAGCTTGTCCTCCAGGGTACCCAAAACCGGTTTCCGGCCAGCGCCTCGGCGCCGCTGGCGCGGAGAATCCCGCCGGGCATCCGCTTCATCCAGTGCCTGTTCGTACGCTTGCTGGAAAGCAGGAAGTAACCCTCTAAAAGCCTCTGGGGTCGTCCCAGTGAGGCTTCGGAAAATCCGGGAGTAGGCAGAAACCCTGGCGTAGTTCAGCATCTTGTATCCCCCTGTGCAAAGAGTGTGGGGAACGTATACCACAGGTCTTATTTCCGATGAAGTCTTTTGTCTGATCCGCTTCCCCGGCGGGCTCCGCACTCAGGTAGCCGATGAGCCTTCCCTGGGCGTCCCGGACCTTATAGCGATAGGGGGCCGGCGTTCCGGGAGGGGGCGGGGCCATCCAGAAGGGCTCCTCCTGCGGATCGATCCAGCCGACCAGCCGGCCGGCCGAATCGATCACCCCGATGCGAGAAGGGAGGCGGGATCGATCCACCCGACCCTGAGGATCGACCCATTCCGGAGTGGGAGGCCTACGGGAAAACCGCCCTTCCTCGTAGACCAGGGTCCACCCTCCGAACCCCAGCAGGAGGAGTAACGGGGCCAGCGCCAGAACCCACCTCCGTGAGGCAAGCGAGTTTGTCCGTGTATCTGGGGATCGGTCCTGATCGATCCGATGGCGTCCCATTTCTGACCTCTGGAAATCGGATTGCCCGCGGGTTCCTCTCACTTCGCGCGTTTCAGATGGACAGCGATCTGCAAAAGAGTGGAAATCGGGTAGGGCGAATGCGGTCGGGAAGCGGTGATCATGATCGAGAGCCCCTCCTGGTTCCAGGATAGCATCTGAACTGCCCCATTATCTATGAAAGCTCCTTCGTATTTCCCTTCGACAACCACTTTCTCCAGCGGATAGCGCTCCGACAGGTGGATCGCGATCCGCAACCGACCGGCCAACGGAAGCGTTTTTCTCTGGTGCTCCGGGGGGATGTTGGCCGGACCCAAGCGATCCAGCGACAGGTAAACGGGAGCATCGTTCGGGTAGAGATGCTTCCGGTGCTGGGAGATCCGGTCACGTGTCTCTATTGTGTGTCCGAGGAGCGGTTGAACGGGATGTTGCGCAATCAGCGGGGTGCCTTAACTCGTAAGGCGCATGGCTTGGTGAAGCAAGCGGCGACATAGGATGCGTGGGTGACTGTCTGCTGGTTCGAGCACAACGGGATCCGCCCCCCACCCGGCCTTACAGGAGTGTGAGGAAGGATGGCCCGGTAGGCGATGCAATTGGCAGCGCACTTCGGCTATGGCGATAGCCTCGACCGACCACATTTGGGTTGGGAGGAATTTTTAGAAATTCTCTCATGTTTTCTCTCGATCATCGTCCATCCATCTGCTTCATTGTAGCATTCCAATCACTGGTTGTTCAACGCAGCAAGAAAAAACAGAGGACAATGAGGGCTTATCCGGCCTGCCGCCAAGCTACCGAATTTTTGAACAATCATTTCATAATTTGAAAACTGTCCAGTATATGATCCAGGATCTGCCGGCATTTGGCAATGAACGTGTCTGTGACCTTCGCATCGGCTCCAGAGGGCGGCGTACAACCTAACCACAAGGTATACCAATATTCGGACCCCAAAATGTAAACATTGAAGCTGGGGGGCCCTGCTGCTTCACTCCCCTCCCATGAAATGATCCAGGCCGGTTTGCCAGCCACCATAATTGGGGTAGCCCCCGTCAGATCGGGCTTGCCCTTACCGACAGGATCGACGGCGAAATCCAGTTTCATCAAGCCGTTTGGGAGAGTTAGGGGACCGACTTGCCCGATCACCGTCGGGTCGCTAAAGAACATCAGGCGATCTGGCGTTGCGCTTTCTTCGTCCCGAATCCAGGTCGCAGGCACTTCGAAGGAATATCCATATTCATCGTCGCTAACCCGTTGCCACGCCTCGACGGGTTCTTGGGTTGGGGATGGCACCATAGAGGCAGGAGTGGGACCTGAAGTGGAGGATGCGAGGGGCCATGTTGGTAACGGCAAGGCCGTTTCAGGAGTAGGCGCAGGCGACGAGATGCCAGGAGCAGCGCATCCTGCCAATCCAAAGAGAAGAAGCAGAAAAATTAGTTTCAGCCTCATTATTGACCCCCTGGGGAGGAGATAACAAAACTATTCAGAATGCGGCTCAGGATCTGGTCGTAGGCTGTCTTGAAACGAGCTGCTGCCTCCTGGTTGGTGCCAGTGGGGGGAGCATATGCCACCCACAGATAGTAGATCATCCGGTCAGCCAGGATGATGACCGAGGTGCCCTCCACAAAAGGCCCATCACCATCATCAATTTTTTCCCGCACAATCAGGGCTGGCTGGCCGCTCACTGTTGTCCAGGTGCCAGGAGGCAAGAGGGGGAGAAGTTCTTCACTCGTAGCCATGCCTCGCTTATCTATGGCAGGATCCCGTACCTTTGGCTCTGGCAGCCAATGACCTACTGGATCAGCTGCGAAATCCATCTTGATCAGGCCCTGGGGCAAAGCGGCTGGGGACAGCTCCTTAGTAACAACAGTAGGATCACTGTAAAAGACCCAGCGGTCAGGCGTGACCCCCATCTCTTTATGCCAGGCAGCAGGCACCTGGAAACTGTATCCATAGTAACCATCGGCAATAGTAATCCATTTGCTCTGCTCAGCCGAGGGTAATTCCTGAGCTTGGACCTGGGGGTATAGGTGGGGGATACCTCCAAGCAAAATCGAGACGCAAAGCACTATAAGCCTCGTCTGTAACATCACTTTAAATTTGAACATGATACACCTCCCCAGCCTAATTCATCATCTTGAATTTATATGATTTAGAAATCCCTAACAAACATGATTGCATCATAGGCCACCATTTGTCCATCACTTGTCTGATTCGTCAGTCGGACGTAAGTGCCACTTGTACTGAGGTTCCACATTCCTAACCAGACCCAGTCGTTGTTATAACCGTTCTGATTGACGGAAATGGTGGCGATCAGAGTGTTATTGGAGTAGATCTGATAGCGGGCATTCCCGGTAAGAGTTATACCGCTGTGGTTGGGAGCAAACACGTAAACATGATAGTTCCCCGAAATCGGCAAAGAAGGCACCCAGGTGCCAATGCGAGTCGGATTACCGGTGGTGCCGTTGCAGTACTGGTAGTAGGTCACTGACTTACCTAGACCATCCCGGTGGAAACCGTTCGTGGTATTGCTCCAGCAAGGAGCAGTTCCTGTCAGAGAGAAGCCACCATCTGTGTTGTCCACTAATCGCATCTCGGTGTTGAAACTATAGTTGTTGTACGGGCCACACGTCTGACCGGCACCACAGAACTGGGTATAGCCGTCAATAGGAGTTGGATCCACACCACCGCCAGAAGTCGTGTTGTAATATACCTGGAAGTGTAAATGGTGGCCTGTAGAATTACCGGTTGAATCCATATAACCAATGGGGGAACCCTCCCGCATCTTGTGGTTGGCGGCGGGAAACCAGTATAGCAGGTGGGCATAGCGGCTGTAGTAGTTGTCTGGGTGACGAATGATTACCCTGTACCCCCAGCCGCCTTCAGGTCCAGAGGCAGTGACTGTGCCGCGTCCGGAAGCATAAGTGACATCACCGTAAGTGGACTCGTTCCTATTAACGAAGTCAAGCCCATAGCCAGGGGTAGGTGTCCCATAGCAACTGGTGTGATAACCACACGAGACATTGTAGGAACCAATGAATGGCAGTTCGGTCACCATCCCAACTGCTATGACTGTGTGCGTTGCTGTGGCCAGAAGCACAAATCCTACACCTAGGATTAGTAAACACTTTACTATTTTCATATCTGACCTCCTTAACCTATTTTCGACGCTACGTTGACTCCAGAGAGGAGTCGTTCTGAATCCAATCAGAAAGAGCATGGCGGGCCTTGTCCAGCCCGGAGTGTTCATGTTTTTGACATGCAGATGTTCCTGTTTTTGACAGCGGACGGGTCTCCGGCAGGGCTTTCCAGTTTTCATGGCTTTGGGCAGATGAGCAGGTTAGACCCTGCTCCGGCCAAGCATGGAAGACTCGGAATCCGCCCGCTATTCGCCCGCAACCCGGGGCCCTTAATCCAAATAACGAATAAAACCATACTAAAACATATCACAACAGTTTCGAGAGGACCAAGAAGCCAAAGCTTCATAATATGAACCTCTTATCAAACTATAGACTCTACATCGTCGATCCTTGGGCGCATGGCAAACTTTTGACCGTTTTCCTACCGCTTCGCCAAAGGGCGATAGGAAAGCGGTAGGAAATAGCGAGGAAATAAGGGAAGAAGAGAAGCAGGGTCGTGTCTGGCGCACCACAACTACGCCCTGAGAGGAAGCCTCTGATCCAACAGGCACCGCAGTTGCTTCCGCTCCTGAAAGGGGGCCATGGGTCATACCGAAGATGCCGACTGGGACGGGCCGGCCCAGGCTCCGCAGGGCGATCCATCCGGCCAGGGCGCCTGTGGTGCGGCGAAGGAAATCGCGCCTCCCCCAATCCACCCCCAGCACCGGCCCGCCGTGCCGGGCCACGGCCTGGGCGGCCCGCAACGCCCGCACCGGGCCCAGAACCTGCACGAGACGCGCCCGCATCCCAAGGCCCGCCAAGACCCGCACCCGCTCCCCTTCGATCTCCAGGAGCATCGGCTCCCACCGCCAGCCGGGGCGGGCGCGGTCCAGCAGGGCCTGCACCTCGGGGTCCCGCAAACTTCGCACCCCCAGCCGCCCGCCGCTGAGCGTTTCCACTCTTCCAAGCGGGGGAAGGTCCTGTGTTTTCCGCCTGTCAGCAGAGCGGATCACATAGATCGCTTGCGGCGGTCCGCCCATAGGCCCAGGACCATCCCCCCTATGCTCAGGATGGCCGCGATTTCCAATGGCGTCTGGAACTGTCGGAGCAGCCCGCCGATTAGCATCCCGATGTATCCGGCCAGCAGCAGGGCCAGCCCCACGCCAACACTAACCTGTGTGTCACCATATCGAAGGAAGACCGCTGCCAGCAGGAAAGCCGCCAGACTGAACACGGGCAGCCACGGGATGCCGAGGGCCAGTCCGTTCATAAGGAGCATCCCGCCCAGAATGAGGCTCAGCATGGGAAGACTCCACCGCAAGAGAAGAGGAATCGAGGCCCGGTTCATAATGTGCCTCCTCCCGCTCTAACAGAACCAGCAGTTGGCAGCAAAGCATGCTGCGGTTCCGGCGGCTAGACAGGCAGCAAATAGCGCGGGGTTTGCGAAACAACAACCCACGCACCCAATTGTGGCCGCATCAATGCAGAAATTCAATGCCAGCCAATTGCAGCAGACATCCTGCTTTGGGCGTGCCACGTCCTTGGCATGACCCGGCGCCTTGGAGGACTGAACCGATCCACCCCCAGCACCGGCCCGCCGTGCCGGGCCACGGCCTGGGCCACCCGCAGGGCTCGCGCCGGGCCTAAGACCCGCACAAGACGCGCCCGCATCGCCAGGCCCGTGAAGACCCGCACCCGCTCCCCCTCGATTTCGACGAGCATCGGCTCTTAGCGCCAATGGGCTTTATCCGGTTCGACAGCATTCGAGCCCTGGGCTTCTATGGCCTGCTGAGTTCTTCCTTACAGGAAGCGATGCAGAATCCCTTGGCTCATTCCCACACGCGAGGGGTTAGCGTTGATGGTGTTGGACCTGGAAGGCTTTGAGAATCCAGAGGCCCGCTAAGGAGCCGATAGCAAAGGCCAGTGTGCCGGCGATGGCTATCCATGTGACATTCGCAGCGAATGGTTTGCCCAACCACATCAGTGCCAGCTGGATCCCGAAGAACAGCACCAAGCCAGGAAAAACAAAAATCATAAGACGTCCCAGCATAGGGAATGCCAGGGCGAAAATGAAAATCAGAGCCAGCCCATCAAAAGCTTCCTGGACCAGTTGGAGATAGCCTACACTCAGTGTCAAACCGAAACCCAGGATCCAGGTTGCCCATCCGATCCCCCGGGAGAGTCGAGGAGGGATTATGGCTGGGGGATAGACGGAGTATATGTGCAGGATTGAAATAAATCCCAGGGTGAGGGCCCAGTATTTAAGCACCTCTGGAAAAGGGAAATATAAAGCAGGAATGGCAAGCAGCAGGATGCTCGACAGAAGGATCAATACGCCGCGAAACCTTCGAGAAATTTGAGTTCCCATCCTGTGCTCCCATTTACAGATTAGATTAGCACATATAACAGAAGAGCGCCGCGCACGCTGTATATAAAGCGGCGAGACACGCAACACATGCAGGCACTCCCCAGGGTATACAGGCAGCCGCACATAAGGTAGTTGCATCGCCCAGACAGAGATAGAACTCTGGACGACAGCATATTGCTTCTTTGGGGCGAGCATGACCTGGGGACCTGGAAGTTGAAGCGACGGGTTCGCTATATACTATCCCATCCTCCAGGCGTATGTTAAGCAAAAGCCTTCCATCTGGATCATAAAGGCGGACATGTCCAGAGCGAGCAGGGCCTTCCTTCAGTTCGATCTCTACCACATACAGGGCTAGGATCTCCTCCCCGCGAACTGAG
>ERZ511473.621-NODE-621-length-49619-cov-4.589782_pt1 | contig 49619 bp, 46 predicted proteins | sample MGYA00374947_ERZ511473 | MGnify/ENA primary metagenome ERZ511473 (study PRJEB26303, sample SAMN06343854) | sediment metagenome | isolation source: hot spring sediment | place: Canada: British Columbia | collected 2012-09-26 ... | reverse complement strand
CGATGTGCTGAGTTTCGGGTACGCAGATGTTGCCCTCACCCCCAGCCCCTCTCCCACAGCGTGGGAGAGGGGGGCGTGCGTTCCCCCTCGCCCGCTGGCGGGAGAGGGGGACACAGGGGGTGAGGGCAACGCCGACCTCCCCCCGCTCGGCGACATCGTGATTTCCGTGGAGACCGCCCGTCGGCAAGCGCCGCTCAACGGGCACGACCTGCTCACCGAGGTGCTGATGCTGGCGTTGCATGGTACACTACATCTGATGGGCTATGACGACTCGACCGACGCTGCGCGCGCCGCGATGAATGGGCGCGCGGTGTCTGTGCTGCGCACGCTGGGCTACCCAGCCCGCGAGGAGTGGCATTCGCGTTATGAGAAAATCTGACTCGGAGCCGCCCGAACGGGCGCGTGAACCGCTGGCGTACCCGACCCCACGCAACGGCGACTCGGAACCGCCCGACGCCGAACCCCCGACTGAACGCCGCCACCCGCTGGAAGGATTCCGCTACGCGCTGGAAGGCATCGTCGCCGTCGTGCGCACCCAACGCCATATGCGGTTCCACTTCTTCAGCGTCGTGCTGGTGCTGCTGATGGGACTGCTGTTCCGCCTCGACAAGCGCGAGATGCTCGTGCTGCTGTTCACCATCTCCATCGTGCTGATTGCCGAGATGTTCAACTCGGCGATTGAGGCGACGGTGGACTTGGTGACGGAGGAGTACCATCCGAAGGCGAAGTTCGCCAAAGACATCGCGGCGGGCGCGGTGCTGGTGGCGACGCTGAACGCCGTGGTGGTCGCCTGGGTGCTGTTTATGGGCGACCTGCGTCTGGAGCAGATACGGCTGCGCATGGAGCGCGCCGAGCCGACCTTAGCCGTCGCCGTGACCATCGGGGTGATTATGATTTTCGTCATCGTGTCGCTGGTGAAGGTGCTATCGACGCAGGGCAAGGTGCGCCTGTTTCGCGGCGGCGCGATGAGCGGGCACGCTGCACTGGGCTTCTTCTTCGCGATGGCGATTATCGTCGTGTCGGGCGATTTGCTGGCGTCGGTGCTGGCGCTGCTGCTGGCGGCGCTAATCGCCCAGAGCCGTGTGGACGCCGACATCCACAGTTGGCGCGAGGTCGTGCTGGGCAGCCTGCTCGGCGTCGGACTGGGCGCGCTCATCTTCTGGCTCACGCCCCGATGAGGAGGAACGGATGCCCTATGACCGATAACCCGAACAGTCGCCGCAAAACAAACGCAACGCGAGTTGGAATACTGATAGGTGTCGCCGCGCTGGGGATGCTGTGGGCGACCTACGGACAGGCGGACGGCGCAAACGCCCCAGCCGCAGCGCAAGGCTTGACCCCCACCACCAGCATCGTGGTCATCCTCGCGCTGCTGCTGTTGAGCGCGTTCTTCTCGATGGCGGAGAGCGCGCTGACCTCCATCCGCCACAGTTGGGTGCGGATGCTCACCGACCAGAAGCACCGCCTCGCGCCGTACTTAGCGGCGTTCAAGAGCGAGCCGTCGCGCTTTTTGTCCACCGTGCAAGTGGGGCTGAACATCGTGGCGTTTCTGGCGTCGGCGGTCGCCGCGACGAACCTCGCCGAGCCGCTGCACGCGCTGCTGCGTCCCATCGAGACCGCTACAGGGGTGAACCTGCAGGGCGTGAGTGTCGCGCTGGTGGCGATTCTGACCGCGTTTGCGAATGTGGTCATCGGCGAGACCGTGCCGCGCAGCATCGCCATCACGCACGCCGAGCGCGTCGCGCTGGCGGTCATCGTGCCCATCACGGTGTTCGACCGTATCTTCTGGCTGCCGATTGTGCTGGTGAACGCCGTCACGCGCGCCGTGCTGAAACTGTTCGGCATCCAGATGATGCGCCTCGCGCCCGTCGTGAGCGAGGAAGAGTTGCGCGTGCTGGTCGAAGCGGGCGAGGAGCAGGGCGTCATCGAAGAGCAAGAGAAGGAGATGATCCAGTCCATCTTCGAGTTCACCGACACCATCGCCCGCGAGGTGATGACCCCGCGCGTGGACATCCAAGCCGCCCCAGCAACCGCCACCGCGCAGGAGATTATCAAACTCGTGCGCGAGACGGGACACACGCGCATCCCCGTCTACGAGGGCAGCCTGGACAACATCATCGGCATCGTGCATGCGAAAGACCTGCTGCGCTATTGCGACAGCACCGCCAAGTTCTGCCTGCGCGAGGTGATGCGCCCTGCCTTTTTTGTGCCCGAAAGCAAGCGCGTGGTCGAACTCCTGCAGGAAATGCGCCGCCAACGCACGCATATGGCAATCCTGCAAGACGAGTACGGCGGCACTTCGGGGCTGGTGACCTTGGAAGACCTCGTGGAGGAGATTGTCGGCGAGATCCAAGACGAGTACGATGTCGAGCCTGAGCCGCCGATTGAGACGCTGCCCGACGGCTCGCTGCTGATTGACGCGCGAATGCACCTGGACGACGCGAGCGAGTTGCTGGGCATCACGCTGGAATCGGACGAGTTCGACACGCTGGGCGGGTATGTGTTCGGGCAGTTGGGGCACCAGCCCACAGAGGGCGAGACCGTGCGCGTGGACGGCTGGGAGTTGCGCGTGCATGCGATTGAGGGGCATCGGATTCGCACGGTGCATGCGGCGCGTGTGCCCGAACCCGCCGAAGACAGCGACGACGCCACCGAAAGCGTGCTACGGTGAGGGCGTCTGGCGGTTCGCGATGTGCTGTTGCAGCAGGCGCATCATCTCTGCGTCGCCGCGCCGCTTGGCTAACTCCAGCGCGGTCTCGCCGAGCGCGCTGCGGGCGTTGGGGTCTGCCCCGCGCCTTAGCAACATCCGCGCCGTGTCGAGACGCCCGTTCTCGACGGCGAGCATCAGCAGCGTGCGCCCGTTGCGGTCGCGCAGGTTCGGCGACACGCCCCGATCGAGCATCGCCTCCAGCACGCGCATCCTGCCGTATATCGCCGCGTAATGCACGGGCGAGTTGCCTGGGTGCTGGTTCTCGCGGTCGCCAGAGCGGTCGCGGGCGTCGAGGCTTGCGCCTTTTTCGATGAGCAGCAGCGCAATGTCCTCGTAGCCGCGAATGATGGCGACGCTGAGCGCGGTCAGCCCTGCCCGCGTGCGGGCGTTGACCACCGCGCCGCCTGTCAGCACGCGGCGCACCTGCTCGATGTCGCCCGACTCGACGGCTTGCAGCAGCCGCTCGTTGCGCTCGATTTGCGTCGCACGAATTTGCCGAAACCACGGCGACGCCAGCACCGCCACCGTCAGCACGACGGGCAGCACGAATAGCCCCAGCACGAGCAGCTTCGATGCATACTGACGCGCACCCTGCGCCTCATTCGCGGAACGCATCTGCCAACGCCTCCACAAACCGCGCATTCTGTTCGGGCGTGCCCGTGTTCACGCGCAAATAGGTCGGCATACCGAACACCTCGCCCGTGCGCACCAAGATTCCGCGCTGGAGCAGTCGCTGCTGCACCTGGGCGCAGTGTTGCCCCACTTCAATCAGCAGGAAGTTCGCCTGCGAGGGTATATACCGCAGCCCCAGTCGCTCGCACGCCTCGCTGAACATTCGCAGCCCCTCGTGATTCAGCGTGCGGGTACGCGCCACATGCGCCTGATCGGTCAGCGCGGCGGCGGCAGCCACCTGCGCCAGCGTGTTCACATTGAACGGCTCGCGCACGCGCTCCACAGGGTCTAACACCTCGGGTCTGCCCACCGCGTAGCCGATGCGCAGCCCCGCCAACCCATACGCCTTCGAAAAAGTGCGGAACACGACCACATTCCGCCCCGCACGCACATCGTCCAGCCCGTTGGGGTAGTCGGGATGGTCGGCGTACTCGAAGTACGCCTCGTCCAGAATCACCAGCACATGGTCGGGTAGGCGTTCCAGAAACCGCTCCAGTTCCGCGCGGCAGACAATTGTGCCTGTCGGGTTGTTCGGGTTCGCGATGTAGACCAGTTTCGTGCGTTCGGTGACGGCGTCTGCCATCGCCTCAAGGTCGTGCCGATAGTCGGGCGTGAGCGGGATGGCTTGCAAGGTCGCCTGATTGAGTTGCGCGGAGGCGATGTAGCGCACAAACGACGGCTGCCCCATCATCAGCGCGTCGCCGGGATCCAGATACGCCACGCCGAAGAGGTGAATCAACTCGTCCGAGCCGTTGCCGAAGGCGAAATAGTCAGGCGGCAGCCCGTAGAATTCGCTGAGCGCGTCGCGCAGCACACTGCACGCGCCGTCGGGGTAGCGGTGGATGATGTCCAGCGCGTTCACGAGGGCTTCCTTTGCGCGAGGCGACGCGCCCAGCGGGTTCTCGTTCGCCGAGAGTTTGATTAGTTCGCTTAGCCCCAGCGACTGCATCAACTGTTCAGGCGTCTTGCCAGGGCGGTAGGGCTGCATGTCGTACACATGCGCACGCGCGCGGATGGGCATACGCCAATTGTACCCCATCGCGCCTGCTGTGGTACAATCTCCATGCGCACACGGAGGCATCGAATGCGAATCTTTCTGACAGGTTGTGCGGGATTCATCGGCGCAAAGACCGCCGAACTGCTGTTGGAACAAGGGCACGAGGTGATTGGCGTAGACAACCTCAACGACGCTTACGACCCTACCCTCAAGCGGTGGCGACTGAGCCAACTGGAGGGCAAGCCGAACTTCCACTTCCAGCAGGTAGACATCAGCGAGTGGGAACCGACGCGCCAAGTTTTTGAGGCGCGCATGCCCTACGATGCGGTGGTGAACTTGGCGGCGCGGGCGGGCGTGCGCCAAAGCGTGCAGAACCCGTGGGTCTATGTCGCCACGAACACCACAGGCGCGCTGAACTTACTGGAACTGTGCCGCCAGCACGGTGTGCGCAAGTATGTGCTGGCGTCCACCTCCAGCCTGTACGCCAACAGCGAGCGACCCTTCCGCGAGGATATGCCCACCGACCGTCCGCTTTCGCCCTATGCCTCGTCCAAAAAGGGCGCGGAGACGATGTGCTACACCTACCACCACCTGTACGGGCTGGACATCACCGTGTTGCGCTACTTCACCGTGTACGGTCCTGCAGGGCGACCCGATATGAGCATCTTCCGCTTCATCCGCTGGATCGCGGAGGGCGAGCCGATTCAGGTGTTCGGCGACGGGCTACAGGAACGCGACTTCACCTATGTCGATGACATCGCGCGGGGCACGATTGCCGCGCTGAAGCCACTGGGCTACGAAATCATCAATCTCGGCGGCGACCGACCCGTGTCGCTAAAGTGGATCATCGAGACCATCGAGCAGTTGCTGGGCAAGCGCGCCGTGTGGCAGACGCAGCCGATGCACCCCGCCGATGTGCAAGCGACCTGGGCGGACATCACCAAAGCGCGCACGCTGCTGGGCTGGGCGCCGCAGGTGAGCGTCGAGGAAGGACTGCGCCGCAGCGTAGAGTGGTATCTTAGCAATCGCGACTGGGCGAAGGAGGTGGTCTTGCCGTGAACCAAACGCCGAAGCAAGTGTGCGTCGTCGGGCTGGGCTATGTGGGGCTGCCGCTGGCAGTCGGATTCGCCAAGCACCTGCCGACTATCGGTTTCGATGTGAACGCAACGCGCGTCAAGGAACTACAGGACGGCTACGACCGCAACGACGAGACGCCCGAGGCTGACCTGCGCAACCCGAACCTGACCCTGACCACCGACCCCACCCAGATGCGCGACGCCGATGTCATCATCATCACCGTGCCGACGCCCATCGACAAGGCGAAGCGCCCCGACCTGCGCTACCTTATCAGCGCAAGCCAGACCGTCGGACAGCACATGAAACGCGGCGCCATCGTGGTCTACGAATCGACCGTGTACCCTGGCTGCACCGAAGAGGACTGCGCCCCCGTGCTGGAGCAGGCGTCGGGGATGAAAGCAGGCGTCGACTTCAAACTCGGCTACTCCCCAGAGCGCATCAACCCTGGCGACAGCGAGCATACGCTGGAGACCATCGTCAAGGTCGTGGCGGGGCAGGACGAGGAGACGACCGAGATTCTGGCGCAACTGTACGGCTTGGTGGTCAAAGCGGGCATCCACAAAGCGCCCAACATCCGCACCGCCGAAGCCGCAAAGGTCATCGAGAACACCCAGCGCGACCTGAACATCGCGCTGATGAACGAACTGGCGATGCTGTTCCACACACTGGGGCTGAACACGCGCGATGTGCTGGCGGCGGCGCGCACCAAATGGAACTTCCTGCCGTTTGAGCCAGGGCTGGTCGGGGGGCACTGCATTCCCGTAGATCCGTATTACCTCACGCACAAGGCGCAGGAGGTCGGCTTCCACCCCGAAGTGATTCTCGCGGGGCGACGCACCAACGACACGATGGGCGTCTATGTCGCCAAAGAGACGGTCAAACTGCTGATTCACGCGGGGCGACCCGTGCGCAACGCGCAGGTGCTGGTGCTGGGCGCGGCGTTCAAGGAGAATGTGCCCGATGTGCGCGACACGCGCGTCAAAGAGCTGGTCGAAGAGCTACACAGCTTCGGCTGCCATGTGGAGGTGTGCGACCCTGTGGTGCTGGAGAGCGACCGCAAGTATATCCCCGCGCCGTTTGTGGACGACCCGTTTTGCACGCGCAGGGGACACTACGACGCGGTGGTGCTGGCAGTGCCCCACCGAATCTTCCGAGAGCGTGCGTACAGCGACTACCTGACCTTGATGAGCGCGCTGGCGCAGGGTGTGTTCGTGGATGTCAAGGGCGCCTATCTCAGCGACGCCCGCGCCGATACTTCGGGCAAGGTGCTTTACTGGAATCTCTGATCTGTCTGGCAGGAATCCAGCGACCCCTGTCGAATTTACGGGCTGTTGAACGAAGGAAGGTCTCGTTCCCACACGGCGGGGGCGAACAGCGTTCGCCCCTACCATTCCCTGTTTCGGTACAATATGCCCCCGATATGACGCGACGACAGGTGCAGACAAGCGGTTTAGTTCCCCGCATCGAATGGCGCGTTCGCCCCGACTCAGAAGCAGGAATCCTCACCCAGGCGAGCCGTTCGCGAATCGAGGGCAACGCGCGGCTGATTGGCAACGGCGGGTCGACGACCTACAGTTTCCGCATCTTGGGCGGGATGGACATCGCGCTGCGGCTGACCGTTTCGGGCGCGGGTCAGGTGCGCGTGCGCACGCAGGCGGGCGGGCTACTCGCGCGGGCGTTTCGCGGCGGCGTGCAGCCACTGAATCTGACCACACGCGCGCCCCTCAACCCGCCCGTGCAGACGCTGCAGGTCATCGTGGAGGCGCGGCGGCGCACGCAAGCGCGCGTCTACGAACTGCACCTTGTCGCCAGCGACCGCGACGAGGATCGCGACGGCATCGGCGACGGCGTTGAGCGGCTGCTGGGCGCGCCCGCGAACGCCCTGCGCCCGACCCTCGCGCCCACCCCGCGCAGTTGCTACCAGACAGGCGCGGACTACAGCCCCCGACTGGACTTGGCGACCGACGCGGTCATCCTGCACAGTTTTGACCCCGCGCGGCTGGCGAACTGGAAGGCGCGCGGCTACTCTGTAATCGTGATGGGTGGCTTTCGGGACTACCTGCCGTATGTGGAGGCGAATCCCGACGCCGTGCAGCGCACGCGCGACGGCGCGCCGATGAGCGTCGAGAGCAGTTTCTACCTGACGCCGACGCCCGAACGCATCGAAGCACTGATACGCCAGTACCTGCAGATGCTGGAGGCGGGCGCAGACGCCGTCTGCCCCGAAGAGCCAGAATACTGGGCGGACGCGGGCTACGAGGGGGCGTTCCGCCAACTCTACGAAGGGCGGTTGGGACGCCCGTGGCAGCCGCCTGACGAGTCGCACGCCGCGCGCTGGACAGCAGACCGCCTCAAGGCGCAACTGATGACGGAGGCGGTGCATGCGATTCTGAACGCCGCGCGCGCCCGCAAGCCCAACGCCAAGCGCATGGTCGCCGTGCATAGCCCGCTGAACTACGCCCTGTGGCGGATTTGCCTCGCGCACTATGCCCTGATTTTCGGGGACGGCTTTCCAGATTTACCCCCCTCCTTCAGGTTCCCCCCGCTTCGCGAGGGGAAGCAAGCGGGGGCGGGTTCAGTTCCCCCTGCACGCGAGGGGAAGCAAGCGGGGGCGGGTTCAGTTCCCCCTGCACGCGAGGGGAACCAAGCGGGGGCGGGTTCAGTTCCCCCTGCACGCGAGGGGAACCAAGCGGGCGCGGGTTCGGTTCCCCCTGCGGGCAGGGGGAACCTTAAGGAGGGGGTGGTCGAAGAGGTCATCGGTCAAGTCTGGTCGGACACGGTGCGCACGCCGCTGCCCTCCGACGGCGAGTATCAAGCCGAGCCGTTCGCGACCGCCTACTTGGAGTACGCCTCACTCGCGGGGCTGCTGCGCGAATCGGGCAAGCGGCTCTGGTTCCTGTGCGACCCGCTCTCCGATGTGCCCAACCGCCCGCTGGAGGAGCATCAGCAGTTCTACTTCAACACGCTGGTCGCCGCGCTGATGTTCCCCGAAGCGACGGGCTACGAGGTGCTGCCGTGGCCTGAGCGGATTTTCGGGGCTGTACCTGCCGAGTACGCGACGGTCATCTTGAGCACGGCGCGCGCCTGCGAAGCGATTGCGCAGACAGGGGCGACCCTCGACGCGGGCGCGGAGGGCATCGGGATGCTGTTCAGCGACTCGATGACGGCGATGCGTGGCGCGCCCGAACTTGCGCCCGTAGAAGACACGCTCGCGTTGGGCATCCCGCTGGTGAACGCGGGCATTCCGCTGACGATGCACTCGCTGCAGCGGCTGCCCGAACGCGCCCTACCGCGCAGCCTGCGCCTTCTGCTGTGGACGCCCGAAACGGTCAAGCCGCTGCGCGAGGCGGAACTGCGCGCGCTCGCCGAGTGGGTGCAAGGCGGCGGCTGGCTGTTTGTCGTCGGCGGCGCAAACGGCTACGACGCCATCCCCGACATGGCGTGGCAACAGGCGGGTCAGCCGACGCCCATCCACTGGCTGCTGCAGATGCTCGGCAAGCCGTTGCAACTGGAGACCGTTCCGCCCGAACCTGCTCCGCCTGAAGCGTGGCGCACGCTCGGCGTACACGGCGCGGAACCTGCGCAAGGCGTCTTCAACCGCCGCTGGGTGGACATCGATCTCTCGGACTATCGGGGTCAGACGGTGTTCGTGCGGTTCAGCGACAGCATCCCCGACACGGGCTGGGGCGCGCTGCTGCGTCAGGCGCGCCTTGAAGCGGACGGCAGGACGCTCGTGGCGTTCTTCACAGGCTCGCCCGCCGAGCCGCTGTTTCTGCACACCAATCACCGCAGCCGCCTGAACGCCAACAACGAGCGGTTTGCCGACCGCGACGCCTTCTTCGTGTACCGCTTCCCGCTACCACAGGCGCGCGCAATCACCCTACGGCTGGAGTTGGCGCAGGAGTGGCGGCTCGATATCAGCACGCAGCCGCCCTACCGCGAGCATCAGGTTGTTTCGACGCGCCCCGACCTGCCGACTCTGCGCCTGCGCGACGACGAGGTGATTACGCGCTACCAGACGCCCGACGCCGAGCCGTTCTACACTTACGATGGCGCGCCTGTCGGGTTGAGCCTGCGGGCGGGGCGCGGGGGAATAGTGCTGCTGGGGGTGTCGGGCAGGGCGTTCGGCAACGCCTACGGCGGCGCGCGCGACTGGCGGACAATCGCGCAGTATGTGTGCGGGCTAGCGGGTGTGCGCTATCGCGAGCGGGCGCGCATCGTCGCCCGACGCGGCGAGTGGGTCGCCGCCTACGGCACTTATCGCACGACCACCCTGCGCGGGACTTACTTGGACGCGCTCGACCCGCGCCTGCCGATTCTGACCGACCCGCCGCTGAACCCGCGCACGCCGCGCCTGCTGCTGCAGGTGGACAATCGCCTGCGCAGCGGCGGGCTGCTGCACACGAACGCGCAGGTGCTGATGCGCCACGAAGCGGTCGGGCAGTTGGCGTACCTCGTGCGGGGACCCGAAGGCGTGAACGGCGTCGCACGGTTTGGCTTGCGCGGGCTGCAGGGGCGCGTCAGCCTCACCGACACGCTGGGCAACCCGCTGCCCCATAACGCCGAACGCGAAGGCGGCACGCTGCTCGTGCGCTGGAACCTCAGCCCCGACGGGCAGGTGCTGACCTTGCGCTGAGGCAGGTACACTTGCACGCGATGAGTCGCGCCACGCACTGGCTGTGGCTGACGGTGATTGCGCTGCGCCTTGCCTACGCGCCGCTGGCGACGCACCTGGACCCCCTGCTACGGGCGAACCCGCTGCACGGGGACGCCGTGTTGCACGACCAGATGGCGTGGCGGCTCGCCAGCACGGGCGAGTATCAGCTGGACAAGGGGCTGATGACCGCGCCTGCGTACATCTACCTGATGGCGGGCGTGTACGCGCTGGCGGGGCACGCGCCGATTGCTGTGCGCCTGCTGAACGCGCTGCTGGGGCTGCTTGCGCTGTGGGGGCTGTGGCGATTGACCCATCGGCTGGCGGGCGAACGCGCGGCGAACCTCGCGCTGCTGCTCGGCGCGTTGCACCCGCATATGCTGATGATCACGGGCTGGCTCTACACGGAGAACCTCGCGCTGCCGCTGGCAGTGTGGGCGGTGTACGGCTTGCTGTATTGGCGCACGGGGTGGGGCTGGGCGGCGTCGGGCGCGTTGCTGGGGCTGCTCGCCCTCACGCGGGCGAACTTCCTGCCGTTTGTGGCGATTGCGGGCGCGTGGCTGCTATGGCGCGAACGGGACTGGCGTGCGCCTGCCATGCTGCTGACCGCCGCGCTGCTGACTGTCGCGCCGTATGTCGCGTACATCTCCGCGCGGTACGGCGCGTTGGTCCCCATCGGGCGCGGCGGGTATGTGTTGCTGTGGGCGAACAACGAGTACGCCGACGGCGGCTACGACCCGCACTTTCTGGAACGCACGCTCACCATCGGCGGGGAGACGAAGACGACGCGCGAGTGGCTGAACGCGACCGACCCCATCGAGCGCGACCGCCAAGCGCTGCGCCTTGCGTTGCAGTGGATACGGGAGAACCCTGCGCAGTGGCTGGGGCTGCTGGGGCGCAAGATTGCGCTCACGCTCTCGGCGTTTGGGCTGCAGAACCCCGACAATCGCGGCGTCGCGGCGGCGTTGCGCCTCGCCGATGGCGTCTACTGGCTGTTCCTCGCGCTGGCAGGGTATGGGCTGTGGCGGCTGCGCGAGACGCATCACGCGTTCGTCTGGCTCGCCGTGCTGTTTCTGGGCTGGACGCTGCTGACGATACTGCTGTATGCGGGGGGCAGCCGCCCGCTGTTGCCCGCGCAACCGCTCCTGACGCTCGGCGCGGCGGTGGGGATTGAATCAATCAGGCAACGGCGAGGAGGACACGGATAAGGTGATGCAGCAAGCCATCCCCCTGCGCTATAATTCCCCCGTGAAGCATCTCTCAGGACTGTATGTGATTACCGAGCCCGCGCTGCGCGACCCGATTGAGACGGCGCAGGCGGTACTGGCGGCGGGCGTGCGCCTGCTGCAACTGCGCGACAAATCGGCGACCACGCGCGAACTGGCGCGGGTGGGGCAAGAGTTGCGTATGCTCACCCGCCAGTACGGGGCGTACCTGATTGTGAACGACCGCCTCGATGTCGCGCTCGCGATTGAAGCCGACGGCGTGCATCTGGGGCAGGACGATTTGCCCGTAGCCTTGGCGCGGCGGATTGCAGGCGAGCGACTACTAATCGGCGTCTCGGCGGAGACCATCGAGGAGGCGCGTCAGGCGGAAGCGGACGGCGCGGACTACCTCGGCGTCGGACCGATGTTCGCCACACACACCAAGCCCGACGCAGGCGCGCCCGTCGGACCCGAACGCCTGCGCGCCATCAAACACGCCGTGCGTATCCCCGTGTTCGGTATCGGCGGTATCACGCTGGAGAACGCGCCCGCCGTGCTGCAAGCAGGCGCGGACGGAATCTGCGTGATTGCGGCAATCGTCGGCGCGCCCGACCCCGAAGCCGCCGCACGCGCGTTCCTGCACATGTTAGCCCAAGCAGGCGAATAGGGTATAATCCCTATGGGCAGCGGTCTTCTCGTCGGCGGGAGCGCCGACGCCTCCGCCGCGAGACGCCCAAAACAAGGAGGCTATGCGACGATGCGAATGATGGTCAACTGGAACGGTCGTATCACCCCGTTAGAGGAAGCATGCCTACCCGTCTTTGACCACGCCTACCTGTATGGAGACGGTCTATTCGAAGGCGTCCGTATCTACAGCGGCAACATCTTCAAGTTAGACCCCCACCTCAAACGGCTGTACGACGGCGTGCGCCATCTGGATATTCGGGGGATGATCGACTACGACGAACTCAAGCAGCGCGTGATTGACACGGCGGAAGCCGCCAACGCCGAGAACGCCTATATCCGTATCTCGGTCTCGCGCGGCACGGGCATCGGGCTGAACCCCGAAAACATCGACCAGACGCCGAATGTGATGATCGCCATCACGCGCTTGGCGCTCTATCCGCCCGAAATGTACGAATCGGGCGTGCGGGTGGTGACGGTCTCCACGCGCGTGATGAAGCCCGACTCGCTCGATCCGCGCATCAAGTCCATCGGGCGCTATGTGGCGAACATTCAGGCGAAAATCGAGGCGAATCGGCAGGGCGCGGGCGAAGGCTTGATGCTCAACGCGCAGGGCTATGTCGCCGAAGCGACGGGCGACAACCTGTTCATCGTCACAGACGGCGTGCTGCGCACCCCGCACCCGTCGTGTGGCATTCTGAAAGGGATTACGCGCGGTACGGTTCTCGAGATCGCGAACGACATGGGCATTCCCGTCGTGGAGGACTGGCTGACGCTGCACGATGTCTACACTGCCGATGAAGCGTTCCTGACGGGCACAGCGGCGGAGATTATCCCGATGGTGGAACTGGATTACCGCCCGATTGGCGCAGGCAAGCCAGGCGAGTTGACCATGCGCATTATCGACGAGTTCCGCCAGCGCGTGCGCGTGGACGGCGTGCGAATCGGCGTCGGCGTGCGATGAGTTGCGCCTATTGCGAGCGTCGCGCGACCTATCAGGCGCACGCAGGGCTGCAACGCCTGCGCCTGTGCGACTCGTGCGCCCGCGCATGGACGCGCCGCATGCTGGGCGCGCCTATCACGCACTGGCTGCGCTGCCTCAAGCCCGCGCCTCAGACCTACGCCGCCTGCCCCCTCTGCGGCGCAACGACCGACAGCGTGCGCGAAACGGGGCTGTACGGCTGCCCGATGTGCTACCTGCTGCTGGAAGGGAATTGCCCCCATCCTTAAGGTTCCCCCCGCTTCGCGAGGGGAACCGTAAAAGCGTTCGGTTCCCTCTGCCCGCAGGGGGAACCTACGGAGGGGTTATGGAATTGGCACAACGCAATCGGCAGGAATCGCCCCGCGCGCCGCGAATCGCGCCCATGCTATGCAAGTGGGCATCTTGACCGCGCCGTTTTCGAACGAGCCGCTGGAGAAGGTCTTCGAGTTCGCACAGAAACACGGGTTCAAAACGCTCGAACTCGCCTGCGGGTACGGGCATCCGCACCTGAACCTGGAGAACCCCGACACCGACGCGCTAAAACGACTAATCGAGCGCACGGGCGTGCGCCTGTCCGCCGTCGCGTTTTACACGAACAACACGCACCCTGACCCGACCGAGCGCGCCCGCAACACCGCAGGCATGCAACGCGCCATCGACATCGCGCACGCGCTGGGCGTGGAGGTCGTCTGCACCCTCGCGGGACATCCTGTGCCTGGCAAAAGCAAGATGCAGACCATCGAGGAAGACTGCGCCGAAGTGTTCCATCCCCTGTGCGAGTACGCAGGCGAGCGTGGGGTCAACATCGCACTCGAAAACTGGTTCGCCACCAACATCCAAGCGTTAGACCACTGGCAGCGGCTGTTCGAGGTCGTGCCGCACCCGAATTTTGGGCTGAACTTCGACCCGTCGCACCTGCTGTGGCAGCAGATCGACTACATCAACGCGGTGTTCCTGTTCGGCTCGCGCATCTTCCACACGCACGCCAAAGACACTGAGGTGATGCGCACGCGCTTGGAGTATGTCGGCAATCAAGGCAGCGGCTGGTGGCGGTATGTGATCCCCGGACTGGGCAGCGTGCGCTGGGGCGAGTATATCGGCGCACTGCGGCGCGTCGGCTACAACGGCGTGCTATCCATCGAACACGAGGACGCCGCCGTCGGACGCGAAGAGGGCTTCCTCATCGGCAAGCGCTACTTGGAGCAGTTCATCGCGCCCGAGGTGTGAGCCATGCAGACGCCGACCCCGCAACAACTGATGCAGCAGTTCGCGCAGAAAGTCGCCCGCACCCGCGCCTACCGCTACACTTGGGAGTTCCAAGAGCGCGACGAGCCGACGGGCAAACTCGGCGCGAAACAAATCTACACGCTGGAGTTCCTGCAGCCGCACTACCGCAAGATGACCATCGTGCAGCGCGATGCGTTCAGCAACGGCGCGGTGCTGACCCACAACCCCGACCTCGACACGAAGGTGCACGCCCGCAAGGGGTTCATCCGCCGCGTGTACGAACGCAACGACCCCGAAGTCGCCCGCTTTTTCGAGACCGACTTGGGCTACATCCTCAAAGACCTGCAGCGGCTGTTTCGCGGCGCGAAGGCAGAGCCTGTCAAAAGCGTGCAGCAGGGGCAGCGCAACGGCTACCAACTCGTCTTCGCGCCGCCGAAAGACCCCGTGCAGCGCGTGAGCCTTACGCTGGAGCGCGCCGACCTGATGCCCCTGCGCATCGAGTACGCCGACGCGAAGGGCACACGCTCGCTGCGCGTCTACACCGAATACGCCTTCCCGAACCTCACGAAGGATGACTTCACGATTTGACGCAGGCGCACCGCGAAGATTCCCCGCGCGACGGCAGGAATCCCGACGCGCGGGTCGAATCACACGCCTATGAGACCCCGAACGCAACCGATTGCTTTTCTGATAGGCGTGTTCGCGCTGCTGGTCGGCGTCGCCGTCGCGCTGCAGCAGCCGAACCAACTCACGGAACAGGAAATCAAAGACGGCTGGAAACTACTGTTCGACGGCGAGAGCCTCAAGGGCTGGACAGTCGTAGGCATAGACGGCTCATGGGTGGTGGACGACGGCGCGCTCCACTGCACGGGCAAGGGCGGCGGCGGGATGCTCTACGCCGACGGCGTTTACAAAAACTTCGAACTGAAACTGGAGTTCAAGGTCTCGCCCAAAGGCAACAGCGGCGTCTTCTTCCGCACTTGGGACAAGAACGACCCTGTGCATACGGGCATCGAGGTGCAGGTGCTGGACAGCTACGGCAAGGAGAAACCCAGCAAGCACGACTGCGGCGCAATTTACGACATCCAAGCGCCCAGCAAGAACGCCGTCAAGCCCGCAGGCGAGTGGAACAGCTACCACATCATCTGCAAGGACAACCTCATCGTGGTTTACCTGAACGGCGAGAAGGTGAACGAGGTGGACCTCAGCCGCTGGACGGAGGCGGGACGCAACCCCGACGGCTCGCCCAACAAGTTCAAGTACGCCTACAACACGATGACGCGCCCCGGCTACATCGCGCTGCAGAATCACGGGAACCCGATATGGTATCGCAGCATCAAGCTCAAGCCGCTGGACTAAGCCATGCGGCGCGGCGGGCGAAACTCCGCGAGACAGTGTTCGGGGGCAAGAACCCGCCCGACGCGCTGCTGATTGTCGGCGCGGGCAACCTGTTCTACCTGACGGGCTTCACGGGGTCGTTCGGCGCGCTGTTGCTGACCCCCGACGCAGAGCGGTTCCTGACGGGGGGCATCTACGCCACCCAAGCACATGGCGAGGTCGCCGACATGCCGATTGTCGTGAACCCCGTGCTGAAGGAGTTCGGCGAGACGGTCGCCGAGACCGCGCAGGCGCTCGGCGTGCGGGTGCTTGGCGTGGAAAGCAGCGCGTCGCTCGCGTGGTTGCAGGGGCTGCGCAAGCCGCTGCGCAAGGCGAAGATTCGCCTCAAGCCCGTCGGCGCGCCCGTGGACAAACTGCGTCGCATCAAGGACGCTGACGAAATCGCCCGCCTGCGCGCCGCCGCCAGAGTTGCCGATGCGACCTTCGAGCATATCCAACGCCTGTTCCAGCCCGAAGTCGCCGAGTGGGACCTCGCGATGGAGATCGACTTCTACATCCGTCGGCAAGGGGCGTACCCCGCGTTCGACACGATTGCCGTGTCGGGCGAGCGCACAGCCCTGCCGCACGGCAAGCCGACCGAACGACGCCTGCAAAAAGGTGACTTCGTGACGGTGGACTTCGGCGCGCGGCTGGACGGCTACTGCTCCGACATGACGCGCACGGTGGTGATTGGGGCAGCGTCGCCCGAACAGCGCAGGCTTTACAGCGCCGTGCTGGACGCCTTGAACCGCGCGATTGAAGCCATCCGCCCTGGTGTCAAAGGCAAGCAGATTGACGCGCTCGCCCGCCAGACCATCGAGTCGCATGGGCTGGGCGACTACTTCGTGCATTCGCTGGGGCACTCGGTCGGGATTGCCGTGCATGACGGCGCGGGTCTCTCGTTCCGCGACAAGAAGCCGCTGGAGGCGGGCATGGTGCTGACCGTGGAGCCAGGCGTCTATGTGCCGGGCTTCGGCGGCGTGCGCCTCGAGCAGATGGTGCTGGTCACCCCCGACGGCTGCGAGTTGCTCACGCATGCGCCCATAGAGTTGCGGGAGTGTGGGCAGTAGTAGCCCATACCCCGCTCAGGTACACTATCGCCCGATGCGACACGGATGGACGCTCGTGGCAGGGATGGCGATGACGATGGCACTGGCGCAAGCGCAGGCGGAGTTTCGCGGATTCTGGGTGGACGGCTTCAACGAGGGGTTCCACACGCCCGAACAGGTGGACACGCTCCTACAGCGGGTGCGCGCGGCGCAGATGAACGCCATCATCGTGCAGATGCGCAAGCGCGGCGATGCACACTACCTCTCGCCGCTGGAACCGTTCGCCACGCAGCAGCAAGCAGGCTTCGACGCGCTGGCGTACCTGATTCAGAAAGCGCACGGCGAGACCCCGCGCATCGAGGTGCATGTGTGGGTCAACTGCCACCCGATTTGGCCAGGCAGCGGCTGGCCCAACGACCCGAAGCATATCCTGAACCGCTACCCCGAAATCCAGACCGAAGACTACGACGGCAATCGCATCACCGAAGTCGGCTACGGCGGCGACTGGGGACACCCGCTCTATCACGAGTGGTTCACAAAAGTCGTGCTGGACATCGTGCGCCGCTACGATATCGACGGCATCCACTTCGACTACATCCGCTACACGGGCGAACGGTGGGGCTACAATCCTGTCAGTGTTGCGCGGTTCAATCGCCGCTACGGACGCACGGGCAAGCCCGACCCGACCGACCCGCTCTGGAAGCAGTGGCGACGCGACCAAGTGTCGGCGGTGGTGCGCAAAATCTACGCGCAGGCGACCGCCCTCAAGCCCCGCCTGGTGGTCAGCGGCGCGCTCATCACTTGGGGCGACGGACCCCAAACCAGCGACGACTGGGTGAACCGCTCCGCCTACCGCGCCGTGTTCCAAGACTGGCAGGGCTGGCTCAAAGAGGGCATCCTCGATATGGCGATTCCGATGGTCTACTACGACGAGTCGAACCCGTCGCGTGCGGCGTTTTTCCGCAACTGGGCGACCTTTCTGAAAGACCATCAGCACGGGCGCATCGGCGTCGTGGGCATCGGCAACTACCTCAACAGTATCGAGAACACGCTGAAGCAGGTGGAGTTCGCGCGTGCGCCGTCGCCTGCGGGCAATCGCGCCAACGGGGTGAACTTTTTCTCGTATGCGGCGACGACGGGCGTGGGCACTGAGGAAGGCTCGCGCCGCTACGACGAGGCGTTCTACCGCGCGCTGGGCGACTATTTTGGCGCGTGGGTTCCGACCCCGCCGATGGCGTGGAAACTCGCGCCGACGGCGGGGCATCTGATGGGCGCGGTGCTGGACGCCCGCACGCTGACGCCTGTGGACGGCGCGACGGTGGAGGTCTATCGTGAGGGGTCGCTCGTGCGCACGCTCACGACGGACGGCAACGGCTTTTTTGCGGCGGTGCATCTGCCCGCGGGCGTCTACGCGCTAACGATACGCGCGGACGGGCTGCCTGCTCGCTCGCTCGGCGCGGTGTGGGTGACGGCAGGGCTGGGCGTGAACCTGCCTGTGCTGCTGGGCGAGTCGGAGGCGCAACCCGTGCGGCGCATTGAAAGCCTTGCCGCGCTGCCCGACGGCGCGCCCGTGCTGCTGCTGAACACGGTCGTCGCGGCGGACTGGCTGCAACCTGACGCGCTGCTACAGGTACGCAACGCGCTCGGCGAGGCGACCGTTGCGGTCAGGGTAGACGCGCCCACGCTACCGCTGCTGCAGGGCGACCGCGCGGCGGTGCTGGGCACGCTGCGCAAGCAATCGGACGGCACAGGGGTCATCGAGCAGGCGCGCGTTCACTGGCTCGGCGCGCTCTGACAGGGCGGCAGGAGTTTGGACGCGGACACAGACCCGCCGCCCGATCCCAACAGCCCCCAGCGATAATCCACCTTGATGGAGAGTTCGCGGCGGGCGGTCTTGTCGAACAGCAACACAATTTCGGGCGTCACCCTGCGCGGGAAGCGGCGAATGGTAATGGGTGAGGCGGGCGATTTGGGCGGCTTGCCGTCTAAAGCGACCTCAAGCCGCATCTCACGCAGGGTGGTCAGCCCCATGTTGTAGAGTTTGAGGCGCACCTCCTGCTCGCCCGACGGCAACGGCGCGATACAGCCCTCGATAACAAGGTCGCTTGAGTCCAAAATGATGCGCTCTGGCGGGATGGCAGGCGCGTTCGCGCGGGTAAGCCCGCCTGCGCCCGCCTGACGCGCCGCCAGCAGCGAGGCGGCAAACAGCACGATAATCACCAGAAACGCGATCCATAGCGCCAGCGTCGTTCGCATCGCTTCACCCCTGCGTGTCCGCCCGCAACACTTCGGGCTTGATAATCCCGATGTACGGCAGGCTCCGATACTGCTGCCGCCAGTCCAGACCGTAGCCGACCAGAAACTCGTCGGGCGCGTCGAAGCCCTTGTAGGCGATTGGGATGTCGATCAGCCGTCGGTAGGGGCGGTCTAAAAACACGCACACCTTCAGGCTGGCGGGCTTGCGCCGCTCCAGAGTCTTATAGATGTACGCCAGCGTCAGCCCCGTGTCCAAGATGTCTTCCACGATAATCACATGGCGTCCCGCGATGGGCTCGTCAAGGTCTTTGGTGATGCGCACCTCGCCCGATTGGGACTTGGGTCCGTAGCTGGTGATGGCGAGGAAGTCCAGCGTGTGGGGGATGGTCATCGCGCGGGCGAGGTCGGTCAAGAAAAACAGCCCGCCCTTCATGACCGTGACCAGGTGGGGGTTCAGCCCCGCGTGGTCGCGGTCAATCTGCTGCGCGATACGCCGTACCTTGCGTTTGATTTTGCGCTCGTCGAGCCACACGCGCTGGATAATGGGCGGCAGCGTCGGCTCGGGCAGCGTTACCGTCTGCACAGTAGGATTGTACCCGACGCGCTTACTCTACAAACAGGTCGCCGACGCGCACGGCGAACTCTGGCAGCAGCGGCGCGCCGAGCAGGATGTCGTTCTCGTTCAGCACCTCTACCGTGAGATCGGCGCGGTAGCGATACACCTGTTTGCGCTCAGGGAACAGCAGCCACACCTCCTGCGCGCCCGATTCGAAGTATTCCGCCATCTTCGCCAGCAGGTCGCTCAGCCGCTCGCTGGGCGACACCACCTCGACGGCGAGGTCGGGCGCACCGTCCACGAACCCTTCAGGCGCCTTGCCGTCAGGCAGGCGGTCAGTGAGCATCAGGGACACATCGGGCGAACGGATGTTGCCCTGCGCCATGCGGAAGCCTGTGCTGGAAGCAAACATAGTCGTCCCGCTCGGACGCGCCGCATAGAGTCGCACACCCACCTCCACGCTGATTCGGCTGTGTCGCGCCCCTGTCGGCACTTCGACAAGCCTCCCGTTCACCAGTTCGTATTTGCGTCCGTCGTCGGGCAGGCAGAGCAGGTCTGCCTCCGTCCAGCGGCGTTTGCGCTTCGGCTGTGTGCGCGTCTTCACGGCTGGCATCGCGTATCACCCATTGTAAGGATACCCTGCGCACAAAAAAAGAGAGGCTCGGTATGCGAGCCTCTGGCAGAGATGCTCTCTGGTTTCAATCCTCACCCGCCTTGGATAGCGGGTGCACCAGATGCATGGGACGACCCTTGCGGAGTCTATAGACGGCGCACCTCTGCCTGTGTTCCGAGCGTTTTCAGTAATCTTCGGGCATTTCGCCGCGTCGTCCGCCCATGCCGCCGCCTGCGGGCGCGGCAGGTCCGCCCATCGGCGCGGTGGGCGGCGGCGCAGCCCCAAAACCACCTGTCGGTCCGCCCATCATCGGCGCGCCGCCCATGCCCGCTGGGCTGACCGCCGCCGACAGCGGATCTTCGATCTTACGCGCCAAGCCGTTCAAATCGGGCGTCTGCGGCGCGGGCAACGGATCGGGCATCTGGTTGTTGCTAATCACCACCAGCACGATGAGCATCACCACGCCCAGCGCAATCACGCCTATCCCTATCGGATCCACACCCTTCTGCATGTGTTTGCCTCCAAAGCGTATTGTACCCGACGCACGGTTCGCGCCGCGCCGCCCAACTCCTGCAGGAAACGGCGCAAGTGGGGCGAATCTGTAGATGATGCGCCCGCAAATCGAAACTGTGTACGCCCTGCCGATTGGCGACCCGCGCCGTCAGTATCTGCTGACCGTGCGCCCCGATGAGATTATCGATACGCATCGCCGCCGCGCGGTGAGCCTCGCCGAAATGACGCGCCTGCTGGAGCCTGCGACCTTCATCCTGATTGGCGAGCAACACGACAACGCCCTGCACCACCAGTTTCAGGCGCAGGTCATCGAAGCCCTCGTGCAGGCGGGGCGCAGCGTAATCGTCGGCATGGAGATGTTCGACCGCACAAAACAACCTGCGCTGAACCTCTGGACGCTCAATCGGCTCCGCGAGGCGGAGTTTATCGAGCAGAGCGAGTGGCGCACGCAGTGGGGGTTTGACTTCACGCTCTACCGCCCCATCTTCGAGGTGGTCTATCGCCATCGGCTGCGACTGGTGGGGCTGAATGTGCCGCGAACGTTGGTGCGCCAAACGGCGCGCGGCGGCTGGCAGAGCATCCCCGAAGCCGAGCGACTGGGCATTCCCGACCCTGACCTTAGCATCGAGGCGCACCGCAAATTGTTCTACGCGCTGCTGGGCGGCGGACACCCCACTGGGCAGCAGGGCGACGACAACTTCTATGCCGCGCAGGTGGTGTGGGATACAGGCATGGCGGACACCGCGCTGCGCTATCTGGAGCGTACCGTGCCTTCCCCGCGCTTGGCGTTCGTGATTCTGGCAGGGAACGGGCATGTGATGTACGATGTGGGCATCTCGCTGCGCTTGCGGATGCGCACGGCGCTTGAGACGCGCGTGATTGTGCCGCTGCCGCCAAGCGACCAGCCTGTGCAGGTGCGCGCAGCGCTGGGCGACTTCGTGTGGCTACCCCGCGCGTAGCCGACGCAGCGCGGCGCGAGCCACCGCCTCCGCAGGCGGCATCACGGGTTCGCGAAACTCGGCATACGGGAATAGCAGTTCGAACGCCCGCTCGAACGCCCTGCGGAAGATGCGGCTTTTGAACATTCCGCCCGTCATGGCGACGGTGAAGATGTCGTCGCGCTCGAACAGTTTCGCGGCGCAGGCGAGCGCGTCGCGCGCCAACTCCTCGCCTGCCTGACGCAGGATGAATTTCGCCCGCATGTCGTCGGCGCGCGCCGTGTCCACCACATGCGTGGCGAACCCCGCGACCACATGGCGCGGCACGCTCCGCTCGTAAAACAGCGGCACGAGTTCGCGCAGGTCGCGCACGCCGAAGTAGCGTTGCACCGCCTCCACCAGCGCGGTTTCGCGGTCGCGCCCGTCCCACGCACGCACGGCGGCGCGAATGGCGCGCATGGCGACATCATACGCGCTGCCTTCGTCGCCCAGCAGCGCGCCCCAGCCGCTCATTTGCGCCTTTAACTCGTCGTCCACGAACCCGCCAATCAGCGCGCCTGTGCCCGCAACGACTGCTACCCCGTGCGCCGTCTCGACGCCCGTGCTGAGCATCGCCATGCGCGACTCTTCAATCGGGTAGGCAGGCGGGTTGCCCAGCCGTTGGAGAACCCAGTCCCAGTTGGCGCGTGTGCCCGCGGCGCAGTAGCCCAGCGCACACACGGGCGCGTCGATGCCCGCCAGCGCGCCGTTCAAGGCGTCCTCGAACGACTGGCGCTGCGTCGCCTCATCTACGAAGTTCAAATTGGCGGGACCGCCCTCGGCGTATGCCAGTCGCTCCCCTTGCTCGCTTAGCACGGCGCAGCCCGTTTTGGTACCGCCGCCCTCCAGCCCGACAACGACGCCCATACTCGCGCGCGAGTATACCCTGCACGCGCCGCGCTGGGGTATAATAGCACACCGCGCGGAGGGGTGGCCGAGTGGCTGAAGGCGGCGGTCTTGAAAACCGCATCCCACCTCGTGTGGGACGGGGGTTCGAATCCCTCCCCCTCCGCCACTGCTGTGAAGGGGAGTCGCGTGTGAAACGCTGGTCGGTTCGGATTGCGCTCGCGCTTGTGGGCGGGCTTAGCTCGTATGTCGGGCTGAGCGCGCTGCTGTTTGTGGCGGCGACGCATCGCGCCAGCCTCTCGCAAGAGGCGCACCAGTACCCCCCGTTGCCCGCGTTGCGTCCTGACGACCGCCTGCTGATTGTCGCGCCGCACCCCGACGACGAAGCGTTGGGCTGTGGCGGGCTGATTGCGACCGCGGCGGCGCAGGGGATCCCCGTGCGCGTGGTGTACCTGACTTCGGGCGATGCGTTCACCGTCGCCGCCGCGCTCACCGCGCGCGCTGCGCCTGACCCCGACGAGTGCTTGCAGTTGGGGCGATTGCGCATGCAGGAGGCGCGTCGCGGGCTGGAGACGCTTGGGATGCGCCCTGACGATGCCGTGTTTCTGGGCTACCCCGATCGCGGGCTGCTGCCGATGACCATACGCCCAAACCGCGTGCTGGAGGCAGGCGCGACGCATACAACGGCTGTGCCCTACGCCGACGCGCAGTCGCCCGACGCGCCGTACCTCGCGCCCGCGCTGATAGACGACCTGCGCCGCGCGATTACCGCGTTCCAGCCGACGCGCGTGTTCACCACCCACCCACTGGACGACCACGAAGACCACGCCGCCGCCGCGCTGCTGACCCGCGAGGCGATTGCGCAAGCCGTGCAAGCAGGCGAGATTGCCCCGCCCGCGCTCTACTACTACCTCGTCCACTACGGAGACTGGCCGCTGCCGCAGGGCATGCACCCGAACCGCCCGCTGACGCCGCCGCTGGGGCTTCTGGGCGAGCCGTGGCAGGTGTTCTGGCTGGACAACGCCGCGCTGCAGCGCAAGCGCGACGCCATCCGCGCCCACGAGTCGCAATACGCAATACTGGCGCGCTTTTTGAGCAGTTTCATACGGCGCAGCGAGCTGTTCCTGCCTGCCTCGCCCCCGCGCCCGCGCTACACCCTGCCCACCGACGACAACCCCGCCGTTCACCTGCAGCCGCGCGCCGATTTGGCAAGCATGCAGGCGCAGGCGGGACGCGAAGGCGTGCGGGTGAGCCTCGAAACGCGCGAACCCCTGCGCACGCCGTATCAAGTGGAACTGACCCTGCTGAGCGTCGACGCGCAGGGCAACTGGAGCGATACGCGCTGGCGGTATCCGAACCAACGGTTGTCGGCGCGGCGCGCGGGCAACGCGCTGCATCTGTGGCTCCCACACCGCCCGCTGGCGAACGCCGAACGCGCCTACCTACTCGCGCGAGTCAAACTGTACGGGGCGGAACTGGATCGGTCGGGCTGGCTGCCAATCCCGCTCCCGTCGGCAGGCGCGGAATCGGGCGTCCCAACTGGCGGGTCAGCGCCTCAATCCGCTCCATAATGAGTGCGCTGAAGGCGTCGCGCGCTTCGCGGTCGGTGCGTGCGCCGAACACCTCATCGTAGCGCACAGGCTCCCCGAAGGCGACCTTGACCTGTGCGCGGCGGGGCAGTTTCGCGCCTTTGCGCCACGCTTGCTCGCTGCCCACAATCGCCGTCGGCACCACAGGCGCACCCGAATGACGCGCCAGCAGCGTCACGCCTGGCGTCGGGGGCAGCAGATGCTCGCCCGCGCCGCGTGTGCCCTCGATAAAGATAATCACCGCGCGCCCGTCCCGCAGAAACTGCAGTGCGGTCTTGATTGCGCCCACATCCGCCGCGCCGCGCTCCACAGGGAACGCGCCCAGCCGACGGATGAGTCTGGAGAACAGCCCGTAGCGGAACAGCTCCGCTTTGGCGATAAACCGCAACTCGCGCGGGCAGGCGCAGCCAATCAGCGGCGGATCGAGCAGGCTCAAATGATTCGGCGCGATAATCGCCGCGCCCTCCAGCGGCACATTCGACGCGCCGTGTACCTCCAGCCGCCACACCAGCCGCGCAAAGCCGCGCACCAGCACCCAACCCGTGCGATACAGCCAATCGTCCGAGCGCACAACCATCACTCAATCACGAACTCCGAGCGCACCTCCGTCGGCATGCGCAGCGTCGCCGACGCCGAGCAATACTTCTCGTCCGAGAGCTTGACCGCCTTCTCCACCGCCTTCGGGTCTAAGTTGTTGCCCTGCAGGTAGTGGGTGATCGTCACTTCCGTGAAGCGGCGGGGGTGTTCGGGGTGTCGCTCGCCGTGGATCTCGATGCGGTAGGCGGTCAGCTCCTGCTTCATCTTGCGCAAAATCGCGACCACATCCATCGCCGTACATGCCGCGAGTGCCAGCAGCAGGTGTTCCATCGGCGTCGCGGCGACATCGTTGCCCCCTGACTGCGGATGGGCATCGAACAGCACCTTGTGCCCCGTGATGTCGCACGCGCCCTCAAACAGCATGTTGCCTTTCCAGACCAGTTCGCCGTCCATACCTGTAAGGATACCCGTTGGGCAGTGTGCTTCAGCAGTGGGGATCATATTCCAGCGTGCTGAAATGTGTATACTATTGACTGGAGAGCGTCCCTCTTAGGGGATGTGGATGATGATGCGATACATAACGCTCAGTCAAGCCGCGCAACGGCTCGGGATCGAGGAACAGGTGTTGCTCCAGTGGGCACAGCAGGGGTTCTTGCCCGTGTATGTGTCCAAGCCTTCCTCGCAAAAGCCGCGCCGAACCTACGAGAAGCAAGCCTTCACTTTCCTAACGACCCCAACGCCAAGGCTCTACTTCGCCGTCGACGACATCGAGGAGACGGCGGAAGACCTTGCATGGAGCCGTCTCGGACGCAGGCACTGCTGGGACGAGGATGAGGACGCCTAATCAAGGTGATGTATGGCTCATCGCCGACATATTCAACCCTGAGAACAAGCATCGCCCAGCAGTAGTAATCAGCACTGCAGAGTACTCCCGTTGCCGAATTGAACGCGCGAAATGCAAAACGGACTGCGTTTTGCATGACTGGCGCGAGGCAGGACTGCGCAAAGCCTCCTATGTGAAGTGCAACCCGATAACGCTCAAGCAGAACGAGTTGGTGGAGTATGTAGGACGCATTACGGACGCTGACCTTGCGGATGTTTTAGAGCGTTTCCGCCAAGCGTTTAGTTTTTGACTACAAATACAACACCCTGCCTCGATAGCGCTCCATGAGTTTCGCGTTGTGCGCGTCGCCGCCGTCGAGGTTGGCGGACATGAACACGGGCGGGGTGATCCCGCGCTCCAGCAGAATGGCGCACGCTTCAGCGACGATGGCGTTCACCAGCGCTGCGCCCAGCACCGTCGAGACGGGCGCAACAGGCTGCGGAAAGCCCGCCAGATGCACCACTGCGTCCCCACGGGGCGCGCCGTTGTCAATCACCAAATCGGCGACCTCGAACAGCCGATAGCCCGTGCCCGAACGCGGCGAGACCGACTGCGAGTAGTCCAGCGAAGTAAGCGCAATCACCTTCGCGCCCTGCTGCTTGGCATGCAGCGCGACCTCCACAGGCGCGGCGTTGCGCCCCGACACAGAGTGCACCAGCACGACATCGCTGGGGCTAATCGGAATGTGCTTCACCGCCGCCAGCGCGTAGCCGTCGATGCGCTCCAACGCGGAAGTGAGCGGCAGCGGGCGCACATCACAGGTTAAGCCAGGAATGAAAATCGGACTGACGGGAACCAGCCCGCCCGCGCGGTAGGTGAGTTCTTCGGTGATAATCCCTGCGTGCGACGCGCCGAACACATACAGCACGCCGTCGTTTGCCAGCGCGTCGGCAATCCAAGTCGCTGCGGTCTGCAGCGTCTCCTGCTGACGCGCGTAGGTCTCCTGAAGCAGGCGCAACACTTGGGGGATGTAATCCGTGCGCATCGGTTATGCTCTCCGCAGGGGTTGGTCAAGCTCGAAGCGTCCGTCCATCACGAGCGCGCAGCCTGCCGTGCGCGCCGCATCGAGCATTCGGCAATCCGCGTCGGTGTTCATTTTGCTTCCCCGTACCATCGGCTTGATTATACCCCTCACAGGCGGGTGTTTAGAGCCGATTCTCCAGCGGGTACACTGGAAGGTGATGGGATGGTTGGGACACTCCCCCCGTACTCTTGGCGTCATAGGAGCTGGGGAACTTCCCGCGTGAGAATCGGGTATTATACAGTGCTTGTCAAACGACTTGACAATACCATACTCAATTTGGAGGGACGACGATGCGGTTTGACAAACTGACGATTAAGGCGCAGGAAGCCCTGCAGGAGGCGCAACGCCTCTCGGAACAGTACCGCCACCCTGCGGTTGACTGCGAACACCTGCTGTTGGCGCTGGCGCGACAGGAAGGAGGCGTTGTGCCGTCGCTGCTGCAGAAGTTGGGCGTGATGCCGCGCACCATCGAGAGCGCGATGGCGCAAGACCTGCAGCGACGCCCGCAGGTGTCGGGCGCGTCTACGGTCGGCGCACAAATCACCCAGCGACTGAAAACCGCGCTGGATACAGCCTTCGACGAGGCGATGCGCCTCAAGGACGAGTATGTCAGCACCGAACACCTGCTGCTGGGGCTGGCGGCGGACACGGCAGGCGAGGCGGGACGCGCCCTGCGCATGCAAGGCGTCACGCGCGACGCCATCCTGCGCGCCCTGCAGGACATTCGCGGCGGACAGCGCATCACCGACCAGAACCCCGAAGAGAAGTATCAGGCACTCGAAAAATACGGGCGCGACCTCACCCTGCTGGCGCGGCAGGGCAAACTCGATCCCGTCATCGGGCGCGACGAAGAGATTCGGCGCGTAATCCATGTGCTCTCGCGCCGCACGAAGAATAACCCCGTGCTGATTGGCGAGCCGGGCGTTGGGAAGACCGCCATCGTGGAGGGGCTGGCGCAGCGAATCGCCACAGGCGATGTGCCTGACACGCTCAAGGACAAGCGCCTCGTGCAGTTAGACCTCGGCGCGCTGATTGCGGGCGCAAAATATCGTGGCGAGTTCGAGGAACGCCTCAAAGCCGTGCTGAAGGAGGTCACCAGCGCGGAGGGACAGGTTATCCTGTTCATCGACGAGATTCACACGCTGGTTGGCGCGGGCGCGGCAGAGGGCGCGATGGACGCTGCGAATATGCTCAAGCCACTGCTGGCACGGGGCGAGCTGCGCACCATCGGCGCGACCACCCTCGACGAGTACCGCAAGCATATCGAGAAAGACCCCGCGCTGGAGCGACGCTTCCAGCCCGTCTATGTCGGCGAGCCGAGCATCGAAGACACGATAGCCATCCTGCGCGGGCTGAAGGAGCGCTACGAGGTGCATCACGGCGTGCGCATTAGCAACAGCGCGATTGTCGCCGCCGCCAAACTCTCCAGCCGCTACATCACCGACCGATTCCTGCCCGACAAAGCCATCGACCTCATCGACGAGTCGGCAGCGAAACTGCGGATGGAGATCGATTCCATGCCCACCGAAATCGACGAAATTGACCGCAAAATCCGCCAGCTGGAGATCGAGCGCGAGGCGCTGCGCCGTGAGGAGGAGAACCCACAAGCCAAAGAGCAAATCGCGCGACTGGAACGCGAACTGGCAACGCTCAACGAGGAAAAGAGCCGACTGGTCGCCCACTGGCAGCGCGAGAAGGAGCTAATCACGCGCATCCGCGAGACCAAAGAGCGCATCGAGCAGACCCGCTTCGAGGAGCAGCAGGCGGAACGGGCGGGCGACTTCGCACGCGCCGCCGAACTGCGCTACGGCGTGCTGCTCGAACTCCAGAAGCAGCTCCAGAGCCTGCAGGAGCAACTCGCCCAAGTGCAACAGGAGATGCAACTGCTGAAGGAAGAGGTGGACGCCGACGACATCGCCGAAGTGGTCGCCAAGTGGACGGGCGTCCCCGTGCAGCGACTCAAGGAGACCGAGAGCGAGAAACTGCTGCACATCGAGGAACGCCTGCACCAGCGCGTGGTCGGGCAAGACGAGGCAATTACGGCGGTCGCGAACGCCATCCGCCGCTCGCGCGCAGGGCTATCCGACCCGAACCGACCCATCGGCTCGTTCATCTTTCTGGGACCGACAGGCGTCGGCAAGACCGAGTTAGCCAAAGCGCTCGCCGAGTTCCTGTTCGATGACGAGCGCAACCTTGTGCGCATCGACATGAGCGAATATATGGAGCGGCACTCGGTGGCGCGGTTGATTGGCGCGCCGCCTGGCTATGTCGGCTACGAAGAGGGCGGACAACTCACCGAAGCCATCCGTCGACGCCCCTACAGCGTCATCCTGTTCGACGAAATCGAGAAGGCGCACCCTGAGGTCTTCAATGTGCTGCTGCAACTGCTGGATGACGGACGCCTAACCGACGGGCAGGGGCGCACGGTTGACTTCCGCAACGCGCTGGTGATTATGACCAGCAACATCGGCTCGGTGCTGTATCAGGAGATGAACGAGTTCAACAAGGAGGAGATTCGCGAGCAAATTATGCAGGCGGTGCGAGCGCACTTCCGCCCAGAGTTCCTGAACCGGATCGACGAGATTATCATGTTCAACCCGCTGGACATCCTGCAGATCAAGCGCATCGTGGACTTGCAGCTGCGCTACATCCAGAAGCGTCTGGACGAGCGCAAGATTACGCTGGAGCTGACCGAAGCGGCGAAGCAGGAGCTGGCGGTTCGGGGCTACGACCCGCAGCTGGGGGCGCGTCCGTTGCGTCGGGCAATCGAGCGCGAGATTCTGAACCCGCTGGCGCAGCGGCTGCTCGCCCGTGAGTTTGCGGACGGCGACACCGTGCGCGTGGACTATCGCGACGGCGCGTTCACCTTCGAGCGTGCGCCGAGTGCGTTGCCCGTCGCTTGAGGGGACATCCCCGCGCTGCGGCATATCGGCTGGGTCGCGCCGCGCTCACGGCGCGACCTGCAGCCACTCGTCCCAGCGCGTGGCGCGTGAGAGCGCGGTGTTGCTGTAGCGTCCCAAGTAGCTGCCCGAATCGGGATAGTAGATCGACAGCCCGTAGGAGTTGGGCACGCGCGCGCCTGCCCGTGTGTCGCGGTCGTTGGCAATCACTGCCAGCCCCAGCGCAGCGTGCAGGGCGTTCACGCGCTGGCTCAGCTCGGCGTCGTCAGTGTATTGCTTGATGAGCGCCGCCGCATGCCACAAATCGCGGTACTCAGGGTAAGTGGAGTAGTTCTGCGCGTCTTGGCGGGCGCGGGCGAGCGCGTTCACATAGAGCGTGCGCTGGGCAAGCAGGCTTCCTGCCAGCGCGTCCAGCGCGTCGGCGACCGCCTCCAAGCGCGCCGCGTCCACCGCCGACTGCGTGATGTTGCGGTAAAATGGGTAGTTCTGGTGATACCAGCTCACAAAGATGCGCGGGATTGCGCTCGCCCACTGCGCAGGCGCAGTGTCCGAGTTGTCCATCAGCGGCTTGAGGATCTCGTGGTACGGGTAGCCCTCGCCAGGCGGGCTTTCTTCCGAGCCGACGATGTAGCGGGCGATGTTGCGACACTCGTAGGCGACTTCGAGCATCTGCATCAGCGAGGCGTCGAACAGCAGCACATCCATCACAGGGTCTGCCGAGCTGGGGCGGATAGCGGTCGGTAGCTCCCAGATTTTGATGCTGGTGCCCAGCTCGTCGTCGAACGACACGGCGCGCCCGCGAAACGCCGCGCGCGAGCGCCAGCCCGAACCGTGATTCCAAATCACCAGCGCGTAGCGGTCGGCGGGGTAGGTCGTGCGCGCCCAGCGCACAAACTCGCGCAAGGTGTCCGCGCTGCCCATATCGACGCCCTGCCCCAAATCGTCCAGCAGGCGCGAGTTGACCCGCTGCGCGTCGGCGTCGTACTGAATCAGGTAGCGGCGCGTGCCTGTCCAGCTGCCCGACGGGGCAAAGCGCGCGGCGCGTTTCCACTGCACCACCACGCGCACATTCGGGTTGGTCTGAATCTGCTCCATCTGGTTGATGTTCAGCTCGCTGTAGTCGTCGAGGTCGTTTGCGGCGTTCATGAACACCATCACCGTCCACTGCAGCGCGCCGCGCCCGCCGGGTGGAGGGTTCGGCGTGGCGCGTCCGCCCCCGCCGCATCCCGCCAGCAGAGGCAGCAGCACAACCATTAGCCCGAACAACCACAGTGCGCCTCGTCTCATCGTCGCTCTGCAAAGTTTACCCGCCGTTAGACGCGCGTGGCTGCGTGGGGTTTCCCGATACTAAAGGAATCGGTTCCCCCTGCAGTTCGGGGGAACCGTTGAAGAGGAGGTCAGACAGGGGGTTAGCAGCCGCTGCCGAAGTTGAACAGCACAATCAGCAGGTCGGCGTCGTCGACGATGTTGTCGTTGTTCACATCGCCCTCGCCGCCCGCGTTGCCGAAGTTGAACAGCACAATCAGCAGGTCGGCGTCATCGACGCAGCGGTCGCAGTTCACATCGCCCTCCACCGCGGGGCGGTCGCCCGGGTTGAGGTTGCCTGGCGTGACCTCGCGATTGAACTGGCTGGGCAGCGTGCCAATCACGGCGCGGTTCGAGGTGCTGGTCAGGAACGGACCGAAGTCGCCTGCGCCTGTTGCGCGTCCCGCATCCGCGGCGATAATCGAGCCGTTCTGGAAGAAGATAATCACATCGGGTTCCCAAGTGCTGCCGTCGGTGCGGCGGCGCAGATCGGCAGGGATTTCCACGCCGTTCAACTGCTCAGGGTAGATGTAGTCGGGTTGCCCAGGCAACTCATCGTCATCTTTCCAGCCGAAGGCATGCACTGCCTCGCTCCACAGCACATTGTCGATGACGCCATCGTCGTTCGCGTCGATGTCGCTGCCGGGCGCGCCCGTGAAGCCGCGCACAAGGGCGACCGTGTAGCTGTCGTTGTCCATGGCTGCATCTGCTTCTGAAAACGCATTCGTAATGACGACGACGGTCGTCTCTGTGGCAGGCGTGGGCTGGAGCACTGCACTACCGTCGCGCACCAGCAGCAAGCCGTTGCTGCCCGTGCTGTACGCGCTCAGGTCAATTGCCCAGTGGATATTGCCAGGATTGAATACATTTTCGCCGTCGATGCCAATCAGCCAGTAGCCCTGCAGGGAGAAGTTCGGTTGACAGCTCTGAATCTCGATAAACTCGCGTCCCCGATCCGGGGAGCCAGGCGGGTTGACCGCCGCTTCCGTGATGCGCACTTGCGCAGTCGCGCAAAGCGCCAAGCCAGTCGCCAAAACAATAGTCGCTATGCCTCTCATTTCGGTAGCCTCCGTTCCAAGAGTACCTATGGCAAGTTTAAATGCGCGTTAAGAAACGGGTTTCTTAACACAACCTTAAACAGCCGCAAGGTACTCTGCCCCCTGTAAGGAGATGAGCCATGCGTAAGGGATTCACCCTGATTGAGCTTCTGGTCGTGATTGCGATTATCGCGATTCTGGCGGCGATTCTGTTTCCTGTGTTTGCGCAAGCGCGTGAGAAGGCGCGCCAGACCGTGTGCGCGTCCAACCTCAAACAACTGGGGATTGCGCAGCAGATGTACCTGCAGGACTACGACGAGCAGTTTTTCACTCGACCGAGCGACAATTCTATACCCAATCGCTATTGGCAGGAGGATTGGTGGCCGTTCCTGCTGATTCCGTACACTAAGATGAAGCCGAGCGATATTCAGGGGGCGCGCGACAACTTTTTCAGCTGCCCGAGCAACCCGATTGTGATGGCGCCGAACTTCCGCACGCGCCCGCTGCCTGAGTGGGGCTTGCGGCTGACCTCGCGCCGTACCTACGAGTTCCACATGAGCTACGCCCTAAGCGAGCATGTGTTGGACTACCCCGCGATTGCGACTTGGGAGCGACCTGCCGAGTCGCTGTTTTTGCTGGAGGTGCGCGGGCGCGGCGGCGGCAACCTCGCAGGCAGCACCGCGGATACGGACATCGACTGCGGGCAGCCCAACGAAATCTGGTTCGGGCACGCAGGCGGCACGAACATCCTGTGGATGGACGGGCATGTGAAGTGGCTCAGACCCAGCCTGCGCGGGGGCGATGGGAGCGACGAGCGCCACTGGGTCTACCCGCCCTGCTGCGCAGACGGCGACAACTTCCCGTTCGGTCCGTGGGCGCCGTGGGGCATGAACGCGCCGTTCCAGATTCGCTACTGCCAGTAAGCGGGGCGCGCGGTTGGCATGGCGGGCGGGACGCCCACGTTCCCAGCGCAGCGCGTGCTGGAAACGCGAGCGCCATACCAACGGCGCGTCCAAAGTTCCATGAATTGCCCCCCTCCTGCAGGTTCCCCTCGCGAAGCGGGGGGAACCGCGCCGGGTTCGGTTCCCCCTGCGAGCAGGGGGAACCTTAAGGAGGGGTTCTCGTTCATTCGTGCTTTTATGGACTTTGGCTTGGCGATTGGTATCATCACACCCCGCCAAGCGCAATCACTTTGCCCCAATCGCCTTCGGGCAGCGGGCGGCAGGTGAACAGCACGACCTGCGTTTCGCGGGCAACGCGCATAAGCAGCTCCAGCGCAGCCTTGTGACGCGCGGGGTCGGCGTACACAAACGGATCGTCCAGCAGTAGGGGCAGGCGCAGGTCGTCGGCGAGCGCGTCCGCCAGCCCCAGCCTGCAGGCGAAGAAGAGCTGATCCAGCACGCCCGCGCTCCATGCCGCCGCGTCCTCTTGCACAGGCAGCGTCGCGCCGCGTTCGAGGTGATAGACCTGCAGGCTCAGGTCGTCGCCGAGTTCCGCCTGCGTGTAGCGTCCCAGCGTGAGGGCGGGCAGGTGCTGCTCGATGCGCGGTTTCAGGCGCGGGCGCAGGTCGCTGAGATAGCGGGTGTTCGTCTCGCGCAGCAGTTGCTCGGCGGTCTCCAGCAGGCGGACGCGGTATTGCAGTTGCTCCAGCCGTTGCCGGTCGCGCGTGTGTTCCAGTTCCAGCGCGTCGGTTGGCTCGTGGGCGGGCATCCCCTCCAGCATGCCCTCGAAACGCAGTTGCTCCTCGCGCAGGGCGTCCAGTCGCTGCCGTTCCTGCTGCACCCGCTCGTCCAGCAACAGCAGTTCGCGCTCAGGCAGGTCGTGTTGCGTGAGAGGGTTGCGCCGAATCTGCTCTTCCAGCCCCATGATTTGCAGGGCGAGTTCGCGCAGGCGGTCGCGCAGCGCTTTCGGGTCGGGCGCGAGGTGGTGGAGGGCGTCGCGCTGGTCGCGCAGCCGTTTCTGTTCGGCGAGTCGTTGCTGCAGGGCGTTCCAGCGTTCGCTGTAGCGGTGCAGCGCGTGCTGGAGGCGTTGCATGGTCTCGTAGGCGTGCGCGTCGGGCGCGCCGTTGGCAGGATGCGTTTCCACCGTGAGGCTCGCCTGCGCCAGCAGCGCGGTCAGTTGCTCCCAGTGGCTGTGCGTCTCGCGGCGGGCGGCGTCCAGCGCAGGCGTGAGGGTGTCAGGCTCGGCGTCGCGTCGCGTGCGCCACAGCCCCGCGACGGCGAGGGCGACCAGCCCCAGCCCCAGCGCGATTGCCCCTAGCGCGGGCGCGACGCTCCACAGGGGCACGCTCGATGCGCACAGCGCCAGCCCCAGCACGGCGTAGCCGACCCTCGCCCGCGCGCGCCCGACCGACGCCTGCTGCGCGCCCCGCTGCGCTTGCGCCTCGCGTTCCAGCGCATCCAAACGGCGCACGGCGTCCTGATAGCGCACCCACGCGGCGTCCACCTGCGCCTTATGGTCGTCGGGCATGGCAAGCCACGCAGCGAAGTCGCGCTGCAGTTCGCTCTCCAACTCCTGCAGGCGTCGCTCGATCTGCTCCAACTGCTCGATGTGCCGTTGGTTCGCGTCGGCTTCGCGGCGCAGGCGTTCCAGCGTCGTGCGCTGCTCGTGCAGGGCGCGCCAGCGCTCCAGCAGCCGCTCGTCCCGTTCGAGCTCCTCGCGCAGGGCGTCCGCTTCCTGCTGGGCTTGGCGCAGGCGTTCGCGCAGGGCGTGTCGCTGTTGCTCGGCTTGGCGGGCGGCGTGCAGCCGTTGCTCGGTTTCGCGCAGGCGATTCTGGGCGCGTTCGATGTCCTGGCGCACGAGGCGTCGCTCGGTCTGCAGCGCGGTCAGGATGCGCTCCAAGTCCGTGTTCACCGCGCTCTCGCGCAGTTGCTGCTGCAGGGACTTCAGGTCGCCTTTTTCGATGCGTGCGACGGCGCGCTGGGCGACGCACGCGGTCGCGCGGTACACAGGCTGCGGCACGCGCCAGAGTTGCTCCCAGCGTCCGCGCGCCGCCTCGCCTGACAGCGTCTCGCCGTTATGCTCCAGCACAAACTCGGCGCGGCGACGCGGCTCGTCGACGGGGTGGAACTTGCGGATGCGGATGCTCTCCCCGCGCAGTTCCAACGCCAGTTCCAGCGTCCAGCCGTGTGGGTGTCCCCAGTGGATGCGCTCACGCACGGATTGCGCTGTGGAGGTCGGCTGCGTATACAGGGCGTCCAGCAGCGCGGCAAGCACCGTGCTTTTGCCCGACTCGTTCGCGCCGACGATGCAGGTCAGCCCCGCGTCGAACTCGAACACCGTGCGCTCGCGGAACCGCCCGTAGCCCTCCAGCGCAAGCGTGATAAAGCGCATCACAGTCGCCCTCCGCGCAGCAGATACAGGCTCAGTTGCGCCGCCTCGCGGTACAGGGCGGCGTCCTGCGGGGCGCGCGACTCATATGCCTGCGCCAGTTGCGTCAGCAGGTCTTCGAACGGCGTGCGCGGGGTGAGTTCGCCCGCTTGGTAGGCGGGTTGCACCTCCAGCCAGAGGCAGCGCGGTTGCAGGTACTCGGCAAGCGTCGCGGCGTCCAGCGGCTCGTCGGCGTTCCAGCGACCGACAAGGCGAATGGTTGCGACCGTTTCGGGCGTCAGCATCGCCGAGAGGTCGTGCAGCAAGCCCTGCGCGTCGCGATAGGGCGAGACATCGCAGGTCAGGATGCCGTCGGGCGCGCTGTCGGGGTAGCGCGCCTCGCCTGTGGGCAGGTGCGACACGCGCGCGGGCTGACCCTGCTGCAGGTCTACAAGGCACATCGTGGCGGGCAGTCGCTGGCGGGGCAGAATCATCTCAGGCGCGCCGCTGTACCAGCACACGGTCTGACCCTGCGTCCATTCCTGGGGCGAGTGCCAGTCGCCGAGTGCGACATAGTCCAGCCCGCTCGCGCCAATCCATGCGGGCTGGATTGCGCCCTGTGCGCCTGCAGCGGGCATCGAGCCGTGCAGCAGCGCGAGTTGTAGCGGCGCGCCGTGCGGGTCGCGTTGCAGGGCGGTCTCCCAGCGCGCGGCGTCCCCTGCAGGACAGGCGATAATCTCCACATCCAGCGTCGGCAGGCGCAGGCGTCCCGTCTCCGCGAGGAAGTGCAGATTGCTCGGCAGCGCGGTGTCGCGGAACGGGTGTCGCTCGGCAGGGTCGTGATTGCCGGGGATGACCACCGTCGGCAGGCGCGCGTCGGCGATGGTCTGCAGCGCGAAGGCGACCCACTCGCGCCCGACGCTGGGGTTGTCGAACAGGTCGCCCGCAATCAAGACCAGCGCGCACCCGTGCGCCTGCGCCTGAGTGAACACGCGCTGGAACGCCCGCTTGAGCCGCTCCTGATGCGCCGACGCCGAGTCGCCCAGATAGCCAAACGCCCTGCCCAAATGCACATCCGCCGTGTGGGCGAAGCGGAGCATGCGGTCTCGATTCGCCCCCAACGCGCGCGCTCCTGCTACTCGCGAACGGCAGGAAGCGGCGCAGGCGCGGCGAATCTCTGGAACGCAATCGCCCTAATTGCGTATATCCATGAGGTAGACGCTATGCCGAGAAAGAAAACTTCGCCTGTATCGGAACCTGTGGAGACGCCCGCCCGACGGCGGCGGCGCGTGGTCAAACGGCGCGTGGAAGTGCCAAGCGCGTTGCCCATCCTGCCTGTGCGCGACAATGTTTACTTCCCGAACACGCTCGCGCCTGTGCTGGTGGGGCGCGAGAAGTCGCTCCGCGCCGTCGAAGCCGCGCTGGAGATGCACAACAAACTGATGCTGCTGGTCACCCAGCGCGATGTCACCATAGAGGAGCCGACGCTGGAAGACCTGTTTGAGGTGGGGGTCGTCGCCGAGATTTTGCAAGCGATACACGCGCCCGACAACACGATGCGCGTCGTGTTTCGCGGGGTGCAACGCGCGCGACTGGTTGCGCTTCAGTCCGACGAGCCGTACCTGCTGGCGCGGATTGACCCCATCCCCACGCGCGAGGCGAAACTGACCACCGACATCGAGGCGCTGATGCGCTCGGCAGTCGAGATGTTCGAGGAAATCGCCTCACACGAGCGCAGCATCCCGCCCGAAGTCGTCGCCACCATCGCCTACATGCAAGAGCCAGGGCGACTCGCCGACACAATTGCGCACTTCGCCCCCCTGCGCTTCACCGACAAACAAAAAGTGCTGGAGACCGTACCTGTCAAGGAGCGGCTCGAAACGCTGGTACACCTGCTACGCCACGAACTGGAGGTCGTCGAACTGCAGCAGCGCATCCGCGACCGCGTGGAGCAGGAACTCGGCGACACCCAGCGCGAATACTACCTGCGCGAGCAACTCAAAATCATCCAGCGCGAACTCGGCGAACGCGACGACCGCTTCTCGGAGGTAGAAGAGTACCGCAAGCGCATCGCCGAATCGGGGATGCCCGAAGACATCGCCGAGCGCGCCCTCAAAGAGGTTGACCGCCTCGAAAAGATGCCCTTCGGCTCGCCCGAAGCGTCGGTCATCCGCACCTACCTCGATGTGATGCTCTCGCTGCCGTGGCGCGAGCAGACCGAAGACCGCGTGGACATCACGGAAGCGGCGCAGATTCTGGACGAAGACCACTACGGGCTAAAGAAAGTCAAGGAGCGCGTGCTGGAGTTCTTGGCGGTACGCAAACTCGCAGGCTCGCTCAAGGGACCGATTCTGTGTTTTGTGGGGCCACCAGGCGTGGGCAAGACCTCGCTGGGTCGCTCGATCGCCCGCGCGCTGGGACGCAAGTTCATTCGCGTGTCGCTGGGCGGCGTGCGCGACGAAGCGGAAATTCGCGGACACCGACGCACCTACATCGGCGCAATGCCCGGGCGCATCATTCAGGGGCTGCGGCAAGCGGGCACGCGCAACCCCGTGTTCATGCTGGACGAAATCGACAAACTCGGCTACGACTTCCGCGGCGACCCCACCTCCGCCCTGCTGGAGGCGTTAGACCCCGAACAAAACGACAAGTTCTCCGACCACTATCTGGAGGCGCCGTTCGACCTGTCGGATGTGATGTTCATCACGACGGCGAACACGCTGGAGACCATCCCGCCGCCGCTGCGCGACCGCATGGAGATTATCCAGTTCTCGGGCTACACGGAGGACGAGAAACTGCACATCGCGCGCGATTACCTGATTCCGCGCGTGCTGGAGCGGCACGGGCTGACGGCTGAGCATCTGGAGATTGGCGAGGACGCGCTGCTGCGCATCATCCGCGAATACACGCGCGAGGCGGGCGTGCGCAACCTCGAGCGCGAGTTGTCCACCATCTGCCGCAAGGTCGCCAAGCAGGTCGCGGCGGGCGAGCAGGTGCGTGTGGCGGTGGATGCGCCGAAGGTCGCGGAGTTTCTGGGCAAGCCGCGCTACCGATTCGGCGTCAAGGAGGAGAAAGACGAGGTGGGCGTGGCGATGGGGCTGGCGTACACCGAGTTCGGCGGCGATGTGATGGCCGTCGAAGTCGCCGTCGTGCCTGGGCACGAGGGGCGGCTGCTGCTGACGGGGCACCTCGGCGAGGTGATGAAAGAGTCGGCGCAGGCGGCGATGACCTACATCCGCTCGCGCGCGCTGCATCTGGGCATCGACCCCGAGTTCTACCGCAATCGCGACATCCACATCCATGTGCCCGAAGGCGCCATCCCGAAAGACGGTCCGTCGGCGGGGATCACGATGGCGAGCGCGCTGGCGTCCGCGCTGATGGGGCGACCTGTACGGCGCGACATCGCCATGACGGGCGAGATCACCCTGCGCGGGCGCGTGCTACCCGTCGGCGGTATCAAAGAGAAGGTCATCGCGGCGCACCGCGCGGGCATCTACGAGGTCATCCTGCCCGCCGAGAACGAACCCGACCTGGATGACATCCCCGACCATGTGCGCGAGCAGATGGGGTTCCATCTGGTGCGCCACATGGACGAGGTGCTGCCGCTGGCGTTGGCGCACGGCGAGCGACTGGAAGACCGACTCAAAGAGGCGGAGCGCGCAGAGGCGATGCTGTAGCGGGGTTCAGCCGAACGCCTGCCAGCAGTCGTCGCCGAGCGCGCCTTCGTAGAGCGCCTTGCCGACGATGACGCCCTCCAGCGGGGTGGACTGCGCCAGCGCACGCAGCGCGGTCAGGTCGCCCGCGTCGCGCACGCCGCCCGATGCAATCACAGGCACAGACACCGCGCGCAGCAGGTCAATCAGCGGCTCGAACGCTACGCCCTGTAGCGTGCCGTCGCGCTCGACCTGCGTGAAGATGATGCGCTGCGCGCCGCGCCGCGCCATCTCCTGCGCGAACTGCAGATAGGGCGTCGCCGACACCGATTGCCAGCCTGCAGTCGCCGCGCGACCCGACTTGACATCGAGCGCGAGGGCGACCTGCGCGCCGTACTTGCGGAAAATCGCTTCGGCGGCGTCGGGCTGATCCACCGCGAGCGTGCCCACAATCACGCGATCCGCCCCCGCCTGGAGCAGCATACGCACGGCGTCGTCCGAGCGCACCCCGCCCCCCACCTGCACGGGGATGTCCACTGCGCGAATGACGCGCCGAATCAGTTCCAGTTGCACGGGGTAGCCCGCGCGTGCCCCGTCGAGGTCTACAAGGTGCAGGCGGGGCGCGCCGCGCTGCGCCCAGTGCTGCGCCAGCGCGACGGGGTCGTCATGGTAGCGGGTCTCCTGCGCGTAGTCGCCTTGCAGCAAGCGCACGGCGTACCCCCCGCGCAGGTCAATCGCGGGGATCACTTCCAACGGCTTCATCACGCGCCAATTGTACCGCCTGCGATTAGGGGGAGTTAACCAATCGCACGGGCAGAGTTTATAATTGCCCCCCCTCCTGCAGGTTCCCCCCGCTTCGCGAGGGGAACCGTGAGAGGCGCACCCACTTGGTTCCCCCTGTCCGCAGGGGGAACCTTAAGGAGGGGGTTCTCGTTCATTCGTGCTTTTATGAACTTTGGTTGCGCGATTGGTATAACAACCGCTCGACATATCGCGCCAAGATGTCGGTCTCGATGTTCACCCGCTCGCCCACCTGCCGTGCGTGCAGGTTCGTCGCCTCCCAAGTGTGCGGGATAATCCACACGGTGAACCAGTCGTCGCCGACATCGACCACTGTGAGGCTGATGCCGTCCACCGCGATGGAGCCTTTGGGCACGATGTAGCGCATGTAGCGGGGGGCGTCCAGTTGGAATCGCAGCACGCGGGCGTTGCCTTCGAAGCGCACTTCCACCAGTCGCGCGGTGGTGTCCACATGCCCTTGCACGAAGTGCCCGCCCAGCCGACTTTCGGGCGTGAGTGGTCGCTCCAAGTTCACGCGGTCGCCCGCTTTGAGGTCGCCCAAGTTCGTGCGGCGCAGCGTTTCGGGCACGGCGTCGAAGTGCAGGCGGTCGCCTTCCGCGTGCTGCACGGTCAGGCACACGCCGTTAATCGCGAGGCTCTCGCCGACCGTCATCGGGAAGGCGCGTATCGTCAGCCGCGCCCCGCCGTCAGGATGAGGCGTCATCGCCTCCACCACGCCCGTCGCTTCCACAATCCCCGTGAACATGGCTATAGGGTACTCACTTAGTGGCGTGAGGTAGAGCTTAGCGCAGCCGCGCGAAGCGGTGCTTGCCTACGCGCAGTAGTCGCCCGCGCAGGTCGTCGGCAGGGTAGACCGCCGTCGGCTCGCCGACGCGCTCGCCGTCTAACTCCACGCCGCCGCCTTGGATTAGCCGACGCGCCTCCGAGTTGCTCGGCGCGTAGCCGATCCCCGCAATCAGCGCCGCCAGCATGACCGTGCCGTCCTCGCGGATCAGGTGCGGCGGAATCGCGACTTCGGGCGCGTCGGTGGGCGCTTGGCGCTGCGAGAAGATGCGCACAAACTCCTCGTCGGCGTGCGCGGCGGCGTCGGGCGAGTGGTACAGCGCGACAATCTCCCGCGCCAAGCGTCGCTTCACATCACGCGGGTTGACCCGCCCTTCGCGCCAGTCGCGCTCCAACGCCTCGACCTCCTCCAGCGGCACATCGGTACACAGCACAAAATAGTGCGTCATCAGCTCGTCGGGCAGGCTCATCACCTTGCCGAACATCTGGTCGGGCGGCTCGCTGATGCCGATGTAGTTGCCCAGCGACTGGCTCATCTTGTCCGCGCCGTCCAGCCCAATCAGCAGGGGCATCAGGAACACGATTTGCGGCTCCTGCCCGTACTCGCGCTGCAGGTCGCGTCCGACGAGGTTGTTGAACCGCTGGTCGCTGCCGCCCAGTTCCACATCCGCCTCAATCGCCACCGAGTCGTAGCCCTGACACAGCGGATAGAGGATTTCGTGCATGCCCAGCGGCAGGTTGTTGGCGAGGCGGTTGGCGAAGTCCTCGCGCGAGAGGATGCGGGCGACCGTGTAGCGGCTGGCGAGTTGAATCACATCGGCGAAGGTCATCTTGCCCAGCCAGTCGGCGTTGTAATAGACCTGCGTGCGGTCGGGGTCTAAAATGCGGAACAGTTGCGGCTTGAGGCGCTCCACATAGCCCATGACCTCCTCGCGGCTGAGTTGGCGGCGGGTTTTGGACTTGCCTGTCGGGTCGCCGATCATCGCGGTGAAGTCGCCCACAATCAGGCAGGCGGTGTGCCCGAGGTCTTGGAACTGGCGCAGTTTACGCAGCACGACCGCCCAGCCCAGATGCACATCGGGCGCGGTGGGGTCGATGCCGAGTTTGACGCGCAGCGGCGTGCCCCGCGCGAGTTTGGCTTCCAGTTCCGCTTCGGTGATGATGTCGTCCGCGCCGCGCCGAAGCGCGGTAATCTGTTCCGTGACGCTTGCCTGCATCGGGGGAGTATTGTACCTTGTGGCGATACACTCAGAGAGGCTCTGACGAGCCCAATCTCACCGCGTTTCATCCCAATCCTCACTGTCCATGCAACTGAAGATCGTCAGTTCGGGTCGTGAAGGTAGTCTTCGAGGAGGGCGTGCGCTGCGGCTTCCATCTCTGCCGACTGCTTCGCCTGCAGCTCACGCGCCATGTCGTGCCGTAGTTGGTGAATCGCTGCTTCGAGTACCGACAGCCGCTCCACAAGGGACAACTGGGTCAGCAACTGCAAAATGTGCGCCTTGTCCATGTCGCTGGAATTGTAGCTCGATAGGCAATCGCGCCCTATGATGGGTCAAACAGCCCCAACTGCTGGGCGGGTGCGGGCGCATGGCGCGGCTCGCGGCGGGAACGGCTGCTGTGCCGTTGCAGCAACTGCTCGCTGATCGCCTTCGCTTCGGGCGTGCGGTACGCCTCGAAGAGTTTCTGCCGCGCGGCGCGCGCCGTCAACTCGTGCGCCACAATCGGCGCAGGGTAGTCCACGCCGATCACGCACCCGTACTGCCGCTGCAACTCAGGCGGCATGCGGTACGGCTCGTGAATCCACGCGGCGGGCACACGCGCCAGTTCGGGAACCCAACGGCGAATGAACGCGCCCGTCGGGTCTTGGTCGTGCGACTGCTTGACCACATTGTAGATGCGAAACGCGCTGATGCCCGTGCAGCCCGCCTGCATCTGGATTTGGCTCCAGTGGATGCCTGGTTCGTAGTCCACGAACAGCCGCGCGAGGTGCAGCCCCACCGCGCGCCACGGCTGCCACAGGTGATAGCACGCGAACGCGGTCAGCATCGCCCGCATGCGAAAGTTCAGCCAGCCCGTCGCGTGCAGCGTGCGCATGCAGGCGTCCACAAACGGGTAGCCCGTGCGTCCTTGCGCCCACGCCTCGAACAGCGCGGGGTCTACCTGCGTGCGGTCGTTAGCCAGCGCGGGGTGCATCGGCTCGAACTCGATGCTGGGCAGGCTCTCCAGCCGCTGCACGAAGTGGCTGCGCCACGACAGGCGCGCCTCGAACGCCTGCAGGGAACGCAATCGCCCTGCGAATTTCGGGTCGCTGGATGCCTGCTCGATCGCGCGGCGGGTGGCTTGCACGACCTCGCGCAGCGACAGTGCGCCGTAGGTCAGGTAGGGCGACAGACGCGAACACGCGCTCGGCGCGGTCAGCGGCGACGACAGCCCCCGCGCGTAGCTCCGCACACGGTGGCTCAGGAACGAGCGCAGCAGTGCCAGCCCGCGACTGCGCCCGCCCCGCTGCGCCAGCGGACACGCATCGTCGCCGACCGATTCGGGCAGCGGATCCGACGGCAACGGCGCAACCTGCAGCTCGGGCGGCTCAGGCACAAGCGGGCGGCGCATCTCGGCGTCCCAGTGGTCGCGCCAGCCCTCACGCGATTGCAGCCCGCGAATGACGCCATCTTGCGGAATCTCGTGGAAGGGCACGCCGCGCTCGCACGCCCAGCAACGCACCGCACGGTCGCGCTGGAATGTCCAGTCGTTGCCCACCTCTTGGTGCGCCCACAGCGCGGCGATGCCGTGCGTCTGGTGAATCTGCTCCAGCACTTCGACGGCGTCGCCCGTGTGCAGGATTAGCCCGCTGGGTCGCCTCGCCAGCCGTCTTAGTGCGCGGTCTAACTCCTGCAGGCATTCGCGGGCGAAGCGCCACTGCCGATTCGAGGCGTCGGGCTGACGCCACAACTCAGGCTCGAAGATATACAGCGGTGCGACCTGCCCGCGCTGGCTGGCTTCGTACAACGGCGCGTGGTCAACCGTGCGCAAGTCGCGCTTGAACCACACCACCTGCAAAGGCGGCATGGCGCAATTCTACCTGTCGGGACGCTCATTTGTGGCAAGCGAGAGCCAAGCGAAGTCGTACGGCGGGCGGAACACCCCTCGCTCCGTGATAATCGCGTGTATCAGCGCGGCGGGAGTCACATCGAAGGCGGGGTTGAGCGTGGGCGCACCCGTGGGAGCAATCTGCAGCCCGTCGATGTGCGTAATCTCCGCAGGGTCGCGGTACTCAATCGGGATGGACGCGCCGTCGGGCGTGCGCGGGTCAATCGTAGAGACGGGCGCGGCGATGTAGAACGGAACCCCGTGATAGTGGGCCAGCACCGCCAGCGTGTAGGTGCCGATTTTGTTGGCAGTGTCGCCGTTGGCAGCGATGCGGTCTGCGCCTGCGATTACGGCGTCCACCTTGCCCTGCGCCATGAGTACGCCTGCCGCGCTGTCGGCAATCACCTCGAACGGGATGCCCTCCTGTTGCAGTTCCCACGCGGTGAGTTTCAGTCCCTGCAGGCGGGGGCGCGTCTCGCAGGCGTACACATGGGCGAGTTTGCCCTGCTGGTGCGCAATTCGGATAATGCCCAGCGCGGTGCCGATGCCGCCTGTCGCCAGCGCACCTGTGTTGCAGATGGTCATCACCCGTGCCTGAGGGGGCAGCAGCAACGCCCCGTATTGAGCGAGTTTGACATCCGCTTCGTAGTCCTCCTGCAGAATATGGTGTGCCTCCTGCAGCAATCGCTCGCGGGCTTCTGCTACGGTAGACGAAGTATTTACCACCTGCTGCATGCGCTCGATTGCCCAGAAAAGATTGACCGCTGTTGGGCGTGTGCGAGCAAACTCTTGAAAGACCTCGCCCATCATGACGCGGAACTCGTCCATGTCGTCCCCTTTGAACTGGTGGGCAGCGAGGGCGATGCCATAAGCCGCAGCGATACCAATGGCAGGAGCTCCTCGCACCTTCATCGCACGAATTGCTTCCGCCACCCCATGCCAGTCCGTAAACTCCTCGACAACCACCCACTCCGGTAGCTGGGTCTGGTCGAGGATGCGCACGACGCTATCCCACCACTCAACAGGTTTCACTTTCATATTTTTATGACAATTGTATGGGCGGCAGTACCTCACCCCGTGCCGTCATAAGACCGATCTGTCGCTGTTCTGCCACCTTCCCCGCTGTCCACTCTATGCGAAAGCCGAACAGATACACCCAGTAGGGCGGTGTGAGTCCATGGCGGCGTAATCGCTTGGTAAAACCTTCGCTGCGGACACGGGTTGCCCACGCCTCCACGGTACGACGGTTCAGGCGTAGTTTGACCTCCATCAACACCGTGACGCGCTGCCCCTGCTCATTCTCGAAGACAGCCACGACATCGATCTCACCATTGGTGGTCAGCGTGCGCGGACCTTCAACCAGCTTCCAGCCTTTTTGCTCCATCACCCATTGCAGAGTATCCTCCGCCTGTTCCTCAATTTCCAGACCCAGCTTGGTGGTGAATCGCGCCAGGTCCGAGCGAATGTTCTCCAATTCGCGCTCGAAGGTTGCGCGCATCCGCTGTTGCTCGATGGCAAATTCGTCCATTCGTTGCTCATGCCGTTGTTGCCCTTCAGTAAGGCGTTGGAGCCATTCACCATGCTGGCGCAGCAGCTCCTCATGGCGCTGCTGTCCTTCGGTCAGGCGTTGGAGCCACTCGGTATGCTGACGCTGCACCTGAAGCATTTCTGCCTGGATGGACTCAATTCGTGCAAGCGCTTGTGCCTGCTGACGCTGGATATCCACCAGCTCCCTTACCAGCTGTGGCAGCGCAAGCAGCTCCTCCCCCAGAAGCACTGTCCTTAAAACCTGCTTCCAGTCGGGATGCTGCTCCAGTAGCTCGATCATTTCCCGTAGATCCGATACCGTGAACGCCATCGCTTGATCGAGTATACCATCGATGGTATACTCTTGGGGTGCGCGAGGCACAGCGACCTACGCACAGAAATTCGTACCGTGCCTGACGCGCTGGGGTGCCCTCTTTATTGGGGCGCATTTGCGCCGGCACACGGGCGGGATGCCTGGGTGAGGAGAGGGTGGAAAGCGCGGATGACGGCACGGGTGGAAACGAACCCGAAGGAGGCATCAAACGGATGGCAACGCTTACAATGAGGGAACTACTGGAAGCAGGGGTGCATTTCGGGCATCAGACCCGCAAGTGGCACCCCAATATGAAGCGCTTTATCTACGGCGCACGCAACGGGATCTATATCATCGATCTGCATAAGACCGTCGAGATGTTCGATCGGGCCCAGCAAGCTGTCAAGCAGATAGTGAACGAGGGCGGTCATGTGTTGTTCGTTGGCACCAAGAAGCAGGCGCGCGATGCCATCAAAGAGGCAGCGCTGCGCTGTCGTCAGTATTATGTCAACTATCGCTGGTTTGGCGGCATGTTGACCAATTTCCGCACCATCCAGGGACGCATCCGGCGGCTCAAAGAGTTGGAACGGATGATTCAGGAAGGCGAGCTGGATCGCATTCCCAAAAAGGAAGCCGCCAAGCTGCGCAAAGAGTACGAAAAGCTGGAACGCAACCTGGCCGGCATCAAGGATATGCCAGGATTGCCCACTGCCCTGTTTCTTGTTGACCTCAAAGAGGAGCATACGGCGGTCGCCGAGGCGAACCGGCTGGGTATCACCACCATTGCGATTGTCGATACGAACTGTGACCCAGACGAAGTGGACTATCCTATCCCGGGCAACGATGACGCGATTCGTGCCATTCGCCTAATCGCGGGGCGCATCGCCGACGCAATCATCGAAGAGAAACAGGTAGAGTGGCAGGGGGCGATCGTGTCGCCTGAAGAAATACCCTCTGTGGAAGAGGAAGCTCCGCTCTCACCCGAACAGGTCGCCGAATATGGCAAGATGTTCGGTGAGGAAATCGAGGTGGAGGCAACCCCGAGCGCAGAACAGACCCCCACGCCTGCCGATGAGGAGATTATGGGCAAGGAGTGGGAACTGATGCGCCGACACCGACTGGAAGAACTGGAGGAGGACTACTGATGAATATCACACCGCAACTGATTAAGGAACTGCGCGATGAAACTGGCGCCGGCTTTATGGACTGTAAACAGGCGCTGGAGCAGGCAGGTGGCGATCTCGAAAAAGCACGCCTGATCCTGCGCGAGAAGGGCGCGATTATCGCCACTAAGCGCGCCAGTAAAGAGGTCAATCAGGGCGTCATAGCAGGGAAGGTATCTGATGACCTGCGCACAGGCGTTCTTATCGATCTGCGCTGCGAAACTGACTTTGTGGCACGCAATGAGGAGTTCCAAACGCTTGCCAGCGAACTGCTGGATCAGGTGCTTGCCTTCGGGCAAGAGGGGCAGCTGGAACTCCTGCTGCAGCAGCCCACCCTGAACGACCCATCCACGACCGTCGAAAAACGCATTGAACAGGTGATGGGTAAAACGGGTGAGCGCATCGCCCTCCAGAACTATGCGATTGCCCGCGTGCCCGAGAGCGAGAACGGCGTGGTCGATGTCTATATCCACCACAACAAGCTTGTGGGCGTGATGGTCGTGCTGACGGGCAGTGCAAATCGCGATGCACTGCAGTCGCTGGCCCATGAAATTGCTATCCAGATTGCCTGGAGTGCGCCCACCTACCTCACACGCGACGAAGTGCCCGCCGAAGAGCTGGAGCGCGAGCTGCAAATCGAAAAGCAGCGCGCCATTAACGAGGGCAAGCCCGAACATATCGCCGAGAATATCGCCCGTGGGCGCGTGCAAAAGGGCTTTATTCAGCGCGTCGTGCTGCTGGAACAGCCCTACTATCGAGATGAATCGCTCACTATCGGCAAGCTGATGCAGCAAACAGGAGCTGACATCCAGGTGCGACGCTTCGTGCGTATGGAGGTCGGCAGTTCTTAAAAAAACCGCCTGGTATGGTGTTCCAGCCTGCCAGGTGGATCCACCTTCATCAGAACCAATCAGAAAAAGTCGGAAGGAGGTAGCTATGGCAAACATCGGAAGGGTTGTTCAGGTCATGGGACCCGTGGTAGATGTGCGGTTCGAAGAAGGGCAGCTGCCTGCCATCTATAACGCGATCAAAATTAAGGACGAAGCGCACGGTATCGATTTGACCTGTGAAGTTGCCCAGCATTTGGGCGACGATATCGTGCGCACGGTTGCCCTCTCCTCCACCGATGGGCTGGTGCGCGGTATGCAAGCCATCGATACAGGCGCGCCCATCACCGTGCCCATCGGACGCGCGACGCTGGGACGATTGTTCAATCTACTGGGTGAACCTATCGATGAAAAGGGGCCTGTACAAGCGGACCGCTTCGCGCCAATTCACAAACCGGCGCCCTCCCTCGAGGAACAGAATGTGCACACCGAGATTCTGGAGACCGGGTTGAAGGTTATCGACCTGCTCTGCCCCTTCAACAAGGGTGGCAAGATTGGGATGTTTGGAGGCGCTGGGCTGGGCAAGACGGTGCTGATTCAGGAACTCATTCGGAATATCGCCACCGAACATCAAGGCGTGTCGGTCTTCGCCGGTGTGGGTGAGCGCACACGCGAGGGCAATGACCTCTATCTGCAGATGATGCAGACTGGAGTGATTAATCAGACGGTGCTGGTGTTCGGGCAGATGAACGAGCCGCCAGGTGCACGCCTGCGTGTTGGTTTGACCGCTCTCACGATGGCGGAATATTTTCGCGACGAGGAGGGGCAGGATGTGCTGCTCTTTATCGACAATATCTTCCGCTTTGTGCAGGCGGGCGCCGAGGTGTCGGCGTTGCTGGGGCGCATGCCGTCGGCGGTGGGCTATCAGCCCACACTGGCGACCGAAATGGGCGAGCTGCAAGAACGCATCACCTCAACCAAGCGCGGCTCCATCACCTCGGTGCAGGCGATCTACGTCCCTGCCGACGACTATACCGACCCGGCACCGGCGACGACCTTCGCGCACCTCGATGCCACCATCGCACTGGAGCGCTCGATCGCCGAGCAGGGTCTCTACCCGGCGGTCGACCCGCTGGCTTCGACCTCGCGCATCCTGGATCCGAACATCGTCGGCCAGGAGCACTACGAGGTGGCGCGAGAGGTGCAGCGCGTGCTCCAGCGCTACCGCGACCTGCAGGACATCATCGCCATCCTCGGCGTCGAGGAGCTGAGCGAAGAAGACAAGCTGACGGTGGCGCGAGCCCGCAAGATCCAGCGCTTCCTCTCCCAGCCGATGTTCGTCGCCGAGGCGTTTACCGGGCGTCAGGGGCGGTATGTCCCGCGGCACGAGACGGTGCGCGGCTTCAAGGAGATCCTGGAGGGCAAGCACGACTCGCTGCCCGAGCAGGCGTTCTACATGGTGGGGACGATCGACGAGGCGGTCGAGCGCGCCGAGGAGATGGCCCGGCAGGCTTGACGCCGGTCCGGAGTGGACTGCATGGCAAAGTTGAAAGTGGAAGTCATCACCGGCGAGCGCGTCGTCTACGAGGCCGACGACGTCGATATGGTCATTGCGCCCGGTGCTGAGGGGGCGCTCGGCATCCTGCCCCGGCATGCGCCGCTGATCTCGCTGCTGTCGCTGGGCGAGATGCGCATCCGCAAAGGCAACGACGAGCAGTCGCTGGCGGTGTTCGGTGGCTTCATCGAAGTCGCCAATAACGTGGTGCGCGTGCTGGCCGACACGGCCGAGCGGGCCGAGGAGATCGACCTCGCGCGCGCGGAGGAAGCGCGCCAGCGGGCACAGGCACGCCTGCAGCAGCGGACAGCCGAGATCGACCGGGCCCGGGCCGAGGCGGCCTTCCGCCGGTCGCTGATCCGGCTCCAGGTGGCGCGCAAGCGCCGGGCACGGCAGGGTATGGGTTCCGGCGCCTCCGGGCCGATCGAAGGCCAGGGGTAGGCTGGCCAGGCTGAGCTCCGCCGGCTGAGAGAGGAGCGAGCCGTGGTCGTGACGACTGCAGCCCAGACGATCGTCGTCCGGGGAGGCAACCGGCTCGTCGGGCGAGTCTCCATCGACGGCGCGAAGAACGCGGCGTTGCCGGCGATGGCGGCCGCGCTCCTCACCGAGGAAGAGTGCATTCTCGAGAACGTGCCGGTGCTCGAGGATGTGCTGGTGATGATCGAGCTCCTCCGCTGGCTGGGTGCCGAGGTGGAGTTCGATCAGGAGAATCACCGGGTGCGCATCTGTGCCGCCGACATCCGCGAGTTCGAGGCGCCCGCTCACCTGGTGGCCCGCATGCGCGCGTCCTTCCTGGTGACCGGCCCGCTTCTCGCGCGCTTCGGGCGGGCCCGCTCCTCACCGCCCGGGGGCTGCCAACTCGGCACCCGGCCAGTCGACGTCGACCTGCGCGGGTTCCGCAAGATGGGAGCGACCATCGAGGAGCGAGACG
>ERZ511473.595-NODE-595-length-51463-cov-54.749368_pt1 | contig 51463 bp, 56 predicted proteins | sample MGYA00374947_ERZ511473 | MGnify/ENA primary metagenome ERZ511473 (study PRJEB26303, sample SAMN06343854) | sediment metagenome | isolation source: hot spring sediment | place: Canada: British Columbia | collected 2012-09-26 ... | reverse complement strand
AGGGCCAGGTTGGCCAAAGGGGACAGGAGCCCCGCGGCCAAAAGGGCGATCCCCGGCTGGTAGCCCAGGGAGGAGAAGAGGTCAACCCCTGTGAGGCAGAGAACCTTCCACCAGGGGTAGCGCCCCTCGTCTTCCGGGTGCCCTGAACCGGGGGGAGAAGCAGGGGGTTTCATAGACCCTTAAGGATAGCGGCCACGCTACGGGGTACGTGGCCATAGGCCCGGTAGAGGGCATGGGCCTCGAGGAGTAGGGACTTGGCCTCCATCCCCCTTCCCTCCTTTGCTAGGGTAAGCCCAAGGAGGTACCGGGCAAGAGGATTCCGGGGATCCAGGGCCACGGCCTTCCTCAGCATAGCCTCGGAGCGGGCGAGGCCTTTGGGAGTCCTCGGGGGCTTAAGAACCCCTCCTCGAGCCTGCTCGCCCCGATAGTAATAGAACTGGCTCCGGACGAAAGCGTAGGGCAGGGGCCCAACCTCATCGGGAAGCCACCTTCTTCCGTGGATGCGGTAGGCCACAATGGCTCCATCCCGGGCGTAGATGGGTTCGGCAAACCGGTACCCCTCCTTGGTGTTGAGGAAGACCCCCAAGTGCCGGGGGAAAGGAATGGGTTGCGAGGGATCCACCAGGTAGTCCTTTCCCTTAAGCCGTAGCACGGCCACGGCGTGGCCTAGGTTGCTCTCCCGGCCCTCGGGGTTTTTCCACACCATGTAGATGCCAGCGGAAAAACCCATGCTCTCCAAAAGACCTTGGACCAAGGTGGCCTGGAGCAGGCACTGCCGTTCCCCTTTCAAGGTGGCATAGGCGAACTCGTAGCCTTCCTCCAGGCTGAACCGGGGCAGTAGACGCTTCACCACCTGGAAGGCCCAGGTGGCGGCTTCTACGGGAGGGCGGTGGGAGAGTTGGCGGAGGGCCTCCTCCAGATCCCCAGGGTAGCCCCCAGGGGAGGATCTGGCAAAACCCTTACGGTAGGCGGACTTCAGCCAATCCAGAAAGGAAGGGGCTCCGGGAACCTGGTCGTAGGAGTCCTTTACGAGTCGCTCGAAAGCCATGCTTTCCAGCAGAAAGGCCAAAACCCAGCGGACCACGATAAGGGAATATACACCCGACCCAGGCCTGTTGGGGTGAGGCGGGCGGCTATCTGGAGGGATGGGGCAGGTGGAGCGTCCGGCTTCCCTCGTGGTAGGCGAGAAGGCCGGCATACCGCCCCCACTCCAGGAGCACCGAGAGAACCCTTTTGGCCTCCGGTTCCGGCAGGTGTTCCCTGAGCCGGTTGAGCACCCATCCTTCAGGAACCCTTCTACGCTCCAAAAGGGCCCGGTGTAGACGAGCAAAAAGGGGTATCCGCCTAAGGAGGTGTTCGGCGAACATCACCTTGCGCTCCTCGAGGCTGGCCTCCGCCCAAGCCACGCCTGCCGGGGTGAGCTCCACGTCCCCCTTTTCCACCCGGGCAAACCCCAATAGCTCGAGGGCCTCCAGGAGGGGAAAGAGATCGTCCACCTCGAGGCCTTCCTCCTCTGCCAGCAAGGGAAGGTCGGCTCTCCCCCCCAGGCGGGCGATGGCCTCGGCCAGGCTCATGAGGGCACCCACTCGGGCATCGGGCAGGCGGAGAAGCTCCTCCTCCAGACGCCTTTCCACCTCCTCCCGAGGGGTTAGGGCCTCATAGATTTGGTCTACCAGGGCGCGGAACTGGGGGTCGCTAGGGTCCCTGGGATGGGGAAGAGGGATGCGGATCTCCTTCCCAATGCGGGCTGGGCTTCCCTCGAGGATCAGGGCCCTATCGGCCAAGGCCACCGCCTCCTCGATGTTGTGGGTGACCATGAGGACCGCCTTGGTGGAGATCCGCCCCGAAAGCCAAAGGTCCAGGAAATCCCCCCTAAGCCCCTCGGCGGTAAGGGGGTCCAGGGCGGAGAAAGCCTCGTCCAGGAGAAGGACCTCGGGTTCCACCACCAAGGCCCGGGCGAAGCCCACCCGTTGCCGCATCCCCCCGGAAAGCTCCTTGGGAAGAGCCTCCTCAAACCCCCTTAGGCCGATAAGGGCGATGGCCTCGCGGGCCCGTTTTAGGCGCTCTCCCTTGGGTATTCCCCGGGCCTCGAGGCCCAGGGCTACGTTGTCCAGCACCGTGAGCCAGGGGAAGAGGGCGAAGGTCTGGAAGACCATGGCCATGCCTTCCACGGGGCCTTCCACCCGCTTGCCCTTAAAGCGCACCTCCCCTGCATCGGGGAGGATGAGGCCCGCCAGGATGCGCAGGAGGGTGCTTTTCCCCCCTCCCGAGCGCCCCAGGAGGGCCACCACCTCGCCCTCCCTCAGGGTCAGGTTCACCCCGAAGAGCACCGGGTAGGCCCGTTCCCCTGCCCGGAAGGCCTTGACGATGTCCTTGGCGCTGAGCAGCATACTTTCCCCCTAGAAGCGGAACCTTTCCTCGGCCAGCCGGTATAACCGCCGCCAGACAAAGCGGTTGATGACCACCACGTAGAGGCTCATCACGGCTATGCCCAGGAGGAGATGGGGTCCTTGCCCTTCCTCCAGAGTCCAGCGGGCGATGTAACTGCCAAGGCCGGTGGCCTGGAGGGTGAGGGAGCCCCACTGCACCACCTCGGCCACGATGGCGGCGTTCCAGGTGCCTCCGCTGGCGGTGATGAGGCCCGTGAGGATGTGGGGGAAGGTGCCGGGCAGAAGAAGCCTTCTCCAAAGGGTTAGGCCTTTAAGGCCAAAGCTTCGGGCCGCTTCCTTCAAGTCCTCGGGTAGGGCCATGCTGCCCGCCACGGCGTTGAAGAGGATATACCACTGGGTCCCGAGGGCCATGAGAAAGGCGGAGAACACCTCCAGGGAAAGGTGGTGGCGGAGGAGGAAGAGGGCCAAAAGGGGATAGAGCAGGTTGACGGGGAAGGCGGCGAGGAGCTGGAGAAGGGCTTCTACCCGCTGGGCAACCCGCGGCCTCAGGCCCAGGAGGATGCCCACGGGCACCCAGATGGCGGTGGCCAACAGGAGTACCCCCATGACCCGGAGGAAGGTGAAAAAGCCCAGGAGGAAGACCCGGGCCACCTCCAGCCATCCCAGGGGCTGAAGCTGGCGCCAAAGGATAAAGGCCCCAGTCCCCCCGAGGAGAAGGAGGGGAAGGACCAGGACCCACTGGGGAAGGACCCACTGGGGAAGGATAAGGCGGCGCGGAGGGCGCCTCCGTTCCAGCTGGAAGAGGGCCTCGAGGGCCCAGGAGAAGGCGGCCTCGGCGATTCCCCTTAGGGTGTGGGTCCGCCTTAGAAGGTCCAGAACCCAGCTTCTTGCTGGCTCGAGCCCCGGCCGTTCCTCGTACTTGAAGCGCTGGCTCCAGGCCATCAGGGGCCGGAAGAGAAGCTGGTCGTAGGCCAGGATGGCCACCAGCATGCTCAAGGCGGCGAGAAGCACCGCCCGACCATCCCCCTGGGCGATGGCGGTGGCCAGGTAGGACCCGATGCCGGGAAGCTCCACCTGGGTCTTGCCCACGGCGATGGCCTCCGAGGCCACCACGAAGAACCATCCCCCCGACATGGACATCATGGCGTTCCAGACCAGGCCCGGCAGGGCAAAGGGGAGTTCCAGGCGAAAGAAGCGTTGCCAGGGGGAGAGGCGAAACAGGGTGGCCGCCTCATCCAGTTCCCGGGGAAGGGTTTTCAGAGACTGGTAGAAGCTGAAGGCCATGTTCCAGGCCTGGGAGGTAAAGACGGCGAGGATGGCCGCAAGCTCGTAGCCGAGGGCCCGTCCGGGGAACAAGGCGGCGAAGGCCCCGGCCGTGGCGGCCAGGAAGCCCAGGATGGGAACGGATTGGAGGATGTCCAGGAGGGAGATGAGGAAGGGCTCCAGCCGGGTCTTGGCCGCCAGGGGAGCGTAGACCAGGGTGAAGAGCGTGGAAAGCAGGAAGGCTACCCCCATGCGGAATGCGGTGCGCAGGGTGTATTCCGGTAGCTTTAAAGGATCCAGGGAGATGGGATTTGGGTGAAAGGGACCTACTGTTTCCCGGGAAGCCTCGAGGAAAAGAGCCAGGAGGCCCAGGGTTAGGACAAGGGCCAGGAGGTCGTGGCGGTTCGGGCGTTCGGGAAAGCGGGTGAGGGCCATCCGTGTCTCCTTTCCCGGAGGGGAATGGACGGTGAGCGCAGACCTCTTGTCGGGCTCGGTGGGATTAGGGCCACACTCCTCCTCCGCCGCCTCTCGGTGGATGGCGGCTTTCCTTTCCCGTTATACTCCTTTCTCCTGCGAAAGGGGCTTCCCCGCCCAAGGCACTATGATCACAGTGGAAAGTGATATTGACAAATAAGTTTGTCAATACTACACTAAGAACATGCAGAACCTGGAGGAGCTTTTGCGGCAGGGGGTGGAGTGGGACCTCGAGGGCCTGGTGCGAGAGGCCAACGCCCGCCTTCCCCGTTACCTTCCCGAGATGGGAAGCCGCAGGGTGCGGGATGCGGTCACCCCCCGCCTGGTTCGCCACTACGCCGGGCTCGGCATGCTGGACGAGCCCATCCGCAAGGGCAGAAGGGCCCTCTACACCCCCCGGCATCTGCTCCAGCTTCTGGTTCTGCGCCGGCTCATGGCCGAGGGGCATGCGGCAAGCGCCCTGGGAGACCTGGTTCGCCAGAAGAGCGACCAGGAACTTCTGGCCCTTTTGGAGGGCGGGGCCACCCTCGCACCCAACCCCGCCCTGGGTTACTTGTCCGAGCTTCGGGAGCGTTACTCCTACTCTTACATGGTGCCGCCCACCGAATCCTCTCCGTCGCCACCTGAAAGGGAGGAGATTTGGCACCGCCTGGAGATTGCCCCGGGCTTCGAGGTGCACGTGCGGGAGGACTTCCGCCCGCCCAGGACCCGAAGCGAGATGGAGGCGCTTTTAGAGGAGGTAAGAAGGCGGTTAAAAGAGCTTGCCCCCCGCCGAAGCAGCAGCCGGACCTCAAGGAGGTGATCTGGATGAAGAACAAGAAGAAGGCGGTTTCCCAGGCAAACCCTCGGCCCGAGCTGGAGCTCCTTCCCTTGAAGCCCGGGGTGCGGGCCACGGGGCCAACCCGCATGCCCATCCTCCTAAGGGTGAAGATTCCCCCGGTTCGGGCGGAGGTGGAGCGCCCGCCCTTAAACCTGGCCTTTGTGCTGGACCGCTCGGGCTCTATGGCCGGCGATAAGCTCAAGTTCGCCAAGAAGGCCGTGGCCTACGCCGTGGAGAACCTGCGCCCCCACGACCGGGTGGCGGTGGTCATCTATGACCACCAGGTGGAGGTGGTGGTGCCCAGCACCCTGGCCGAGGACAAGGAGGAGATCCTCCGGCGCCTCCGGCCCGTGAGGCCTCGAGGCTCCACTAACCTGCATGCTGGCTGGCTGGAAGGATCCACCCAGGTGGCCGCCCATCTGGATGCCAGGCGGCTCAACCGGGTGATCGTGCTTTCCGACGGCCTCGCCAATACGGGGGAGACCAACCCCAACGTCATCGCAGAGCAGGTGCGGGGCCTGTTCCAAAGGGGAGTGAGCACCAGCACCCTGGGGGTGGGCCTGGACTACAACGAGGACCTGATGATGGCCATGGCCGAGGCCGGGCAGGGGAACTACTACTTCATCGAAAGCCCCGATGACCTGCCCCGCATCTTCGCCCAGGAGCTTTCCGGCTTGGCCACCACCCTGGGCACGGGGGTCAGGTTATGGCTTACCCCGCCCCACGGGGGAGAGATTCGCCTTCTCCACGACCTGGCTCAGGAAGACGGTGGAGCGTACCGGCTTCCGTCCCTGGTGGGCGGGCGCACCCTGGAGTATTTGCTGGAGGTGGAGGCCCCGGGAGGGGAGGCTTGGGTTGGGGTGAGGCTGGCCTGGGAAAGCCCGGGTGGCGGGGTACGCCAGGAGGAAGCCAGCCTGCATCTTCCCGCCCTGGAGGATGAGGTTTACCAAGGCCTGGCCTCCCTGCCCGAGGTGGAGGCCGCGATGGCCAAGCTGAAGGCCACCTGGGCACGCCAGCAGGCCATGGAGGCTTTGTACCGGGGCGACTTCCATACGGCCCGGTCCTCCCTAAGCGCAACCCTGCCCCTGCTCGCCCCGTACCAACAGCTCCTGGAAACGGAGGGGGAGGAGCTAGAGGCGCTTCTTGAGGAGCTGGACCGCTCCCCCGCCCGTGCCCGCAAACTCCTTTCCAGTCAGGTCTACCGCAACCGCCAGGGGCGAAAGGATTCCTAGCCTGGGGGTTGTACCGGCCCGGAGCGCCCGAGGCGGCGCTTGGGCCGGACTTCCATCCGGATCAGGGTGTAGGGGTAGCGGATGACCTCGAGGCCCTGTTTCCGGAGCCAATCCTCCAGCAGGGTGGCCTCGAGGCCCGCCGTGGAGTGCACCACGTAAAGTCGGCCCGCAAGCCTTTCCGGGGGTAGGCGCTTTAAGGCCTCCAAGGCGGTGGATCCCGCCAGGTGGTAGTCTAGGCTGACCACCCAGGCCTCCCCGAAGTCCTCGGGAACCTCCGGGGAGAAGCGCACCGCCTCCACGCCCCACCGGGACTGCAGGAAAAGCCCCAGTACCTCGTACCGCTCCGGGGAGTCGTCCACCACCCAGGCCCACCTCATCCTTCCACCTCCCCCACGAAGAGGTGCCAGTCCTCCCGCCCATCCCGGCTCACCGCCAGGTGGTAGCGAAAGGGTCGGAGCCTGGGGTCCACCTCGGCCAGGGCCCGCTCAAAGGGCGAGAGGAAGAAATCCCGGCCCGCTCGCCGTTCTCCCCGGGTTACTTCCCTCCTCGGCCGCACCACCAGGGCGAGCTTCCCCCCGGGGCGCACCGCCTCGAGGCTCAGGCGAAGGAGCTCCATCAGGTACTCGATGTAGCCCGCATACCGGTCTTCCGGGGGCTCGCGGTGTCCTTCCGAGGCCAGCCAGGAGGCGAAGGTGGGCGGATGGAGGACCAGGAGGGCGGCCTCGCCCTGGAAACGCTCCGGAAGGGTCCGGATGTCCGCCCGTTCCACCAAGGGTCCCTTGGGATCGATGTCCCCGCCCCAGGCCCGGCGGCCCAAGGCCCTGGCGGCCTCCACCACCGTGCCGTAGCCGGCCATGGGGTCCACCACCAGCTCCCCTCTTTCCGTGTAAAGGCCCACCAGGGCCCGGGCTACCCCCTGGGGCAAGGCCTCCTTCCGGGTTTCTGGGGGGAAAAGCCAGACGGGAGCCCTGGGATCCAGGTCCTCCCCGTTCCTTCCCAAACCGACCCACGCCTCCAGGGGCCGGTGGGCCAGGTCCTCCGGGGAAACCTTTCCCCGCTTCAGGGCCCGGGCCAGGCGGTGGGCCTCGCGCAAGGGGAGGCCCTTCGCCAGGGCCTGCCGCAAGGGGTTTGGGAGGAAGGCTATGGGAAGGAGGTCGTACCTGAGGTACTTGGCCTCTAGCCCCACCGCCCGGGCGAAGGCCAGGAAGGCCTCCCGGGGCAAGTCCAGAAGAGCCCGGGCCACCTCCTGCTCCTCCCCTTGGGCCAGCCCCTGCCGGCGAGCAGCCTCCAGAACCTCTTGGTAGATCAGCCACGCCCTACGCCTCATGCCTCCAGGCTAGGGGATGGAAGCCTTCCGTCAGACGGAAAAAACCTCCCTCCTATCCTTAGGCCAGGAGGTGGTTGGGATGAAAGGAGTCTTCCGGGGAAAACCCTTGCTGAAGGACGGGGCCCTGTGGCGGTACCAGGGGGAGTGCGGCCTCTGGGCGATATGGAGGGTTTGGGGCAAGGGGGAGAAGGAGGACCAAGGCCAGGAGCTGGCCTACCGGCAGCTGGACTGGTTCAGCGTGCGGGGGCGCAACGGAGGCCTGCGTAGCCCCCGCCGCCTGCACCGGGAACTGGTGCTTTCAGGGGAGGCGGAAACCCGCTTCCTCCGGGACCAGAGGGGGAAGCTTTGGCTCTACCTGGCCACGGTGGCCGAGGGAAGGCCCCAACTCGTCTGCCGGCCCTATGCCTTCCTGCAAAGGCACCAGGCCAGCCTGGTCCACAGCGTCCTCACCGACGGGGAGGGGTTCCTGCTCCTGCCCGGGAACCCCCCCGGGGATGGCACCTTCCTGGGCAAGAGGCACCCTTCCTGCCCGCCCCTGCCACCGGACCTGGACCCGGCGGTGGTCTATGGCCTCGAGGAGCGGACCCTCTGGTGGGAGCTCTTGGTCCTGCATCGGGACTGGCTCCGCCGGAACAGGGAAAGACCTCAGAAGGACAAGGTGTAACGCACCTTTCGCAACAGCTGGGAGGTGCTGGGTTCATCGTTCTGTTGCTCGCCCACCTGAGGAGTCGGGGGAGCTTGGTGTTGCACCCACCCAACGGGAAACCTCGGCTATGGCGAACACGTTGTTCGTAGATGTTGGACAACCCTGTGGGCGTGTTGCGGATTGCCCTTGACTCTCGGAGGTGAGGCCTATGCTCGGACGGGTACGGAAGGTGGATGAGAACCGGGTGGATAACAGGAAGCGTAGTGCATAGGCGGTTGTGTCTGTTCCTAAGAACAGTAGCACACCCTCCTCGTACCCGTCTGCTGGCTGTGGGGGCTAGGTTGAAGGAATGTGCCTTGACCTGGGTTTGCAAACCCGTAGCTTGTCGCCGCGAAAATCGTTCATGGGTGGCGGTCAGGTAGATCTGAATACTGTTGACAATCTAGTTGACAACATGATATTTTGCGAGTGGAGGTTGGCAATGGAACCACAAGTTTCTCCTGGGGAGGCATTCGGTCGTTGGCCCTATGGGGACCTTGCGCATTTGGGCCACGTGGAACTTCTTACTCCCTGCCTAGACAAGAGCCTTTGGTTCTTTACCGAGGTTATGGGGATGGGGGTAAGTGGTCAGGAGGGAGACTCCGTTTACCTTAGGGGTTGGGATGATTATGAATTCCACACCCTTAAGCTCACCGCAGCCAAGAAGCCGGGATTGGGCCATGTTGCGTTCCGCGTGAAGAGCTCGGAGGCCTTGGAACGCCGCGTACAAATTCTCAAAGCCTCGGGGCTTGGAGAAGGTTGGACCGAAGGGGACCTCGGCCATGGTCCATCCTACCGGTTTCGCACCCCGGATGGTCATCTCATGGAGATTTACTACGATACGGTCTGGTTTACCCCTCCTGAGAATGCCCGGCCAGCGCTCAAAAACCAAGCGTCCCGTTTCCCTGCGAAGGGTGCCAACCTTCGCCGTTTAGACCATGTCAACCTGCTTGCGGCAGACGTGAGTGCTGTCCGGATATTTTTAGAGGATTTCCTTGGAATGAAGGTAACGGAGCAGATCATCTTTAGTGATGGTAGTGAGCAAGGGGCTTGGCTTACCAGTAACAACAAAACCTATGACGTGGCCGTGACCAAGGATCATCTAGGGGCCAAGGGACGGCTCCACCACTTCACGTATGCCGTTGACAGCCGCGAGGAGGTCCTCCGGGCCGCTGACATTTGCCTGGAGCATGGCGTGTTTATTGAAACCGGACCTCACAAACACGCTATTCAGCAAACCTTCTTTCTCTACGTGTATGAACCCGGCGGATGCCGTTTTGAGATCGCCTGCCCGGGGGCCAGGCTTCTGCTGGCACCCGATTGGAAGTCCGTTGTGTGGAATGAGGAGGAGCGCAAACGGGGCCAGGCTTGGGGCCTAAAAACTGTGGAATCTTTCCACACATATGGGGTGCCGCCGGTGGAAGACCCACCCAGAGGAGAGGGATAATGCCCACCATGGAGAAGCTTACAGAGGCGCAGCAGGCTTATCAGCAAATCCGCGAGGCTATCCTTCGGGGCGAGTTGCTCCCAGGGCAACGACTGGTGGAGAAGGATCTGGTCGAAAGGTATAACCTAGGCCGGGCTGCAATTCGCAGTGCTTTAACAAGGCTGCAGCAGGAAGGTTTGGTGGAAAGCGAGGCGTATCGCGGAGCTTGGGTGCGCGTTGTTAGTGAAGAAGAGGCGCTGGAGATCCTTGAGGCCCGCATGGTTCTGGAGAGCCTAGCGGCTAGGTATGCAGCCCAGAAGGCCGGGTCCAAGGATGTTGCCCGGCTTAACGAGATCCTGGAACTCATGAGGGTAAAACTTGAGGAGGGGGATCTTTTGGGTGTTTCTGAACTCAACTCTTTGCTTCATCAGACCTTGCTGGAGATTTCGGGTCACAAAACCGTTCAGCGTCTGGTAGAAGCCCTGCGCGCCCAGGTGGTGCGTCACCAGTTCCGCACCATCCTGGTTCCGGGACGTTCACAGAGGTCGTTGGAGGAGCACCAGAGAATTGTAGAAGCCGTGGCGGCACACGATGCTGAGGGGGCTGAGAAAGCCATGCGGGCTCACTTGGAGGGGGTCATTGCTGCCTTGCAACAGGCTAGTAGAGGGGTGGATGTATGACACCGAGTGATTGGGCTCGGGCTTTGGTGAAGGGTAGTTATGATTTGCACGTGCATGTGGAGCCGGATCTGCTTCCGAGGAAGACAACCGATCTTCACCTTGCGCGACGCTTTTTAGCCTTGGGGCTCAAGGGTTTCGTTCTCAAGTCTCACTATGTGCCCACGGGTGAGCGGGCAGCGGTAATTCGCCAGGTTGTTCCGGAGGTGGAGGCTATAGGGGCCGTGGTTCTCAATCACAGCGTGGGAGGGCTCAATCCCCTGGCGGTAGAGGTGGCTGCCCGTTCAGGGGCCAGGTTCGTTTGGTTACCCACGGTGGATGCTGCAAACGAGTTGCGTGAGATATCACGGTTGCCATCCGAGAGCCGTCCCCAGTGGGCCAGACTTCAGGATGAGTTGCGCGGTGCCGGCCTACTTCCTCCGCCCATTGAAGTGCTGGATGCTTCAGGGCGAGTCAAACCTGAGGTGAGGGCCATTTGTCGTGTGGTTGCTAAGCACGACATGGTCTTGGCTACCGGCCATCTTTCAAGAGAGGAGATCCTGAAGGTTGTGGAGGTTGCGCTCGAGGAGGGAGTTCGCAAGCTGGTGATCACACATCCCGACTACCCTACTCAGGACCTACCTCTGGCGGACCAGAAGTTCTTAGCGGCGCAGGGGGTATACCTAGAACGTTGTCTGGCCCCTTCATGGACAGGAAAAGTACCTTGGGATAAGCTCCTTGCCGCTATCCGCACCGTAGGAGTGGAACAGAGCTTCCTCTCGACGGACTTGGGCCAGCCGAAAAACCCTCCAGTGGAAGATGGTCTGGCGCTCTTTGCGGATAGGCTTCGAGAGGCGGGTTTCAGCGAGGAGGAAACTAGGCACATGGCGGTAACCGTTCCCACCTATTTGGCCAGGGGAGGAGAGGCATGAAGCGGCTTCTTGTGGTGAGCGCCCACGCAGCCGATTTTGTCTGGCGGGCGGGTGGGGCTATTGCCCTTACCGTGTCCCAGGGAGGGGAAGCCTTTGTGGTGGCGTTAAGCTATGGAGAGCGGGGCGAGTCGGGAGAGCTTTGGAAGGAGCCCGGACAGACCTTGGAGAGGGTTAAGGCCATTCGTCATGAGGAAGCAACTCGAGCAGCAGCGATTTTAGGGGCACAGTTGATTCCCCTAGATCTAGGGGATTATCCCTTACGGGTGGATGATAGGGTGATTGACCAGCTTGTGGACATCATGGTGGAGATTGCCCCAGATGTCCTCGTCACCCACACCCCAAGAGATCCCTTTAATCCTGACCACCCTGTGGCCTACGAGGCTACCGAAAGGGCCCGGCAGCTGGCCACAGGTTCGGGTGTGGCCAGTGCCTTTAAGACAGTGCGCCCCCCTGAGTTTCTCCTTTTTGAGCCTCATCAACCCGAACTTTGTGGGTTTGTTCCCAACGTTTTCTTAGATATCACCCCCGTATGGGAGAAGAAGCTTGCTGCCATGGAAGTTTTTACTTCCCAGGCTTATCTTCAGAAACATTACGCTGAGCGGGCTGAGCACAGGGCCAACCATGCCCGGAGAATTTCCGGACTTGCCGATATTAAGCGGGCGGAGGCCTTTCAGCGTGTTTTGCCCCAGGTGGTGCGAAGCCTCTAGGGGGTTAGGATGTTGACGGCATTAGAGGTTCGAGAACTCGCGGATCTCGGCTCTGCCACGGTGTATGAGGCTGCTGGGCGCCAGGGATTGGTAGAGGCTTCGTTTCTTCGTCTTATCCCGGGGTCCAGAGCTGCAGGGCCTGCCCTCCCGGTTCAGTGCGCGCAGGATGATAACCTGGGGGCTCATGCTGCCATGGCTGTGCTCCAGCCTGGCGAGGTTCTAGTCCTAACCATGCCTACCGCTAAACCCGTAGCGTTGGTAGGAGAGCTTCTTGCCACCCAGGCTAAAGCCCGTCAAGCGGCGGCGCTATTGGTGGACGGTGCGGTTCGGGATTGTGACGAGCTGGTGGCCCTGGGTTTGCCCGTCTGGGCGCGGTGGTTAAGTCCGAGGGGTGCCAAGCGAGAGAATGTGCTGGGTATAGGTGTGCCGGTAGTTCTTGGCGGGGTACAGATTCGCCTTGGTGACTATGTGGTTTTGGATGGGGATGGAATAGTGGTAGTTCCTAGGGAGCGAGCCCGGGAGGTGCTTCAACGGGCTCGGGAGCGCATAGAGCGCGAGGCTCAGCTTAGAGAGCTCTTTGCTCAAGGTAAGCTTTCCCTTGACATTTATGGCCTTCGAGAAAAGGTGGAGGGTGCCCTGGCCCAAGCCCAGCGTCTCCGGGAGGAACAAGATGGGTAGAGGGTTAAGGTTTGCCATTTTGGGCCTAGGTGAGGCAGGGTCGGCTATCGCGAGGGATCTGGTTGCGCGGGATGTGGTTGTCGTGGGGTACGATCCGGCTCCTGGAAAGGGCGTTGCCGGGGTACCCATGATGGGAAGCGAGGCGGAGGCGGCGGCAGGTGCGGACGTGGTTCTTTCGGTTAACTGGGCCCGGGTAGCTTTGGATGTGGCCACGAGGGTGGCTCCTGTATTGAAGCCAGGGCAGATATACGCGGACCTGAATACAGCCTCGCCAAAGCTAAAGAGGGCGCTGGCTGATGTCATTGCACCTACTGGTGCTCTCTTTGTTGATGTTGCCTTGATGAGTCCAGTTCCTGGGAGGGGTCTCTCTACACCCTCTTTGGCTTCGGGACCCGGAGCAAAGAACTATGCAGAAGTCCTTATTCCCCTAGGGGGAAAAGTGGAGGTAGTGGGCGAGGAGGCTGGTCTTGCCGCTACCCGGAAGCTTCTGCGAAGCGTCTTTTTTAAAGGGATGGCTGCAGCAGCAATGGAAGCCCTCGAGGCGGCGAAGCGGCTTGGCCTTTGGAATGAGGTTCATGACAACATCGCTAAGACCCTGGCTGAGGCTGACGAATCCTTGGCCCTTCGCCTTGTGGAAGGGAGTTTACGCCACGCACACAGGCGCTGGGAAGAGATGATGGCCGCTGCGGAGCTCCTTGAGGAACTAGGCGTCGAACCCCTGATGACCCGAGCAGCAGCAGCGCACCTGGCCGCCCTGTGCGCACGGTCTGCAGACCGTTTGGCTTAACACGGTCATCTGTTTGGCATGGAACCCGAGGGGAACAAGGGGTGGATCAACTTCGGGCAGAGCTGGTGATAGAGGGAAAAGTTACCGCGTAGCGGCCGCTAGTATAAACGCCCACATAGTTTTCAGCAAGAAACCGCTGAACATGGGTGTTCTCCACCAGATGGCGAAGTTTTGCGAGGCGTACTTGCTCTTCAAAAGGATCGGCGAGGGTGTGGAGCAGTGTAGTCATCCAGTAGGAAAAGAACTCTGCCTGCCAAACGTGGCGGCGGGCTGTTTCCGTGTAGTTGGCGAGAAGCGTTGCGTCGCCATCCCGATAGTGGGCCAGCAAGGCCTGATAGAGTACAGCCACGTCGCAAAATGCTAGGTTCATTCCCTTGGCTCCCGTGGGAGGTACCACGTGGGCAGCGTCTCCTACCAAGAAAACCCTGCCGTGTTGCATCGGTTCAACCACCAAGGAACGCATAGGGGTTAGGCTTCTTTCTAGGATAGGGCCAGGCGTAACCTGGGCTACACCTCCTAAGCGCAGATTGAGCTCTTCCCATATGCGCTCTTCTGGCCAGTTCTCCAGGTTCTCCTCTGGGCTTACCTGAAGATAGTTCCGCGCTAAGGAAGGGGAACGCATGCTGAACAAAGCAAAACCTCGTTCGTGGCTGGCATAGATGAGTTCGCTTGCTGCGGGGCGCGTTTCGGCCAGGATTCCCAACCAGGCGAAGGGGTATGTTTTCTGGTAGATGCGGAGTCCGGGGATCCATTCTCGGAATCGGCTATGGGATCCATCCGCTCCTACCACGAACTCACAAAGGAGTTCCCCTTCCCGACCCCCAGGTCCTCGGTAGGTTAGGATAGGATTTTGCTCCAACTGTTTTAGACCCACCACCTCGTGTTCAAAAAGGATCTCTCCACCTGCTTCCAAGTGGTGGTGGATCATGTCCCGTACCAGGTACTGCTGGCCATAAACCCAGATCCCTTGGCCCACAAGGGTAGCGAAGTCAATTCGGTGCAGGCGGCCATTAAGGGCAATGTAAATGCCCCTGTGCTCGAGGCCTTCGCGGACCATGCGGTCGCCGACGCCTGCTTTCAGGGCAATTTCCTTGGTGCCCCACTCAAGGACTCCTGCACGTATGCGGTGAGGGCTTGTTTCCAAGTACTGGCGGCTTTTGGCCTCGAGGACTACTGTATCCACCCCTGCTTGCCGGAGGAGGTGGGCCAGGAGCAGGCCCGCTGGGCCAGCGCCCACAATCCCCACCTGTACTCTACGCATCTCCACCTCCGAACAGGACCAGATCGGAAAGGGGACGTACCTCTACTCCCTCTTCTTCAGGCCCGTATGGGGTGTGCAGCAACCGAGAAAAGGTTTCCACCGTTTGCCAGGTGAGGGCCTCCAACTCCAGGGGATCCAGGTCGATGCTGTAGCCAAGCCGGGGGGAAGTAATGCGGAGCCGTTCCCCGTTCCGGGTCTGGATCTTTTCCACGATGACCGTTGTAAACTCGTTGCTTAAAGTCATCCGGGGGCCTCCTATAGGAAGAAGCTTAGGTTATGGGTCGGCAATGTGGCATGATCCAGGATGACCAACCTTCTGGCAAGCTTCCATGAGCCATCCTGCCTGCGAAGAACATCGTGCCTTTCTGCGGAGAGGAAGGTGAAGTCGGGCTGATCCCAACGGCTACGGAAAACCAAGATGTAGGATCGAACCCCTACTTCCTCCCCGAGGGGTGTGTTGCGAGGTTCGCCTATCCGCACGTTGGTAACAAAGTGACGGAGCCGGGAGGGGGGATCTTCGGCCCAGGCAAAACCAGTTTCCAAGCGGGCTACGCGCATCTCCAAAGAAGTCCGATCCTCATCGAGGTGGAACATCTGCTCGCTGATCCCGCTATACCCTCCCTGAGGAAGGCGTTCCCGCGTTAGGCGTACCGGCACCTGGTACAGAATGTCCTCCGTCAGGAGGTCCAGCCACTCGCGGTAGCGCCCTTGGTCTAGGAGCTCCGCTTCGCTATAGAGAAAGTCCAGAATTTCTCGAGTAAGGTCCATAGTACCCCCTTAGGCCCGCATCAGTTCCAAATAACGGCGATAGAAGTTGCGGAGATTTTCGTCCGTGAAATTAATGGGGTAAGCCACCCCCGGGCCGGGCCAGTTGGGGTCAGGTGCCACGTTACGGCCCATCTGGTAGTTGAAGAGAACCCTGCGACCAAGGGTACTTCCAGCGTTACGCGCTACATGCGACCAGATTTCGGTGTCGTCCTGCTCGAAGGTTCCTGAGGACCCGAAGAATCTCATGTAGGAGTGGCGGGCCTTTTCTTTGAACCATTCGGGAGCATCCTTCTCGACCAGGCCCCAGGAGATCACCTCAATACGCCCAGGCCCTAGGGGATGCCAGACTCGGAAGGTGAGCATGGGCACAGGTTTTGGGTATAGGTGGTCGGGCTTGCGGATGGGGTTATGCAAGGAGAAATTGGGGAAGAGGGTAATGAGGAAGATCCTGGTCTCCTTCCCTACTTCCCAGTGCGTCCGGGAGGGATAAGAGGTCTTGGCTCGCTCCATCATTTCCTCTGGGTACCCCCAGAAGGGAGGAAGTTTGGCTCCTGGAGGGCCTCCGACCACCATGGTTCCATGTCCCTTGCCGGGTATATGGATTTGTTCCCCGTACATGGCGTACTTTGCATCACGGGGCGCGATGCCGAGCTCAATGAGGCTACGGTGGGTCATCAGGGTGTGGTAGCTATCGCTAATGAAGGTTTCGAGAGCCAGCTTCCAGTCGGTGTTTACCACGAAGCGCTGGGGAGGTCCCAGGACCTCGAGGCCCGCGGGGCTTCGCTTGGTAACCAGCTCGAGGTACCAGGATGCGTCCCCCAACCATTCTTTAAGGGAGGGAGCATCCGGACTCAGATTGCCAAAAAGAAGGCCGTCGAACTCCTCTAACTTAGGAATGGGAAGAAGACTCCAATCCGCTTTCGGAAAGCCTTCCCCAAAAGCCTCACGCTCCGCAGGTACCCCCACCAAGGTGCCGTCGTTGCGGTAGGTCCACCCGTGGAAGGGGCAACGGAAGTGGCTGGCATTGCCTGCTTCGGCTCGACACACCCGCATCCCGCGGTGGCGGCACATATCCAGGAAGGCGCGGACTTGACCGTCTTCGCCCCGGACGACGATGAAGGCGTTGTCCAGTATGTATCTGAGCACATAATCCCCGGGGCTGGGGATTTCTGAAGTGTGGGCCAGGAAGATCCACGAGCAGGAGAAAATCTTCTCCTTTTCGCGCTCAAAGATCTCAGGGTCGTTGAAGATTCCTGCCGGCACAAGCCCTTGCTCCAGCCCTGTGGCCAGCTCTTCCAGAAGTTCGTCCAGTCTGGAAGTCCCTCCTGCCATCTTGCTCCGAGGCATTCCCCACCTCCTAAACCCCCAAGTACCTTTGCAGCACGGAGCTGCTAGCCTCTGATGGCCTACCTTCCCAAACCAGCTCGCCGTGTTCCAGGATGTAGACCCTATCCGCTACCGACAGGGCCATGTGCACGTTTTGCTCGGCGAGCAGGACAGTTTCGCCCTCGGCCTTCAAAGTGCGTACCACCTCAGCCACCTGGCGCACCATAAGGGGAGAAAGCCCCTCCGTGGGCTCGTCCATGAGAACCACGGTGGGATTGCGCAGGAGAGCACGGGCGATGGCCACCATCTGCTGCTCACCGCCGGACAGGGCGCGGGAAAGGGTCTTACGTCGCTCGGCTAACCGCGGGAAGACCTCTAGGATGCGTTCTACATTCCAGGTGCCGTGGTTTGTCCGGGAAGCCAAGCGAAGCTCATCCTCTACAGTGAGACCTTCAAACATCCGCCGTCCCTGAGGGACCAGGGCTAGGCCTAACTCGGCCCGCCTGTGAGCGGGAAGATGGTGGATGGCTTGTGAATCCAGGTGTATCTGTCCACCTTGAAGCGGGATAAGACCCATGATGGCTGAAAGCAAGGTGGTCTTGCCCATGCCGTTGCGACCAAGGAGGGCCACAACCTCCCCTCGGCGGACCTCGAGGCTAATCTTGTGCAGCACCCGCATGCCCCCATAGCCCGCGCTGAGGTCAACAACCCGGAGTACAGTCTGGCCCGTGTCAGGTCTAACGGACTCGGTTGTAGTAAAGTCCGTTCCTACATAGATCTCCTGGACCTGCGGGTTTGCGCGCACCTCCTCAGGGCTGCCCTCGGCCACCACCTGGCCATAGTGGAGTACGCTCACCAGGTGGGCAAAGCTAAGGGCATAGTCCAGGTCGTGCTCTACCAAGAGCACGGTAATACTCGGGTCCAGCTCCTGGATAAGGCGGCCGATTCGTTCTCTTTCGGCTCCGGAGAGGCCAGCCAGAGGTTCGTCCAGGAGTAGTAGGCCAGGGCGTTGGGCTAGAGCCATGGCGATCTCCAGCTGGCGCTTCTCTCCATGGGATAAGGTCCCCGCGGAATCGGAGGCCCTTGGAAGCAACCCGACCTGGTCGAGAACCTCCTCCACAGCTTGTTCCCGCTCCAGGGGTTGAGCAAAGGCATGGCTCTTACCTTGTGCGGCCTTTATGGCTAGGGCGACGTTTTCCCAAACGCTAAGTTCGGGGAAAATGCTGGAACGTTGAAAGGTGCGCCCCAGACCCAAGCGGGCTACGTGTTCCTGGAAACGTCCCGTAACGTCCCGGCCAAAAAGGATAACCCGGCCCCGGTTGGGCTTGAGTTCCCCGGAGATAACCTTGAAAAGGGTACTTTTACCCGCCCCGTTAGGACCTATGACTGCCCGCCTTTCGCCCGAGGCCACGGTAAGGCAGACACCTGCGAGAGCCAGAATACCGCCAAAGGCCTTGGTGATGTTGTCTGCCCTAAGCGCTTCCACGGTTCCCTCCGAGCTTGCGTTCTAAAAGGGGCCAGATCCCTTCCCGAGCAAAGAGGACGGTTCCGATGAGTAGGAGCCCCACGAAAAGCCCCCAAAGCTCGCTGAAGGAACTGACCCAGGCTTGAATGAGGGTGTAAAGCAAAGCCCCAAACGCTGCTCCAAAAAGGCCGCGGCTCCCACCGAGGAGCACCATAACCATCAGGGTGGCGGAAGTGATCCAGAAGAGATCGTGTGGGCTGACGAAGGTGCGGTGTAAGGCTAAACCTGCCCCAGCCAGGCCGGTAAGGAAAGCGGCGAGCACGTAAGCCCCGAGCTTGAAGTGGAAGGTGGGAACGCCCAAAGACCGAACCTTCTCCTCGTTTTGGCGGATGGCCTCGAGGGTCTTCCCGAAGGGTGTGGCGAGGAGAAAGCGCAAGAACGCAACCATCGAAAAAAGCAGCACAACGGATGCAAGGTGCATGAGGGCTGGGCTCAGAATGTCCGCCGGAAGGCTTAGACCATCGTCTCCCCCGGTTACACCGGCCCATTTGTGGGCCACGGAGTAAACCATCTGGCCAAAGGCTAGCGTGAGCATGAGGATGAATATTCCATGCGTGCGGAACAGGAGAAGTCCGGTAACGAAAGCGTAGAGGCCGGCTACCAAAGGAGCCAAGATAACGCCGACCACAAGAGGGAGGCCTGCCTTTAAGGAGAGCCCTAAGGTGTAGGCGCCGATGCCAAGGAAGGCGGCTTGCCCCAGGGAGGGAATGCCTCCGTGGCCGAGTAAAAAGCTTAGGGCGACGGCGGCGAGGCCTAGGATAGCGGCTTCCGTGGCCAAGTAGAGGGTATACCCTTGAAAGAACAAGGGCAGGACGAAAAGGCCGACAAGGGTCACTCGCAGAAGAGACAAAGAGAGGTCCTTTTTCCCCATGGCCCTCCATTTGGGAAGCCATGCCATCATGCTGTCCTCCTTCCCAAGAGCCCTTCTGGTCTGAAGGCCAAGACCAGAGCCATTAGGGCGAAGATGAGGAACATCGCTGCTTGAGGCAAGAAGAGTTTTCCAAACCCGTCAACGATTCCAACCAATAAGGCACCCCAGAAAGCCCCCTCGATTCTTCCTAAGCCCCCGATGACCACCACAATTAGGGCTAAAAGGGTCATCTGCGCATCCAATCCTGGGGCTAGAGCGATTAGCGGCGCACCTACTACCCCGCCCAGTCCGGCCAAGGCCGTACCAACGCCAAAGGTCACAAGGCTGATTTGTGCAGGCGGAATACCTAGGGCACTAGCCATGCTGGGATCTGCGGTTACGGCCCGGACTTTGATACCCAAGGGGGTCTTCACAAGGAGCGTCCGAACGACAGTAAAGGCCACGATGCCTAAGGCCAAGACAAACAGAGGGTACTTGGGATAGAGAAGAGGGCCGAGAAAGACGGGTCCCGACAGTTCTGGAGGAGGCGCTACGGAGCGAATGGAAGCTCCGAAGAATGCTCGAAGGAGGTCAGCGATCACGAACCCTAGACCGATGGTGAGAAGAACCTGCTCCAGCTCCTTCCCGTGTAATCCCTTTAGAAGGAGGCGTTCTACCAATACCCCCAGGAACCCAGTACAGAGAGGTACCAGAAGAAGGGACAGCCAGAAGTTGTTCAAAGCAGTGCTAATGAGTAAGCCCAGATAGGCTCCGAGCATGTAGAAGGCGCCATGAGCGAGGTTAATTACCCGGGCTACCCCGAAGATGAGTGAGAGGCCTAGGGCCAAAAGGAAGAGAAGCATCCCAAAGGCCAGGCTGTTCAAGAGCTGGGTCAGGAGAAGGAGGGCCATGACTCTTATTTCCCGGGGTCTCGTATAATGCCCAAGTCGGCCAGGAGACGATTGGTGAGGATGCCATTGACCCGTGCCACCTCGCGCGCATAAACGTGCTGAGTCGCGTTGTTGGTTTCGGGGTCAATTTGCACAAACCCTCGAGGACTAATGATTTTGGCGTTTTTGAAGGCGTTAATCAGGCGGTTTTTGTTACTTAGATCCCCTTGGACAGAGTTGATGGCGTCCACGATAAACTGCATGGCGTCGTAACCGCGCACGGCAAAGTGATTAGGAATCCCACCGTATTTCTGTCGGTAGGCTTGTATAAATTCCTTGTTGGCAGTGTTATTGAGGGTGTAGACCCAATGATCCGCGCTCTTGGCCCCTATGGCTGCGTCCCCAATGGCCTCGAGGACGTTTTCATCAGTTACCTCGCCGCTCACGGCCAGCTGAATCGTGCGGTTTAGGCCGAACTGAACAAACTGCCGCATAAAGATTACCGCATCGCTCCCAGAAAGGACAGCGTGGACCGCTTCCGGCCTGGCAGCTGCGATACGGGAGATCACCGCACTGTAGTCGGTGCTTCCCAGGGGAGAGTACAACTCGCCTACCACTTCCCCGCCCGCAGCCAAGAAGCCCTCCTTGAAGGCCGCTGTGGCTTCCTTGCCGAAAGCGTAATCCAGGGCCAGGAGGAAGACCCTCTTCCCCACGTTTTTCGCAACCCATGGGCCCATGGGGTAGTGTTGCTGCCACGCGCTGATGGAAGTCCGGAAGATGTAGGGGCTACGCCGTTCGCGGGTGATACCATTGGCTGCGGCATTGGCCACCACAAGGGGGATTTGGCGATCATGAATGTAATCACGAATAGCATACGCGGAAGAGGACAGAATGATGCCAGTGAGCAGATGAACTCGGTCCTGCTCTACCAGCTTGCGCACCTTGCGCACGGCCACAGCGGGATCGGCTTCCTCATCCTCTTTTAGAAGCTGTATGCGCCTACCTCCTGCCTGGTAGTTCACCTTTTCCAGGTACAACTCCATGCCTTTAGTGATTTCCTGCCCCAACCTGGCATAGGGGCCAGAGTAGGACAGGACAACCCCAATACGGATGGGTTCTTCCCGTTGGGCTATTGCAAAGGAGAAACGCGAGGAAGCCGCCAAACCCACCAGCCCAATGCCCGCTTTTACCAGCTGCCTCCGGTTTATCTTGCTCATTGCCAACCTCCTTGGTCCTTTTGGTTGGATCCTACTACATGGGGTCTAAGATTGTCAACAATCGTGTTTACTGTCCGCCGAGAGCGGTCCCACGAGCCTACACCTCGGCTTTTTCCCGGACGGGAGGGGTACCGTAAGTGTAGAAGGTGTCCGGAAGTTGACCACCAAACCAAATGGTGCTCTTTTCCAGATCGTTCAGGTTGGTTACATCCCAAACCACCGTCTTCCAGGTGGGATCAAAGATCAGGTAGCCGGTATCCCCGAACAACTCCACCCGGGTACCGCCGGGCTCGAAGACGTACATGAAGTAGGCTTGGGTGGTGCCGTGTTTACCAGGGCCAGCCTCAATGCGGATGTCGTATTCCACGCAAAGGTCTGCCAAGTCCATCAGGTGCTGCGGATAGCCATACCAGAAGGCAATGTGGTGGAAGCGGCCTTTAGACCCCGTAGCATCGCGCATGAGCCCGATTTCGTGGACTAGGGGGCTCACGGAAAGCCAGGCTCCCAACTCTTCTCCTTCACCCCGTACTTTCTGCTCCCGCAGTTTAAAGCCGAGCACCTCCTCGAAAAAGCGGCGGTTAGGGGTGACCTCGTGACAAAGACAGTTCACATGGTCCAATCGACGGACCGGGATGCCCCGGAGGGGTCGCTTGGAAGGGCGATTTTTCAGTTTGCTCCGTTTGTCTGGCGGGGCTTCGTAGTATTCTACCTCGAAGAGGAGCTCCATCCGGTGCCCGTCCGGGGTACGGAATCGGTAGGCGCGCCCATGGCCGAGGTCGCCCTCGGTCCAGCCTTCTCCTAGCCCCGTTCCTTCCAAGGTTTTAACGCGTCTCTCCAGGGCCTCAGGGGAGGCTGTGCGCCAGGCGATGTGGCCCAAGCCCGGCTCTTTAGCCTCGGTGATCTTAAGGGTATGGTGGTACCAGTCCTCGTAGGCTCGAAGGTAGACAGACTGCCCTTCCCGGGCTGTTTCCTCTAGTCCCAAGAGTTCCTTGAAAAACCAGAGGGTTCCTTCCGGGTTGGGGGTGTAGATCTCTGCATGCGCCAGCTGAACCACGTCGAATCCTTCCATCAAAGCCTCCCTTCCTCCTCCATACGGAGGATTTCTTGTATGACCTCAGCCCCGCGGTTAGCGGCGGGCAGGCCCCTAAAGAGGAAGGCCAGCCCTACCACCGCATTGAGCTCTTCATACGTGGCACCTGCCCTCCTGGCGGCTATGGCATGGAGGCGGGCAGCGTCTGAGAGATCCATGAGGAGCATGCCGAAAAGCATGAGTTGCGCGGTCTTTACATCAAAGCATTTGGGATACATCAACCTTGCCCGCAGCTCCTCCTGCATCCGTAGGGTTTCTGGGTCCAGGCGAGCCAGGAGGTCGGTGCGGGCTTGGATCCTAGGGGGTACGAAGCCGATGAGCTCTCGGTAGCGGTCTCGAAGGTTTTCCAACTCCTGTTCGGGCATCTGCATGGGTGGTTTGGGCACTTTGACCAACCTCCTTATCCCGCTTACCTAGGCGGCGTGTGACGTTTGACCCTCACAATAGAGGGTGGCTTTAACCCCGCACAAGGCAACCGTTCGGATATGATGAACAAGGTGTTCGAATATCCTGAATAAGGCTATCGGCGTGTGGGAGGTTGCCCATTACTCTCGGAGGTGAGGCCCATGCTCGGGACCGTGCAGAAGGTGGGCGAGGTTTTGGAGCTTTTCACCCGGGAGAACCCGGAATGGGGGGTGAGTGAGGTAGCAAAGGCTCTGGGTATACCCAAGTCTAGTGCCCACGCTCTTCTTTCCACCCTGGCCCAGATCGGCCTTCTCAAGCGGGGCCGGGAGGGACGGTACCGTTTGGGCTGGCGTATCCTTACCCTTTCCCAGGTCCTCCTCTCCACCTGTTCCTGGCGGCAGGAAGCCCGGAAGGCCATGGAGGAACTGGTAGCCCGCTTCGGCGAGACCACGCATTTGGCGGTTTTGGAATGCGGACGCGTGGTCTATGTGGAAAAGCTAGAGGGTACCCGGGCGGTTCGGGTGGTGAACACGGGGGTTGGGATGGAGCTTCCCGCCCACTGCAGCGCTGTGGGTAAGGTCCTTTTAGCCTCGCGACCCTGGGAGGAGGTGGTGAAGATTATGGCCAGGCAGGGTATGCCGGCCTTCACCCCGAACACCATCACCACCCTGGATGAGCTGTTTACGGAGCTCGAGGCGGTGAGGGAACGGGGATACGCCTATGACATCGAGGAGGCCGTCCCGGAGCTCTGCTGCGTAGCCGCACCCATCCGGGACCATACCGGAGAAGTCATCGCAGCCATGAGCCTTTCGGTGCCCTTTTACCGCTTTCAGCAGATGAAGGAGGAGTACCGCAAGGCTATTCTCGAGGCCACCCGCACGGTGTCCGAGCGCCTGGGTTACATGGAGGAAGGAGTATGGACAAGGTCAAAGTGGCGATCCTAGGTTCCGGAAACATTGGGACGGACCTGATGTATAAGCTTCTCAAAAACCCAGGGCACATGGAACTGGTCGCCCTGGTGGGAATCGATCCTAAATCGGAGGGCCTGGCCCGGGCTAAGGCGTTGGGCCTCGAGGCCAGCCACGAGGGAATCACATACATCGTGGAGAGGCCGGAAATCCGTATCGTTTTTGACGCCACCAGCGCCAAAGCTCACGTGCGCCACGCTAAGCTGCTAAGGGAAGCGGGGAAAATTGCCATCGACCTTACCCCTGCGGCCCGGGGCCCCTATGTGGTGCCCCCTGTCAACCTGAAGGAACACTTGGACAAGGATAATGTCAACCTCATTACCTGCGGCGGGCAGGCCACGATTCCCCTGGTTTATGCGGTGCATCGGGTGGCTCCGGTGCTCTATGCGGAGATGGTGTCCACCGTGGCCTCGCCTTCCGCAGGCCCAGGAACGCGCCAGAACATTGACGAGTTCACCTTTACCACGGCGAAGGGATTGGAGGCGATAGGGGGCGCCCAGATAGGGAAGGCCATCATCATCCTTAACCCGGCGGATCCTCCCATCATCATGACCAACACCGTTCGGGCTATTCCCCACGACGAGGGTTTTGACCGGGATGCGGTGGTGGCCAGCGTGCGAGCCATGGAGGCCGAGGTGCAGGCCTACGTGCCGGGTTATCGTCTGAAGGCGGACCCTGTTTTTGAACGCCTCCCCACGCCCTGGGGGGAGAGGACCGTGATCTCCATGCTTTTAGAGGTAGAAGGAGCGGGAGACTTCCTGCCCAAATACGCTGGGAATCTGGATATCATGACCGCCTCGGCCCGGAGGGTGGGCGAGGTTTTTGCCCAGTACCTCCTGGGGGCGCGGGTGGAGGAGGTGGTGGCGTGATTTTTGACCTTTCCCAGGCCAAGCCCCCGGTGGTGGTGGACACCACCCTGCGGGATGGTTCCCATGCTCACCAGCACCAGTACACACGGGAGGAGGTCCAGGCCATTGCCCAGGTTCTGGATGAGGCGGGGGTCTACGCCATAGAGGTGTCCCACGGGGATGGGCTTGGAGGAAGCTCAATCCAATATGGCTTCTCTCGGGTCAACGAAATGGAGCTGATCCGAACGGTGAGGGAGACGGTGAAAAGGGCGAAGGTGGCGGCCCTCCTCCTGCCGGGGATCGGCACCCGGAAAGAGCTGAAGGAAGCCGTGGAAGCGGGCATTCAAATGGTGCGCATCGCCACCCAGTGCACCGAGGCGGATATTTCCGAACAGCACTTCGGCATGGCCAAGGAGATGGGCCTCGAGGCGGTGGGCTTCCTCATGATGAGCCACATGCGCCCTCCCGAGTTTCTTGCGGAGCAGGCCCAGCTCATGGAGAAATACGGCGCTGATGTGGTGTACATCGTGGATTCCGCTGGGGCCATGTTGCCCCAGGATGCCTACCAAAGGGTGAAGGCCCTTAAGTCGGCGCTTACCCGAGCTAAGGTGGGTTTCCACGCGCACAATAACCTGGGTCTAGCCATCGGCAACACCCTGGCGGCCTTGGCGGCAGGGGCCGATTGGGTGGACGGGACCCTAAGGGGTTATGGAGCTGGGGCGGGTAACGCTGCCACCGAGGTGTTGGCCGCGGTTTTGGACAAGGCAGGCCTGAACCCGGGTCTGGACGTGTTCAAGCTCCTGGACGGTGCAGAGTACGTGATGGGGCCCATTCTGCACTTCCAACCTTATCCCGACCGGGATTCCATTGCTATTGGCTATGCTGGGGTTTACTCCACCTTCCTCCTCCACGCCAAGAGGATTGGCAAGGAGTTGGGAGTGGACCCCCTGGCCATTCTCCTGGAACTGGGCCGCAGACAAGCGGTGGCTGGGCAAGAAGACTGGATTTTGCGTGTGGCCCTGGAGCTTAAGGAAAAGGAAGTGGAAGCCGTACCGGATTGAGACATGGTGGTGCTCAAGGTGACCCTTCTGGAAGGGCGCTCCCTGGAAAAGAAGCGGGAGCTGGTTAAACGGCTTACGGAGATGGCCGCCCGCACTTTGAGTGAACCTTATGAGGAGGTGCGGGTAATCCTGTACGAGGTTCGTAAGGACCAATGGGCTACGGGAGGGATTCTCTTGTCCGATAAGGAGGGGGCGTGACCCTTTTGGATGCCATCCGTCAGGCACGGCGCGAGTCCAGGCCTCTGGAAGGCGGACGGGAGTGGGGCGTGACCCTCGAGGAGGCCTACCGGATCCAGGAAACCCTATTTCCAGGTCCTCTAAAGGGGTTCAAGCTGGGTCTGGTTTCTGAGGCCAAACAGCGACAAATGGGAGCTTTCGAGCCCATCTTTGGTAGGGTCCACCCGGGGATGTTCCTGGAGGAGGTGATCCTGTCGCGCTTCCTTCAACCTCGTGTGGAACCGGAGGTGGCTGTGGTGCTTAAGGAAGACCTCCCTCCTGGAAGTTCACCGGGGAAGGCCTATCAGGCCATTGGGCGGTTTTTCCTTGCTGTGGATGTGTTGGACTCCGTTTGGGCGGGCTACCGCTTTACCCTGCCCGAGGTGGTGGCGGACAATGCCTCGGGAGGTGGATTTATCGTGGGCCTCAAGGCCTATGGCCGGCTTCCCCGAGGAGACTTGCGCCTTTACCTTAACGGCGAGAAGGTGACGGAAGGCTCAGTGGAGGCCCTGGGAGATCCGGGGGAGAGGCTTTCCTGGTTGGCTGAACGGGTGGGAGGGCTCAAGGCGGGTCAAGTGGTCTTTCTCGGCTCTCCAGCGCCAGCGGTGCCTCTCGAAAAAGGAGTCTTGGAGCTTTTCGGCGAGGGGAGCGTTCTTCTGACGTGGATAGGGTAGGAGGTGGACCATGGTGGAACCCAAGTTGTACAAGGAAACGCAGGATCGGCTCGAGGCTTTAGGTTTTCCCTTCTCCCTGCCCCTGGAGGTTACCCACTATATCGGCGGGGAGTTTGTGAGGGGTGACAACCGGTTTCCCGTTATCTATCCGGCCACCGGGGAAGTGATCGGCACTGCTCCGGAAGGGCGGGAAAAGGAAGTGGAAATGGCTGTGGCGGCAGCCAGGGAAGCCTTCCGTACCTGGGGTAAGATGCCCCCCAGCCAGCGGCGTACTTACCTCCGCCGGTTCGCGGAGAAAATCCGCGAGTACAAACCGGTTTTTGAGATTATCGAAAGCCTGGATGTGGGCCGGCCTATCCACGAGAACCGTTTGGGTTACGTGGACAGGATGGCCAACAACATCGAGTTTTTCGCTGACTTTGCCGTAACCCACGGCTCCGAGGCCTATCCCATGGAAAACGGCTACATCAACTACGTGTTGCGCTTCCCCGTGGGTGTGGCGGCCCTGATCACTCCCTGGAACATGCCGAGCATGTTGGCCACGTGGAAGATTGGGCCTACTCTGGCTTTTGGGAATACCGCTGTCTTGAAGCCAGCGGAGTTTACCCCGCTTGGGGCTTGGCTTTTGGCCCGCTGTGCCCATGAGGCGGGGCTCCCTCCGGGGGTGTTCAACGTGGTGCACGGCTTTGGTCCCAACTCTGCTGGGGAGCTTCTCACCCGGCACCCGGAGGTCCGCCTCGTTTCCTTTACGGGGGAAACCGCCACGGGTAAAGTGATCATGAAAAACGCCTCGGATACCTTGAAGCGCTTGTCCATGGAGCTGGGGGGGAAGGCACCCAACATTATCTTTGAAAGTGCTGATCTGGACCGGGCGGTTGAGGTAACCCTAAGGGCCAGCTTCTTCAACCAAGGTGAGGTTTGCCTGGCGGGTTCCCGTTTGCTTGTGCAGCGCTCTATTTACGATGCCTTCTTGGAGAAGTTGGTTCGGGCGGCCCAGGCCCTGAAGGTAGGGGATCCCCTGGATCCGGAAACCCGCATGGGAGCCCTGATCGCCGAGGAACACTTGCAAAAAGTGATGTCTTACGTGGAAATTGCCCGGGAAACCGCCACCATCCTGACCGGCGGCAAGCGGCCGGAGCTTCCGCATCCCTTCGACAAGGGGTTCTTCCTGGAGCCCACGGTGGTGGTGGATGTAAAGCCCTCGGACAAGGTGTGTCAAGAGGAGATCTTTGGCCCCATGGTGGTGGTGATGCCCTTTGAAACGGAGGAAGAGGCCGTAGAACTGGCTAATAACACGCCTTACGGCCTTAACGCCATCGTGCAAACCCGGGATGTTGGGCAGGCGGTTCGGGTGGGGGAGGCCCTCGAGGTGGGGACGGTTTGGATTAACGATTGGTTCGTGCGGGATCTTAGGGTGCCCTTCGGTGGGGCCAAGCAATCGGGCATCGGCCGTGAGGGTGGGCATTACGGTTACGAGTTCTACTACGAAACCAAAAACGTGTGCATAGCCAATCGGTGAAGCCATGAATGCGGAGGCTTTCGCCAGAGAGTTAGAACAGGCTTGGGAAGAGAGGAGGCCAGTGCCTCCCCTTTCGGAACGGGGTTTGCGCGGCCTCGAGGCGGCCTATCGGGTGCAGGAGGCCTGGAACCGGATCCGCCTGGCCAAGGGGGACAAGGTGGTGGGGCGAAAGATTGGGCTCACCTCCAAAGCGGTGCAGGCCCAGTTGGGGGTGGACCAGCCGGACTTTGGCAACCTATGGGCGAGCCGCTTCCTGGGAGTCGGGGAAAGAACGGAGGTGCCCTTCAACCTCTTCCTGCAACCCAGGGTTGAGGGAGAGCTGGCTTTCTTGATCGGGCGGCGTCTGGAGGGGCCAGGTGTGACGCCCCAGGAGGTGCTGGCGGCTACGGAGGCGGTGGCCTTCGCCATAGAAATCGTGGATAGCCGTATTGCTGACTGGCGCATTCGCATCGAGGATACGGTGGCGGACAACGCCTCCTTTGGAGCCTTCGTGGTGGGATCCTGGGAAAGGAGTTTGCTGGAGGAAGATCTATCCACCTTGGGGCTAGTCCTCTACCGAAACGGGCAGATGGTTGCCCATGGGGTGGGGGCTGCCTGCCTGGGGCACCCGGCAAGGGCTGTGGCGTGGTTGGCCAATACCCTCGGCGCCTACGGTGTGTTCTTGGAGCCCGGGGATGTGGTGATGTCTGGAGCTTGGGCCCCTGTGCAGGCGGCAAATTCTGGGGACCTTTTCACCTTGATGGGGACTGGGGGTAGGTCCCTCACCCTGCGGTTCACGTAGGAGGGTGGCCGTGCCTTTGCTGGAAGTGCTGGTGGTGCGTGACAAGCCTCTCACCCGGGAGGAGAGGGAGTCCCTAAAACAGGAGGCAGAGGCCGTCTTCCAAGAAGTGCTGGGTACACCTCCAGGCCGGCTAAGGGTGATCGTTGTTGAAGACCTAGATGACGCCAAGGACCCTTCGTTGCTCTGAGGGTTTCCAATCAGCGGCCCAGAGTTAGAAGGCCCAAGAGCGAACCTACTCCATAACCTAGCGCTGCTGCCAGAAGCAAAGCCTCTTGGGTGCTCTTGCGGGTAGGGGAGGGGGCTTCTTCGTTTAAAGCGTACGCCCCTCGCTTGCGCAAACGGACCCCGAGCTTTAAGGCTAAAGCAGCCATGGGGAAGCCGGCGTTGGGGGAAGGGGTTTTGGGGGCCTCCTTCAAGAGCTGGGGCCAAAGCTTCGGAGGGCAGAGGAGGAGGCCGGCGATACGGGAGGGAAGCAGGTTAAGGAGGTCGTCGGCCCGGGCGGCCACGGTGCCCCGGGGGCCATGCTGGGGATAGCCCCACATGGCATCGGCGGTGTTGGCATATCGGTACAGGGTTGCCCCTGCGAGGCCGAAAAGGGTGTAGTAGAGGAGGGGGGCAAGGAGGCTATCCGAGAGGTTCTCGGCCAGGCTTTCCAAGGCGGCTTCCCGTACCTCTTCTGGGGAGAGGTCCCTGGTGGGGCGGCTTACGATGCGGGAGAGCCTTGCCCTGGCTTCCTCCAGATCTTCTCCCAAGGCAGCCTCCACCCCCCTCACCTCCTCCAGAAGCATCCGCAGGCTGAAAAGGGGCTTCAGGAGAAGCCCTAAGGCTACCCAGCCCCAGGCCAGGGGCCTTAGGAGGTCCAGAAGGAAGGCGGGGAAGGTGAAGAGGAAAGCCCCGAGGCTCCAGTAGAAGGCCCCGGACCAGAAACCCCGCACCCTGGGCCAAGCCCAAGCCAGGTAACGGCCCATGAGGACCACAGGGTGGATGCGGCTTGGAGGCTCGCCCAGAAGGGCGTCTAGCAGGAGGGACAATAGCAGGCTCATAGGGCAGGCTCCGTCCTTGGGCCCACGTGCGCTTCCACTATCCTAAGGAGCCTGGTCCGCGGTGGCCATCCCTTCGGTAAACGCAAGCTCCTGTGGGGCAATGGGTCCCCACAGGGGCTTTTGGTTGAACCACTAGCGGGTTATGGTGAGGCTAGCTCCCTTGGGAAGTAGAAAGGTCACCGCAACCACCGCCTTGGTGGATCCCGGGTTCCCCACCACGGCGTACTCCCCGGGGATTTCCACCCAGCCCTCTCCCGGCCTGTAGGTTTTTTCGCCTCCCTTCGCTCGCACCAGAATGCTGCCCTCCACTACGGTGGCGTAACCCAGGCCGCCATGGGTGTGCTCGGGAGTCCAGGTTCCGGGTGCGAATTCCAGCACGACCTGAACCAGATCGAACTGCATGGGAAGATTGACTTCCTCAAAGCGGTTCTGGTAGAGGGTGGTCGGTCCGGGGGGAAGGGTTTGCCCGGCGGTAGCGGTGGGCACGACAAGGGTAAGGGCAGCTCCCTTGGGTAGGAGAAAGGAAACGAAGAGCCGGGCCTTGGCCTGGGTGGCGTTGCCTACCTCGGCGGCAGTTCCCGGGTGTTCGATCCAGGTTTCCCCGGCCTTGTAGGCGGTGGTCTTTCCCGCTTCCTTCACGGTCATGGTGCCTTCCAGGACGCTGATAAAGCCCACACCTCCGTGGGTGTGTAAGGGTGTCCAGGCTCCGGGAGCGAAGTCCAAGAAGAACTGCACCAACTGCATGCGGTGGGCGTCGGCAAAGGTGTTGGAAGCCAATGCCTGGGGTCCTGGTGGGAGCTGTTGTGCCTGGGCGACCACCAGGAAGAAAACTGCACTCCAAAGGATCCGGCCAAACTTTTTCATTCTCGTTCCTCCCTTCAAACCTCGAGGCTCACCTTGACTGGCACCGGGTTGCGAAGGATATCCAGCACCGGTGAGGTCTTCTGCACGTAGTCGCACAGCTCCAGGAGCTTCTCCTGGGAGGCATCCGCCTTGACCCGATAGCGCACCCTGATGCCCTCGTAGCCGGGGCGTGCCTTTTCGGAGAGTCCCAGAAAGCCCTGGAGGTCCAGGTCGCCCTCGATATCGAACTCCAGGGCATCTACCCGGATTCCCCTGGCGGCGGCGTTGTAGATGAAGCCCACCGCCAGGCAGGAGGCCAGAGCATGCAGCACTACCTCCACCGCATTCGGGCCCTTGTCGGTTCCAAGCAGGACGGAGGGCTCGTCGCCCTCGAGGGTGAAGGGAGCGGTCCTCGAGGTATCCTCATGCCCTGCTCCATAGAACCCCTGGATGCGGGACTTGACGTTGCCTCCTGAAACCCAGTCGGTGTGCGAGCGGAAGCGGAAGCGGGCCAGGTTGGGGTCAGCCTGGATAGCCTGAACCGTGGCCACAAGCCCGTCGATGTCGATGCCGTTAAGCCGGTTTTGCGCGGTCATATCCTCCTCCTTAGGTGGGGTTGGACCTTGCTATCCCCAAGTTCAGGATGGAGGAACCCCCCTTCCCAGAACCTTCCCGCGGGCATCCCAAGGGGGCTGGTTGGGGAAATACGCCTTCTGGGCCCGAGGAACTTCGAGCTGGCCAGGCTCCGTCAGGCTGGCTACCCGTGTCCATGAAGGCGAAACCAACGATAGGGGTCCTCAAGGCATAAGGAAAGGAGTTCCAGAAGGTAGGCAGTCCGAGAGGCGGGGTATCAAGTCGATGGCATGGCCCAGCGTGCGGAAAATGGAGGCGGCCTCGGCCAAGGCTACCTCGGCCTCTTCTGCCCGGCCTTGGGCAGCCAGGACCTGGCCCTCCATCCACCGCGCCTGGGCGTAGCCAGACTGGTTCTGGAAGGCAGCGGCCAGTTCCGTGGCCTTGCGGGCGTAGTTCAAAGCGGTTTCCAGCTCCCCCGAGCACAGGTGGTAGGCGGCAAGGGCTGGAAAAAGCTGAACGCTACAAACCGGACAATGCGCGCCGGAAACCTCGAGGCTCCTGCTCTTTTCGGCTAGCGTATGGAGGGCACCCGGGTCGCCAGCGGCGAGCCGATTCCAGAGCCCTGCGGCGTAGAGGCGCGCCAGACAGTGATCGCGGACGGCTGCTTCTTGAGCGGCCTCGAGGCCCTGCTGTACCGCTTGCCACCCGGCTTCCAGCTCACCCCGTGCGGTGTGGAGTAGGGCTTCGCGCGCACGGGTGTAGGCCTCGCCCGCTGGGGAACCGATCCTTTGGTGCAACTCGAGGGCGCGTCCTAGGTGGTGCGCAGCCTGGTGGAAGTTGGCCCGAAGGAGCTCCATGCTTCCCAGCGCATAGTGGCACACCGCCACGCAACGCAGGTTGCCCATGGCTTGGGCGTGCTCCTGCACCTGGTGGACAAAGGTCTGGGCCTGCCGGTAAGGGTCTTCGCCATAGACGTGGTACTCCCATAGGCACAGGTGGGCGTCGGTGGCGAGGGCCACTTCCGGCGACCAGCCGGCCAGCCCACGCTTGAGCTCGTAGTGCAAGCCCTCCTCCCAGCGGCCCAGGGGCAGGTAGGAAAGGGCAAGCAGTTCGCAGGCTTGCTGGGCTTCCACCTGGGCACCCTGAGCCTCGGCGAGGTTCAGGACCTCGTGGGCCTCCGAGGCGGCTCGCTCGAACTCGTGCCAGTGCCAGTGGTAAAGAGCCCACACCAACAGGAGCTGGGCGCGCTCAAGGGGGGTATCGCCAAGGTGGGCCTCGGCCTTATGCAGGTAAGTTTTTGCGCTGACCATGTCGGTGGCAAGGATGGCGCAGAGGGCCAGCTTTCGGTAAAGGGCGGCTGGAGAGGAGGTGGCCTCAAGGGCTTCCCGGTAGGCCGCCAGGGCCTGATGCACGTTTCCCGTGGCCCGGTGGGCATCGCCGATGCGCTCCCAAATCCCCGCTCTAGTTTCACCGGAAAGCTCAAGCCCTAAGGCTTCCCGGTAGCGCTCAAGGGCGGCGGCATGGTCGTAGACCGCAGTGGCCCGCTCGCCCGCCTTAAGCAGGTACCCTAGCGCCTGCTCGGTCTTTCCTGCCTGGCGGTAGTGGTAGGCCAGAGCCTCGGTGTAGGGTGTGGGATCAGAAGGATAGGTGGCCTCGAGGGCCCGGGCCAGCTCCCCGTGCAGGATGCTCCGTCGGGCCAACGAAAGCCCTTGGTAGAGGGCTTCGCGGTACAGGACGTGGCGGAAGCGGTAGCCCAGTCCCTCCTCGAGGAGGAGGTGCGCGGTTAGGGCCTCCTCCAGGGTGTCCGCTAGGCGGGGTCCCACGGCCGCCTCCAGAACCGCAAGGGGTACCGTCTGCCCGGCCACCGCTATGAGTTGGAGCAGGTGAAGGGCCTCCGGGCTAAGGCGCACGAGCCAGCCACCGACCAGCGTGGCGAGGGATGGGGGTAGGGGAGGGGAACCCAGTCCGGTGTGGTGCCAACCCTCGTCCGTGCGGGTCAGCTGGCCGCTCTCCTGGAGTTGCCGGGTGACCTCCAGGGCAAACAGAGGGTTGCCTTCGGAGAGACGGTAGAGTTCCTCTTCCAGGACCGGGGCCACCTCGCCGCCCAGGAGCTTAACCAGGAGGTCCCGGTGGGCGCTTTGGGTCAAGGGTTTTAGGGAAAGGCTGTGCAGACCTAAGCCCTCCAGGCTATGGATGAGTTGCTTTAGGGCCTGGGGTGGCTTGGGTTCGCTCCGCCAAGTGCCCAAGAGCAGGACGGGACTTTCCACGGCCTGGCGGGCGAGATAGTGGAAGAGGTGCAGGGTGCCCTCGTCGCTGTTATGGAGGTCCTCTAGGACCAGGACCAAGGGGCTATCGGTAGCCCGGCGGGACAGGAAGCGCCAGACGGCAGCAAAGAGGAGCCCCTGTGCGGCAAGGGGGTCGCCGGTGAGCACCGGTGCACCGCCCGCTGGCAGTTCGGGGATGTGCGCACGAAGTTCGGTGGGGAGCAGTTCGGAGTCGGCGGGGTTGGTGCGCAACGCTTGCCGCAGGACTTCCACGAAAGGGGCATAGGGAAGCTGGCCCTCGGTGGCGTGGGCGGTGCCCAAGAAGGTTTGGTAGCCCCTTTGGCGGGAGAGCCGCAAAACCTCCTGGGCGAGACGGGTTTTGCCAATGCCCGGGGGGCCCTCCAGGCCCAGCACCACCTCCCGGCCCAGGGCCAGGCGCTCGAGGGCCCGGGCCATCTGGCTAAGCTCTTCCTCCCGTCCCGCCAGCGGCCACGTGGGAGACGCGGGAACCGGGGCCTCTCCGGCCAAGGGTGGAAGGGGGGCCGCGAGAAGCCGCCGGTACAGGGCTTCGGTCTCGGGGGCAGGCTCCACGCCCAGCTCCTCCGCCAGGGCTTGCCGGCACCGGTGGTACTGGCGATCCATCTGGAGGCGGCTTCCCTGGAGGGCATAGATCTGCATCAGACCGCGGTGAGCCTCCTCGTGGGCGGGGTCCAGCTTAAGGACGGTTCGGAAAGCTTCCGTGGCCTCTGCCAACAGGCCCTGGGTCAGCCGGGCCTGGCCCAGGGCCAGGGACAGCCGCACCTGGAGTTCCTGCAGGGCTTCGCGCCGCTCTAGGGTCCAGTCCTCGTAGCGATCGGCGGGCAATAGCTCGTCGTAGCTGGCCAGGGCTTGCTCCAATTGGGTTATCTGTCCGCTGGCCAGGGCTACCCTGGCTTGGGCCTCGAAGGCCTCGAGGTCGCTTATCACCCCACCTGGAGCTTGAAGGGAGAGCACCTCGCCTTTTAGGGCCAGAAGTTCCTCGGGTGGGAGGCCTAAGCCTGCCGAGGCCAGGGCGGCCCTGGCTTGGTGCACTGCCTTGTAGAGCTGGCTCAGGGCAGCAGGGGGAGAAAGCGTGGGCCACAGCGCCTCCAGCACCTGATCCCTGTGTAGCCGATAGCCCTTTTGAAGGGACAAAAGCTTCAGGAGGCTCTGGGCCTTGCGCCGTTCAAAGGCCGCTTGGGCCACCTCGCACCCGCCCACCCGGACTGCAAAACCTCCCAGGAGGCGCAGTTCGATCGCCTCGAGCGGGCGGGCCATAAACGTGCCTCTTACCCAATTTGAATGCTAAATGGCAGATGTAAAGTAAGTTGCGTTACGGATTGGAAACGCCTTTGGACTCACCCCCGCTCATTGGGTGCCCTGCGGAGCCCACGGCCAAAGTTTCCTTGTCCTTTGACGGTCAGGGGGCGGACTGTTGGGTTTCGCTGGGCACCAGGCGGTCCAAAACCCTCCTTGGCCAGTCCAGGACCACGGCGCTGCCAGGGGGGAGTAGGGCATCCTCTCCCAAGGCCCGGAGCACAGCCCGGATCACCCCTCCATGGGTAAAGAGGAGGGCCGCTCCTCGGAGGCTTTCCAGAAAGTGGAAAACCCTTTCCTGAAAAGCCTCGAGGTTCTCCCCTCCTGGGGGATGGAAGCCCTCAAAGCGGAGGAGGGCTTCTTTATACCTGGGCTCCAGTTCCTCCCACAGGGCGCCCTCGAGGCTCCCGAAGTGAATCTCCCGTAGGGCAGGGGTGGGCATGGAGGGGAAGCCTGCCAGAAGAGCGGTTCTAAGGGCCCGTTGGAGGTCCGAGCTATAGGCGGGGAGGGAAGGGAGCTTCCCCCTCAGGCGTATGGCCTGGGCCTCCCCCGTGGGGGTGAGGGGCAGGTCGGTCCAGCCCAGAAGGCGGTGTTCGCGGTTCCAGAGGGTTTCGCCGTGGCGCACCAGCCATAGCTCCATGCCTCAGAGCTTATACTCCTGCCGTATGGGATACCAGGAGGTTCTGCAGGCGGCAAGGGAGCGCATGGAACGGCTCACCAAGCCCCCTAGGTCCCTGGGCCACCTGGAGGAGGTGGCGGTGCGGCTTGCCGCCATCCAGGGAAGGCTGAAACCGGAACTGGGCCTGGGAGCGGTGGTGGTGGCTGCTGCCGACCACGGGGTGGTGGCTGAGGGGGTTTCCGCTTATCCCCAGGAGGTGACCTACCAAATGGTCCTGAACTTCCTCCGGGGAGGGGCGGCCATCAACCAGCTGGCCCAGGCGGCGGGCGCCAGGGTGTACGTGTTGGACGTGGGGGTAAAGGGCGAGCTTCCCGATCACCCTGGATTGCTTAAGCGCAAGGTGCGACCGGGAACCAGAAATCTGGCCAAGGAGCCCGCCATGACCCTCGAGGAGGCGGAAAAAGCCCTGGAAGCGGGAAGGGAGGCAGCCCGGTGGGCCGTGGACCAGGGGGCCACGGTGCTGGCGGCAGGGGACATGGGCATCGGCAACACCACAGCGGCCAGCGCCCTAAGCGCCGGGCTTCTTGGCCTTTCCCCGGAAAGGGTGGTGGGCCCGGGCACCGGGGTGGGAGAGGAGGGCCTTAGGCGGAAACGGGAGGCGGTGGCCCAGGCCCTGGAACGCTTGCGCCCCGGGATGCACGCCTTGGAGGTAGCGGCGGAGGTGGGAGGACTGGAGCTTTTGGCCATTGCGGGGGTCTACCTGGAGGGGTACGAAAGGGGTCTTCCCCTTGTCCTGGACGGCTTTCCCGTTTCGGCCGGGGCCCTTTTGGCCTTTAGGCTGAATCCCCGGGTGAAGGACCATTTCTTCGCCGGGCACAAGAGCCGGGAGCCCGGACACCGGTATATCCTTGAGGCCCTGGGGTTGAAACCTCTTTTGGACCTGGACCTGGCCCTGGGGGAAGGGACGGGGGCGGTGCTGGCCATGCCCCTCCTCAGGGCTGCGGCCCGCATCCTGCACATGGCCACCTTCGAGGAGGCAGGGGTTTCCGACCGCCCTTAAGCCCATGCTGCGGCTTCTGCGCCTGGCCCTAGGCCTTCTTACCGTCTTTCCCCTGGCTCCCCGGGAGGCCAGCCCGGAGGATTTCCGACGGAGCACGCTGTTCTTCCCCCTGGCGGGCTATGCCCTTGGGCTTCCCCTCTCTCTTCTCGCCCTTCTCCCCCTTCCCGAAGAGTTCCTGGCCGCCTTGCTGCTCGCTTGCCTTCTCTTCCTCACGGGGTTTTTGCACCTGGATGGGCTTTTGGACGCCGCCGATGCCCTCCTGGGCTCGAGGCCCAGGGCAGAGCGGCTTCGCATTCTCAAAGACCCCCACCTGGGTCCCTTCGCTTTCGGGGTAGGAGGGCTCTACCTCCTCCTCCTCTGGCAGGCTCTGGCCCTGGTGCGGGATCCCCTTTTCCTCCTCTTCCTCCCCGGCTTTGCCCGTTTCGCCATCCTGCCCTTTCTGAACCGGTATCCCCTTCTGCACCAGGGGATGGCTGGACTCATCCGGGGGGGACCGGTTTGGGTAGCCTTCCTCCTTGCCCTTCCCTTTCCCCTCCTTTACCCCTGGTCCGCCCTCTTGACCCTGTTCACCGCCTACCTGGTGGCCCGCTTTGCGCTTGCCCGCCTGGGCGGCATCAACGGGGATGTCCTCGGGGCCATGATCGCCCTGGGGGAGCTTGGGGGCCTGGTAGGCTATGTCCTATGGCAAACCCTGAGCGGGTGAAGCCCTACACCCGGCCCACCGGGGAGCGGCGGGGCCTCCTCTTGGTCTACACCGGGGACGGCAAGGGAAAGAGCACCGCAGCCTTTGGCCTGGCCCTTCGGGCTCATGGCCGGGGCCTGAAGGTGAGGATCTTCCAGTTCATCAAGCACCAAGGGGCCCGCTTTGGGGAACATCGGGCCTTCTCTGCCCTGGGGATTCCCGTGGAGGGCTTGGGGGATGGGTTCACCTGGAAAAGCCGGGACCTGGACCACTCAGCGGCCCTGGCTAGGGAGGGCTGGGAAAGGGCGAGGGCGGCCCTTCTTTCCGGGGAGTGGGACCTGGTGGTTCTGGATGAGGCCACCTATCCCGTGCGTTACGGCTGGATTCCCCTGGAGGAGTTCCTTGGGGTCCTGAGGGAACGGCCCCCCCACGTGCACGTGGTGGTGACGGGTCGGGAAGCCCCGGAGGCTCTCCTGGACCTCGCGGACACCGTGACCGAGATGCGCAAGGTGAAGCACGCCTTCGACCAGGGGGTGCCAGCGCAACGGGGGATAGAGCACTAGGGCTAAAGGGCTTGGCCTTTCCGGGTGGTGGGTGGATTTTCTCACAGGGAAGTAGAATGGTACCCATGACCGATAAGAGCCTTGGCCGTTTTTATGCCTTGGCCCAGGAGTTCTGGTCCCAGCTTCCCCCCTCCGCCCGTTTCCGCCCCCTGGAGGACGCCAGGGCTTTTTCCCGGCACAAGGAGCTCATGAGGGGCTGGGTGGGCCAGGTGGTCCAGGGCTTCTACGACACCCTCTTCGGCCACCCCGCCACCCGGGCCATCTTCCGGGAAGGGGAAAGGCCAGCTCGGGAGAAGACCCTAAGGGACTGGTACCTGCGCACCGTGGAGGGCCCCTTTAACGGCCAGTATTTCGCCTGGCAGACCCTGGTGGGGCTGGTGCACGTACGCCGGGGGGTGACCAACGCCATGATGGCTGCTATGTGGAACTGGGTGGTGGATACCGTCTCCCGCCTGGCCCGGGAGCGCCTTTCCCAGGAGGAAGCCCAGGCCCTGGCGGATGCCTGGCGCCGGCTGGGCTTTACCGTAATGGCCTTGATCTCCGAAGGCTATCTCCACGCCCACCTCGAGGCCCTGGCGCAGGCGGAAGGGGTGGAGGTGGGGATTTTCCTGCAAAGGGCCCAGCAGGAAGCAGCCCGCCTCCTGGCGAGCCTTTCTCCAGGCTAAGGCCATGGTGAGGCTCCCCCGGTTGGTCCTAGCCGCCCCCCATTCGGGGGCGGGAAAGACCACCGTAGCCCTGGCCCTCCTCCAGGCTCTTGGGGAGCGGGGTCTTAAGGTCCAGCCCTTCAAGGTGGGGCCGGATTACGTGGATCCCAGCCACCTCGAGGTGGCCTCCGGGCGCAGGGTGTACAATCTAGACGGCTTTTTCCTGGACGAAACCGGCCTCCTTTCCCTCTTTCAGCATGGAGCCAAGGGAGCCGACCTGGCCCTGGTGGAGGGGGTCATGGGGCTCTTTGACGGCAAGGATCCCTTGGGCCAGGTGGGCTCCACGGCCCAGGTGGCCAAGCTCCTCAAAGCTCCCGTGGCCTTGGTGGTGGATGCTTCCGGCATGGCGGGTTCCATCGTCCCCCTAGTGCAGGGCTTCCGGAACTTTGATCCTGGGGTCCAGGTGGTGGGCGTCTTCGCCAACCGGGTGGGTTCTCCCCGGCATGCGGAACTCCTACGGGAGGCCCTCGGCCAGGTGGGCCTGCCCCTTTTGGGCTGGCTTCCCCAGGACCCCCTTCTGGAGATCCCGGAGCGCCATTTGGGCCTGGTCCTCGCCGAGGAGATACGCCCGCCTTTAGCTGCCTTGCGCCGGGCTTTCCAGGTGGACCTGGAAGCGGTCTTGCGCCTGGCCACCTCCGCCTTGCCCCTGCCCGAGGCTCCTCCTTTCCTCCCCGAGGGGAGACCGGCCTGGGTGCGGGTGGCCTACGCCTGGGATCAAGCCTTCCGCTTCTACTACCCCGAAAGCCTGGAGCTTCTAGAAGCCATGGGGGCGGAGCTTATTCCCTTTAGCCCCATAGGGGATTCAACCCTTCCAGAAGCAGAGGCCCTCCTCCTTGGAGGAGGCTACCCCGAGCTTTTCGCAGAGCAGCTTGCGGAAAACCGGGCCATGCGGGAGACCATCCGCCGTTTCCCTGGCCCGGTGGTGGCGGAGTGCGGAGGGTACATGTACCTGTCCCAGGGGCTTTGGGTGGGGGAGGATTACTTCCCCATGGTGGGCCTGGTTCCGGGGGAGGCCCGCATGGCGGAAAGGCCCATCCTTGGCTACCGGGAGGTGGAGGCCTTGCGGGATAACCCGGTGGCCAAAAAGGGAGAGGCCTTCAAGGGGCACGAGTTCCACTACGCCCGGATGGAATCCTCCCCAAGCCCCGCCTGGCGGCGGGTGGGGGGAGAGGAGGTGGAGGGCTACACGGATGGGCGCATCCTGGGAAGCTTCGTCCACCTCTACCTGCCGGCCCGCCCGGAGGGAGCCGGAAGGTTCCTGGCCTTGGCCCATGGGAAGGCGAAGTTACGCAGGCCCAGGTGAGGGCCTTTCCGTCTTCCGGGGAAGCCTTGGCTGCCCTAGACCCCTTCTTGAAGGATAGGGATCAGTTCAGGTCGTACCAGTTCGGCGGGTGGGGTTTTGCCTTCCCTTAAGAGGGACCGCACCTTGGTCATGCTGATGGAGATCCGCCTCTCCCGGTGGTGGTCGGGGCAGGTTCTTTCCGAGGCGATCCCGCCGCAGATGGGGCAGTGAAAGACCGCGCCCACCTTCACGATCTCGATGCCCAAGGGGGGAAGCTGGTCAAAGATGCGGTGGGCTGCGTAAGGATCGTAAAAATCTCCTACCCCTGCATGATCCCGGCCCACCAGGAAGTGGGTGGCCCCGAAGTTCTTGCGCACAAGGGCGTGGAATACCGCTTCCCGGGGGCCGGCGTAGCGCATCGGGGTGGCAAGGCCAAACAGGGCCACCCGTTCCCGGGGCAAAAAGCCTTCTATGAGGGCTTGGTAAGCCTTAACGATGACCTCCGTGGGGAAGTCGTCCTCTTTCTTGGCACCCAGGATGGGATGGACTAGAACTCCATCGGCCAGCTCCAGTCCCAACCGGATTAGGTACTCGTGGGCCCGGTGGGGGGCGTTGCGGGTTTGAAAGGCCACCACCCTACTCCAGCCCTTTTCCCGGAAGAAAGCCCGCATCTCCTCGGGGGTTTTCTCCAGCTGTGCAGACCGGGGTCTCCAGGCCAACACCTCTACTCGTCCCCCGAGGGCGTAGGGCCCCTTGGCGAGGAGCTTCTTGACCCCGGGGTGGGCCGCGCTTTCCGTACCGAACACCTGGCGGGCCAGGGCCTTGAGGTCCAGCTCGTAGGCGTCCTCTACCTGGAGAAGGGCCACCGGCTTTTCCCGGTGCACGAGGACCACCTGATCCCCCTTGCCCACCCGGGGTCGCTCCTGGAGCTGGAGGAGGATGGGAATCGTCCAAACCTCTCCCGAAGGAAGGCGCATCTCCTGGGCCACGGAAAGGGTTTCCTCCCGAGTCATAAAGCCTCGCACAGGGTGGAAGGCTCCCGTGGCCAGGTTTTCTAGGTCCAGCCGCTCGTCCTCGCCAATGGTCACCTGGGGTAGGGTTTCCACCATGGTCCAACCTCCGCAAGGGCCCAAGCCTGTGGCGTTTTTTGGAGAACGTCAAAGACCTCCACCACCTTGCCGATCACCCAGACCGCTGGGGCGGCCACCTCCACCTTCCCCTCCGCCACCTCTTCCAGCCGGCTTAACACCCGCGCTTCCTTGGGGGTGGTGGCCCTCTCCACGAAGAGGCAAGGTTCCTTGGGATCCCTTCCCAACCGGATGAGCTCTTGGGCAATCCATGCCCGCCTTCTCACCCCCATGAGGACCACCAGGGTGGGTACCTTGGCGGAGGTGCTTAGGTCCGGGTATCCTCCACCCTCTAAAACCCCGGAGACCACCGCGAAGCCCGAGCTAAGGCCTCGGTGGGTGAGGGGAAGTCCTGTGGCCAGGATGCTGCTTACCCCGGGTACTACCTCCACCGCCACCCCATGGGCGCTGAGGAAAAGCACCTCCTCGCCCCCTCTTCCGAAGATGAAGGGGTCCCCTCCCTTGAGCCGGACCACGAAGGGGTGGGTCCGGGCGTAGTGGAGGAGAAGCCGGTGGATGTCTTCCTGCTTGACGCTTTCCCCTTCTGCCTTGCCCACCTCCACCCTTTTCCCCCGGATGAGGGCCAGGATCCTCCCGTCCACCAGCCGGTCGTGGAGGACCACCGGGGCTTCCCTGAGGAGGCGGTAGGCCTTCAGGGTGAGGAGGTCGGGATCTCCTGGCCCGGCTCCCACCAGGTACACCTTAGCCATGGGCCACCCCCCGCCAGACCAGCTGAGCACCGATGAAGAGAAGCCAGAGGAGGAGGGCTACCCGGAAGGGCTGCTTGGGCACGCGGGTGGCCACGAGGGCTCCCAGGCTGGCCCCCACGATCCCTCCTAGGCTTAGGGAAAGGAGGAGCTTTGGGTCCACCTGGCCGAAGTGGAGGTGCACCCCACCCCCCACCAGGGAGAGGACCAGGCCGAAGAGGATGTCCGTGCCCACCACCTGCTGGGGGGTAAGGCGGGTGGCGTAGAGCAGGAGGAGGCTTCCCAGGGCCCCTGCTCCTGCCGAGGAGAAGCCCACCTCGAGGCCAATCCCGAAGGCGGCGGGAGGCAGGAGCCAGGGCCGTTCCCGGCTTAGGGTTAGCCGGCCCAGGCTCCGGTAGAGCCCAAGCCCCGCTGAAACCACCACGGTGAGCCCCACCAGGAGGAGGACCATGTCCTTGGCCCCCTTGAGGTGAACCAGGAGGAGGCTGCCCAGCAGGACCCCGGGAAGCCCCCCCAAAAGGAGGAGGCCCAGCACCCTACCCGCCACCTGGCGCCTAAAGAGGTAGACGGCGCCGGCGGGAACCTTGACCAAAAAACCGAAGAGAAGGGCCGTGCCCACCGCGATCTCCGGGGAAAGGCCCAGGCCTAGGATGAGGAGGGGGGCGGTGATGGTGCCAGCCCCCACCCCGGTGATCCCGATGGCGAAGGCGATGAGGAAGCCCAGAAGAAAGGCCATCTATTCCTCCTTTGGGTGGAGATGGATTCCACACTCCAGCTTGCCCTTGCCCGCCCAACGGCCGGAGCGGGGGTCCTTGGGGTCTAGGGGCTTGGCCGTACAGGGAGCGCAACCGATGGAGAGGTAGCCTTGGTCATAAAGGGGAAGGTGGGGAAGATCGGCCACAGCCAGGTAGAGGAAGACCTCCTTCAGGGTCCAATCGTAAAGGGGGTTCACCTTGATGAGGCGGTGGCCGCTTTCTAGGATGGCTTCCTCCCGGGGCTTCAGGTGGACCCGGGTGGGGGACTGCTCCCGTCTAAGCCCTGTGAACCAGGTGTCGTAGTCCTCGAGGGCCCGGAATAGCGGGTCCACCTTGCGGATCTGGCAGCAGCGGGTGGGGTCGGTCTCGTAGAGCTTCCCGTAGAGGCGTTCCTGCTCCTCCCGGGAAAGGCTTGGGGAGAGGTTGATGAGCTGGAAGCCAAGCTTCTCCTTTAGGGCATCCCGGTAGGCGTAGACCTCCGGGAAGTGGTAACCGGTGTCCAGGAAGAGGACGGGGATGTCGGGTTTCTCCTCCAAGAGGAGATGGAGCACCACCACGTCCTCTGCTTGGAAACTGCACGTGAAGCAGGGCCTTTGGCCTTCTGCTAGGGCGTCCCGGATAAGGGCCTTGGCGCTTGTTACCTTGTCCATGGCTGGACCTCCGCAAGCACTTCCTCTACCTTTTCCTTGGCCCTGGTCAGGCCGGCCTCCGGATCCAGGTCAAGTTCCTCTAAGGCCAAATCCACTAGGCGGTACCAAAGCCGCTTGCGCTCTTCGAAGCAGGGGATCTCCGCTATCCGTGGCCTAAGGCGGCGCAGATAGGCTACAAGTTCCCCGTACTCTGGACCCAAAAGCCGAAGAAAACGCTCCTTTAGGCGCACCGCCAAGGCAGGGGCAGCCCCAGAGGTGGAAAGGGCCACCACCAACTCCCCCCTTCGCACCACGGCGGGGAGGATGGCGGTGGCGTTTTCCGGGTCGTCCACCGCCACCAAAAACACTCTTCGCCTTTCCGCTTCTGCCTTTACCTGGGGATGGATCCCCTTGTCCCGGGGATGGCTCACCACCAGGAAGAAGCCCTCGAGGTCCCCTTCCCGATAACCTCGGGGAAGCCAGCGGATCCTTCCCTCCTTGGCCAAGTCTGCCAGATTCCAATGGTCCTCCTCGGCCAGGACGGTAACCTGGGCCTGGGCCTCCAAGAGGGCTTGGAGCTTGGCCCCCGTCTCCGGGCCGCCGGCGATTAGGAGAACCGGCCTGTCCCTCAGGTTCAGCATGAGGGGAAAGTAGGTCATGCCACCCCCCGGTACAGGCGTAAGAAGCCCTGGAGCATGCTTCCTAGCCGCTCCTGCTCATCCACGTAGAAGGGCTGCACCCCCCACTCCCTTAAGGCATCCGCGGTAACCCGGCCCACGGCCAGGGCCTTTACCTCGTGCTGGAAGGTTTTCCTCAACTCCGAGGGGTTCCGGGCTCCCTCAAACAGGAACTCCACCTGGATGGCGGCTACAAAGGCTACCGCTTCCACCTCTTTGGCCAAAATGGTCTCCTCCAGAAGGCGGATCCGCTCAGGGTCCGGCAGGTGGCGGTAAGGCATGAGGGGGAGAACCTCATAGCCCCTTTCCTCCAAGGCCTGTTCCAGGAGGGGTAGGGGCTTGCCGTAAAGCTGGAGGGCGGCCACTCCAGGCCCTTGGGGTAGGAGAGGCAGGAGGCTTGGCGTGGTCCCGTCTCCTATCCCATGAGGGGCAAGCCCTAGGTCCCTGAGTACCCGGGCGGCCTTGGTCCCCCGGAACAAGCGGAGGGCTTTCTCCAGGCTCCCCTTCAGGTCTAGTTCCAAAACCCGCCCGGCTTCCAAAAGCTCCCTTACCCCTATCCCGGTGGTGGCCACGAAGAGATCCACCCCTTCTCCCAGCCGCCGGAGATGGCCCTGGTATTCGGGAACGGGTACCTTTTCCGTGGCCTGAACAGGGAGAAGGAGGGGGATTAAGCCTAGCTTTGTGGCCAGGGATTTGAACTCTTCCCTCCTTCTGAGACCGGCATAGGCGATGCGCATCCCCAACCTCCCTTACACCGCGCACTCCCCACGGCCTAGCTGCACCCGGAAGGTTTCCCCTTCCGCCCCCAGGTCCTGGTAGTACTCTGGGGCTTCCTCATAGGAAGGAATAGTCTGGAGGTCCTCGAGAAGGGGCTTGAAGGAGGCGGCCCCCACCCGGTCCAAATAAGCCTGGAAACTTTCGCCCTGCTCCCGTTCCTCCTGGTAGCGCTTCAGGATCCTTTCCACCGCCTCAGGAGTGCGCCGGGCAGGAATCCGAGCCACTACTTGGCCAAAACGGGCCTCCCCCTCCCGGGTGCGCCCCCCCAGGAGGAGGGTGTAGTGAGGAACTTCGTTTTCCCCTACCTTACGGCTTGAGCCGTAAAGGCCGATATCAGCTATGTGGTGTTGACCGCAGGAGTTGGGGCAACCGGAGATCTTGATGCTAATGGACCGCACCGCTGGATCATGGGTCAGAGGAAGGGTGTGGAGGTGCGCTTCCAGGGCCTGCGCCAGTCCCCGGGAGCGGGTGATGGCCAGGTTGCAGGTGTCAGCTCCAGGGCAGCGGGTTATGTCCAGGATGGTGTGGGCCTCAGGATGGGCCAGGCCCACCCGCAACAGGGCTTCGTAAAGCCCACCCAAAGCGTCCTCGGGCACGAAGCGAAGGAGTAAGTTCTGGCTGATGGCACTCCTTATTTCTCCAGCGTAGGTTTCGGCGATATCCGCCAGCGCCCTGAGCCCTTCCGGGGTGATATCCCCAAGGGGAAGGCGCACGGCCACGGTGTAGTAGCCCTCTTGCTTTTGACGAAAGAGGTTGGTGCGGCGCCAGGCATCAAACCCGGGAGCGAAGGAGAAGGGCTTCCTGGGAGGGGAGGGAAGGCTTGGGGGTGGGAGGTCCTGGGGAGGTTGCCAGGCCTTTAGGTCCTCACCGCTTGCGGTGAGCTTCACGATCCGCCTTTCCTCCCTTACCGCCTCGCGGAAGGCGGCAATTCCCCACTTCTTTACCAGAAACTTGAGCCGGGCTTGGGTTAGGACCTTGCGGTTACCGTGGCGGTCAAAGAGGCGGATGATGGCCAGCATGGTGGGGAGGAGGTCCTCTTCTGGGGTAAAGGGTTCCAAAAGTTCCGCGCTCATGGGAGCCGCTCCCAAGCCCCCGCCCACATAAAGGCGGAAGCCCCTTTTGCCCCCCTCCACCGCGGCCACCACCCCGATGTCGTGAATGGGGGTACGGGCATGGTCTGTGGCGCACCCCTCAAAGGCAATCTTGAATTTGCGGGGCAGGTTCTGCCCCACGGGGTGACGGAGGAAGTAGCGGTAGGCGGCCTCGGCGTAGGGAGTCACGTCAAAGGGCTCCTCAGCGGAAACTCCGGCGTACGGGCAGCAGGTGATGGCTCGGATGGAGTGGCCGCAGGCCTCGCGGGTAGTGAGGCCTACCCTGTTTACAGCCCGGAGGACGTGGGGTACGTCCCTTCGGTGCACGTGGTGGAGCTGTACCGCCTGCCGGGTGGTTACGTGGGCCAGACGGTTTTCTGCATACCGCTCCGCCACCTCTGCCAGAACCCTTAGGGCCTCTGGGCTTACCCGGCCCACGGGGAGTTTGATGCGCACCATGTGGTGCTCTGGCCTTCCCCGAATGCCGTAGATGCCGTTTTTCAGGCGGTAGACCCGGAAGTCCTCGGGGTCTTCCTCCCCCGCCTCGAGGCGGGCAATCATGGCCTCCAGATACTGGATTTCGGCTTCGGCCTCCACGCTGAGTCCTGCCATTCCGCCTCCTTTCCCCCCTCCCCGGGGGATTGCCCGGCATAGTATACCATTGAGTGTATGAAAGTCAAGGGTATATGCCCTGTTCCCCAGGTCGGGTTTTCGAGAGCCCCGCATGCTATAGTGGAAGGGACAGGCTAGGGGTGCCCCAATGGAGGGGCTGAGAGCTGGGTTTCTCCCAGCAACCCTTAGAACCTGATCCGGGTAATGCCGGCGGAGGGAAGCCTATGCGGAAGAATCCCCTTACAAACCGACCTCTCCCCAGGCCGCGTGGGCCTTGGATACCCGCTTGAGGCTTTACCCGTAGGGCACATGCGCTGGGGAGGTGAAAGCTTGCTGGGAAGGCTCTATCTGGTGGTGACCCCGAGGCCCGGTTGGTCCATGGCGGAGGTGCTGGATCGGACGGAACGGGCCCTGGCGGGTGGGGTGGAGGTGTTGCAGCTTCGGGCCAAGGACTGGGAGGCGAGGCCCATCCTGGACCTGGGGGAGAGGATGCTGGCCCTGGCCCGACGGTATGGGGTGCCCTTCTTCCTCAACGACCGGCCGGACCTGGCGGCCCTTCTGGGAGCGGATGGGGTGCACCTTGGCCAGGGGGACCTGACGCCCGCGGAGGCCCGGCGCTTCTTTCAGGGGATGGTGGGCCGCTCTACCCACGCTCCCGAACAGGCCCTAAGAGCCCTCGAGGAAGGCGTGGACTACCTCTCCATAGGCCCTGTGTGGGAAACCCCCACCAAGCCGGGGAGGCAGGCCGCGGGCCTGGGCTATGTGCGCTGGGCCCGGGAGAACCTGGGGGAGAGGCCCTGGTACGCCATCGGCGGCATCACCCTGGAGAACCTGGGGGAGGTTTTGGAGGCCGGGGCGCGCCGAGTTGTGGTGGTCCGCGCCATCCTGGACGCTGAGAACCCCGAGCGGGCGGCCCAGGCATTCAGGGAGCGGCTTTATGGTGTGGCTTAACGGGGAGGCTAAGCCCCTCGAGGGCAAGACGCTCAGGGAGGTTCTGGAGCAGCTGGACGTGGATCTTTCCCGGGTGGCGGTCCTCCTCAACGAGGAGGCCTACCCGGGGCGGGAGCTTCCTCATCACGTCCTGAAGGAGGGGGATGTGGTGGAGGTGGTCACCCTCATGCAAGGAGGCTAGATGGACACCTGGAAGGTCGGGGACATAGAGCTTAAAAGCCGTCTTATCCTGGGCTCGGGCAAGTTCCGGGACTTCGGGGTGATGCGAGAGGCCATAAAGGCTGCGGGGGCCGAGGTGGTCACCGTGGCCATCCGCCGGGTGGAGGCCAGGATGCCCGGGCATGTGGGTCTCCTCGAGACCTTAGAGGGCGTGCGCCTCCTGCCCAACACAGCAGGTGCCAGGACGGCGGAGGAAGCGTTGAGGATAGCCCGGCTGGGCCGGGTCCTCACCGGGGAGAGGTGGGTGAAGCTGGAGGTGATCCCTGACCCCACCTATCTCCTCCCCGATCCCGTGGAGACCCTGAGGGCGGCGAGGATGCTCATGGACGAGGGCTTCCTGGTCCTGCCCTACATCGGTCCTGACCTCGTCCTGGCCAAGAAGCTTTCGGAGCAGGGCACGGCTACGGTGATGCCCCTGGCGGCCCCCATCGGCTCCGGCTGGGGGGTGAAGACCCGGGCCCTTTTGGAGCTCTTCGCCCGGGAGAAGACCTCACTGCCCCCGGTGGTGGTGGATGCAGGGCTTGGCCTCCCTTCCCATGCAGCGGAGGTGATGGAGATGGGTTTGGACGCCGTGCTGGTGAACACCGCCATTGCCGAGGCCCAAGATCCCGTGGCCATGGCTGAGGCCTTTCGTTTGGCTGTGGAGGCGGGGAGGAAAGCCTTTTTGGCCGGCCCCATGCGACCCCGGGAGGTGGCGAGCCCCTCGAGCCCCATGGAGGGCATCCCTTTGGGAGGTCCTAAGCCGTGAGGGTAGAGGTGGCGGTGGTGGGGGCGGGGATTATCGGAACCCTCGCCGCCTACGAGCTCAGGAAGCGGGGGCTTTCCGTCCTCCTCCTAGATGCCGGTAAGGAGGGAGCGGCTACCCTGGCCAGTGCGGGGATGCTGGCTCCTTATCCCGAGGGGCTTTCCGGGGAGGTTTTGGAGGCGGCCCTTTTCGGCCTAGAGTACTATCCAGGCCTCCTCGAGGAGCTTGCCGCCAAGGGATGGAAGGTGGAGGCGGGGTTTAGCGGCACCCAGGTGGTGGCCCTGTCCGAGGTGGAAAAGGAGGCCTGGGAGGCCCAGGAGTCCTTGTCCTACCCGGTTCGCGGTGGAAGGGGAGCGCGTACCTTCCCTGGGGGGTATGTCCATCCCAGGGCCCTCCGCGAGGCCTTACTGAAAGCCTTGGAGGTCATGGAAACCCCTTTCCTGCAAGCCGAGGTGGAGGAGGTGAAGGAAGGGGGAGTGCGGGGGCGCAGGCTAGAGGAGCCCTTTACCGCCCAGGCCCGGTTCGTCCTCCTGGCCGTGGGCGCCTGGGGTAGCCGATTTGGCCTTGGGGTCCGGCCCCTGAAGGGGGAGGCCTTGGTCCTCGAGGGCCCGGCTCCTCCTGCCCCCCTTTTCGCTGGGGAAGGGTACCTCCTTCCCCGGGAGGGTGGGGTATACGTGGGGGCCACCCAGCGAGAGGGATGGGCTCAAGGAGTGGATCTATTCGGCCTAAGGTGGCTTTCCGACTACGCCCACGAGCGCTTTCCCCTGCTGGCAGGGGCCAGGTTCCGGGAGGCCCTTTGGGGGTACAGGCCGGTGGGAGAGCTTTTCGTGGGTGAGGTGGAAAGGGGAGTGCTGGCTGCGGTGGGCCATGGAAGGAACGGCGTCCTCCTGGCCCCGTGGACGGCGAAGAGGATTCTCGAGCTTTTGGGGGTGTAGCTATGACCCAGCTGGAAGCGGCAAGGAAGGGCATCGTGACCGAGGAGATGGCTTACGTGGCGGAGAAGGAGGGGGTTTCCCCTGAGTTTGTGCGGGAAGGGGTGGCGTCCGGGCGGATCGTGATTCCTAGGAACCCCAACCACCGCACCCTTCGGGACTTCAAGGGGATCGGGGAAGGGCTCAGCGTGAAGGTGAACGCCAACCTGGGTACTTCCTACGACTACGTCAACCTCGAGGAGGAGGTGGAAAAGGCCAGGGTGGCCATCCAATACGGGGCGGACACCATCATGGATCTCTCCACAGGGGGGGACTTGAAGGCCATCCGGGAAAGAATCCTCGAGGTGGCCACCGTTCCTTTGGGCACCGTGCCCATCTATGAGGCGGAGTTCCGCGCCGCCAAGCGGAAGAGCTTCTTCGACATGTCCGCGGACGAGCTTTTCGAGGTCATAGAGGAACACGGGCGGCAGGGGGTGGACTACATCACCGTGCACGTGGGGGTTACCCTGAAGAACCTGGAGGTTTACCGGAATTCCTCCCGGACCACGGGGATTGTGAGCCGGGGTGGAGGGCTTCTCGCCGCCTGGATGCTCCACCGGGGAGAGGAGAACCCCCTTTACGCCCGCTTTGACGACCTCCTGGACATCGCCCGCACCTACGACATGACCCTCTCTTTGGGCGACGGCCTCAGGCCGGGGTCCCTGGCGGACAGCACCGACCGGGCCCAGATCGCCGAGCTCCTCACCATCGGGGAACTGGTGGAAAGGGCCCGCCGGGCGGGGGTGCAGGCGATGGTGGAAGGACCGGGCCACATTCCTTTGAACGAGGTGGCCACCAACGTGCAGATCCAGAAGAAGCTCACGGGCCATGCTCCCTTCTACATCCTGGGGATGCTTCCCGTGGATACCGCCGCTGGCTTCGACCACATCGCCGGGGCCATCGGAGGCGCCTTGGCCGGTTGGATGGGGGCGGATATGCTCTGCTACTTGACCCCGGCGGAGCACCTGGGCCTGCCCACCCCTGAGCACGTGAAGGAAGGGGTGATCGCCTTTAAAATCGCTGCCCATGCCGCCGATGTGGCCCGAGGGAACCCGCGGGCGTTGGAGAGGAACCGGCGCATGTCCGAGGCCCGCTACCGCCTGGACTGGGAAGGCCAGTTCGCTCTTTGCCTTTATCCTGAGGAGGCCCGCCGCCTCAAGGAGGAGCGGGGCTCGAGGACCAAGGCCTGCAGCATGTGCGGCCCCTTCTGCCCCATGAACCTGGTGGAGGCGGTCTTACGGGGCAAGGCCCGGATGGAGCTTCAAGGTGCACCCTACGTCCACGACCCCGTGGGCTAGGGCAGGGGGTCAAGATGCTGACGAAAAGCTTCGGCCACGTCCCCCACCTCCTGATGGCACTGGGCAACCCCCACCACCAGGGAGAAGGCCTCCTCGTCGCTAAGGGTAAGCCGGAAACCGGAAAGGCGCAGGTAGATATCGGCCACGGCGAAGGCCGTCCGCTTGTTGCCATCCACAAAAGGGTGGCCTTTGGCGATGCCGGTAAGGTAAGCTGCGGCCTTTTCCCAGGGGGTTGGGAAGATTTCCTGCCCGGCGAAACCAGCCCACGGGCGTTCCAAGGCAGCCTCAAGCCTGCCCAGGTCCAGTACCCCGGGGCTTCCCCCATAGCGTCGGAGGAGGTCCTCGTGGATGGCCAGGACCAAGGAGAGGGGAAGCTTAGGCATCGGCCAGGCGCCGGTAAAGCGCTTCGCGCTCCCTTAGGGACTGGAGGTAGGCCATCAGGGCTTTCAAGGTTTCTAGGCTGGGCCCAGGTTCTGCCACCAGCAAGGTTCCTTCCCACCCCAGCACCTCCACCTCCTGGCCCGGCTTTAGCCCGGGGGCATGCCCCTCGAGGACCAAAGCCAAGTGCCCGTCCAGCTCCATCACCTTGGCGCGCATATCCTCATTATGCCCGAGGTGAGGCATGCACGTAGCGCTTACCATCGCTGGTTCCGACTCCGGGGGCGGGGCCGGGGTGCAGGCGGACCTCAAGACCTTTTTCCGCTTTGGGGTCTATGGGGTAAGCGCCCTTACCCTGGTCACCGCCCAAAACACCCTGGGGGTGCAACGGGTGGAACTCCTACCTCCTGACCTGGTTTATGCGCAGATCCAAAGCGTGGCGGACGACCTCCCCATCCATGCTGCCAAGACGGGGGCTTTGGGCAACGCGGCCATTGTGGAGGCGGTGGCCGAGGGGGTGAAGCGGTATGGGATCCGTCCCCTGGTGGTGGATCCGGTGATGGTGGCCAAGGGCGGGGACCCCCTCCTTTCCCCAGAGGCGGTCCGGGCGCTAAAAGAAAGGCTTTTCCCCCTGGCCACCCTCATCACCCCCAACCGCCTCGAGGCGGAGGCCCTCCTTTCTAAGCCCATCCGGACCCTGGCGGAAGCCCAGGAGGCGGCCCGGGAACTTTTGGCCCTTGGCCCCCAGGCGGTCCTGCTTAAAGGCGGCCATTTCGAGGGGA
>ERZ511473.581-NODE-581-length-53221-cov-4.912314_pt1 | contig 53221 bp, 45 predicted proteins | sample MGYA00374947_ERZ511473 | MGnify/ENA primary metagenome ERZ511473 (study PRJEB26303, sample SAMN06343854) | sediment metagenome | isolation source: hot spring sediment | place: Canada: British Columbia | collected 2012-09-26 ... | reverse complement strand
ACTCCCAGCCCCGTCAACCCCGGCTGTCTGGTTTGCGTCCGCCCCGGGCCTTGGATCCTTCTGAGACCCGCTTCCCGCGACGACCCGCCCGCCAGGCCAGCCAGGCCCCGCTCGGTTCCATCTCCATCGCCTGCTTGGGCCGGTACCAAGAGCCCTCCCCCGCGATGGGAACGGGTTTGATTATGCGGGAGGTTTGAGGCCCGAGGATAAGTGACGCTGATTTTTCTTCAGGGCGTTGGAAAGGTTGGGGTTTCTCGCCGCGCTGGCGGGGATGGACGCCGCTCGATCCCCCCTAAAACCCCCGTCATCCTCGGACTTGTTCCGAGGACCCCGCGTTCAGCCGAGCTGTCGGCTCCATGGCGGGCCGGCCCGCCACCCACGGCCTTCGCGGCGGAGACAGGGGTCCTCGGAACAAGTCCGAGGATGACGGGCGTAGAGGAATGTTGAAAGACCGCCCGCAGCGGCGAGGCCGCGCCTTGAAACCTTGATGGCGAGCCTGCTCTGGCGTCTGGCCGAGTCAAGGACGACGCGCCGCGTCGCCGCGACGCGGCCGCCAGAGGCGGTCCTTGACTCGGTCAGACGCCAGAGCTCCGATCCACCAAGGGGTTCAAGGCGTGGCCACATTCGGGGCGGATGCGGGCTTGCGCCGAGCAGACATTCCGAAGGTCAGCTAGGGGTGGGTTGCGGACGTTGGCGGCGCGCGAAACCCTCTCTCTTTGAGAGAGGGAGGGGCCCGCCGCGAAGCGGTGGGAGGGTGAGAGGTTTCACCGCCAGCCGGAAAACCTGAAAATCTACCACCCACACTCTTATGAGGGTCGAGCTCAGTTTCACCCGAGGGCGTTACCGGCCTTCACGAAAGACCCGGCCCTGGTCGAGCTTCGATCGGACAAGGTGTAACCTCTCACCCTCCCATGGCTTCGCCATGGGCCCCTCCCTCTCTCAAAGAGAGAGGGTTCCGCTCAAATGCCCGCTCAGGGTCGAAAACAGATCCCAGCCTCGCGGCGCCCACCGAACAGTTCAGCCTCTAGTCCTCGTCGTCGAAACCCTCGTCGTCATCCTCGACCACCGCCGCCTTGACCGCCGCCCCGCCCTTGCGCACCACGAACCGCAACGCCGTGTGGGTCTTGGAAAACGCGCAGACCTTGGTGTCGACCAAACCCTGCTCCCGCGCGGCGGTCAGGATTTCGACGTCCTTCAGCGGCGCGCCCTTGCCCTTCTGGGCGACGATCCAGATCGCGCCCTTGGGCCCCAGCCCACCAACAAGATCCTCGAGTTGATCGAAGTCGGCCAGATCCTCGACGCCCAGGAACATCAGGTCGATGTTCTCATCCGCCTCGACCGGTTCCACCCGGGTCGACAGCTCGTCCAGGAACTCGGCGTCGTCGACGCCCTGGACCACCACGGTCTGCCCGGCCTTGACGCCCAGCTTGTCCAGCCGCCCGGGCGGGTTCTGGATCGCGTGCAGCCACTTGGCGGCCTCGCCCGGCTCCAGCGTGAACCGCGTGCCGTCGGTCAGCACCAGGTCGTCGCCCTCGACCTTCAGGTCGCGCAGGGCGTGGCCCTGATAGATGCCGCGCACCGCGCCGCGGAAGATCAGCTTGGGCGGCTCCCACAGCAGCTTGCCGTCGCTCTCGCCGTCGGAGAGCTGGCCCCAGACGCCCTTGGCTTCCTTGCCCATGACCTTAAGAGCCCTTGAACGTCGGCTGACGCTTTTCGAGGATGGCGTCGACGCCCTCCATATGGTCGTCGGTGTGGTGGGCGATGGCCTGGGCCGTGGCGCTCATCTCCATCAGGGTGTCGTAGCTGGCGGTTTGGCCGTGCTTGAGCAGGCTCTTGGCCATGCGCAGGGCGTGGGGCGGCTGCTGGGCGATACGCGTGGCCAGGGCCAGAGCCTCGTCCATCAGCGTCTCGGCCGGCACGGCCTTGCTGATCAGGCCCCAGGCCTCGGCCTTGGCCGCGTCGATGACGTCGCCGGTGAACAGCAGCTCGGCGGCGCGGCTCATGCCGATGGTGCGCGGCATCAGCCAGGCCCCGCCGTCGCCGGGGATCAGGCCCAGCTTCAGGAAGGTGACGCCGAACTTGGCGGTGTCGGCGGCGAGGCGGATATCGGTCATGCAGGCCACGTCGCAGCCCAGGCCGATGGCCGCGCCGTTGACGGCGGCGATCGACGGAACCTCCAGGCCGTAGATGGCCCGCACGATGCGGTGGATGTTCTTGCGGTAGCCGTCGCGCACCTGGACGCCGTTGCCGCCGAAGGCCCCTTCCCGCGCCTTCATCGCCTTGACGTCGCCGCCGGCCGAGAAGGCCCGGCCCGCGCCGGTCAGGATCACGCAGCGGATGTCCTGGTCGTCGTTGATCGCCTCGCAGGCGGCCGTCACCTGGTCGCCGTCGCCCGGCGCGCCCAGGGCGTTCAGGGCGTCGGGACGGTTCAGCGTCAGGATCGCGACGTGGCCGCGCTTCTCGGTCAGGACAAGCGGGGGCGGCGGGGTCGAGGGGGCGTCTTGCGACATCGGCGGGCTCCTGGCGTTTTGCTCTGCATAGCGCAAATCACGCAGGGAGAGGCAAGAGACCGAGCCCCATCGATCAACGTTCTACAAATCAAGGTAAATCCCTGACTTCGCCCTCATTGGACAACACCCAGCGCTTCTCGTTGTGATCACACACAACACCTGGAAGAACTTGAACCTTGAGAACAAGACGCAACAGCACGCCTTGCGACATTTTAGACAAGCTGAGCCGTAAAAACCGTTAGCGTATAAGAGAATCATAGGCTTCTACTAACGCCAGGGACGATTTTAAGACGCGGTGGCTTGCAGTGCACATGTCCCATAGACATGCTTTGATCATCGAGGATGAAATCCTCATCGCGATGGAAGTCGAGGCTCTGCTCTCGGAGCAAGGGTTCGAGACCTTCGACATCGCCGAAAGCCCTCAGGAAGCGCTGGACTGCGCTCTGCGGCGGCCGCCGGATCTGATCACCGCCGACTACCGGATCATCGGCGGCACGGGCGTCGAGGCGGTGACCGCCATACTCGCCCGCCTGGGGCCTATCCCCGTGGTCTATGTCACCGGCAACGCCGATCAGCTTGGGGCTCGCACCCGCGCCGTCGTCGACAAGCCGATCTCCCCCCATCGCCTGGCCGAGGCCTGCGCCATGGTCCAGGCCAGCGCCTAGGCGATCGCGACGGCTTTCCGCTATGCTGGCGGCCCGCAGGGGAGCCGCCATGCCGGACATCGCTCACGTCGTCGATAGTATCGAGGCGCTGGAAGCCCTCTACACGCCCGCCCCGGTCCCGGCCTCGACCGTCAAGGTCACCGACCGCATCAGCCCGCACTATCGCGCCTTGATCGAAGCCTCGCCGTTCCTGGCCCTGGCCACCGTCGGCCCCGAGGGCCTGGATTGCAGTCCGCGCGGCGACCAGCCCGGCTTCGTCCGCATCCAGGACGAGCGGACCCTGATCCTGCCCGACCGGCGCGGCAACAACCGCATCGACAGCCTGCGCAACGTGGTCCGCGACCCGCGCGTGGCGCTGATGTTCCTGATCCCCGGCTCGGGCACGACCTTCCGGATCAACGGCCGGGCGGTGGTCAGCGCCGATCCCGAGCTGCTGGAGAGCTTCGCCGTCGAGGGCAAGGCGCCGCGCACCTGCCTGGTCGTCACGGTGGTCGAGGCCTATTTCCAATGCGCTCGGGCGATCGTCCGCTCGGGCCTGTGGACGTCGGAGGCTCAGATGGATCCCCGAACCCTGCCCTCGCCCGGCGCGATGCTGGCGGCGATGAGCGACAACGCCGTCGGCGGCGAGGATTACGACAGCGCGTGGCCGGCGCGGGCGGCGGCGTCGCTGTGGTGAACCGCACAAACGGTTGTCATCCCGGACAAGCGCGCAGCGCGCGGATCCGGGACCGACGCGTGAACTCAGAGCTTCCCGCGGTCCCGGATCTGCGGCCCGCTGGGCCTTGTCCGGGATGACAGACTCTCTTGGTTGGGCCCAAACGAAAACGGCCCCGCCGTGAGGCGAGGCCGTTCGAAACACATTCAGTCGAGGATTGGTGAAATCCTCAGTCGTCGCGGTGGACCCGCTCTCGACGTTCGTGACGCTCCTGGGCTTCCAGGCTGAGCGTCGCGGTGGGCCGCGCGTCCAGCCTCGCCAAACCGATCGGCTCGCCGGTTTCCTCGCAGTAGCCGTAGGAACCGTCCTCGACCCGACGCAACGCCTGGTCGATCTTTGAGATGAGCTTTCTCTGACGATCCCGGGTGCGAAGTTCCAGCGCCCGATCAGTTTCCGACGACGCGCGATCGGCGAGGTCGGCATGGTTCTCAGTCTCTTTCTGGAGATGGGCGACCGTCTCGCGAGATTCGCGGAGGATCTCCTCTTTCCAGGCGTTCAGCTTTTGCTTGAAATACTCAAGCTGACGCTCGTTCATGAAAGGCTCGTCGTCCGACGGACGATACGAATCTGGTATCTTAAGAACAGTGGCCGTTTGCATTAACGCCTCACGCCCCGATGAACTCCGCCCATGTCAGGCCGGCTGCTTATACCAAAACGATAGCCGGGTTCAATGAACCTCGCATGAGCGGGGTGTTCACCGCCGTGCACGGATATCGCGAAACTGGGGATATTCAGTGAACCGTGTTCTTTAAGATACGGTTTCATCAACGTTCTCAGCCCAGCCGCATCTGCTCGAGCTTGGCCGCTTCAACCGCGGCGCGGGTCTCGATTTCGTTGAGAATGGACTCCAGCCCGGGATCGTCGGTGGCCTCGCGGTGCTCGCGCACGGCGCTCTTGAGTCGCGACAGCGTGCCGGTGGTGATCTCGCCGTCCAGGGTGGCCAGCTTCAGGGCGTCCAGGAGATCCAGCAGGCCGCCGGCCCGCCGCACCGCCCGGCGCTTGCGCTCCATCGGGTCCATGTCGGCCTGCAGGGCCAGAAGGGCGTCCAGCGACCCGACCCCCGCCACGCCGCCCGTCTGGGCGACCCCGGCCGCGGCGCTGGCGCCGCTCACCGAAGGCAGGGAAAACCCCGATCCGCCGCCCGCCGGTTTGGCCCGCGACGCGCCAACCGCGCCCGCGCTCCCCGTGCTGGAAACCTTCATGACGAAACGCTGCTCCGACGAACGATCAAGGGAGTCACCCCGTCCCCGTTAACCACATCTTGCTGGGCGGCGCTTGCGGTATGGTTAATGCCGGGCAGAATCTGCCGAACCAGAATGTCGCAGGCGAAAAATGCACGCCTTTCGACTGATTTCATTGGATTTTTCAGAGCGCCTGGACTGGCCCGGTTCTGGCAAGGGACGGCGTGGGGATGCCACCCCGCCGTAGGATAGCCATGTCTCGTTCATTCTTTGCCTCCGTTCTGGGCCTCGCTCTGGCCGCTTTCGCGTTGGTCTCCAGCCCCGCCGACGCCAAGTCGCGCATCAAGGACATCGTCGCCTTCGAGGGCGTGCGCGACAACCAGCTGGTCGGCTACGGCATCGTGGTGGGCCTGAACGGTTCGGGCGACAGCCTGCGCAACGCGCCGATGACCAAGCAGAGCCTGGAGGCCATGCTCGAGCGCCAGGGCGTCAATGTCCGCGACGGCAACCTCAACACCAAGAACACCGCCGCCGTCATGGTCACGGCGAACTTGCCGGCCTTCGCCGCCACGGGCGCGCGGATGGACGTCACGGTCTCGACCCTGGGCGACGCCAAGAGCCTGCTGGGCGGCACCCTGCTGGTCACGTCGCTACAGGGCGCCGACGGCCAGACCTATGCGGTGGCGCAAGGCTCGGTGCAGACCGGTTCGGTCTCGGCCGGCGGCGCCTCGGGCAGCTCGGTCACCAAGGGCGTGCCGACCGCGGGCCGGATCGCCGCCGGCGGCATCATCGAAAAGGAAACCGGCTTCCAGATGGTGAACATGGACATCCTGCGCATGACCCTGCGCAATCCGGACTTCACCACCTCGCGCCGCATCGCCGACGCCATCAACGGCCGCTTCCCCGGCTGCGCCCAGGCCCAGAACCCGACGATCGTCGCGGTCCGCCCGCCGGCCGGCATGGACATGATCAGCTTCGTCACCAGCATCGAGAACCTGGAAGTCGAGCCCGACGCTCCGGCCAAGGTGATCATCGACGAAGTGGCCGGCGTCATCGTCATGGGCGACGACGTCCGCATCAGCCAGGTGGCGATCGCCCAGGGCAACCTGACCATCTCGGTCCAGGAGACCCCGGCCGTCAGCCAGCCGGCCCCGTTCAGCCAGGGCCGCACCACCGTGGTCCCGCAATCGACCGTCAGCGTCAACGAGGAGACCGGCAAGCAGCTTCTGACCCTGGGCGGCGGCGCTTCGCTGAAGAGCCTGGTCGGCGGCCTCAACGCCCTGGGCGTCACCCCGCGCGACATGATCTCGATCCTACAGGCCATCAAGGCCTCGGGCGCCCTGCAAGCCGAAATCGAGGTGATGTGATGAGCCTTCTCGCCGCCGCCATCGCCGCCCCGACCGTGATCGACACGGTCGGCAAGACGGCCGCCTCGACCGCCGAGCTGCTGCGTCGCGGCAAGATCAAGGAGACGGCCCAGAAGTTCGAGGCCTCGTTCCTGTCGGTGATGATGCAGTCGATGACCGCCGGCATGAAGACGCCGGAGATCGGCGGCGGCGGGGCCGGCGAGGACATGTTCAAGTCCCTTCTGGCCGAGGAGATGGCCAAGCAGGTCGTCAAGGCCGGCGGCGTCGGCGTCGCGGCCTCGGTGCAGAAGGAAATGCTGAAGATGCAAGGTTTGACGGAGTAACCCCATGGCCCTGAACGCCACAGATTGCGACGACCGCGTCGAACAGCTGATCATCCTGACCGAGCGCCTCACCGACCTGATCGCCCGGCAGTCGGCCGCCTTCGAGGCCCGCCGCCCGCACGAGGCTGCGCGGTATGTCGACGAGGTGGCCAAGCTGGCCAACCTCTATCGCCACGAGTCGACCCGGGTGCGGGGCAATGTCGCCCTGGTGTCGGGCGCGTCGTTGCAGCGCCGCCAGCGCCTGGTGCGCGCCACCGAGGGCTTCGACGCCGTGCTCGCCCGCCAGGGCCGCGCGGTCACCGCCGCCAAGACCGTCACCGAGGGCCTGGTCCGCGCCATCGCCCAGGAAGTCGCCGAACAACGCCCCACGGCCTCGGGCTACGGCCCCGGCGCCCAAGGCGCGGCCCACCGTCAGAACGGCACGGCGATCACGCTGAACCAGCGGGCTTAGGATTTGCGAGGCGGAGGGACGCCCCCTCCGTCACGCCGCTTCGCGACACGCCACCTCCCCCGTTTCACGGGTGAGGAGAAAAGACGCCGCATCCTCCTCACCCGCAATGCGGGGGAGGTGTCGCGATGCGAATACGCATCGTGACGGAGGGGGCGTCAGGCCTCGCCCGGAACCGCCATCGCCTTCACCACCCTCTTCCGGCGCTTCGGGTTCCCCACCGGGTTGCCCCAGAAGGTCACCACCGCCAGCGTGCCCAGCAGGGTCAGGGTGACGCCCGAGACCGTCATCACCAGCCGGTACGGCAGGCCGCCGACCTTGGCCGCGTGCAGCGGGTAGTCGAGATTGGCGATCCGCGAGCCCAGCGGCAGGGCCTGCCCGTCGCGGTTGGCGACCATCCTGCCGGTCGCCGGATCGAACCAGGCCATGGTGCGGCCGTTGGGCAGCCACTCGGCCTGCTGGCGCAGACGCACCGAGATCAGGCCGCCCGGCTTGGCCGGCAGGCTGATCAACCGCACCTCGGCGCCGGGATAGCGGGCCTGGGCCTGGGCGACCAGGGCCGTCCAGTCCAGGTCCTTGGCCAGCTTGCCCCCCTTGATCGTCGGCGGGGCCGAGGCGGCCTTCATCACAGCCGCCGACGAGAACGGCGCGCGGATCGCGTCGGAGAACCACTTCAGGTTCATCGCCGCCCCGGTGGTCAGCGACAGGATCAGCAGCGGGGCCACCAGCACGCCGAGGTCGCGGTGGTGATGGATGATGGCCGCCCGCTTCATCATCCTGGGCCAGAGCCGGACATGAAACATCCGCCGGGTCGGCCACCACAGCCACAGGCCCGTGCCGACGAAGCCCAACCCCGCCAGGCCGGCGATCCCACCGACGATCTCGCCCGTGTCGCCGTTGAACAGGTGGTGGTGCAGGTCGAACAGCCAGGCCTCGGGCCGCGCCCAGTTCGACGTCCAGCTCTGGACGATCGCCCCGTCCTGGTCGGCATAGGCCGCGTGCTCGTCCTTGTAGGTCAGCTTGTGCAGACCCAGTCGCCGGGAGGCCAACAGGAGCGAGCGCGGACGGTCTTCCGCGCCGAAGATCCGCGTCGCGGCCGCGCCCAGGCTCGCGGCGTCCTGGCGCTGGACGTCGGCGGCGTGCGGCACGGTGGCGCGCAGGAAGGCGTCCTCGTGCAGCAGCAGCGTGCCGGTCAGGCCAAGCACCGCCAGCAGCAGGCCGATCAGCCCGCCCGTCCAGCGGTGAATGAACCGGACGACCTTCATCAGAAGCGGGTTTCCCAGCCGAGCGTGGCCGTCCGTCCGCGACCGGCGAAATAGCGATCGACCGCCGGCGCCGTCGTGTCCGAGTGGTACGAGATGTACTGCTCGTCGAACAGGTTCTGCACCCCCAGCGACAGCGCGCCGACGGGCAGCCTATAGCGCACGAAGGCGTCGGCCAGGGTGTAGCCGCCGAAGTTGTCCTTCACGAGCGCGTTTTGCATGTCGCGCTTCAGGTACGACTGGATCTGGAACCGCAGGCCCCAGGTGTCGCCCTGATAGTCGGCGGCCAGGTTCAGCCGGTCGGGCGAGATGTTGGCGCCGTCCAGGTCGGTATCGACCTTGTTGTCCTTGTCGGTGTCGGTCTGGCCGCGGAGGCGGGCGTAGCCGGCCGAGACGACCAGGCCCGGCAACGGCGTGCGGGCCTTCACATTGGCTTCCAGGCCCTCGATCTCGATCCGCTGACGCTGGACATCGAAGATGCCGCCGGTGTTCCTGACCAGCAGTTGGCCCAGCTTCGAGGCCGACCAGAAGTAGCTGATGCTGGCGTCGAACGGCCCACGCTTCAGCTCGGCGCCGATCTCGCGGTTGTTGGACACGATCGGCTCGATGTTCAGGTAGGTGTCGACGTCGACATTGTTGATATTGATGGCCCGCAGGATCCGGCCGACGTCGGGCACGGTATAGCCCTCGGCATAGCTGGCGTAGACGCGCAGCCCCTTGGCCGGCTCGACCACGACGCCGCCGTTGGCCAGGGTCGCCTGGAACTCGGGATTGCCGCCGGCCACCTTGCGCGAGCCGTAGGAGGCCAGGGTGGTGAAGTCGTCGACCTTCAGTTCGACGTTCTCGAAGCGCGCGCCGCCGGCGAAGTGCACCCTGTCGTCGAACAGCGACAGGTTGCCCTGCAGGAACGGCGCGACGCTTTCGAACTCGGTCGGCGGCACCCAGGCGCGGCCGGTCTCGATCAGCACTTGCTCGGTGCGGTCGTTGATCGCGTCCAGGCCCGCCGTGCCGGTCAGGCCTTCGATACCCGGAATGGCCCGCTCGTAGCTGACCCGCGCGCCCAGCTTGCGCGAGCGGTTGGACGACTGGTCGAACAGCGTGCCCGACGGGGCGATGCTGGCGTCCTGGAACGTGGCGCTGACGTCGCCGCCGAAGGTGTCGCGCGTGCGATTGAAGAACAGTTGAGCGATCAGGTTGCCGCCCACCAGGTCGCTGTTGACCAGCGAGGCCGACACGGTCTCGACGCGGTTGGCCGCCGGCTTGCCCGGCTGGACGCCGCGGAAGCTGGTGGTCGGGATTTGCAGAACGCGGTCGCCGTTGGTCGGCGGGTTCGGCCGAGCGGTCGTGATGACGGTGGTGACGTAGTCGCCGTCGCCCTTCAGTTCGAAGCGGTTGGCCACCAGGTCCAATCGGGTGTTGTCGCCCAGTTGCCAGCCCAGCCGGGTGAAGAACGACAGGGCCTTGGAGTCCTGGACGTCGCCCTGGGCGCCATCCAGGCCCAGGCGACGGCCGTCGCCGTCATAGAACGCGCCGCGCGCCTCGTAGGCGACCCCGACGGTGGCGTCGAACGGGCCGCCGCGCCAGGCGACCAGGCCCGCCAGCTTGCCACCGACGCTGTCGCCCAGATCGTTGCCCGTCGTCACCTGGGTCAGGACCTTGCCGCTGACGCCGTCCCGTTGCGGCGGGCCGACGGTGACCTGGTTGACCACGCCGCCGGTGGCGCCGATGCCCTGCAGGGCGTTGGAGCCGTAGATCACCTCGACCCGGTCGATGAAGAACGCGTCGATCGTGTAGCCGTCCCGCGAGCCGTCGCGGATCGGGGTGGACTGCGGGATGCCGTTGATCGCGTACAGCGGCGAGCGGCCGCGCAGGGTCTCGCCGGCGCCCGACAGCTTCTGGCGGGTGGGCGAGAACGACGGCGACAGCGTCGAGACGGCGTCGACGATCGAGCCGCCGATGGCGACCTGCTGCGACAGGGCCTCGGAGTCGATCACGTCGACGGTCAGCGGCAGGGCGCTGGCCGGCAGGATGGTGCGGGTGGCGGTGACCACCAACTGATCGACGTCGGTGACCTCCTCGGCGTGGGTCGCGGTCGCGGCGCTGAGGGCCAGCAGGCTGAGACCGGCCAGGGCCGAAGCGCGACGGCCAAGGCCGTGGGTTGAGATGGTCCGCATGCTGGTCGACGCCCCGACAGTTCGAAAGATGGCGCCGTATAGCTGCTGTTGAGAGTGATTTGCAATAAACCGTAACGTGTAGGCTATGCGGACGAGAGTTCGATCCGTCGCTCCACCCCCACCGCGTCGAGGAAATCCGCGTCATGGCTGGCGATCAGCAGGGCGCCGTCATAGCCGGCCAGGGCGCTTTCCATCGCCTCGACGGAATCAAGGTCCAGGTGGTTGGTCGGCTCGTCCAGGATCAGCAGTTGAGGCGGATCGGCCGCCATCAGCACGCAGGCCAGGGCCGCGCGCAGCCGCTCGCCGCCGCTCAGCGTGGCCACCGTCTGATGGGCGGCGGTGTTGCGGAACAGGAATCGCGCCAGGGCGGCGTGGGCCTCGTTGACGCCGGCCGCGGGGTTCAGCCGGCGGAAGTTTTCCAGGATGGTCTGGGCCTCGTCCAGCACCGCGGCCCGTTGATCCAGCAGGGCGGCGACGACGCCGCATGTCACCGTTCCCGCCGTCGGGGCCAGCCCGCCGGTCGCCAGCCGGATCAGGGTCGATTTGCCCGCCCCGTTGCCGCCGACCAGCGCCGCCCGTTCGGGCCCGGACAGACGGAAGCTCAGATCCGACAGCACCGGCGGTCCGCCCGGATAGGCGAAGCCGACAGCGTCGAAGTCGAGGACGGTCCGCCCGGCGGGCAGGCCGCAGGACGGCAGGTCGAACGCCAGGCGGCTCAGGCGCTCGACCCGGGCGTCGGCGGCCTCGAGGGCCTGGGCGGCGTCCTGGGCGGCGCGGTCGGCCAGCCGCCCCTCGCGGGCGCCGCTGTTCTCGGCCCGCTGCGCCTGGGCGCCCAGCAGGATCTTCGGCTCGCTGCCCTTGGCGGCGAACCTGCGGCCGGCGGCGTCGCGGCGGGCCTTGCGTTCGCGGGCGATCTGGGCCTCGCGGGCCGCCAGGCGGACCTGGCGCTCGGCCGCCTCCAGGTCGTGCTCGGCGGCCGCCATGGCCTGGGTCTTGCGCTCGGCGTAGAGATCGTAGCCGCCGCCGTAGCTGGTCGCGCCCAGGCTGGTCAGCTCGACGATGCGGTCCATGCCGCGCAGCAAGGTTCGATCGTGGCTGACCACCACCGCCCCGCCCTTCCAGCGGCGCAGTACGTCGGCCAGCAGGCCGCGGGCGGCGGCGTCCAGATTGTTGGTGGGCTCATCCAGCAGGATGACGTCCGGCGCGGCGAGCAGCAGGCCGGCCAGGGCGACGCGGGTCATCTGCCCGCCGCTGAGCTGGGCCGCCGGCCGCGAGGCGTCCCAGCGCGACAGCCCGACCTCGGCCAGGGCGGCGGCGACACGGCCCGGCAGGGTCCAGTCGGCGTCGATCAGGTCCTGTTCAAGGCTTTCGGGCGTCCCCTCCTCGGCCTCGATGCGGCACAGCCGGTCCCAGGCGGGGCCGACGGCCAGCAGGTCGGCCAAGCGCGCGCCCGGCGGCGGGGCGTGCAGTTGCGGCAGCATCCCGACCACGCCGGCGCGGCGGATCGCGCCCGAGGCCGGCGCGCGGGTTCCGGCGATCAGAGACAGCAGCGTGGACTTGCCCACGCCGTTGCGACCGACCAGGCCGATGCGCTCGGCCCCGATCGTCAGGTTTAGGGTGTCGAAGAGAACGCGGCCGTCAGGCGTGTCGGCGCGGACGGAATCCAGGGTGATGAAGGCAGGCATGGGAAACCACGGTCAGGTCAGTGAGAAGGGCGAAACGGTCGTCCATCGCAATGTCCATGGTTGCCTCCATCGGCCGGCGTTCGGCAAGTTTCTCGGGCCACTACGGGCTCCGATCTCGACGGCCGACGCCCTGCCTCCGACCTGGCGCCCGCCGTCCCTGCGCGGTTTTGCCGCGGCCGGCATGCCGCGAGATGCTCAAGTATAGACCTAGCATCGTCCGGGCGCGGTAGCGGTCTCAATCGCAACTTAACCTTGTTCTGCCTACGGTGCGCTCAAGCCAAGGGCTGAAAAGGCGCGCAAAGAGCTCATGAAGCGAATGATCGGCAGGCCAGAGCCAATACCCACGCAGGAGATCGTCGGCTCGTACCTGCCGATCCTGCGCGGGTATCTGGTGGCCGCCGCGGCCTATTACAGCCTGATCAGCCTCTCCCATCCCTTCTACGAGACGGGCCTGGAGCTGGTCGTGCTGGAGGGGCTGGCGCTGGTCGCCGCCGGCGCCGGGTTCTGGCTGTGGCGCTGGTTCAAGGTCAGGCCGCCGCGGATGCCGGCGCTGGAAGCCGGCGCCCTGGCGATGAACACGCTCTTCATGGCCAATGTCGCGGCCTACCAGAGCTTTCACTTCGAGCCGGCCAAGCTGGTCTATTTCGTGCTGATGGCCCTGGTGTTCGCCACCTCGGCGCCAACCCGCCGCGTGGCCCTGGTCAGCGTCGCCGCCGCGACCCTCGGCCTGGTGCTGATGGCCCGCAGCGCGCCGGGCGACCTGGTCAGCCAGTACGGCTTCATCGGCGTGGCCGGCGCCTTCGCCGCCCTGGGCATGTCGACCCTGATGCGCGGCGCGGTGATGCGCGAGCTGCGCGCCCGCCTGGCCTCCGACGCCTTGAACCGCAAGCTCGAGGCCGAGCTCGAGGAGAACCGTCGCCTGCGCACCGAGGCCCAGGCCCTGACCGTGGTCGCCCAGACCGCCAGCCGCGTGAAGACCGAGTTCCTCGAGACCATGAGCCACGAGATCCGCACGCCGCTGAACGGCGTGCTGGGCATGGCCCAGGCCATGGAGCGCGACGTGCTGTCGGCCAGGCAGCGCGCCCGCCTGGCCATGATCCACGATAGCGGCGCCACGCTGCTGGACGTCATCAACGCCGTGCTCGACATCTCACGGATCGAAGCGGGCAAGATGGAGATCGTCCGGGCGCCGTTCGACCTGGACGCCATGGCCGACACCCTTCGCCAGCTCTATGGCGGCCTGGCCCACGACAAGGGCCTGGCGTTCACGCTGGACGTCGCTCCCGAGGCCGGCGGCTGGCGTGACGGCGACGCCGCGCGGCTGCGTCAGGTGTTCAGCAACCTGATCTCCAACGCCATCAAGTTCACCGACGCCGGCCATGTGGCCGTCCGCATCGGCGGCGACGCCCAGACCTTGACCTGTACGGTGACCGACACCGGCATGGGCGTGCCCGAGGCCCGCCGCGGCCAGATCTTCGAGAAGTTCGTCCAGGTCGACGGGTCGAGCACGCGCCGTACCGGCGGGAGCGGCCTGGGCCTGGCCATCTGCCGCGAGCTGGTGACGCTGATGGGCGGCCAGATCGGCTTTGAAAGCCCCGCGCAAGGCGGCGCGTGCTTCACCTTCGAGGCCCCCTGCCCGACGCTGGGGCCGGTGGCGCAGCCGACGCCCGCCAAGGCGGCCGCGGACGCCCCGGCCATGGCCGGCAAGCTGAAGATGCTGATCGTTGACGACAACGCCACCAACCGCACGGTCCTGCAGGCCATGCTGGGCCACATGGGCGTGGCCTGCGGCGTCGCGCGCGACGGCCACGAGGCCGTCGCCATGTGGGACGCTGGCCCGTGGGACGCCATCCTGATGGATATCCACATGCCGGGCATGGACGGGCTGGAAGCCGGTCGGGTCATCCGCGCGCGGGAGGCGGCCGAGGGCCGGCGCCGCACGCCGATCCTGGCCGTCACCGCCAGCGTCCTGACTCACGAAACCAACCGCTATCTGGCCGCCGGCATGGATGGCTTCGTGGCCAAGCCGATCGCCGCCCAGCGCCTGGTGGCCGCCCTGGACGCCGCGCTGAGCGGTCCAGCGGCGGACGTCGCAACCGCCGCGGGCTGAGGCGAGGCCAAACAGCCTCGATCGCGGACAACGACAAGAACCTCGCCTCAACGCGTCGGTTAACCTTCCCTGTCCGGCCGAGCTTGACTACAAGGGCGCCCGGTACCGCAGGCGGGGGCTTCGATGTTGGTTGCGACAGGGAAAAGTCCGACTCAGCCGCTCGCCTGGCGGCGGGGGCTGAAGGCGGCCAGCGAGATCTTCCTCGTCTCGCCGCGCTGGGCCAGCGGCCTGGCCGCGCGGCTGGTGTTCTCGGCGGTCGTCTTCCTGGCCACCATACCCTATTCGGACTGGCCGATGCCGTGCGCCTGGATGGCGGTCATGGCGCTGCTCGCCGTCGCCGAAAGCCGGAGCGGCCCGTCGACCGGCTCGGGCCTGGGCGGCAATCTGTTCGCATGGCTGCAAAGCGCCGGTTACGCCGGCGCCGGCTTCTACCTGACCTTCGTCGAGTCCGGCGCCGCCCAGACGTTCGGCGTCACGCTGTACGGCGTCGTGATGTTCGAGATCCTGGCCCGCGACTACGTCCAGCCCAGGCGCCTGATCACCAACCTGACCCCGATGCTGATCTCGATGATGGTGGTCCAGTCGGCCGCCTGCATCATGATGGTGTACCGGGGAGAGTCCTGGCGGATCCTCACCGTGATGGCCACGACCTACCTGGTGTTCCGAGGCCTGCGCTCGGTGCAGGTCGACCTGACCCAGACCCGTCACGAACTGGCGCAGGCGTCGGTCCTGGCCGAGGCTTCGGCCCGCAAGATCCGCGAGGCCCACCGCATCGCGCTGATGGCCGAAACCATGGCCGGCATCGGCCACTGGCGCGTGGACATCGCCAGCGGCGTCACCACCTGGTCCGAAGGGGTCTACCGGATCTACGGCCTGTCCCCGACCACCGCGCCGCCGCCGCTGGAGACGCTGCTCCTGCACTACGATCCAAGCGAACGGGACGAGCTGAGAGCGCGGTTGCAGGCCGCGGCGGCCCGAGGCGAGCCGTTCGAGCTCGAGCGCCGACTGACCCGGCGCGACGGCGCGGTGCGCCACGTCATCTGCCACGGCGCCGGCGAGCTGGACGCCAACGGCAGGGTGGAAACCCTGTTCGGGGCCTTCATGGACGTGACCGAGGCGCGGATCCGCGAGGAAGCCCTGCGCGACGCCAAGCTGCGCGCCGAGGCGGCCGCCGAGGCCAAGTCCGAGTTTCTGGCCAATATGAGCCACGAGATCCGCACGCCCCTGACCGCGATCAACGGGTTCTCCAGCCTGCTGAGCGAACTGGAGGACCTGCCGCCGACGGCGGGCGCCTACGTTCGGCGAGTCAACACCGCCGGCCAGACCCTGCTGGCGGTGGTCAACGACATCCTGGACTTCTCCAAGCTGGGGGCAGGCCATGTCGCGCTGGATCCCCAGCCCTTCGCCCTCAAGCCGTTCTTCGATGATCTGACGGCCATGTTCACGGCCCAGGCCAAGGGGCTGACCCTGCGGCTCGACATCGATCCCGACGCGCCGCCGGCGCTGATCGCCGACCCCGGCCGGCTACGCCAGGTCGTGGTCAATCTGGTCAGCAACGCCATCAAGTTCACGGATGAGGGCGAGATCCGGATCAGCGTGGCCTATCACGCCGGTTTCGACATGCTGAAGGTCGCGGTGTCGGACACCGGGTGCGGCGTGCCGCCGGACAAGCGCGAACTGCTGTTCCAGCGGTTCTCGCAGGTCGACGGTTCGCTGAGCCGCCGTCACGGCGGCGCGGGCCTGGGGCTGTCGATCTGCAAGGGACTGGTCGAACTGATGGGCGGGACCATCGAGATGGTGCCCTCGGCCAGCGGCGGCTCGATCTTCCGGTTCTATATCGGGGCGACGGTCGCGCCCCTCGACCCCGCGGCGGTTCCTCGCCGCGGGAAAAGCGTGGCGCCCTCAATCTCGGCGGCGCGGATTCTGGTCGTGGACGACCTGGACGCCAACCGCGAGCTGGTCCGCGCGATGCTCGAGGCGACCGGCCACGATGTGTCGGAGGCCGGAAATGGTTCGGAAGCCCTGCGCCTGGCCGCCGAGCAGCCGTTCGACCTGATCCTGATGGACCTGCAGATGCCGGGCATCGACGGCTTCGCCTCGGCGCGGGCGATCCGCCAGTCGGCTAACCGCAATCGCGACACGCCCATCATCGCGCTCAGCGCCGACGTTCTGCCCGAGCACATCCTGGCCAGCGCCGACGCCGGCATGAACGGGCATATCGGCAAGCCGATCTCGGCCGCTGAACTGCTGAACACGATCGAACGGTGGTCGAGGGTCCGCCTGGACTGCGAATCCTAGCGGATCAGAAGCTCAGCGCGCCCAGATCGACGATGATCTTGAAGGCCCAGATCGTGCAGGCGATGCAGATCACCAGGGTGATGATGTCGTCGATCTCGGTGCGCTGACGGGCGACCTTGGCGGCCTTGCCGCCCTTGCCCTTGCCCTTGGCCGGGGCCTCGGAGGCCTTGGCCTTCGCATCGTCCTTCGCCGCCGCCTTGGCCACGCTCGATCATCCTCGTCGGCGCGCCCGATGCGCGACCTGCCTCGTCATAGACACCGGCGGTGCTGAAGGTCGCGCTTCCAAAGGCGGTTTATTGTTCGTGAACGCCGTAACCCTGGCCCGGCTAGAGCGGCAGCTCCAGTTCCTTGTCCGGGAATTCCGCGACGATCTTCAGGCGCCCGCCCTGATGCTCGACCAGCTTACGGATCACCGACAGCCGGGGGTCGGCCCTGGCCTCCATCTTGGAGACATTGGACTGGGTGGTTTCGAGAATGTCGGACAGCTCCAGCTGAGACAGGCCCAACTGTTCGCGGAGATCCTTCAGCAGGGAGATGCGGGTCTTAAGCGCGATGACGCCGTCGGCGATTTCGCGCTCCTCATCGGGCGTCAGCTTCGGACGCCATTCGGAATATTTGATGTCGGTCATGTCGATGCCTTTCGGCGTGATGCTCTCAGCGCCAGTACCGGCTGACGCCGTGGGCCGCGTCGTTCATTCTCACCGCGTTTCCAGGCAGGACCTCCAGGCCCAAGCGATAGAAACGCGCCTGGTCCGCCGTCCAGAAAACCCGCCGATAGGGTCTTTCCAGATCCGACCACGACGAGACGCCGGCGATCACTGGATCCCAGCCCAGGCCCATGGGCCCTTCGGCGGTCAGCAGGTCGAGAATGGCTAGGAGATCGAAGCGGTTCTGGCGAGGCCATTGCTCGATCTTTCGGGCGACTTCGATGTCGAAAACGATCGTCCAACGATCAGCCATTTTGGCGATCCTCTCGTCTTGTTTTGTCGGGACATGGGATGCGTTCTCCGGTTGATCGTCTGGCGCACGACTGCGCCATCATATTCCATTTTGGAATTTCCACAACACAGATGCCTTTCAGTCTGATGGACCTCCACGCCCTGCTGACACCTGATGTCAGCATGCTGCGGCCACCTGCCGCCATCGCGACATTTGTTCGCACCTTGTTCTTGTGTTAATCGCCGGCCTGCGCCCTACATATAGCCGTCTCGCCGTGGCTCCTCTCACGGCCCTACGCGTTCCGGAAAACATGGCTGAACAACTGAACTTCATCCGCGTGCGCGGCGCGCGGGAGCATAATCTCAAGGACGTCAGCGTCGACATCCCGCGGGGCGAGCTCGTCGTGCTGACCGGCCTGTCGGGCTCGGGCAAGAGCTCGCTGGCGTTCGACACCATCTACGCCGAGGGTCAGAGGCGGTATGTGGAGTCGTTGTCGGCCTACGCCCGCCAGTTCCTGGAACTGATGAGCAAGCCGGACGTGGACCTGATCGAGGGCCTGTCGCCGGCCATCTCGATCGAGCAGAAGACCACTTCGCGCAACCCGCGCTCGACGGTGGGCACCGTCACCGAGATCCACGACTATATGCGCCTGCTGTGGGCGCGCGTCGGCGTGCCCTACTCGCCCGCCACCGGCCTGCCGATCGAGAGCCAGACCATCAGCCAGATGGTCGACAAGATCACCGCCCTGCCCGAAGGCACGCGCCTCTACCTGCTGGCGCCCGTCGTGCGCGAGCGCAAGGGCGAGTACCGCAAGGAGATCGCCGAGTGGCAGAAGGCCGGCTTCCAGCGGCTGAAGATCGACGGCGAGTTCTATCCGATCGAGGACGCGCCGGTCCTCGACAAGAAGTTCAAGCACGACATCGACGTGGTCGTGGACCGCATCGTCACCAAGGCCGGCATGGAGCAGCGCCTGGCCGACTCCATGGAGCAGGCGCTGCGCCTCGCCGACGGCCTGGCCGTGGCCGAATGGGCCAATGTCGAGGAGGGCGAGAAGGAGCCGCGCCGGCTGCTGTTCTCCGAACGCTTCGCCTGCCCGGTCAGCGGCTTCACGATCGCCGAGATCGAGCCCAGGCTGTTCTCGTTCAACAACCCGGCGGGCGCGTGTCCGGCCTGCGACGGCCTGGGCGCCAAGCTGGCCTTCGACGCCGACCTGATCATCCCGGACAAGGATAAAAGCCTGCACAAGGGCGCGGTGTCGCCGTGGGCCAAGGGCCCCTCGCCGCTCTACACCCAGACCCTGCAGGCCCTGGCCCGCCACTACGGCTTCTCGATGGACGAGCCGTGGCACAAGCTGCCGGAAAGCGCCCGCCAGATCGTGCTGCAAGGCTCCAAGGGCGAGAAGATCAAGTTCGTCTACGACGACAACGCCCGCAAGTACGAGGTGGCCAAGCCCTTCGAGGGCGTGTTGCCGAACCTGGAGCGCCGCTGGCGCGAGACCGACAGCAGCTGGGTCCGTGAAGAGCTGGGCCGCTACCAGTCCGATACCCCCTGCGAGGTCTGCCACGGCAAGCGCCTGAAGCCCGAGGCCCTGGCCGTGAAGATCCACGGCATGGACATCGCCGCCGTCTCGAACCTGGCCATCCGCCCGGCCCGCGACTGGTTCACGGCCCTGGAAGGCCATCTCTCCGACAAGCAGATGGAGATCGCCCGGCGGATCCTGAAGGAGATCAACGACCGCCTGCGGTTCCTGGTCGATGTCGGCCTGGACTATCTGAACCTGTCGCGCGGCTCGGGCACCCTGTCGGGCGGCGAAAGCCAGCGCATCCGCCTGGCCAGCCAGATCGGCAGCGGCCTGACCGGCGTGCTCTACGTGCTGGACGAGCCGTCGATCGGCCTGCACCAGCGCGACAACACCCGCCTTCTGCAGTCGCTGCAGGGCCTGCGCGACCTGGGTAACTCGGTGCTGGTCGTCGAGCATGACGAGGAGGCCATCATGACGGCCGACTACGTGATCGACATGGGACCGGCGGCGGGCGTGCACGGCGGCGAGATCGTGGCCGAGGGCAAGCCGGCCGACATCATGGCCAACCCCAACAGCATCACCGGCCAGTACCTGACCGGCGTCCGCGAGATCGCCGTGCCGGAAGACCGCCGGCCGATCAACAAGAAGAAGATGCTGCGGGTCGTCGGCGCCACCGGCAACAACCTGAAGGGCGTGACGGGCGAGATCCCGGTCGGCACCTTCACCTGCATCACCGGCGTGTCGGGCGGCGGCAAGTCGACCTTCACGATCGAGACCCTGTACAAGGCCGCCGCGCGCCGCCTGAACAACGCCAGCGACGCCCCGGCCTCGCACGAGCGGATCGAGGGGCTGGAGAACTTCGACAAGGTCATAGACATCGACCAGTCGCCGATCGGCCGCACCCCGCGCTCGAACCCGGCCACCTATACCGGCGCCTTCGGTCCGATCCGCGACTGGTTCGCCCAACTGCCGGAAAGCAAGGCGCGGGGCTATGGCCCCGGCCGCTTCAGCTTCAACGTCAAGGGCGGCCGCTGCGAGGCCTGCCAGGGCGACGGCCTGATCAAGATCGAGATGCACTTCCTGCCCGACGTCTACGTCACCTGCGACGTCTGCAAGGGCAAGCGCTACAACCGCGAGACCCTCGACATCCTGTTCAAGGGCAAGACCGTGGCCGAGGTGCTGGACATGACCGTCGAGGAGGCCGCCGAGTTCTTCAAGGCCGTGCCGCCGATCCGCGACAAGATGGAGACCCTGAAGCGCGTGGGCCTCGGCTACGTCAAGGTCGGCCAGCCGGCGACCACCCTGTCAGGCGGCGAGGCCCAGCGGGTCAAGCTGTCCAAGGAGCTCAGCAAGCGCGCCACCGGCCGCACGCTCTACATCCTCGACGAGCCGACCACCGGCCTGCACTTCGAGGACACCAAGAAGCTGCTGGAGGTGCTGCACGAGCTGGTCGACCAGGGCAACACCGTGGTCGTCATCGAGCATAACCTGGACGTCGTGAAGACCGCCGACTGGCTGCTGGACTTCGGTCCCGAAGGCGGCGACGGCGGCGGCGAGATCGTCGCCGTGGGCTCGCCCCAGGACGTGGCCAAGGTCGAGGCCAGCTGGACCGGCCGCTATCTGAAGGACGTCCTGGCCCGCCACGAGGAGCGGCGGCTGGAACGCGTGGCGGCGCTGAAGGCGGCCAAGCGGGCCTAGGCCGGAAACGATCGCGACATCGCGAGGTCAGCTCTACCTAAGTTCACGTAACGGTGTTATTTAAACCGCACGATGAGCTGGGAGGGCTGGCCATGCCTCGCATCGTCAAGGCGGAGTTCGACGTCGACGGCGCCTCAAACGGCGTGAAGGAGATCCGTTGCGGCTCCGACACGGTCCTGACGGGGCGATGCCGGATTTATCTCGGCTGGGACCGCGGCGAGCAGCGTATCGGCAAACGGGTCAACGTCACGCAGAAGCTGGTTCGAGCGGGCCTGTACTGGAGACTGGTCGGACCGAAGATCTTCATCCGCGACCATGCGGCGGCAAGCGCCGCCGACCCCGGAATTCCCGACTTCGACTATCCCAGCCCCTATGAAGCGGTCGGGGCCCTGTTCGGCTGGAAGGTGACGCTCTTCGAAACCCTCTACACCTACAGATGTGACAAGAACTGCCAATTGACGGTGACCTCGTCACGGGGTGGAACCTACACGAACGGTTCGAGCGACACCTATACGGGACACTTCACGATGCGGTCCGCGCCCGATCGCTACGACCGTTCGGTCGACGCCGCCGTCACTGTCCAGTGTGTCGAACACAAGGGCGAGATCGGCTACCATGAGCCCGGCTATCCGATTGACGAAATCGGCGCGCCCCACGCCCAGCTCGCCGCCTTGGTCGCGCGTCGCATCGACGAATCCGAACGTCGGCAGGAATATCTTCTGGCCCAAGCCATGCGCGACATCGCCTTGCTGGTCGACAAGGACGCGATCGAGCTCGACAAGGACGCGCTGAAGCGTCTGCTGGGAAAATCCGAGAAGCCGGACAAAAAGGCCTAGTCGAACACGGCCGCCTGGTCGGTCGCGCGATCCTCGGCCAACGCGCCGAGGATCACCGCCGCCGGCGCGGCCTGCAGGACGACCGCGAGGCCGAAGATCAGGCCTTGTAGAAGCAGATGCCCCAGCTGCAGCGGATGAAATCCCGACTTCAGCGCGGCGACCAGGGGCAAGTAGGCGGACCATTGCAGGGCCGGAAGCTTTGCCACGGCGGCATTTAGCGCGACATTGCCGCCGACGCCGATCAGCACGGCCATCACCGTCGCCAGGCAGAAGACGGCGAAGATCTTCCACGGCCGTTTGCGGGTCAGCCGCCACGCGCCGCGTAGCCGCATCCCGCCGGCCCTTACGGTCATGGCGCCGGCTGGCCACAGCCGGCTGGCGAGGCCGAACAGCGCGACCAGGCCGACCGCCATGGACGTCCACATCAGCGCGTCCTGAGTCGCCCCCACCGGTACGCCCGCCGCCACGCCGATCGTCAGTCCGATCGCCATGACCAGCAGCACGACGAGCTGGCCGGGAAGCGCTAGCAGGCCCAGCACGAACAGGCGGGCCTCGTCGCCGCCCAATCGAAGCCCGAAGCCCCGCGCCGTCGGACTGGCGTCAAGTCGAACCACCGCAGCTCCGATGATCGCGATCGTCGCCATGATCGCGACGACCATGAAGAGGGTCGCGAACGCCGCGTTGGCGACGGGCGACGCTTGCCTGAAGATTTGAAAGTGGATGTAGGCGATCGTCATGATCCGCCCGCTGAAGCTGATCAGCACGCCGACCAAAGCCAGGCCCAGCGTCGCCGCCGGGCGGCGGCGCAGCAGGTCAAAGCCCGCGAACGCCGCTCGCGCGAATCCGAAATCCCCCAAGGAGCGCCCCTAGCCGAAGGTGTCGGAGACGTCGCGGCCCTTCAGCTGGGCGTAGATGGTCGGGACCGGGGCGAAGACGATCAGCAGGACCAGGATCGACAGCAGGCCCGAGAACAGCGTCCGCACGATGCCTGCGGGCGTGAAGAAGGCCTCCAGCGAGCTCATGTCGGGATTGAAGGCGTCGGCCATGGCCGAAATCCCGCCGCCCAGGCTGGCGCCGATCACCGCTATGATCACCAGCAGCAGCGCATAGACCACCACCGCCAGCACCAGGGCGACGAAGTAGGCGCCGAACAGCGGCCAGAACCGGCCCTTGGTCAGGTTCCAGGAGTCGCGGATGCTGACCTTGCCGGTGTCGAACGTCAGGGCGCCGGCGAACGACAGCCGCACGGCCAGGAAGACCATCGCCGCCAGCACGCCGATGAACAGCAGCGCGCCCAGGACCACGCCCGCGCCCGCGCCGCCCACGGCGATGCCGATGCCGATGACGATGCCCGCCACGATCACCAGGCCAAAATAGGCGGCCAGCAGGATCAGGTTGACCAAGATCAGCACCGCGGCCTGCCGCAGCTCGGCGGCGCCGATGCGCAGATAGGCGTTGGCGCTGTCCTGGGGTCGCAGGACGAGGCGATTAACGCCGGCCAGCAGGATCGAATAGATCACCAGGCTGTAGACGGCGGAGAACAGGAACAACGGCCCCATGCCCTCCATGGCCTTGAGAGTGGCCTGGGGGTCGCCGCTGGGCTCGGCGCTGAGCTCCAGCATCGCCGCCATCTGCGGGCCGGCCAGCTTGATCGTGGCGACCGAGACGATCAGCGAGGCGATCGTCATCAACACCGCCCAGATGCTGACCGTCTTCAGGTGTTCGCGCACCAGACGAAAGCCGGACAGCGCCGCGTCGGTGGCCGAGAATTGTTGTTGCATGGTCTGGTTCGCCCCTCAAAGCCCGCCACGCCTAACAAGGTTCGTGGCCGCGCGACAGTCCCGCTGGCGGTTTGCCGCCACGATCTTTGCCCCCTGCATGAACGCGCCCGCCTATTCTAAGGTTCGTTTGAAGAGGTCGGCGCAGGCTGCGGGCGGAGAACCGATGAAGCTTGATGGCGCGCCAATCCGCCCGGCGCGGCGGCCCAGCACGGCGGCCTTAGACGGCCGCCGGCGCCAGCTCGCTTTCGTGCAGGTCATAATAGGCCCGGGCCGGGGCGGCCGTCAGGATCACCATCTGCACCGTGAAGAAGAACGGCGCCAGCAACATGGTGGCCAGGCCGGACAGGGCCAGCATGATCGGGTTGGTGACGCCGCCGGACAAGGCCAGGATCAGCCCCGAAACCACGGTCTGAGCCACCCCGACCAGGATCGTCAGCACCACCGCCACCGCGTACATGCCCAGCAGGTGCCAGAAGTGGTGGTCGGTCAGGGTCCAGGTCCGGCGCAGCGAGAGCCTTCCCTCGGCGAAGGTGGTGATCGACAGCAGCGACAGGCGCACGCCCGCCCAGATCGACAGGCCGGCGACGGCGATGGCGCCCAGCACCTCGACCCAGCGGTTGGTCTGCACGGCGCCCAGGCTGATCAGGCCCGCGCCGATCAGCACCAGCACGGCGCTGGGCAGGGCCGTGACGACCAGGGCCACGACCCAGCCCACCAGGGCGACGACGAACTGCCGCGCCTCCTCGGCGCCGACCCGCAGATAGGCCAGGCGTCGCTCCTGCGGCCGCACCACCGCGCGCATGATCGCCACGCTGATCACCGACTGCAGGGCCACGGCGAAGGCGATCAGCGGCAGCAGCGTGCCCTGGCGGCGGGCGATGATGTCGAACAGTTCGCGCAGGTCGTTGGTCCGCGACAACAGCGCCAGATCGGCTCGAACGGTGCCGCCGAACGCGAAGGCGACCACCAGGCCCAGCACGACCAGCATGGCGAAATAGCAGGCGGCCCAGGCCAGCACGACCAGCGGCTTGCGGCGCGTCATGCGGACGCCTTCGAGAGCGGCTTGGACGGGCGAGAAGGTGGTCATGTCCGGAGGGTTCCAGGGGTCGGAGCGGGCTGCAGTCGATAGACGTCGACCAGGGCCGCGGTCCAGACCGGAATGAGATAGAAGAACATCACGACGACGCCGACCAGCATGGGGACCAGCGCGCCCTCCGAGAAGCCCGCGATCGCCTGCAGTCGGCCGATGGCGAGCACCAGGATGATCGCCGGCGTGGCCAGAACCACCCCTGCCGCCGCCAGGACCAGCACGGCGCCGCGCGTCCGCCCGAAGGCGCTGAGAACCTGAATCCTGCCCAGATCGACCGTGGCGGCCGGCGCCAGGGACAGGCGCAGGAACAGCCAGATCATGATCGCCGTCGACAGCAACGGCGGCAGGCTGGCCGCAAGGGCGCCGGGCCCGTCCAGCGCGGCGCGCCAGGCGTCCACCGAGGTGATGTCCAGGCCGGGCGCGTTGCTCTTGGCCACGCCCACGACCACCGCGGCGACCAGCACCGCCAGCACGGCCGCGACCACGGTCAGGATGACGGTGATCAGGGCCTGGACCGCCAGCAGCCGCCATTCCGCCGCGCCCCAGCGCAGGCCCTTCCAGCCGGCGGGACCGCCGAACGCGAGGCGATACAGAGCGCCATAGGCCAGGGTGGTGGCGGCCAGTTCCAGCGCCAGGCTCAGAAAGGCCAGGCCCGGCGGTAGGGCGCGGGGGGCCAGGCCGAGCACGGCGCCCGCGACGAGCGCGCCCCAGCAGGCGCCCACGCCCGGCGCCCATCCCGCCATCCCGGCGCGAACGGTCCGCCCGATCGCCGCCGATCTCTCGCCCATGCCGCCCTCTCTAACGTCCGCTCCCGCGCGACCCCAGGAGTCATAAGCGGTTCGCCCCCGGCTTGGCGACGAGTCGCGACGGGTGTCACGCTGAATTTCACGCGACGTGGCCTTGGCGCCGCTAGGGGCGTCGCGTCAGGGGGCAACAGGCGGGTTCCGCCGCGCGGCCGCCGGGGGTATGAGGTCGCCCATGAGCACTTCCCCCAATTCCGCTTCCCCCGTCCATGTCATCGGCGGCGGCCTGGCCGGGTCCGAGGCCGCCTGGCAGATCGCCGAGGCCGGCGTGCCGGTCGTCCTGCACGAGATGCGACGCGACGACGCCTCGGGGCCTGTCCGGACTGACGCCCATCAAACCGACGGCTTGGCCGAGATGGTTTGTTCCAACTCCTTCCGCTCCGATGACTGGCAATTCAACGCCGTGGGCCTGCTGCACGCCGAGATGCGCAAGCTGGACTCGCTGATCCTGTCGGCGGCCGACCAGCACCAGGTGCCGGCCGGCGGGGCGCTGGCGGTCGATCGCGACAACTTCTCCGCCGAGGTCACCCGCCGCATCGAGGCCCATCCCCTGATCACCATCGCCCGCGAAGAGATCAGCGGCCTGCCGCCGGAAGAGTGGGACAGCGTGGTGGTGGCCACCGGTCCCCTCACCTCGCCCGCCCTGGCCGACGCGATCCTGGACCTCAGCGGCGAAGGCCAGCTCAGCTTCTTCGACGCCATCGCCCCGATCATCCACGTCGAGTCGATCGACATGGACATCGCCTGGCGCCAGTCGCGCTACGACAAGGAAGGCCCCGGCGGCGACGCGGCGGCCTACATCAACTGCCCGATGAACAAGGCCGAGTACGAGGCCTTCATCGACGCCCTGCTCGACGGTCCGAAGGCCGAGTTCAAGGAGTGGGAGCATGTGCCCTATTTCGACGGCTGCCTGCCGATCGAGGTGATGGCCGAGCGCGGCCGCGAGACCCTCCGCCACGGACCCATGAAGCCGGTGGGCCTGACCAATCCGCGCGACCCGCTGGTCAAGTCCTACGCCATCGTCCAGCTGCGCCAGGACAACGCCCTGGGCACGCTGTGGAACATGGTGGGCTTCCAGACCAAGCTGAAACACGGGGCCCAGGCCGAGGTGTTCCGGATGATCCCGGGCCTCGCCAACGCCCAGTTCGCCCGGCTGGGCGGGCTGCACCGCAACACCTTCATCAACAGCCCGCGCCTGCTGGACCGGTCCCTGCGGATGAAGGTCGCCCCGCGCCTGCGCTTCGCGGGCCAGATGACCGGGGTCGAAGGCTATGTCGAGAGCGCCGCCACCGGCCTGCTGGCCGGCCGCTTCGCCGCCGCCGAGCGCCTGGGCCGAACCCTGGAGGCCCCGCCGCCGACCACCGCCCTTGGCGCGCTGGTCGACCACGTCACCGGCGGCCACATCGACGGCCAGGAGGTCGGAAAGACCTCGTTCCAGCCGATGAACATCAACTACGGCCTGCTGCCGCCGATGGAGACCCCCAAGGTCGGCGACGACGGGGTCAAGATTCCGCTGAAGGAACGCGGCCGCGCCAAGAAGCGGCTGATGAGCCTGCGGGCGCTGCAGGATCTTGAGGCCTGGATCGGCGGGGCGGTTTAGGTCGAGCGGAGACGAACCCTGGGCGAGCCCAGGCGTTCCTCCTCGCATGTCCTCCGCTCCCTATTGGCTCGAAGACCTCGCCCTGCGCCTGGCCTGGGTTCCATCCTGGGCTGTCAGCGCCGCCCTGATCGGCGTCGCGGTCGCCTTCGCTCTCGCCGCGCACGGCCTGCTGGTGACCGTGGTCCGTCGCACCCTGGCCAAGGACGCCTTCTGGTCGGCCCTGGCCGTGCGCACCCGCCGTCCCACGCGGTTGGCCTTCATCGTGGCGGCGCTCAGCCTAGCCGCCTCCATCGCGCCCCTAAGCGCGGGACAGGCCGCCTCCGCCAAGCACCTGCTGCTGGTGATGTTCATCGTGCTGGTCGGCTGGATCGTGCTGACCGCCCTGGACATCGGCGCGGCGCTCTATCTTCGGCAGTTCAAGGTCGACGTCGAGGACAACCTGCTGGCCCGCAAGCACCTGACCCAGGTGAAGATCCTGCGCCGGGCCTGCGCCGTGGTGGTCGGCCTGGTGACGGTGGGGCTGGCCTTGATGACCATACCGGGCGTGCGCCAGTGGGGGGTCAGCCTGCTGGCCGCCGGCGGCGCCGCCTCGCTGATCGTCGGCCTGGCCCTGCAGCCGCTGCTGACCAACCTGATCGCCGGCATCCAGATCGCCATCACCCAGCCGATCCGCATCGACGACGCGGTGATCGTCGAGAAGGAGTGGGGCAATATCGAGGAGATCAACGCCACGTACGTGGTCGTGCGGCTGTGGGACTGGCGACGCATGGTGCTGCCGCTCAGCTATTTCATCCAGACGCCGTTCCAGAACTGGACGCGCGAAAGCGCCTCGCTGATCGGCACGGCGATGCTCTATGTCGATCATGCCGCCCCGATCGAACGCCTGCGCGCCAGGCTGGAGGAGATCGCCAAGGCCTCCCCCCTGTGGGACGGCAAGGTGGTCAACATGCAGGTCACCGACGTCACCGCCCAGGTGCTGGAGGTGCGCTGCCTGGTCAGCAGCCGCAACGCGCCCAAGACCTTCGATCTGCGCTGCGAGGTCCGCGAGAAGATGATGGCCTTCATACGCGACGACGTTCCCGAGGCCCTGCCGAGGCAGCGGCTTGGGCTGTCCGACGGCGCCGCGCCGGCTATGGCGTGACTTCGGGCGGCGGCCGGATGCGCCGGTAGCGCGCCTCGACCAGGCCGAACAGGCCAAAGGCGATCAGGCCGGCCGCGACCAGACAAAGCGCCCAGCTTCCGAAGGGCTGGCCTTCCAGCGCCTGCAGCGCGCCGCCCCAGCTGCGGGCTTCTCCGGCCCGGGCCTTCAAGCCGGCCAGCACCAGGAAGACGGCCAATGGCAGGCTGGCCAGGCCGCGCGCCGCGTAGCCGGCCTTGGCCAGGGGCACGACGCGGCGGCAAGTCTCGGCGTCGCAATCCAGGCGCTTGCTGAAGTCCTGCATCACACCCTGAATGACGTTGCCGATCCCAAAGGCCAGGACCACCAGGCCCGCGGCGATCAGCAGGGTGTCGCCATACGGAAGGTCCAGAATGGTCCCGGCGGTTTGGTGGATCGTCTGCTCCTCATCGACTTCGCCGACATCCTCGAGCTCGTCCAGCAATTCGAAGGCCGAAAACGCCAGGCCGCCATAGACCAGCCCGCTGATCGCCTGGCCGGCCCGCACCGCCCAGGCCTTGGGCGAGCGCCCGTGCCGGTCGGCGTCGAACACCGCCTGCAGGACCCGCCAGGCCGCGAAGCCCGCCAGGCCGACGCCGATCCCGCCGATCAACGCCCCGCCCAGAGGCCATTCGGCCCAGGCCCGCAAAACGCCCTTCGCCCCCTGCGCGCGGGGCGTCAGATCCAGCGCCGCGAGCAGGACGATGGACCCGAGACCCAGATAGACCAGTCCGCGCGCCGCATAGCCCAGCCGCGACGCCAGCTCGATCGCCTTGGACAGGTTCAGTGCCCGGACTCGCTTGATAAGCCCGCGCGGCAAGGCGCTCGACAATGTCACGATGGTCTATGCCCTCTCGATCAACTCGGGTGACCAAACGGCGGGCGTGGCGCTGACGTTCCGCTGGCGTCGATCGCGGACCAAGCCTGTCATTCGCTAAGTAAGTGATTTATGACTTAGCTTCAGGCGCCGCCGGTTTGGTCTGGCGCTTGTCGAGGCAGACGCGCGGGAAGCCGTTCCGCGTTGCCGATCATCGCGGGCTTTGCCGCTCGCCGATGCTAGGCAAGCATGTCACGGATGGCGTGTACGGCAAAGGGGAGCCCGGCAGGGTGGCGGAGGCCTTCGAGATCGGCGACTTCAAACCCGGAGTTCGGGCCAAGACCCGTTGCGACCTGATGGGCTTGGCGCCCTACAGCGAAGCCGACGGCATTCTGGTGCGCCGGTTTCTCACCCCCGCCCACGACGAGGCGCTCAAGACCCTGGCCTTCTGGATGGAAGAAGCCGGCATGACCGCCCGCCGCGACCATGCCGGCAACTTGGTCGGCCGTTACGAGGGCGCGAGCCACGACGCCCCGGCCCTGCTGATCGGCTCGCACATCGACAGCGTCCGCAACGGCGGCCGCTATGACGGGGCGCTGGGGGTGATGCTGGGGGTCGACGTAGCCGAGGTCCTGGCACGCGCCGGTCGCCGCCTGCCCTTCGCGGTCGAGGTGATCGCGTTCGGCGACGAGGAGGGTTCGCGCTTCCCCGCCTCGATGACCTGCAGCCGCGCCGTGGCCGGGACCGTCAAGCCCAGCGTCATGGAGATGACCGACGGCGACGGCGTCAGCCTGGCCGAAGCCTTCGCCGCCTTCGCCCTGGACCCGACGCGTCTGGAGGAAGCCGCCCGCAAACCCGGCGAGGTGTTCGCTTTCCTCGAAGCCCACATCGAACAGGGGCCGGTGCTCGAGGCCGAGGGCCTGGCCCTGGGCGTGGTCACCGCCATCGCCGCCCAGAAGCGGCTGATGGTGCGCTTCACCGGCATGGCCGGCCATGCGGGCACCACCCCGATGACCCTGCGCAAGGACCCCGGTCCCGCCGCCGCGGAGGCGATCCTGGCGCTGGAGCGGATCTGCTCAGGAGGCCAGGACGGCCTGGTCGGCACCGTCGGCCGGATCACCGCCCTGCCCGGCGCCTTCAACGTCATTCCCGGCGCGGTCGAATATTCGATGGACGTCCGGGCCGAGGTCGCGGCCACCCGCGATGCAGCCGTCGAGGCCGTCACCGCCGAGATCCAGGCCATCGCCGCGCGGCGCGGCCTGGAGGTCAGCGTCAGCCTGATGCAGGACCTGGCCGCCAGCCCCTGCGATCCCGGCCTGACCGCCCTGCTCGAAGAGGCCGTCGCCGCCACCGGCCAGGCGCCGCGCCGCCTGCCCAGCGGGGCCGGCCACGACGCCATGGTCATCGCCGACCTCTGCCCCACCGCCATGCTGTTCATCCGCTGCGAGGGCGGAATCAGCCACAACCCGCGCGAGGCGGTCACCGAGGCCGACTGCGCCCTCGCGGCGACCGCCATGCTCCATTTCATCGACCAGTTAGAACGACGCGAACGCGCATGACCCAGACCTTCGGCGAACTCGACCATCCCCCCCGCCTGCTGATGGGGCCCGGCCCGATCAACGTGCATCCGCGCGTGCTGCGCGCCATGTCGGTGCAGCTTCTCGGCCAGTTCGACCCCGAGTTCACGGGCTATATGAACGAGACCATGGCGCTGTACCGCCAGGTCTTCCAGACCCAGAACCGCTGGACCTTCCTGATCGACGGCACCTCGCGCGCCGCCATCGAGGCGGCCCTGGTCTCTGTGCTCGCCCCGGTTGACGACGTGGTGGTGGTCAATGCCGGGCGTTTCGGCCTGCTGCTGTCGGAGATCGCCCAGCGCTGCGACGCCAAGGTCACCCTGGTCGAGGGCGAGTGGGGCAAGGTGGTCGATCCGCAGGCCGTGGAGGACGCGGTCAAGCGCGTGCGCCCGCGACTGGTGGCCTGCGTCCACGGCGACACTTCCACCACCATGGCCCAGCCGATCGAGGCGATCGGCGAGATCTGCCGACGCTACGACACCCTGCTCTATATCGACGCCACCGCCACCCTGGCCGGCATGAGCGTGCCGGTCGACGCCTGGCGAGCCGACATCGTCACGGCCGGGCTGCAGAAGTGCCTGGGCGGCCCGTCCGGCTCGGGTCCGATCACGATCTCCGACCGGGCCGCCGAGCACATCTTCAGCCGCCGACACGTCGAGGCCGGTATCGCCACGGCCGGCGCGGTCAGCGGCAATGGCCGGCGCATCGCCTCCAACTATTTCGACCTGGCGATGATCATGGACTACTGGTCCGACAAGCGCCTGAACCACCACACCGAAGCCGCCTCGATGCTGTACGCGGCCCGCGAATGCGCCCGCGTGGCGCTGGAGGAAGGGCTGGAGGCCCGCTTCGCCCGCCACGCCCAGGCCGGGGCGGCGGTCGTGGCCGGGGTCGAGGCGATGGGCCTGCGGGTGTATGGCGACAAGGCCCACAAGATGACCAACGTCACCGGGGTCTGGATCCCGCCCGGCGTCGATGGCGACCGGGTGCGGACCCGCATGCGCACCGACTTCGAGATCGAGATCGGCACGGCGTTCGGACCCTTGGCGGGAAAGATCTGGCGGATCGGGGCGATGGGCGTCAACGCGCAGAAGTACGCGGTGCTGACCACCCTGGCGGCGCTGGAAGCGGTGCTGCGCGGCGAAGGCTACGGGTTCACGGCCGGGGCCGGGGTTGACGCGGCGTTGGGGGCGTTCTCGTGACCTACCCCCGCGACCTCATCGGCCACGGCGAACATCCGCCCCATGCCCAGTGGCCCAACGGCGCCCGCGTGGCGGTGCAGTTCGTGCTCAACTACGAGGAAGGCGCCGAGCGATCGATCCTGCACGGCGACCCCCAGGCCGAGCACTTCCTGTCGGAGATGGTCGGCGCCCAGCCGATTCCCGACGCCCGGCACATGTCGATGGAGAGCCTCTACGAATACGGCTCGCGCGCCGGGTTCTGGCGCATCCGGCGATTGTTCGAGGAATTTGGCCTGCCGCTGACCGTCTATGGCGTGGCCCAGGCCATGGCGCGCAACCCCGACGCCGTCGAGGCCATGCTGAAATCCGGCTGGGAGATCGCCAGCCACGGCTATCGCTGGATCGACTATCAGCACTTCCCCGAAGCGCTTGAACGCGAGCACATCGCCAAGGCCATCGAGATCCACCAGGCCCTGACCGGCGAGCGCCCGCTGGGCTGGTACCAGGGCCGCACCAGCCCCAACACCGCTCGGCTGATCGCCCAGGAAGGCGGCTTCGTCTACGACGCCGACAGCTACGCCGACGACCTGCCCTACTGGGACGACCAGCACGGCAGGCCGCAACTGATCGTGCCCTACACGCTCGACGTCAACGACATGCGTTTCGCCGCGCCCCAGGGCTTCAACAGCGGAGACCAGTTCTTCGCCTATCTGCGCGACACGTTCGACGCCCTCTATCTGGAGGGCGAGACCGCGCCGAAGATGATGAGCGTGGGCCTGCACTGCCGGATCGTCGGCAAGCCCGGCCGGATCATGGCCCTGCGCCGGTTCCTCAACCACGTCACCGCCCGCGACAAGGTCTGGGTGGCCAAGCGCATCGACATCGCGCGCCACTGGATCGCGACCCACCCGTATCGGGGAAGCGCGACATGAGTTTCGCACCTTTCCTTTTTCAGCCGTCATTCCGGGCCTTGTGCCCGGAACCCCTCGTTCAGCCGACGGTGAAGCGCCTTGGCGCGCCGGCGCGCCACCCATCCGCACTTGCGGCGGACAGAGGGGTTCCGGGCACAAGGCCCGGAATGACGGGAATGTTGGGGATGGCGGGCATACAGACGGCGATAATCGAAAGCACGAACCCATGAGCGCCCCGCCCCTGACCCTGGCCGACCTGAACCGGATGAACCGCACCGGTTTCGCCACCACCCTGGGCTTCGCCTTCGAACTGTCGCCGTGGGTCGTGCAGCGCGCCTATGACGCCGCGCCGTTCGAGAGCGTCGAGGCCCTGCAGGCCGCGACCATCGCCGTCCTGGAGGCGGCCTCGGAGAGCGAGCGCCTGTCCCTGATCCGCGCCCACCCCGAACTGGCCAGCAAGGCGGCCATCGCCAAGACCCTGACCGCCGAGAGCAACGCCGAACAGGCCAGCGCCGGCCTCGACACGCTGACCGCCGAGGAGTTCGAGCGCTTCCACGCCCTGAACGCCGCCTATCGGACGCGCTTCGGTTTCCCGTTCATCATCGCCGTGCGGCTGAACGACAAGACCTCGATCCTGGCCGCCATGCAGGCGCGGCTGGACAACGACGAGGCCGCCGAGATCGCCGAGGCGATCCGGCAGATCGGCCTGATCTCGAAACTTCGACTGCAAGACGCGGTGACCGGCTGAGATGGACTATGACGTCACCACCTGGCTGAACCTGGCTCTGCGCTGGCTGCACGTGATCGCCGGCGTCGCCTGGATCGGCGCCTCGTTCTACTTCGTCTGGCTGGACAACAATCTGCGCCCGCCCGTCCCGGAGAAGGAGGGCGTGAAAGGCGAGCTGTGGGCCGTACACGGCGGCGGCTTCTATCATTCGCAGAAGTACATGACGGCCCCGGACCACATGCCGGGCCACCTGCACTGGTTCAAATGGGAGGCCTACACCACGTGGCTGTCAGGCTTCGCCCTGCTGATCGTGCTCTATTACCTGGAGGCGCCGGTCTATCTGATCGACACGGCCAAGCACGCCTTCAGCCAGGCCGGCGCCGTCGCCACGGGGCTGGCCTTCATCTTCGGCGGCCTGCTGGTCTATGAGGGCCTGTGCCGCTCGCCGCTGGGCGACAAGCCTCGCCTGTTCGGCGTCGTCTGGTTCCTGACCCTGACGGCCGCGACCTGGGCCCTGACCCAGATCTTCACCGACCGGGGCGCCTTCATTCATGTCGGCGCGATCATCGGCACCTGCATGGTCGGCAACGTGTTCCTGATCATCATCCCCAACCAGCGCAAGATCGTCGCCGACATGCTGGCCGGCCGCCCCGTCGATCCGCGCCTGGGCGCGATGGGCAAGCAGCGGTCGGTGCACAACACCCACATGACCCTGCCGGTCATCTTCATCATGATCAGCAACCACTATCCGGCGGTAACGAGTCACCACCTGGCCTGGCTGCTGCTGGCCCTGATCAGCGCCGGCGCGGTGTCGATCCGCTACTTCTTCATCCTGCGCCACCACGGGGTCATCAAGCCCGACTATCTGATCCTTGGGGCGTTCCTGATCTTCAGCGTCAGCATGATCGCCAGCATCAAGCCCAAGGCGGCCGAGATCGCCACCGACGTCCCCTTCCCGGTCGCCCAGGCCATTGTCGACAAGCACTGCGTGGCCTGCCACGCGGCCGTTCCCACCCACAGGGGCTTCACCGCCCCGCCCAACGGCGCGGCCTTCGACACGCCCGCCGGCATGGCGCGCTACGCGGGCAAGATCCGCGAACGCGCGGTCGTGTCGACCAGCATGCCTCTCGGAAACGAGACTCACATTACCGATGCCGAACGCGCCCAGCTGGGCGCCTGGATCGAGGCGGGAGCGAAGACTCAGTGAGCACCTTGGTAGAGACGCCCTCGGCCGAAACGACCGACGACGCCGCTCCGGCGCCCCGCAAGCGAAACGCCGAGCGGACGCGCAAGGCGATCCTGACCGCGGCGCTCAAGGAGTTCTCCCAGGCGGGCTACGCCGGCGCGCGGATCGAGAAGATCGTCAAGGCCGCCAAGTGCAATATCCGCATGCTCTACCACTACTTCGGCGACAAGAAGGGCCTGTACCTGGCGGTGCTGGAGGGGGCCTACGAGGACCTGCGCGGCCGCGAGGCCGAGCTGGAGATCGACTTCGACAAGCCGCTGGAAGGCTTCCTGGCCCTGCAGCGCTTCACCTTCGACTATTTCGAGAAGAACCCCCGCATCGACGGCCTGCTGCGCAATGAGAACCTGATCCAGGGCAAGTTTGTCTCGCAGTCGCGCAAGGTCACCGAGACCGCCTTCCCGCTGCGCCGGACCATCGAGCACCTGATCGACAGCGGCCAGAAGCAGGGCGTCTTCCGCGACAACCTGGACTGGGCCCAGATCTATGTGACCATCGCGGCCATGAGCCGGTTTCACCTGGCCAACGGCTATTCGCTGTCGGTGACTCTGGATACCGACATGAGCAAGCCGGAGTGGCGCCGGGCGCGGCTGGCCCATGCGCTGGAGCTGCTGGAGGGGTATCTGACGAAGGGAAAGTGACCTGCGTTTTCCTTCCCCCTTGATGGGGGAAGGTGGCCTGCGAAGCCGGTCGGATGGGGGTGAACGCGAAGCGTTCGAAACACCGCCGAGACCGCAATCACCCCCATCCCCGGCCCTTCCCCCATCAAGGGGGAAGGGAGAAGCGATTAGAAAAGAACCCCCTTCTCCAGCATCCCGTGCACCCCCTTCTCGCCGTTGACCGTCTGGGTCACGCGGAAGTCCACGGCCAGCGAACAGAACTGATAGGCCTGCACCCGCGTCAGGGAAGACCGGGACACGATCAGGTCGATCATCGCCCGCAGGGCCTGCTTCATCGCCAGGTCCAGGTCCTCGTTGAAGCCCAGGGTCAGGTGGTGGGTCGGGCTCTCGGCGCTGGGCCACGTCCGCACGCCGACGTCGGCCGCCTTGTGCAGCACGAAGGTGAAGGTCCCTGTCAGGCCCATCTCCAACGCGTTGACGCAGACCTCGCCGTCGCCCTGGCGGCCGTGGCCGTCGCCGGCCGAGAAGTTCGCGCCCGGGACCCAGACCGGCAGGAACAGGGTCGAGCCGGCGACCAGTTCCTTGCAGTCCATGTTGCCGCCGTGCTCGCGCGGTTCGCGGCTGGACAGGCGCCCGTAGCGGGGCGGCGGGGCGACGCCGGTGGTGCCGAAGAACGGCCGCAGGGGCAGGGTCGGGCCCCAGGCGGGCTTACAGGTTCCGCCCGCGCCGTCGACGGCGATGTGGCTGACATAGCGCTCGGGAAACTCGTCCGGCAGGGTCCCGGCCAGCGGGCGGACGGCGCAGTAGCCCCAGCTGTTGTTGGGCTCGATGGCCTCGATCCGCACTTCCAGGGTGTCGCCGGGCTCGGCGCCCGTGATCGCCACCGGACCGGTCAGGATGTGCGGGCCGATCCGCTCCAGCCGCGCGTCGTGGATCGCCTGCAGGGCGGGCGGAATGACCAGACCGGACTCCGGCGTCGGCATGACCTCGGGACCGCCCGACACGCAGTCGATCACCACCGTGTCGCCCGGCGCGACGGTCAGCACCGGATCGAAGGCCGCGTCGAAAATTCCGAACCGCACGGTGTCCGGAGTCGAGGCCAGGTGATGACGCATGAAGTAAGCCTTCTATTACCAGACTGCAGTTGACGCGCGCCGGCCGCGTCGCCCTAGTCGCGACCGCCAGGCGGGATGGCGAAGCGCCCCGGCGCCTGCCCGACAGGCGCCGAGACGCCAGGCATGGCGTGGACATGGGCGTCGGCGCCTTCGAGGCCTATGGTGCTGGCGGCGAAAGCCCATCCCAGATATGAAGATTTTTCTTACTTGTGGAGTTCGCCCGCATGGCGACCGATCCAGCGCTCGCAGCGTTCCTGGCCCTCGACGACGACGCGGTCGCCGCCTATGCGGACGCCCGCGCCGAGGCCCTGGGCATCTTCCTGCCCCCCGAGACCCGCGCCGGCGTTGTCGACAACCTGGCCCTGCTGCGCCGCCAGACCGCGACCTTCATGTCCGGTCTCGACGACGCGGTCACGCCGGCGCCCGAGGCGTTCGAGCCATGAGCGCCGCCGACTTCCGCTCGGCCCAGGCCGTCGCCGCCGACATCCAGTGGGGCAAATCCACCGCCCGCTCCGAAACCGAGGCCGCCCTGGCCCGGGCGAACAGCGACCCGTTCAACGCCTACACCGCCGTGTTCGCCGAGCGCGCCCTTGCCCAGGCGCAGGCCATCGACGCCGACCTCGCCGCCGACCGCCCGGTCGGACCGCTGGCCGGCGTGCCGTTGGCGGTGAAGAACCTGTTCGACGTCGAGGGCGTGACCACGATCGCCGGCTCGCAGATCCGCCGTGACGCGCCGCCCGCCGCCCACGACGCCACCGCCGTCCAGCGCCTGACGGCCGCCGGCGCTGTGCTGATCGGCGCGCTGAACATGGACGAGTTCGCCTACGGCTTCGTCACCGAGAACGCCCACGACGGCCCGACCCGCAATCCGCATGACCTGACCCGCATCGCCGGCGGCTCGTCAGGCGGTTCAGCGGCGGCAGTCGGCGGCGGCCTGGTCCCCCTGACCCTCGGCTCGGACACCAACGGTTCGATCCGCATCCCGGCCAGCCTGTGCGGGGTGTTCGGCCTCAAGCCCACCCTGGGCCGCCTGTCGCGCCAGGGCGCCTTTCCGTTCGTCGAGAGCCTGGACCATGTGGGGCCGTTCGCCCGCTCGGTCGCCGACCTGGCCCTCGCCTACGATCTGATGCAGAGGCCGGATCCTCTCGACCCGCTCTGCCGCCGGCCCGCCGAGCCCGCCGCCCCTCGCCTGCAAGCGATCGCCGACGCGCCCCTTCGCGTCGGCGTGCTGGGCGGCTGGTTCGCGCAAGGCGCCTTTCCCGAGGTGCTGGAAGCGCTGGAGATCATCGCCGACGCCCTGCAGGCCCGGCGCGGCGTCGAGCTGCCGGGCGCAGAACTGGCCCGCGCCGCCGCCTTCTGCCTGACCCCGATCGAGGCCGCCCATCTGCATCGGCCCGACCTCGAGACCCGGCCGCTGGACTACGACCCCGCCGTCCGCGACCGCCTGCTGGCCGGCGCCCTGGCGCCCGAGGCCGTCGCCGAGGCCGCGCGCCGCTATCGGCCGGTGTTCCGCGACGCCGCGCGCCAGGTGTTCGAGGATTTCGACGTGCTGCTGGCCCCGGCCTCGGTCTGCCCGGCGCCGCGCATCGGCCAGGCGACCATGGACATGAACGGCCAGCAGGTCTCGGTGCGCAAGAACCTGGGCGCCTACACCCAGCCCATCAGCTACATCGGCCTGCCGGTCGTGACCGTGCCGGTCAACCGCCCCGGCAAGCCGCCGATCGGCGTGCAGATCATCGCCCCGGCCTGGCGCGAGGACCTGGCCCTGGCCGCCGCCCTGCGCCTGGAACGAGCCGGCGTCGCCGCCGCCCATCGCCCGCCGGAGCCGACGCGATGACGACCGTCAACGACCCCGATGTCCTGGCCGAGGTCACCGCGGCCGTCGACGCCTATGAGACCGCGCTGATGGCCAACGACGTCGAGGCGCTGGACGGCTTCTTCCGCGATGCGCCTGAGACCGTGCGCTATGGCGTGGCCGAGAATCTCTACGGTTTCGAGGCGATCGCGGCCTTTCGAATCGGCCGTTCCGGAGGCTCGCCGCAAAGGTCGCGCCTAAGGACGGAAATCACCACGTTTGGGCGAGACTTCGCAATCGCCAACGTCGAATTCCTTCGCGAAGGGGCAAAACGACCCGGCCGCCAAAGCCAAGCCTGGATCCGCACGGAAATGGGCTGGAAAATCGTCTCGGCCCACGTTTCGCTTCTGCAGGATGGCGTCGATCAACGCCTTGCGCCGTAAGCGATCGATCGTCCGCCCCATGATGATAAGTAATAAGTCTCTGACTTGTGATCTGCTTTTGGGCAGACCCGTCGCGCCGTGGTCAAATAGTAACATCCAGAGCAAAAACTTCATCAAACAGCGACTCAAAGGTCATCAAACCTTTGGATTCGCCTCCGTCATTGTGCATTGCACCCTCAAGCGTCGGGCCGCCGACGCATGAAGGGGATACTTCAATGACCACCGCCACCACGCTGCGCAGCCGCCTCCACCGCGGCGCCGCTCTCACCGCCCTGGCCCTAGCCGTCGGCGTTTCCGCGCCGGCCTTCGCCCAGGAAGCCGTCGTCCTGGACGACGTGATCGTCACCGCCCAGAAGCGCTCGGAAAACATCCAGGACGTACCGGTCTCGGTCGCCGCCGTCTCCGGCGAGAAGCTGGACGCCATCTTCGCCGGCGGCGAGGACGTGCTGGCCCTGTCGAGCCGCGTGCCGGCCCTGTACATCGAATCCTCGAACGGCCGCGCCGCCCCGCGTTTCTACATCCGCGGCCTGGGCAACGCCGACTTCGACCTGGCCGCCTCGCAGCCGGTCTCGGTGATCATGGACGACGTGGTCATGGAAAACGTCGTGCTGAAGAGCACGCCGGTGTTCGACGTCGAGCAGGTTGAAGTGCTGCGCGGTCCGCAAGGCACGCTGTTCGGCCGCAACACCACCGCCGGCATCGTCAAGTTCGACAGCGTCAAGCCGAGCCAGACCTTCAAGGCCAACGGCACGGTGACCTACGGTTCGTATGGTTCGTGGACCGCCGAAGGCGGCGTCGGCGGCCCGCTGGTGGCCGACAAGCTGGCCGGCCGGATCTCGATCCTGGGCCAGCACCGCGACGACTATATCGACAACACCTTCACCAATGTGAAGGACGCCTTGGGCGGCTATGACGAATACGCCATCCGCGGCCAATTGCTGTGGACCCCGACCGAGGACCTGAGCGTCCTGCTGGCCGCCCACAACCGTTCGCTGGACGGCACGGCCGCGATCTTCCGCGCCAACATCCTCACGGCCGGCAGCAACAAGATCAACGGCAACTTCAATCGCAAGGAAGTCTTCTACAACGGCGGCGACAACAACCCGCAGAAGTTCGACGGCAACGGCCAGTCCCTGAAGATCGACTATGACTTCGGCGGCGTCACCCTGACCTCGATCAGCGCCTATGAAACCACGAACGGCCGCAGCCGCGGCGACATCGACGGCGGCGTGGCCGGCGTCGGCCCCGGCTTCATCCCGTTCGACTCCGCCTCGCAAGACAGCATCGACGACCTGGATCAGTACACCCAGGAAATCCGCCTGGCCTCGGACAACGACGGCCCGATGACCTGGCAGGTCGGCGGCTACTACTTCAAGTCCAAGTTCCTGGTCACCAGCGACCCGGGCTTCGCCCCGCCCTCGACGCTCGAGCACAAGAACACGTCTTGGGCTGTGTTCGGCCAGGGCACATACCAAGTGACCGACGCCTTGAAGGTCACCGGCGGCCTCCGCTACACCAGCGACGACAAGGATATGTCCGTTGTCTTCACCCCGTTCGGCACGCAAGCGCCGGTCTCGGTCTCGGACGAGAAGGTCAGCTGGGACCTGTCTGCGTTCTACGCTCTGCAGGACGACGTCAGCCTCTATGGCCGCGTCGCCCGCGGCTTCCGCGGCCCGTCGATCCAGGGTCGCGACATCGCCTTCGGCAGCGGCTCGTCGGTGGCGCAGTCGGAAACCATCCAGTCGTATGAAGCGGGCTTCAAAAGCGAGCTGATGGATCGTCGCCTTCGCTTCAACGGCGCGGTGTTCACCTACACGATCGACGATCCGCAGTTCAGCGCGGTCGGCGGCGGCTCGAACTCCAACCGTCTGATCAACGCCAACAAGGGCAAGGCCTACGGGGTCGAGCTCGACGGCGAGTTCGCGGTTACCGAGAACCTGCTCGTCACCGCCGGCTACAGCTACAACCACACCAAGATCGACGACCAGAACCTTATCGTCGCCACCTGCGCCCAATGCACCGTGACCGATCCGCTGGTGACGGGCGGCGCCAGGGTCGACGGCAACCCGTTCCCGAACGCCCCGGAATACGTGCTCAACTTCACGGCCCGCTACAGCGTGCCGGTCGGCGACGGCGAACTGTTCGCCTACACCGACTGGTTCAAGCAGGGCTACACCAACCTGTTCCTGTACGAGAGCAAGGAGTTCTACTCGAAGGGCGACTTCGAGGGCGGCCTGAAGCTCGGCTACGCCAAGGCCGACGGCAGCTACGAGATCGCCGCCTTCGCCCGCAACATCACCAACGAGGTGAACCTGCGCGGCGGCATCGACTTCAACAACCTGACCGGTTTCGTCAACGAGCCTCGGATCGTCGGCATCTCGATCAGCGCCAAGCGGTAATCCGCAGAGACCCCGCCCGGCTAGCCGGGCGGGCGCGAAGGATTGCCATCGCCTTGCCATGCTCCCGGTTCGCGCCGGGAGCATGGTTCGTTTCGGAGGGTCTCCCCCTCCATCACACGATGAGATAAGTCCTTCGGATGACGACTTCCCCGGTTCCCAGCAAGATCATCTTCGACACCGATCCCGGCATCGACGACGCCATGGCGCTGCTCTTCATCGAGGCCAGCCCCGCGCTCGACCTGGTGGCCGTGACCACGGTCTACGGCAACGCCGACATCGACGTCACCACCCGCAACGCCCTGTATCTGAAGGACCGTTTCGGCCTGGGGGCCCCGGTCTTCAAGGGGACCGACAAGCCGTTGACGCGGCCGCGCAATCCTTCCCCCACCTTCGTGCACGGCGAGAACGGCCTGGGCGATGTCGAGCTGCTGGGCCTGGTCCCGGCCAAGCCCGAAGCCAAGCCGGCCTATCAGGCGATCATCGACCTCGTGCGCGCCAATCCCGGCGAGATCACCCTGGTCGCGGTCGGCCCGCTGACCAACCTGGCCCTGGCGCTGAAGGCCGATCCCGGCTTCGCCGGCCTGCTGAAGGCCGTGGTGATCATGGGCGGCGCGTTCGGCGTGGCCGGCAAGCCGGGCAACGTCACCCCGGTGGCCGAGGCCAATATCTGGAACGATCCCGAGGCCGCCGACCTGGTGTTCACCGCCCCCTGGCACGTCACCGCCGTCAGCCTGGACGTCACCACCCAGGTGGTGATGAGCCCGGCCTACATGGAAGCTTTGGAGGCTGGCGCCGGTCCGGCGGGCGCGTTCCTCAACGCCATCTCCAAGCCCTATGCGGCGTTCTACGGCGGCCGCGACGGCATCGTCGGCTGCTGCGTGCACGACGCCGCGGCCGTGGCCTATGTGATCGATCCGTCGCTGTTCGAGGTGCGCAAGGGCTCGATCCGGGTGGTCACCGACGGGATCGCCCTGGGCCAGACCTGCCAGAAGGTCGATGGCGAGCTGTTCGGGCCGAGCGCCTGGGACGATCAGCCGGTCCAGGCGATCACCGTGGGGGTGAAGGCGGAGGGGCTGTTGAAGCTGTATGCGGAGACGATGGGGGTGTAGACCCCCTCAGTCGCTACGCGACAGCTCCCCCAGTGGGGGAGCATCTAGTGCGATCAGATCCTCCCCCTTTGGGGGAGGTGGCCCGAAGGGCCGGAGGGGGTTCACCCCCGCCTATACCGCTCCACCCCGGCCACATAGGTCCGCTCGACCACCCGATCGTCCCCCAGCACCGTCAGCGCGAACAGCCGATCCTCGAGCGACTTCGCCGCCGGCATGCGTCGCGCCAGCAGCGGCGTGGCCGCCAGGTCCAGCACCAGGAAGTCGGCGATCTTGCCGGGCTCCAGGCTGCCGATCTCGTCCTCCAACCCCAAAGCCCGCGCCCCGCCCAGCGTGGCCAGGTACAGGGCGTGGAACGGATCCAGCGCCTCGCCGCGCAACTGGCCCACCTTGTAGGCCTCGCCCAGGGTGTGGAGGATCGAGAAGGTCGTCCCCGCCCCCACGTCCGTTCCGATCCCCACCTTCACGCCATGGGCGCAGGCGGTCTCCAGCGGGAACAGGCCCGAGCCCAGGAACAGGTTCGAGGTCGGGCAGAAGGCGATCGCCGAGCCGGCGGTGGCCAGCCGCTGGAACGCCTCGCCCTGGAGGTGGACGCAATGGGCGAAGACCGAACGATTTCCGACCAGGCCGAAGCGGGCATAGACGTCGAGATAGTCCGTCGCGTCCGGGAACAGCTTGGCGGTGTCGACGATCTCGCGGATGTTTTCCGAAAGGTGGGTCTGCATCCACACGGTCGGATGTTCGGCCAGCACCTCGCCGGCCATCGCCAGTTGCGCGTCGCTGCAGCTGATCGCGAAGCGCGGCGTCACCGCGTAGCCCAGCCGGCCCTTGCCGTGCCAGTCGGCGATCAGGCTCTGCATGTCGGCCCGGCTGCTCTGGACCGTGTCGGTCAGGCCGGGCGGCGCGTTGCGGTCCATCAGCGCCTTGCCGGCGATCACCCGCATGTCGCGCTTCAGGGCGGAGGCGAACAGCGCCTCGACCGAAACCTTGTGCACCGAGCCGAACACCAGGGCGCTGGTCGTGCCGTTGCGCAACAGCTCCTCGACGAAGAACTCGGCGGCCTCCTCGGCATGGGCCCGATCCGCGAAGGCGGCTTCGGCCGGGAAGGTGTGACGCTCCAGCCAGTCCAGCAGTTGCTCGCCATGGGCGGCGATGATGTCGACCTGCGGAAAGTGAATGTGGGTGTCGACAAAGCCCGGGACGATCAGCTTGCCGCGCAAGTCCTCCGGCGTAACGTCACCCAGTTCGTCGGCCAGCTTGGCGTAGTCGCCGCAGGCGACCACACGGCCATCCTCGACCAGCAGCAAGCCGTCCTCGTGGAAGGCGTGCGCCTCTCCATCCGTGATCTTCGGGTCGGCCTCCAGGTGGAGGATCGACGCCCTATAGGCTTGCAAGCTGGAGATCCTTCGTCCGTTCGCGGCGGGCGGCCTCGAGCCGCATCAGCAGGTCGGCGACCACCGAGACGGCGATCACCTCGGGGGCCTTGTTCTTCAGGTGCGGCAGGCCGATCGGGCAGGTGACGCGGGCCACAGTTCCGTCGCCGAAGCCGTCCTTGCGCAACCGGCTCAGGAACCGGGCCTTCTTGGTGTCCGACCCGATCAGGCCCAGATAGCCGAACGCCCCGCCGGCCAGGGCCGACGAGGTCAGGGCGTAGTCCAGGTCATGGTCGTGGGTCATGACCAGGATATAGGCGTCCGGCCCCGCGCCCATGGCGGCGGCGGCCAACTCGGCGGGGGTCCCGACCGTCACGCCGGGGATCTCGGCGGTCTCGGGCCGGGTGTCGTACCAGGCCAGGCGGAACGGCAGCGGCTCCAGGGCGCGCGCCACGGCCTGGCCCACATGGCCGGCCCCGAACAGCAGCACCGGCGGACGCGGCAGGTCCTGCGGCTCGATCAGCACGTCGCCCAGCGTGGGCCGGGCCCCGCGCGCCGTGGCCGGCTCGCCCGCCAGGGTGATCGTCGCGCCGTCGGGGCTGGATGCGGTGACCGGGGCGATGGTCTTGGTCAGGGCGCCGGGATTGAAGCGCGTGCGGACTTCGAAGGGCTGGTCGGCGTCCAGGCGTCGCGCGGCGTCGGTCAGCCAGTCGATGGCGGTCTTGTCCAGGCGCTCGATCAGCAGCCGCACCCGGCCGCCGCAGCACTGGGCCAGCAGCGGGCCCAGCGGATAGTCCTGCAGGGCGAAGTGGACTTGGCTGAGCAGCATCTTGCGGGCCTGGTCGGCGACCTGATGCTCCAGATTGCCGCCGCCGATCGTGCCGGCCTGGCCTTCGGCCCAGACCACCATCTTGGTCCCGGCGTCGCGCGGGGCGGAGCCTTCCGTGGCGAGGATGGTGACCAGGGCTACATCGCCTTGAGTCAATTGCGCGAGCGCGGAACGAGCCCAATTCATGCGCCCTCTCCCTCTGGGAGAGGGTGTCGGTCGCGGCCCTAACCACGGGCAGCCCGCCGCTTGACGTCCTCGACCGCCATCAGGATCCGCTCCGGCGTCGCCGGCGCATCCAGCTCCGGGAACACCCTGTGGTCGGCCACCGACGCCACCGCCCGGTTCACGGCAGACAGCACCGACAGGGCCAGCATCAGCGGCGGCTCGCCCACGGCCTTGGAGCGGTGCACGGTTTCCTCGACGTTGCGCCCCGGCTCCCACAGCGCCACGTTCAGCACCGCCGGCCGGTCGCCGCAGGTCGGGATCTTGTAGGTCGAGGGTGCGTGGGTCAGCAGGCGGCCGTCGGCGTTGAACACCAGCTCCTCGGTGGTCAGCCAGCCCATGCCCTGAATGAAGCCGCCCTCGATCTGGCCCAGGTCGATGGCCGGGTTCAGCGAGCGGCCGGCGTCGTGCAGTATGTCGGCCCGCGTGACCTTCATCTCGCCGGTCAGGGTGTCGATCAGCACCTCGCTGCAGGCCGCGCCATAGGCGAAATAGTAGAACGGCCGCCCGGTATGGGTGACGCGATCGTAGTGGATCTTGGGCGTGGCGTAGAAGCCGGTCGACGACAGCGACACCCGCGCCAGATGCGCCTGGCGGCACAGGACGTCGAACGGGATCAGCTCCTTCCCCGCCAGCAGGCCCTCGGGCGTGAACTCGACCTCGCTTTCGGCGCAGCTCCACTTCCTCGCCGCGAATTCGACCAGCCGCGCCTTGATGGTGTTGGCCGCGTTCAGGGCCGCCATGCCGTTCAGGTCGGTGCCCGACGAGGCCGCGGTGGCCGAGGTGTTGGGCACCTTATCGGTGACGGTGGAAGTCACCTTCACCCGCGACACGTCGACCTTGAACGCCTCGGCGACGATCTGGGCGACCTTGACGAACAGCCCCTGCCCCATCTCGGTCCCGCCGTGGTTCAGCAGGATCGAGCCGTCGGCATAGAGGTGGATCAGCGCCCCGGCCTGGTTCAGGTGGGTGGTGGTGAACGAGATGCCGAACTTCACCGGCGTCAGGGCAAGGCCCTTCTTCAGCACGGGACTGCGAGCGTTGTAGGCGTCGATCTCGGCCTGGCGGGCCTCATAGTCGCAGGAGGCGGCCAGCTCGGCCAACAGCTGCGGCGCGACATTGTCCTCGACCACCTGGTGGTAGGGCGTCAGGTCGCGGCCCTCGCCATAGAGATTGCGCTGGCGCACCAGCAGCGGGTCCAGCCCCACCGCCTGGGCGACGGCGTCCATCACCCGCTCGATGGCCGCCATGCCCTGCGGCCCGCCGAAGCCCCGGAAGGCGGTGTTCGACACCGTGTGGGTCTTGAAGCGATGCGAGACGATCTCGACGGCCGGCAGGAAGTAGCAATTGTCGGCGTGGAACATCGCCCGGTCGTTGATGGCCAGCGACAGGTCGGTGGTCGAGCCGCAGCGCGAGGCCAGCTCCAGGGCCAGGCCCGTCAGTCTTCCGGTGTCGTCGAAGCCGACATCGTAGGCGACCTCGAAGTCATGCCGCTTGCCGGTCATGACCATGTCCTCGTCGCGGTCCGGGCGAGCCTTGGCGGCGCGGCCGGTCTTCACGGCGACCAATGCGGCGGCTGCGGCGAACAGCGAGGCCTGGGTCTCCTTGCCGCCGAACCCGCCGCCCATCCGGCGCACCTCGATGGTCACCGAGGTGTGCGGCACGTCCAGCACGCGGGCGACCAGGTGCTGGACCTCGCTGGGATGCTGAGTCGATGACCAGATGTGGACGTCGCCGCCCTCGCCCGGCGTGGCCAGGGCGACTTGGCCCTCGAGATAGAAGTGATCCTGGCCGCCGATGGCGAACGCGCCTTGTAACCGTCGGGGCGAGGCCGCGAGAGCCGCCGCCGCGTCGCCGCGCGCCATGCGCTGGCTGGCCTCGATGGTCGAGCCGGTCTCGCGGGCCTGGGCGATGGTGATCGCGGCCGGCAGGTCTTCGTACTCGACCACGGCCTTGGCGGCGGCGGCCCGGGCGGCGGCGATCGAGGTCGCGGCGACGGCGAACAGACTCTGGCCGACGCAGATCACCTCGCCGTCGGCGAACAGCCTGTCGTCGTGGATCACCGGGCTGACATCGTTCTCGCCGGGGATGTCGGCGGCGGTCAGCACCGTGACCACGCCGGGCGAGGCGCGCACGGCCGACAGGTCCATCGACACGATCCGCGCATGGGCCTTCTGGCTCATGCCCAGATGAACGTGAAGCAGGCCGACCGGCTCGGGGATGTCGTCGACATAGATCGCCGCGCCCGAGACGTGGCGCAGGGCGCTGTCGTGCGGCAGCGAGGCGTGGACGCCCTGGAAGACGACCGGCTCGATTACCGTGGAACTGGAGTCAGCCATGGACCGCCTCCGGAACGCGGGTGTCCAGGTCCGGCCGCGCCGACTCGATGAACACCTTGCGCAGCATGTTGCCCGCGGTCAGGGCGCGGTAGGCGGCCGAGGCGCGGGCGTCGGTCAGCGGCTTGAAGTCACCGGCCAAGGCCTCGACGGCGGCGTTGATCGTCGTCGTGTTCCACGGCTGCCCGACCAAGGCCTCCTCGCACGCCATGGCCCGCTTGGGCGTGCCCGCCATGCCGCCATAGGCGATGCGGGCGCTGACGACGGCCTCATCGACGATCTGGATGTTGAAGGCCCCGCACACGGCCGAGATATCCTGGTCGAAACGCTTGGACAGCTTGAAGACCTTGAAGATCGCGCCAGGCTCCGGATCCGGAACCCGCACCGCCTCGACGAACTCGCCCGGTCGGCGGTCCTGCTTGCCATAGGCGATGAAGAAGTCTTCCAGCGGCACGGCGCGTCGCTCGTTCCACTGGCGCAGGATCAAGGTCGCGCCCGCCGCGATCAGGGCCGGCGGCATGTCGCCGATCGGCGAGCCGTTGGCGATGTTGCCGCCGATCGTGCCGCTGTTGCGCACCTGGGTCGAACCCAGCCGCCGCATCATGACGCCCAGGTCGGGATAAGGTTCGCTCAGCGTCTCCAAGGCGTCGACATAGCGCACGCCGGCGCCGATCCGCAGGTGGCCGTCCTCGCGGGTGATCGTCTTCAGCTCATCGACCCGGCCGATGTCGATCAAGGTCTTCAACGGCTTGCGCAGCTTGGTCACCCACAGGCCGATGTCGGTGGCGCCGGCCACGATCACCGCGTCGGGGTTGGTCGCGTAGGTCTGGGCCAGCTCGGCCACGCTTTGCGGCGCGAACCAGCGGCGGGTGACGCCGGCGATGACGTCCTCATGCCGCAGCTCCAGCATGGTCTCGCGCCGCAACCCGGCCAGCTTGTCGGCCACATCGGGCGCCGCCTCGGGGACGATCGCCTCGGCCGCCGCGATGATCGGGCCATAGCCTGTGCAGCGGCACAGGTTCCCGGCCAACACCTCATTGACCGGGGCGTCCGCGCCCTTGGCCGCGATCGCCCGCCCATACAGCGACATGACGATGCCCGGCGCGCAGAAGCCGCATTGCGATCCATGGTGTTCGACCATCGCGATCTGAACCGGATGCGGCGTCTCATCCGCCAGGCCCTCGACCGTGATCACCGCCTTGCCGTCCAGCATGGGCACGAACTGGATGCAGCTGTTCACCGCCCGCCAAGCCGTGGCGCCCCGCCCGTCCAGCTCGCCGACCAGCACCGTGCAGGACCCGCAGTCGCCCTCGGCGCAGCCCTCCTTGGTCCCGGTGCGGCGCAGGTCGCCGCGCAGGTGCTCCAGCAGCGTGCGGGTGGGATCGACGCCCTTGGCCTCGACCGCCTCGCCGTTCAGCAGAAAGCGCACGGTGTGAGCCATCAGCTGCCCCGGTAGGTGGAATAGGCGAACGGCGAGACCAGCAGCGGCACGTGATAGTGCTGGGCGGTGTCGGCCACCGCGAAGTCGATCACCACCACGTCCAGGAACGGCGGATCGCTGACGACCGCGCCGGACGCCTTGAAATAGTCGCCCACCGCGAACTCCAGCCGATAGCCGCCGGCCGCCAGGTCCGCGCCCTCGACCAGTCGCGCCCGGCCGTCGGCGTCGGTGCGGGTTTCGCTCAGCAGGCTGACCTTTTCACCGCGCCGTGCGGAAACCCGCACGAAGACCCCCGCCGCCGGGCGGCCGGCCGCCGTGTCGAGGATGTGGGTGGTCAGGCCGCTCATGCGTTCGTCGTTCCTTGCTCGGCGTCGCCGCGCGCCAGTCTAGACCCCGGGGCCCCGCGAGTGATGCTGAAACCGCCCCGCCCGCAAGTCCAGCCCGGAGACTCCAGCGCCCCGCCGAGAGGGCAAACCGCCTTGCATGACGGCGGCCGGCGCCCGTCGGATAGGCGATATATAAGTCTTTTATTACTTAGCGGGCCAGCCGCGATCGCCCTGGCGGCGCCCCGAACCGGAAAAAACGTGGTCTTGCCTTGGGTAAGATTGGAAAAGCCGCGCCAACACCGGTAGCTAGACCCTGACGGATCGCGATCGGGCCTTGGCGCCCGCACCAGACGATCCGCGCCGCTTTACCTTGCGCAGGCACCGAGGAACGACCGATGGACGAGGATTTCCGTAAAGCCGCCCTAGACTACCACCGTCTGCCACGGCCCGGAAAACTGGAGATCGAGGCCACCAAGCGCATGGCCACCCAGCGCGACCTCGGCCTGGCCTACTCCCCCGGCGTCGCCGCCCCCTGCGAGGCCATCGCCGCCAATCCGGACCTGGCCCGCGACTACACCGCCCGGGGCAACCTGGTCGCCGTGATCTCCAACGGCACCGCCGTGCTGGGCCTGGGCAATATCGGCCCGCTGGCCTCCAAGCCGGTGATGGAAGGCAAGGCGGTGCTGTTCAAGAAGTTCGCCGGCATCGACGTCTTCGACCTGGAGGTCGACGCCGAGGATCCCGACCGCTTCATCGAGGTGGTCGCGGCCCTGGAGCCCACCTTCGGCGGCATCAATCTCGAGGATATCAAAGCCCCCGAGTGCTTCATCATCGAGCGCAAGCTGCGCGAGCGGATGAACATCCCGGTCTTCCACGACGACCAGCACGGCACCGCCATCGTCTGCGCCGCGGCCGTCCGCAACGCCCTGGTCGTTCAGGGCAAGACCCTGAAGGACGTCAAGCTGGTCACTTCCGGGGCCGGCGCGGCCGCCCTGGCCTGCGTCGACCTGCTGGTCTCGATGGGCCTGCCGGTCGAGAACGTGACCCTGACCGACATCAAGGGCGTGGTCTATGCCGGCCGCGAGCCCGACATGCTCGACAACATGGCCCGCTACGCCCGCCAGACCGACGCCCGGACCCTGGCCGAGGTGCTGACCGGCGCCGACATCTTCCTGGGCCTGTCGGCCCCGCGCGTGTTCAAGGCCGAGTGGCTGCCGCTGCTGGCGCCCAATCCGCTGATCCTGGCCATGGCCAATCCCGAGCCGGAGATCCTGCCCGAGCTCGTCGCCGCCCAGCGTCCCGACGCGATCATGGCCACCGGGCGCAGCGACTATCCCAACCAGGTCAACAACGTCCTGTGCTTCCCGTTCATCTTCCGCGGCGCCCTGGACGTCGGCGCGTCGGAGATCAATGAGGCCATGAAGGTGGCGGCCGTCGAGGCCATCGCCGAACTGGCCCGGGCCGAGGCGTCGGAAGTGGTGGCCAGCGCCTATGGCGGCGTCGCCCCGATGTTCGGCGCCAGCTACATCATCCCCAAGCCGTTCGACCCGCGCCTGATCCTGCAGATCGCCCCGGCCGTGGCCCGGGCGGCGATGGACAGCGGCGTCGCCACCCGGCCGATCGCCGACTTCGACGCCTATCGCCAGGAACTGGAGCTGTTCGTCTATCGCTCCGGCCAGCTGATGCGGCCGGTGTTCGAGCGGGCCCGCAAGGCCACCAAGGCGTCGATCATCCGCGTGGCCTACGCCGAGGGCGACGACGAGCGCGTGCTGCGCGCCGTGCAGACGGTTCTGGACGAAGGCCTCTGCAAGCCGGTGCTGATCGGCAAGCGCGATTCAATCATCGCCAAGTCCGCCGAAATGGGCCTGAGGTTGGACTTCGACACCCGCGTCGAGATTCTCGATCCGTCGTCCGACAAGGCGCTGTTCGACCCGCTGGTCGAGCGCTATCAGGGCTTGGTCAGCCGCCGTGGCGTGCCGCCCCTGGCCGCCGAGCGTCGCGTGACCAACCGCCGGACCGTCTCGGCCTCGATGCTGCTGCAGGCCGGCCATGTCGACGCCGCCCTGGTGGGCGGGGCCGGCGACTGGTGGCAGCACATGACCTATGTGCTGCCAATCATCCCCAAGCGCGAGAACGTCGGCCGGGTCTACGCCCTGTCGGCCCTGATCATCGACAACGGCACGCTGTTCTTCTGCGACACCCACGTCAACGTGGATCCCACCGCCGAGCAGGTGGCCGAGATGACCCTGCTGGCCGCCGAATCCGTGCGCCGGTTCGGCCTGACGCCCAAGGCGGCCCTGCTGTCGCATTCCAGCTTCGGCGCCTCCAATTCGCCGACCGCCCGCAAGATGCGCGAAGCCCTGGCCCTGGTGCGCGAGCGCGCGCCCGAGCTGGAAGTCGATGGCGAAATGCACGCCGACGCCGCCCTCTCCCAAGCCCTGCGCGACCGTCTGGTGCACGACAGCGCCCTGAAGGGCTCGGCCAACCTGCTGGTCATGCCGACCCTGGACGCGGCCAACATCGCCCTGACCCTGCTCAGCGCCGCCACCGAAGGCCTGCTGGTCGGACCCGTGTTGCTGGGCATGAGCCGGCCGCTGCATGTGCTGACGCCCAGCGTCACCGCGCGCGGCATCGCCAACATGACCGCCCTGGCGGTGAACCAGGCGGCCGCGGAACGCGAGCTTCAGCGGGCCTGACAGGCCGCGCAAAGCCCGATCGCGAATACGAAAAAAGGCCCCGCAGGAGCCCTTCCACCGTCTCAGCGACGGGGAAAGGCTCCAGCGGGGCCTGATTCTTGCGTCGAAAGCCAGCCGAACGCTCCGCGCCCGGCCGATTTCGTCCTTAGAGGATGCGCAGGTTGCCGGCCGAGGTCTTGCCCGAGCGGCGATCCTGTTCCAGTTCGTAACCGACTTGTTGGCCTTCGTTCAGGCCGCGCAGGCCGGCGCGTTCAACGGCCGAGATGTGCACGAAGATGTCGCCGCCGCCGTTGTCGGGCTGGATGAAGCCGAAGCCCTTGGTGCTGTTGAACCACTTGACCACGCCGGTGCCGGCTTCGCCCGAACCGCCGCCGCCGCCGCCGCCACCGTAACCGCCGCCACGGGGGGCGTCGTAGCCACCGCCGCGAGGCGCGTCATAGCCGCCGCCGCGCGGAGCGTCGAAGCCGCGCGAGGCCGGACGGCGCGGAGCCGACGGAGCCGCGCCTTGGCCGGTCACGCGCAGATTGCCGGCCGAGGTCTTGCCCGAACGGCGGTCCTCCTCCAGCTCGTAGGCGACTTGGTCGCCCTCGTTCAGGGCCGACAGGCCCGAGCGTTCAACCGCGGCGATGTGGACGAACACGTCCTGGCCGCCGTCCTCGGGCTGAATGAAACCGAAGCCCTTGGCCGGGTTGAACCACTTAACGACACCGTTCGCCATCTTATCCTCAAAACCTCATTCAGCGGGCCAGTTACCGACCCGCGTCCTTCCATCCTGCTCTCATGACGCAAAACTTCGGAACGCGCTACGGGGTTTGAATGCAGAATCTCGGGGGCTGTGCGGTCCAGGCGATAAATTTTCGCGTGACACGGGTCGATCGCGGCCGAAACGCCACCGGAAGTGGCATCGAGGCCACACATCGGAAGGTGTTCGAGAGCTTGGCTTGGAGGCTTGGGTGCGGGGACAGGATTTGAACCTGTGACCTTCAGGTTATGAGCCTGACGAGCTACCGGGCTGCTCCACCCCGCGGCGAAGGAGGTAGTGATTTGATCGTGTTGGGAGGGTTCTGGACTTTATGGTTTGCGGCATCCTTTTAGCGGACCTGGCGGCGACCTACTCTCCCGCGCCTTGAGACGAAGTACCATTGGCCCTGGGGGACTTAACGACCGAGTTCGGAATGGGATCGGGTGGGGAACCCCCGGCATAGCCACCAGGTCAGCAAAAAGGATGCTGTTGGTCCACTTTGTGGGCGGACCAAGCATATTGTGAAGAAGACACCGTATGTCTGAGCGTAAAACGCATTTGCATAGGTTTGGCTGAAGAACGATCAAGCCTATCGAGCTATTAGTACCAGTAAGCTACACGCCTCACAGCGCTTCCACACCTGGCCTATCAACGTGGTGGTCTACCACGGCTCTCAGCGAGACCTTGTTTTGAGGTTAGTTTCCCGCTTAGATGCTTTCAGCGGTTATCTATTCCACACTTAGCTACCCTGCTGCACAGCTGGCGCCATGACAGGTCCACCAGAGGTGTGTCCATCCCGGTCCTCTCGTACTAGGGACAGATCCTCTCAAGTCTCGTACACCCACGGCAGATAGGGACCAAACTGTCTCACGACGTTCTGAACCCAGCTCACGTACCACTTTAATCGGCGAACAGCCGAACCCTTGGGACCTGCTCCAGCCCCAGGATGTGATGAGCCGACATCGAGGTGCCAAACTTTGCCGTCGATATGGACTCTTGGGCAAAATCAGCCTGTTATCCCTAGAGTACCTTTTATTCGTTGAGCGATGGCCCTTCCACGCAGGACCACCGGATCACTATGGCCGACTTTCGTCTCTGCTCGACTTGTCAGTCTCGCAGTCAGGCGGGCTTATGCCATTGCACTCGACGACCGATTTCC
>ERZ511473.571-NODE-571-length-54009-cov-5.143774_pt1 | contig 54009 bp, 52 predicted proteins | sample MGYA00374947_ERZ511473 | MGnify/ENA primary metagenome ERZ511473 (study PRJEB26303, sample SAMN06343854) | sediment metagenome | isolation source: hot spring sediment | place: Canada: British Columbia | collected 2012-09-26 ... | reverse complement strand
ATCGGCACCTCTTCCTCGGGCAGGGGGCCGAACGTCGCCGAGGCGCGGCGCTCGAGGCGCTCGCCCACGTCCTCCTCGAGGGCGGTCGCGACGAACGGGCGGCCGGTCCCGCGCGAGTAGTACACCTCGGCGCGCGTGAGGAGCTCGGCGGGGCTCATGCCGAGCGCCCGCGAGATCGCGAGCAGCGGCGCGGAGGAGGGCCGCCGGCGCCCGTTCTCGATGTCGGCGAGGTACGTGTACGAGACGCCGGTCCGAGCCGCAAGGTCGCGGCGCGAGAGGCCGAGCTCGGTCCGCGCCACCTGGATCGCACGGCCGAGGGCCTCGTAGTAGGCCGGATCATCCCGCGTGGGGTCCTCGTCCACGGTCGCACCCTACCACGCATGCACGCTCGGGCGTTGACATCCTACGCCGAGGGCGTAATCTCTACGCATATAGCATAGTCCTTACCGGCTCGGGCGGTATCTCGACCGACCGGAGCGGCGAGGTCCCGCCGGCCGGCTCGATGCGAGGGGGTGGTCGAGGTGCGTGACATCGAGGTGCTCCGTTCGGTCCTCGACGAGGTGCGTCCCGGGGAGGCTCGTCTCGCCGGCCCGCTCGGTCTCGTCCCGCTTTCCGGCGGGCGTGTGGGGCCGGCCTACGTGCTCGCCGAGGCAGCGCCCGCGGCCGGGCTGCTGGAGATCCGCGAGAAGGACGCCGGCACCGTGCCGACGCTCATCGCCCGGAACCTGGCGAGCGAGCCCGTGCTCCTGCTCGAGGGCGAGCAGCTGGTCGGGGTCCGCCAGGACCGGGTCCTGAACGTGCCGGTGCTCGTGCCGGCGAGCTCGGAGCTCGAGATCCCGGTCTCCTGCGTGGAGCCGCGGCGCTGGCGCTACGAGCGGCGGAGGACCGCGTTCGTCGACGCTCCGATGGTGAGCCCCAGGGTCCGGGCCCGGAAGGTGGCCTCCGTCGGGGCGTCCCTGCGGGCGAGGGGGATGCGGGACTCCGACCAGTTCCGGATCTGGGCGGCCGTGGAGGAGCGGCTGGCGGAGGCCCGGGTCTCCTCGGACACCGGAGCGCTCCGGCACGCGTACGAGGGGCGCGCGCACGATCTCGCGGGGATCGTGGCCGAGGCGGGCGAGCCGGCCGAGGGCCAGACCGGGGTCGTGGCCTGCGTCGGCGGGCGCCCGATCGCGCTCGACCTGTTCGACCGGCCGAGCACGCTCGCGCGGGTCTGGCCGAGGCTCGTGCGGGGGTACGCGCTCGACGCCCTCGGGGCCGAGGCGGCCCCGGTGGACGGGGAGGCGGTGCGCGGGTTCCTCGCGGGGCTCGCGCGCGGGGAGGCGACCGCCCACGACGCGGTCGGGCTCGGCACCGAGGTCGTCCTCAGCGGCGCCGGGCTCACGGGCGACGCGCTCGTGTGGGAGGGCGCGGTCGTGCAGCTCGCCGCCTTCCCCTCGGAGCCCCCGCGGGGCCGCGAGCGTCCGGCGGGCGGGCAGGTCGGGTTCGGGGACCTGCTGGCGCCCCCATCCAGCCGGAGCCGTCGTCGCCGCTGGGCCGACGGCCCGCGCTGCGTCCGGTAGCCCACAGCTGGCGGGCAAGGCCCGGGGTCGCCGGGCGTCGCTGAGACGAGCCGTGGCATGATCCCCGCGACGCTCGGGCCTGTGTCCTCGCGGGATCTGGAGTGTTGGCCTTGGGCACACCGGAAGTCGGCATCGCGCCCGATCTCGAAGGGCTGGCCATGAGGCTCGAGGAACGACTGCGGCAGAGGCGGGAGGACATCCTCCGCCTCTGCGCCCGCCACGGCGCACGTACCGTGCGGGTCTTCGGTTCCGCTGCGCGCGGAGAGGCCGGCGAGCGGAGCGACGTCGATCTTCTGGTCGAGATGGAGCCGGGACGGAGCCTCTTCGACCTCGGTGGCCTGCGGTATGAGCTCGAGCGGTTGCTCGGCTGCCGCGTGGACGTGGTGACGGAGCGAGGGCTCAAGGCGCGCATCCGGGATCGGTTTCTGGGAGAGGCGGTTCCGTTCTGAGGGACCCGAAGGAACGGTTGCGCGAGATCGTCGAGGCCATCGCCGCCATCGAGCGCCACCTTGACCGCGGGAGGACCGCCTTCGAACAGGACGAGCTGCTGCAAGGCTGGTTCGTTAGATGCTCAGGAACTTGCCCCTGCGGATCATCTCATCGAAAGAGAGGATCCCGGCGACCGAGGCCCGCTCCGCCCGGTGACGAGCCGGCCCCCGGGCGGTACCGCGAGAGGCTCCCGGAGATCGCGAACCGGTACGAGGTCCCGTTGCTCGGTGCGGACCAGGCGGAGGAGGCGATGCTCGCATGAGGTGGGGAGGGGAAGCCCACCGTACGTCGCCCGGCTCGTGATCCGTGGGCCCGCGGTCCGGGCCCTGGACCCAGGCCACGCCCTGGGGCACACTGCGCCTGGATGCACGCGTTCGTGGCCGTGACCGACAACGACTGGTACCGCCACCTGGCGGCCATCCCCGGCCTCGACGAGGTGAACTTCTGGCAGCCGAGCGGGGGCCGAGCCTTCCGCGCGCTCGCGCCCGGTGAGCCGCTGCTCTTCAAGCTCCACGCGCCCGAGGGGTTCATCGCCGGCGGAGGCTTCTTCGCGCACCACACCGTCCTCCCGGCGAGCCTCGCGTGGGAGGCGTTCGGGGAGAAGAACGGCGCGGGCTCGCTCGAGGAGATGCGGGTCCGGATCGAGCGCTACCGCAGGGTCCCGCCGGATCCGAGCGAGGACTACGCCGTCGGCTGCATCGTGCTCGCCGAGCCCTTCTTCTTCCCACGCGAGGAATGGTTCCCACCCCCGGAGGACTTCCACCCCAACGTCCAGGTGGGCAAGCGCTACGACCTCCGGGCGGCGCCGCACGGCACGAGGCTCTGGGAGGACGTCCAGTACCGCCTACTCGCGCGCCACCCCGACATCGAGGAGCTCGAGGAGACCGTCAGGTTCGGGGAGCCCGTGCCGGTGCGCCGTCGGCTCGGCCAGGGGAGCTTCCGCGTGCTCGTAACCGACACGTACGAGCGGCACTGCGCGGTGACGGGCGAGAGGGTCCTCCCGGTGCTCGAAGCGGCGCACATCAAGCCTGTGGCGCAGGGCGGGACCCATCGGATCGACAACGGCCTCCTGCTCCGCTCCGACCTCCACAAGCTGTTCGATGCCGGGTACGTCACCGTGGCCCCCGATCACCGCGTCCGCGTCAGCCGCCGCCTGCGCGAGGACTTCGACAACGGCGAGTACTACCGGCGGTTCGAGGGGAGGGAGATCTGGGTGCCGCGGGACCCCGAGGACCGCCCGGACCCCGAGTTCCTGGAGTGGCATGCGGATGTCGTCTTCCGCGGCTGATCCGGGCCACCACCGTGACCGAGAGGGGGAACCGCACGGACGCGACGGGTTCCATCGTGTCAGGCCCACCCGCTATCCTCCTGCGCAACATGAACCTCCCCCTCCGAGAGGGCGACCGGGTGGCCGTCCGGGATCGCCCCTGGCGGGTCCAGGGGGTGGAGGAGGTCGCCCCCGGCCAGCACCTCCTGAAGCTCCTCCCGGCCGGCGGGGACGGCGGGCGGCCCCTGGCCGTCGTCACCCCGCCCGAGCGCGTCACCCCGCTCCCCGCCGAGGAGCTCCGCTTCGACCCCGCGGAGCTCGGACCCGTCGGGCCATGGCTCTCCGCGCACCGGGCGCTGGCCCTCACCGCCATCCGGGACGATGCGCTCGGGGGCGCCCGGTACGGGCGGGTCGCGCTCGAGGCCTACCAGGTGGCCCCGGTCCTGCGGATCCTCCCGAAGCCGAGGCCCAGGCTCCTCATCGCCGACGACGTGGGGCTCGGGAAGACCATCGAGGCGGGGCTCTGCCTCCTGGAGCTCATGCACCGGCGCCGCGCGGACCGGGTCGTTCCCATGGACTACCTGAAGAAGGACGAGGTGCGGCGCCGGGCGGCAGAGGGGGCCTGGGCTGTGCGACACCGCCCGCGGTCAGGGCGGCCGAGCCCGAGCGCGTTCCCGGCCGGCACAGACCCTGGATCCCGCAGGTCATGCACCACCTGTCGCCCACGGGGCCTGGCGGGGTCGCGCTCGCGAACGGCTGCATGTCTTCGGGCCGGTGGGGCCGAAGGGGCAGGGGATCCCAGGGAGCGGCCGAGCACAGGCGCACCGCTGCCACGATCGTGGACGCCCGGGGGTCGCAGGCGTGAGGATATGAGCGCTTCCGGAGCGATACCAACGTGGACTATGTCCTAACGGAACATGCGAAGGACGCGCTGGAAAAGCGGCGGATCCAGACCGCATGGGTGGAGCAGGCATTGGATCGACCCGAGGTGACCGAGGCCGATCCGGTGGACACGGACCTGGAACACCGCCTCACCCGCATCCGTGAGTTCGGCGACCGGGTGTTACGGGTGATCGTCAACACCAAGAGAACCCCGCCGAGCGTCGTCACGGCGTTCTTCGATCGAAGGAGGACCATCCCATGAAGTTGAAAGTGGATCAGCAGGCCGACGCGCTGTACCTGACCTTGAGCGAAGCACCCGCGAGCCGTTCGGAGGAGGTCTCGCCCGGCATCATCGTCGACTACGACGATCAGGACCGCGTCGTCGGGATCGAGATGCTGTATCTGTCGAAACGGGCGCCGGGAACCGACGTCTGGCGACTCGTGTTCGAATCGGTCCCGGAAGTGGCCTGAGGCACAGAGCCGCTGCCGCGATACCCGCCGCCTCCGACCTGCTGATCATCACGCGGGCGTTCGGGGAGCCGCACCGCAACGGCGGGCTCCGACTGCTTGGATGCCCGCGAGTATCGCGACGGGTCATCGTGGGCGGCCCCTGGTGGCTCCTGCGCCTGCGCATCCCTAAGGAGGCCCGCCTCAAGCAGGTCCGCCCGAAGGAGGCCCGGCGGCTGCGACCAAGGACCCCGGCCTCCGTGACCGAGAGGGGGAACCGCACGGACGCGACGGGTTCCATCGTGTCAGGCCCACCCGCTATCCTCCTGCGCAACATGAACCTCCCCCTCCGAGAGGGCGACCGGGTGGCCGTCCGGGATCGCCCCTGGCGGGTCCAGGGGGTGGAGGAGGTCGCCCCCGGCCAGCACCTCCTGAAGCTCCTCCCGGCCGGCGGGGACGGCGGGCGGCCCCTGGCCGTCGTCACCCCGCCCGAGCGCGTCACCCCGCTCCCCGCCGAGGAGCTCCGCTTCGACCCCGCGGAGCTCGGACCCGTCGGGCCATGGCTCTCCGCGCACCGGGCGCTGGCCCTCACCGCCATCCGGGACGATGCGCTCGGGGGCGCCCGGTACGGGCGGGTCGCGCTCGAGGCCTACCAGGTGGCCCCGGTCCTGCGGATCCTCCCGAAGCCGAGGCCCAGGCTCCTCATCGCCGACGACGTGGGGCTCGGGAAGACCATCGAGGCGGGGCTCTGCCTCCTGGAGCTCATGCACCGGCGCCGCGCGGACCGCGTCCTCGTCGTCGTGCCACCCGGGCTCATCCCGCAGTGGGAGGAGGAGCTCAAGGAGCGCTTCGGGCTCGGGTTCACCGTGATCGAGAACGCCACCGGCCTCGCGCGCGTCCAGACCGCGCTGCCCGCCGGCCTGAGCCCCTGGGAGCTGCCCCGTGCCCGGATCGTCACCTCCATGGATTACCTGAAGAAGGACGAGGTCCGTCGCCGGGCGCTGGCGAAGCCCTGGGACCTGGTGATCGTGGACGAGGCCCACGCCCTCGCCGAATCGGGGTCGCCGCGGAGCCCCTACCGGACGCGTCGGACCCGCCTGGGCGAGGACCTGCGGGACCGCTCGCGCGGGCTCCTGCTCCTCACCGCGACGCCGCACAACGGCTACCCGCACTCGTTCCGCTCGCTCATCGAGCTGGTCGAGCCCACGGCCGCCACGCTCACCGGCGCGAATGCCCGGGAGCGCATCGAGCGGGCGATGGTCCGGCGGATGAAGCGCCAGATCGTCCGGGGCGTGAACGGGGAGTGGAAGCCGGCGTTCCTGCCCCGCACCGTGGAGCCCATCCCCGTGCGGGTCGACGGCGATACGGCGCGCCTGTTCGAGCTGATCGGCGCGTACTGCTCGCGCGCGCTGAAGGAGGCGCGGGGAGGGGAGGACGAGGAGCTCGTCTCCTTCGCGATGCAGATCGTGAAGAAACGGGCCGCTTCCAGCCGCCTGGCCCTCGAGCGGACCCTGGCCCACCGCCTGGAAGCGCTGAAGAAGGAATCGGAACGGGAGGAGCCGCCGGACCGGGCCGAGATGCGCGACCTGCAGGCGGACGTCCCGATGTCCGACGCGCAGGCCGAGCGGGTGGCCCGCCGGATCCTCCGCTCGGCGATCCCCAAGGACGAGCGGCGCCGCAAGGCGGAGGTGAAGCGGGTCACCGAGATCCAGCGCTTGCTCGGTTCGCTCCCGGGCCCCGACCCGAAGGTCGCCGCGCTCGTTGCGCACCTCCGCGGGGTCCTCACCGAGGACCCCGCGGCCAAGGTCATCGTGTTCACCGAGTACCTGGACACGCTGGAGGCCATCCGCGTCGGGCTGGACGCCGCCGGTCCACCGCTCGCCGGCGCGTACGTCGAGCTCCGAGGCGGGCTCACGATGCGCCAGCGCCAGACGGTCCAGCGACGCTTCGACGATCCCGACGTCCGGGTGCTGCTCGCCACCGACGCGGCGAGCGAGGGCCTCAACCTCCAGCGGCACTGCCACCGGATGGTCCACTTCGAGCTGCCCTGGAACCCCAACCGGCTGGAGCAGCGCAACGGCCGCATCGACCGCTACGGACAGACCCGCTCGCCCGAGATCCGGTACCTCTACTACCCCTCCTCGCCCGAGGACGACGTGCTCGCGCGCCTCGTCGAGAAGATCGAGGAGATGGCCGGCGCCCGCGTCTCGACGCGGGACGTGCTCGGGGTCCTCTCGGGGCTCGAGCTCGAGGCGAAGCTCGGGGGGATCGAGCCCGGGGACGAGCAGGCGAAGGAGCGCCTCGTGCGGGACTTCGAGGACCGCACGGGGGAGTTCGTGGGCGACGTGCAGCCCTTCCTGGTCGCGGCGGACCCTCGAGAGGAGATCCTGCAGGGGGAGCGGATGCTGCTCCGGGCCGAGCCCCTCCTGCCCGATGACCTCGAGCTGGAGCAGCTCCTCGCGGGCGTGCTGGGCCCCGGCGCCTTCTCGCCGGACGGGCGGGAGGGCGTGTACCGGATCGAGGTGCCGCGGGAGTTCCGCGGTCCCGGCGTGGCCGAGCGCTACCCGCGGGCCACGACCCGCCGGTCCATCGCCGCCGCCGAGCCGGCGGACGCCCTCGAGTACCTCACCCCGCTCCACCCGCTTGTCCGGGCCATCGCCTCCGACGCCAGGCGGCGGTTCCTCCAGGTCTACCCGGACGACCGCGGTCTCCCCCCGAAGCGCCTCGCGGCACGGCGGGTCCCCGGCGACCACCCGCCGGCCGTGCTCTTCACGTTCCACGGAGCGGTCTCCGGACCGGAGGGCGTGATCGAGGAGGTCGTGCTCCCGGTCCGCGTCGACCTCGAGGGACGGACGGTCGGGGACGCCCAGGCCGACGCGGAGCTCCTGCGCGACGGGGGCCGCCCCGGGGAGGTCCCGCGCGACGCCCTCGAGCCGTTCCGCCCGCGCTTCACCGAGCTGCTGCGGGCAGCCACCGACGAGGCCTCCCGCCGCCTCACCGCGCGCGCCGCCGAAATCCGGGCGCGCAGGGCCGCACAGGCCGAGGAGCTCCGTCGGGACGCCGGCGCCTACACGAAGGACCGCCTGCGGGAGCTGGAGGAGGAAGAAGCACGGGCGCGCGGCCAGATCGAGGAGACGGGGCGGGTCCGCCTATGGGCCGGCGATGACCCCAAGCGCTACAGCGTGACGGCGAGGCGGGAGGCCGTGGAGCTGCACTACCAGGCGCGGATGGAGGAGATCGAGGCGTACGAGACGGTCGACGATCCCGCCCCGCCCCGTCCCGTCGGGGCGATGTTCCTCGTGCCGGAGGGATGAGGGATGAAGAGCAGGTCCCGGAGAGACTCGGCCGACCGCTCGCTCAAGCACTGGCGGGAGCGGCTTCTCGATCTCAGTCGGCGGAACCCGCTCCTGTACTTCAACGGCTCCAGAGGGACGAAGATCCGAATCGCACGTCCCGGGCTGGAAGAAGTGTATGACGCGATCGTCGTTCGAGAGAAAGCGCTGACATTGCCGAAGCCCCGACCCGTGAATAGCGATTTGGAGCCACCGATGCTTTCGCGCACTGCGGTCGATGAACAGGTCGATGAGCAAGTGGTCGCGGAGATTCCCGGTGATCTCTCCATCGACTATAGCGTCGGCTCCGCGCGGGACGTCGCCGAACTCCAGCGCAAGCTGCGTCGCCTCTGGAAGAACGCCCGTGCGAGCCTCGAGGAACTCGGCGTGAACACCCTCTACCTCGCTCTAGGGGCAGTTGAGTGGCGCGAGGCTGAGCAGGCGGACTCCTACGACCGAGCTCCGCTCATCCTGGTGCCGGCCAAACTGGATCCCAAGGATGGTGATGCCTTTCGGCTTTCGTGCTTCGAGCGCGATGCGCGCTTGAACCCAGTTCTCGATTTCAAGCTGAGAGCTACGTACAGGGTGACGCTGCCCTCCTTCGACGCCTACTCTGGCCTCGATGGCGGCGATCCACGCCCCCAGGAATGGCTCGAGAGGGTTCGGGAGGTCGTTGGGGCGCTGGACTGGCGCGTCAGGGACGAAGTGTGGCTTTCTCACTTCTCCTTCGAGAAGCTCGTGATGTACGAGGACCTGGGCCTGCCAGGGACCCCTGAGGCGGTCCGGGGCCATCCGGTCCTCGGAGCGCTTGTTCAGGTGCGGGAGTACGAAGCGAAGCCCGTTCCCAGCGAGCTCTCTCCTCCTGGGGCGGAGGCGTTCGATCGCCCAGATCTATTCCCTGTCGTAGACGCTGACTCCTCCCAGCTCGAGGTGCTGGCTGCCGTGGCATCCGGGAACAGTCTCACCGTGGAGGGACCGCCAGGGACGGGGAAGAGCCAGACCATCGTCAACATCATCGCACAGGCTCTACGGAAAGGCAAGACCGTGCTCTTCGTCAGCGAGAAGCGAGCGGCCCTAGAGGTCGTCTATCGACGGCTGGAACAGCGGGGGCTCGATCGCTTCTGCCTGGAGCTGCACAGCCATCGCACGCAGCGAGCGTCCCTCGTCTCCCAGTTGCACGCTGAACTCGACCGAGTGGATGAATCCCCCGACACGGTCGACGAGGGGGAGTTCGAGTACCGCACCGCCTTACGACGGCGGCTGGATGAATACGTGCGGGAGTTACACGAACCTCGCGGTAAATCGCGCTTGACCGCGTTTCAAGTGCAGGGACAGCTCGCGAAGCTCTCCGCAACGCCGGACGTAGACGCACCACTTCCGCTCTCGGCCATCGACATCTCCCCGGCGCAGGAGCGCGAGATGCGGGAGGCCTTGCGGGCTATCACGGCGACGAGCGTATGGGACCGGGAGCGCGACCACCCTTGGCGGGACGCCAAGCCTGAGGGCCCAGAGTTCGTCGTGGGACGCAATCTCGACCGAACCCTCGAGGAATTCGGGGTAGCTATCCGGGCTCTAGACGATATCGGGAGACGACTGAGGAGATCGCCGTGCGGTTCCCTGAAGCTCGGCCGAGTCAAGGACCTTCCTGCTGTCTTGACGGTCCTCCGAGCTTTGGGGGAGCCGCCTCCGGCAGTGGTCGCCGTCGGGGGGCGAATCGCGACGGATACCATGACGGCTGCACGCGAACACGTTTGCTCGGGTCTTCTGGTCGCGGGATCCGACGGCAAGATTCTTTCGCGCTACGCGAAGCGATACCACCGGTGGTGGTGGCGGCTTACGCCCATGTATGTCCATGACAAGCTGACCATTGCTCGAGCCGTGGGCAGGCGCGTACGGTGGCAGGACGCGCTTCTGCTGCTGACCGCGGCTACCAAGTACCGTAAGGTGTTCAAGCAGATGGCGGGCATCATGGGGGCGCCCCCGGGGGGTCGCCCGGATCGATTGCGAGGGAAGTCCGGGGATGCAGGGAGCATCGCGGTCGCTACCGCTGTGTTGCTGGGCCGGCTGTTCGAGGAGGGTATCCGCCTTCCGGACGACCTGGCTCGAAACCTGCTGAGGGACCCCCTGGCTGTTCATAAGATTGCGTCCCAATTCAGCAGGGAGCTGGCGAGCGTATCCAACCAGCTGCACCGGGCCTTGCCCCCTATCCAGGGCCTATTCCCGTCCGGGATAGGCGGGCGAGCTATCCCTGAGATCGCCCTCGGAGACCTGCTCGGCCGTATTCAGAGTTGCCGCGAACATCTAGATTTGCTCGACGAGTGGCGCAACTACGTACGAGCTCTCGATCGGGCTGGAGAGATTGGACTCGGCCCCTTCCTGGAGCGAGGTCGCGCCGTTGGGGTCTCCAACCTGGAGCTCGAAGAAGCGTTCGTTAAACGATTGCGGCGCCGCTGGTTGGAGGAGGTGTACGAACAGAGTTCCCTGTTGCGTGATTTCGATCTGCGGAACCATGAGCGGGTAATCGAGCAGTTCCGATTCATCGACCGCAGTTTGGTTGATAAGGCGAGCATCCTGGTAGAACGGGCGGTCTACGATCGACGAGAGCCCGTGAGAACTGCCACTGGTTTCGCGTCCGTTAGGGGTCGGCCCGGTGCCAATCGTCCAGACCGGATGGAGCTGATTCAGAGGTTGAAGATTCAGATACGGCTCCTGCAACGGGAAGCGAGGAAGAAGCAGCGTCACCTCCCTATCAGGCGGTTGCTACCGGACATCGCCGAACTAGCGCTCCTCCTCAAGCCGTGCTTCCTGATGAGTCCCTTGTCGGTGGCAACCTACCTTCCCCGCGATCGTTTCCGGTTCGACGTTATCATTTTCGATGAGGCGTCCCAGGTGCTGCCTGAGGATGCGGTTGGAACGATCCTTCGCGGCGAGGAGGTGGTCATCTTCGGGGACAGCAAGCAGTTGCCTCCTACACCCTTCTTCCGGCGACTCATAGATGAAGACGAAGATGTCGGAGAAAGGGAGGAGGAAACCGACACTGACTCTGTGGCTGGCTTCGAGAGCATCCTCGACCTCGCCAGAACCGCGCTCCCCGCAAAGGCTTTGCGCTGGCACTACAGGAGCAGGGACGAGCGTCTCATCTCCTTCTCGAACCACCGCTTCTACAGCGACAGGCCGTTGATCACGTTCCCGAGTCCGCGACTGTCGACCGATTCGACCGGCGTACGACTGCTCGTCTGCGAGGAGGGTCGGTGGGAGCCTAACCTGCGACGGAACCTGCCAGAAGCTCGGCTCGTCGTGGATCTAGTCATGGAGCACCTTGAGCGAAGGCCGGAGCGAAGCCTGGGGGTAATCGCTCTCGGACTGGGCCAGGCCGAAGCTATCGATCTGGAACTGGAGCGGCGGCTGAGCGAACGTCCGGACTTGGCCGCGAAGCGGGAGACATTCGCTGACGAGCCCCTCTTCGTGAAGAACCTGGAGAATGTCCAAGGGGACGAACGAGACGAGATTATCCTCAGCATCGGCTACGGACCGGAAGAGCCTGGAGGCAGGGTCCCGATGCGCTTCGGCCCCATCAATCAGTCGGGGGGCGAGCGGCGTCTCAATGTGGCAGTGACCCGCGCTCGTTACCGAACGACGGTAGTCGCATCCTTCGAACCACAGGCCCTGCTCAGGGCCGCGGAGCTGAGGCCGGGCCCGCGGTATCTCCACGAGTATCTGGTTTACGCCCAGCGCGAAGGTCGGGCGATGGCCACTCCCGATGCGAATGGCAGCGGGCGCCCAGAGAGCGAGTTCGAAGAGGCCGTCAAGTCGGCTCTGGAAGCTCGAGGGTACCTCGTTGATGCTCAGGTCGGCCAATCCGGATATCGCATCGATCTTGCCGTGCGCGACCCGGAGCATCCCGAGCGATATATCCTGGCGATTGAATGTGATGGAGCGAGTTATCACTCGGCCCCGGCGATACGGGATCGTGACCGACTCCGACAGGAGCAACTCGAGTCCTTGGGCTGGCAGTTCCATCGGATATGGTCGACCGATTGGATCCGGGATCCCGACCGCGCCCTGCAGCGCGTGATCGAAGCCATCGAACGCGCGCGGCGGGAGTCGCCCGACGATCGCGCAAAGGGGGGAGGCTAGCTGATGCTCTTCCCGAGCCTGAGGAACCGCGGCGGGTTCTTCTCCGACTACTACCTCGGCACGGTCTTCGGGCGAGCGTCCGGACGCCGGCGGAGCCTGGTCACCAGGGAGGTGGACGCCGCCTTCCGGACGCTCACCCGGCTCCGGGAGCGGGCGGAGCAACGGGCGGGGGATGCCGCCACGATCCGGGAGATCTTCGCGCGACCCCTCCTGCGCGACGTGTTCGGCTACCACCTCGGGGAAGGGGAGAAGGGCATCCACGGGCTCTTCGCCTCCGCCGAGGACGAGGCGAGCGGGAAGCCGCCGCTACTGCTCGCCTACGTCGGCGCCTTCGACGAGGATCCTGACACCAAGCGGGATGGCAAGGCCCCGCCGACCGAGCGGCTGGCGGCCGAGCTCGCCAAGGCCCGCGTCGACCTCCGCTACGGCCTGCTCCTGACCGGCGAGCGCCTCCGCCTGATCCGGCGGAAGGGTGAGGGTCCGCGCGGTGCCTACCTGGAGCTCGACATCCCCGAGTGTCTCGAGGCCGAGGACCGGGAGTCGCTCGCCGCCGCCCTGCGCCTGTTCGGGGCGAGCGCCTTCACCCCGGGGGAGGACGGCTCGCTCCCCATCGACGCGATCGAGCGCGAGAGCCGCCAGCACGCCGAGCGCGTGTCGGAGGACCTCAAGCGCGCGGTGTTCCAGACCGCCGAACGCCTCATCCAGGCGCTCCTCGATGCCCGGGGAGGGACCGAGGACCTCACCGCGCTCCGCGACGCCGCCCTCACCTGCCTCTACCGCCTCCTGTTCATCCTCTACGCCGAGGCCCGCGATCCCCGGCTCCTCCAGAACCCCGTCTACCGGGACTCCTACTCCCTGGATGCCCTCGTCCGGGAGGTGAGCGGTCGCGACGACCCGCCCGCGGCGAACCGCTTCGGCCTGTGGGACCGGGTCCTCGCGCTCTTCGCCGTCCACCGCGACGGCCTCCCGGGGATGGAGGGGCTGGATCCCATCCCCGCCCGCGGGGGCGAGCTCTTCGACCCCGCCACGCCGGTCGGGCGGATGCTCGAGGAGGTGCGCCTGGACGATCGGACCGTGGCGGATCTGCTCCTCGACCTCGCGACGGCCGCCCCCCGGCGGGGCGTCGGCAAGGAGCGCGTCTCCTTCCGCGAGCTCGACATCGAGCAGCTCGGCGCGGTGTACGAGGGCCTCCTGGAGTACGAGCCGAGGGTCGCCGAGCGGACCACCATCGAGGTGCGCGTCCAGGGCCGCACCTACGCGCTCGCGCCCGCGGAACTGGTCCGCCTCGTCCGCGAGAAGGACCTCCGGCTGAAGGGCCCCGTCGAGCTCGTGGCGGGCACCGAGGCCGAGGTGCTCCACCCCGAGGGGGCGACCGAGGAGGACCTCGCCGATGAGCCGGCCGAGCCCATCGAGGGCGAGGGCGAGGAGGCCGCTCCGGAGCCAGACGAGGACGCGGGGCTCCGCAAGGGTGCCGCCGCGACGCTCCTCCGTCGCTTCGAGCCGGGCGACTTCCACTTCCTCCCGGGCCCGGGCCGCAAGGGCTCCGGCTCCTTCTACACCCCGCTCCCGCTGGTGCAGGACCTGGTCCGCCACGCCCTCGGGCCCCTGGTCGAAGGTCGGAGCGCGGCCGAGATCGAGTCGCTCCGGGTCCTCGACCCGGCCTGCGGGAGCGCCCACTTCCTGGTCGAGGCCATGCGCTTCCTGGGCCGGGCCCTCCACCGCGCCTACGTCGTGGAGCACGGCGGCAAGGCCCCGCCCGGGTTCCGGGGGGCGTGGGACACCAACCACGAGGTCCCCGACGAGGAGGCCCGGGGCTCGGAGGCGCGGGCCTGGTGCAAGCGGCGGATCGCCGAGCGGTGCCTGTTCGGGGTGGACCTGAACCCCACCGCCGTGGAGCTGGCTCGGGTCTCGCTCTGGATCGAGTCCCTCGCCGGGGACCGGCCGCTCTCCTACTTCGCCCACCACGTCCGCTGCGGGAACTCCATCCTGGGCACGTGGCTGGAGCGGCTGGGCGAACCACCGCTGCCGACGCTCAGGGCGAAGCAGGCGCGGGGCGGAGAGCCGATGTCCGACATCTTCGCCGAGCCGGTGAAGGAGGCCATCCGCAAGGCCGCCGACCTCCGCCTGCTGATCGACCGAGCCGCCGACGTCGGGGCGGTGGAGCCGGACTCGCTCGATGAGTACCGCTTCAAGGAGCACCAGCGCCGGCAGGCGGAGGAGGTCCTCGCCGCCGCGCGCCTCCTCTTCGACTTCGACCTCCGCTCGGCCTCGGCCTTCGTGCCCGAGATCTGGGCCGAGTGGCCGCAGCTCTGCGGCCTCGCCGAGGATGCGGGACGCCTGCGGGCCTACGCCGAGGCCCGCCCCTGGTGGCCGCTGGCCGCCGAGGTGATTGAGCGGGAGCGCTTCTTCCACTGGGAGCTCGAGTTCCCCGAGGTCTTCCTCGACGGGGACGGCGGGGGCTTCGACGCGGTCCTCGGCAACCCGCCCTGGGACAAGGTCAAACCCGACCGCAAGGAGTTCTACGGTCGCCACGACGTGCTCATCCGAGCCTTCGTCGGCGGTGAGCTCGACCGCCGGATCGAGGAGCTGAACGCCACGGTCCCCGGCCTCGAGCGGGGCTTCGCCGCCTACGAGGAGCGGGTGAAGACCACCGCCGCCTGCCTGCGCAAGGGCGGCGACTACCGCTACCAGGACTGGGAGGTGGACGGGAAGGCGACGGGCGGGGACCCCGACGCCTTCAAGTTCTTCGTTGAGCGCGCCCACCGGCTGGTCCGGGAAGGCGGGCGCGTGGGCTACGTGGTGCCCTCGGCCATCTACAACAACGAGGGCTGCACGGGCCTGCGCCATCTCCTGCTCTCCGAGGCCCAGATCGAGCGCTTCTACGCCTTCGAGAACCGCAGGAAGATCTTCCCGATCGACTCCCGCTACAAGTTCGTGAGCCTGGTCTTCCGTAAGGGCAGGCCGTCGGCCGACGGCTTCCGGGCCGCCTTCATGCGCCACGACCTCGACGAGCTCGCCTCGGACGGCCCGAAGGACTGGATGGTGCTCATCCGCCGCGCCGAGCTCGAGCGTCTCTCCCCGGGCACGCTCGCGTTCCTCGAGTACCGGAGCCCCCGCGACCGCGAGATCCTGCTCAAGATGTACGGCTGACGACGAGGAGGGGAACCCCGTCAACCCCCGCCCGCTCCTCGGCGACCAAGGCCCCGGCACCTGGAACGCGCGCTTCTACACCGAGTTCCACATGACGAACGACCGGGATCTCTGGACCGACCCCATCAGCTCGCAATATTCCACACCTTCGTCCATGAGTCGCCTCGCCAAGCCTCTCACATACCACGTGTTGAATTCCGTGATTCCGAGCTGCTCTGCCTTGTGGTCGATGTTGATTCGCCGCCGTCGGACAACTCCCTTCAGCTCGTAGGACTCGAACGCCTCCCAGAGGCGTGGATCGCGGAGGGCACTTATGAGGGATTGTTCGTTCCCATCGCGAATCGCCGCGCGCATCAGGTCCGGGAAGGCCCGCCGTCCCGCCTCGGAGAGATTCTTTGGCACGTACGGGCTACCACCTGCCTGCTCAGCCTCGAATTCGGCGAGCATGCAGCGGCGGGTCACTTCGTCCAACTCGTCAAACTGCATCGGCATCGGCCCCACGACCCTCTCCTTGATCGCGGCGACGACCCCAGGTGTCCTGGCGTTTGCGACTGGGCATTCTAGCGCGGGCGATTGGCAGGGAGTCAGTCGGGCAGGGTCCGCTGGCTCCGGTCCACCCGGGGCCGCGGCCCGGGCTGGCGTCACGGACCGTCCGCAGGAGGGGAGGAGACTTCCCCTGGGGCCGCTCCTGGATGGCGATCCGGGATGGCCTTCGAAACCAGACCATGCCGAACGGCAAGCCAGCTCGGCACGCTACTCGGCGGTCTCTTGACCGCCGACTGCCGCCGAGTAGAATGCCGAGTAGGTGGATCGCCTCGTCGAGCTCATCGGCCGCCCGGAGGGCAAGACCCTCGAGTTCAAGCGGGACCTGTCGTCTCCCGACGGCGTCCTCAAGACGCTCGTGGCGTTCGCGAACACCTCGGGCGGTACGCTCGTGCTCGGGGTCGACGACGCGCGCCGCCACGTGAGGGGGATCGCCGACCCGCTCGCGGTGGAGGAGCGGCTGGCCAACCTCGTGAGCGACCGGATCGTTCCGACCCTCGTGCCCGAGATCGAGATCCTCCCATGGCGGGACACGCACGTCGTGGTCGTTGAGGTGTACCCGAGTCCGACGCGTCCCCATCACCTCCGAAGGCTCGGGCCCGAGCAGGGGGTCTTCGTCCGCGTCGGGTCCACCAACCGACGGGCGGACGCCAGCCTCATCGAAGAGCTCCGCCGGTACGCCCGGAACGAGACCTTCGATGAGCAGCCCATGCCGGACCTCGGAACCGAGGCCATCGAGCTAGAGGCGGTCAGGCAGGCCTTCGAGGGGATCAGGGCGGTCGACCGGCGAGATGTGGAGACCTTGCGGCTCGCCCTGCGGTACCAGGGACGGGTCGTGCCCACGGTGGGAGGGATCCTCCTCTTCGGACGCGATCGCCTCCGCCACTTCCCCGACGCCTGGGTGCAGGCCGGTCGTTTCCTCGGTGGGGATCGCAGCACGATCGTCGACACCGCCGAGATCCGTTCCCCCCTCCCGCGAGCGGCCGAGGAGGGGCTCGCCTTCGTGCGGCGCCACGTCGCCCGCGAGACCGTGATCACCGGTGCGCGAGGCGCGGAGCGGTGGGCGTTCCCCCTCGAAGCGGTCCGGGAGGCGATCATCAACGCCATCGTCCACGCCGATTACGCCCAGCGAGGTGCGCCGATCCGGCTCTCGATCTTCGAAGATCGGCTCGAGGTCGAGAACCCCGGCCTCCTGCCGTTCGGTCTCACCGTCGAGGAGATCCGCACGGGGATCTCGAAGCTCCGGAACCGCGTCATCGGGCGCGTCTTCCGCGAGTTGCGCCTCATCGAGCAGTGGGGCAGCGGCATCCCGCGGATGACCGAGGCATGCCGGGCCGCCGGGCTGCCGCCGCCCGCGCTCGAAGAGATCGGTACGCACTTCCGCGTCACCCTGTTCGCCGGATCTCGGGGGGCACCGGTACTGGACCCGCTCGATGCGCGGATCCTGGAGCTCCTTCGGGATAGCTCGGGGCTCACCACCGCTCAGGTCGCCACCGCCGTCGGACGGTCCGTCCGAGCCACCCGTGAACGCCTGGGCGCGCTCCTCCAGCGCGGCCAGGTCGTCGTACTGGGAAGCGGGCCGAACGACCCGAGGCGTCGGTACTTCGCCGCAGCGCAGGAGGACCTCCGGTGACCATCTCGGCCCCAGCCGCCGTCCGCCACGTCGTCGAGGAGTAGAAGCGCTACCTGCGCACCACCTTCCGCTTCCTCGACCCCCACCTGCGCCAGCAGTTCGAGGAGCACCTCCAGGGCATGGACGTCCTCGTCCGAGGCCCCTACGTCACCCTGGCGCGGGATTTTGAGCGGGGGACGCGGCTGCGGAACCTCGTCGACGAGGGGGTGCTCGACCCGGGGATCCTCCGCCCCGCCTGGCCCTTCGGGGACGAGCCCCTCTACCTCCACCAGGAGCGGGCGGCCCGGGCCGGGGCGGCGGGCCGACCGTTCCTCGTCACGACGGGGACCGGGTCGGGCAAGACCGAGTGCTTCCTGATCCCCGCGATCGACCACTGCCTGAAGGCGCGCGCCAGGGGAGAGGAGGGCGTGAAGGTCGTTCTCCTCTATCCCATGAACGCGCTCGCCAACGACCAGCTCGAGCGGCTGCGGGCGCTCCTGCGGGGCTCGGGGCTGCCGGTCACCTTCGGCCTCTACGTGCAGCAGGACGCCGACAAGCTCGAGCTCCCCGAGCCGCCGGTGGAGGGGCTGGAGCGGACGAACCGGATGCAGATCCGTGCCGAGCCGCCCGACATCCTCCTCACCAACTACAAGATGCTCGAGTACCTCTTGGTCCGGAAGGAGGACCGGCACCTGTTCACCTCCGCCCTGCGGTTCCTCGTGGTGGACGAGATCCACTCCTACCGCGGGGCGCTCGCCACCGAGATCGCCTGCCTCATCCGCCGCCTCAAGGCCCACGCCGGCCTCGAGCCCGGCCGGCTCACGGCGGTCGGGACCTCGGCCACCGTCGCCCAGGGAGAGGAGGGGGTGCGGGCCCTCGCGGCCTTCGCCACGGCGCTCTTCGGCGAGGAGGTCGATCCGGCCGACGTGTTCGCCGAGCACCTCGCGCCCTCCCCTGACGCGGGCGTCGAGGCGTGGGTGCCTGCGCTCCCCACGGTCGGACGCGAAGAGGTCGAAGGGCTCGACGTGTCGGACGACGGGGCCGTGGTGGCCCTCGCCGAGCGGCTCACCGGCCGGAGCGCGCCGGACCCGGGGCCGGTGGCCGAGCGCGTAGGGGCGCTGCTACGGGGGAACGCCGTGGTCCGCGCCATCGAGGAGGTGTTCGGCAGGCCGCGCACGATCACCGAGGCCGCGGGGGAGCTCGGGAGGATGCTCCCGGAACGGGCGGAGGCCCCGGCCGAGGCCCTGGAGACCGAGATCGAGGCGTACCTCGTCGTCGGATCCATCGGGGAGGACGAGCACCCGCCGCGGCTGCGACCCAAGCTCCACACGTTCTTCCACGGCGTCTACGACGTCTACCTCTGTCTGAACCCCGACTGCCGCACCTTGGTGCCGCACGGGGAGACCACGTGCCCGGCTTGCGGGTCGGTCGCCCGCCCGGCCGTCCTCTGCCGGACCTGCGGGCAGGACTTCGTGAAGGTCCGCGAGCAGGCCGACGGGGAGCCGCCTGCGCCCGACACCGAGTTCCGGAGCGATACGCGGGTCCTGTTCCTCACGCCGAAGGTCCACGTGTTCACCGAGCGCTCGGAGGAGGACGAGGCGGAGGGGGAGGAAGGGGCGCCCGCGGTCGGCGGCGAGCCGATCGGCGACGGGCTCGAAGGCACCCACGTCTGCCTGGGGTGCGGAAGGGTGGGTGGCACGCGGTGCTCGGTGTGCGATCGCGAGACCGTCCCGTACCGGGTCGCCCGTGGACCCGTCCACAAGTGCCCGGCCTGCGGCAACGTCTACACGGGCGGCGACGTGCTCACTCTCCTCTGGAGCCCGACGGCGGCCACGGTCTCGGCCCTGGCCACCCACCACCTCGATGGGCTCGACGGCGACGATCACAAGCTGCTCGTCTTCGCCGACAACCGTCAGGACGCCGCCCACCAGGCCGGGTACTCCGCCGACCGCCACCGGGCCTTCGCCGTCCGCCACCTGATCGAGGCGATGGTCCGGGAGGCCGGACCGGAGGGCCTGGCGCTCGAGGATGTCCCCCAGCGGCTGCTCGACAAGTTCCGCGAGATCCGACTGGTCCTTGGCAAGGTCGCGAGGCACGAGCAGGACAAGTGGCTGCGGGCGTTCAAGTACCTGGCCGCGGCCGAGTTCTGCCGGAGCACCCAGCGCCGCGTCTCCCTCGAGAACCTCGCCCTCGTGGCGGTGGAGTACGAGTTCCTGGACGACCTCGTCTCGGATCCGCGCTTCGCGAGGCTCGCCGCCGAGGCGGGCCTCGGGACCCAGGAAGCGGGTGCGCTGGTCCGGGCGATCCTCGACTTCATGCGACGGCGTCGCGCCGTCTCCTTCGACTTCTTCCAGAGCTACATCGACACGACGAAACGCGAGTGGCGTGAGCTCGAGGAGGAGCCGTACTCCCTCCGGATCCCCGACCGGGAGCTCAAGCCCAAGGCCTTCGCGCTGGACCGAACATCTCACCTCAAGAAGCGCTTCGACGGCATCGTGCGGGAGGAGGGGGCGCGGGGCCGCCTCCCCGCGATCCACCAGCTGGCCGCGAGGGTCATCGGCGGCGCGGCGGGCCCGGATCCCGGGCGGGCCGAGCTCTTCCTCCGCGGCCTCATCCCGCTGCTGAAACACCACGAGGTCCTCGAGGTCGCCCCCATCAAGGTGCCGGCCAAGGAGCGCGTCGCGGGCCTCGAGCCGCTGCAGGTCGCCTCGCGGATCATCCGGCTCGTGCCGGCGGGGGAGGGTTGGCGGTGCCCTGCCTGCCTGGAGTGGCGGCCGTACAGGCTACTCGACGTCTGTCCCACGCCCCGCTGCGACAGGGGGCGGCCCCAGCCGGCCGTCGCCGATCCCGACCACTACTACGTCCGGCTGTACCGCGGGAGGCCGCAGCGGTTCCTCGTGAAGGAGCACTCGGCGCAGATCGACGGGGAGGAGCGGGCGAGGCGGGAGAAGGACTTCAAGGAGGGGAAGCTCGATGTCCTGGTCTGCACCCCGACCCTCGAGCTGGGGGTGGACATCGGGCCGCTCCTCACCGTGGTGCTCCGGAACGCCCCGCTGATGCCCGCCAACTACCTCCAGCGGGTGGGGCGCGCCGGCAGGCGGCTGCGGATCGGGTTCGTCTCGACGTTCTGCGGGCCCGGGCCGCACGACCGACACGCGTTCGAGGATCCGGCCTGGCTCGTGCGTGGCGAGTTCCGCCCGCCCCACGTGCGCCTCGACAACCCCCGGATCGTGGAACGGCACCTCCGGTCCTTCCTCCTCGAGGAGCTCGACGCGCAGCTGCCGGGGCGGATGGTCGCCTTCCTCGACGACCAGCGCGAGCCGACGAGGCGGGAGAACGAGGAGCTCGAGCGGCTGTACGCCGAGGCCGAGCGGCGGCGGGACGCGCTCGTGGGACGGCTCGCCGGGCTCTTCGAGGCGACCGCCGAGCGGGCCGGGTGACCGGGTTCGGCACCGAGGAGGCCCGTCGGATCGTGGAGGGCTTCCGCGACGACATGGAGCGCGTGCTCGAGGGCTGGTGGGCGCAGGTCCAGCGCCTGAACGAGGAGTTCAAGCAGTACTCGACAATCGGCTCGACCGTGTACGACAAGCGGAAGGCCGCGGCCCGTCAGCGCGCCTACGCGGAGATCACGACCGATCCCGAGCGGGCCTACCCGCTCGCGTACCTCGCCGACGCTGGGCTCCTGCCCTCCTACCAGTTCCCCACGGACACGTTCTCGCTCGACCCCGGGGTGGACGACACGCCGACGCTCTTCCGCCCCGCGGGGATCGGGCTCGAGGAGTTCGCCCCTGGCAACCTCGTCTACGCCAACAACCACAAGCTCAAGACCATCCGGGCGATCTTCGCCGGGAGCTGGTCGGAACGGGGGGTGGCGGGGGTCCGGAGCAACCTCGACTCCTCCGGGCTGGCGCGCGCCTTCTACTTCTGCGGGCGCTGCGACATGGTCACCGAGGAGGTCCGCAACGACTGTCCGGTGTGCGGGGAGCCCATGGGCAGGCACGTGAACGTGGCCTTCCTGTCCCAGTTCGAGGCCGAGGACCAGGCGCGGATCACCTCGGCAGAGGACGTCCGCGAGCGGCGGCGGTTCGACGTCCGGGACCGGCTCGTCGAGGAGGGCGAGACCGAGGTGGCGCTCTTCGACTACGCGTTCCTCCCCGTCGAGCACCGGCGCATGGCGCGGATCCTCCGCACGAACTGGGGCCGACGGGATCCGGTCAAGGGCGAGGGGGAGCGCTTCGCGATCTGCGCGGAGTGCGGCAGGCACCGGCCGGCCGACCCCGACCAGGCGAAGCGATGGGAGGAGAGCCACGCCCGGTTCTGCCCGGGCGTGTGCGAGGAACTGGTGCTCGGGTACGAGTTCCGGGCCGACGCGCTGGCGGCGACCGTCCCGCCGCAGCCGGGGAGCGAGGGGTACGACGAAGCGCTCCTGGTGACGGCGGCGGAGGCGCTGCTCATCGCGGCGTCCACGTACCTCGAGACCGAGGCGTACGAGATCTCGGCCTTCCCGCGGAGGACCGGCGCGGACCCGGAGACCGGGGCGGAGCGTCCCGGACAGGTGGTGCTCTACGAGTCGGTCCCCGGGGGGGCGGGGTACCTGGAGGAGCTCGCCGCCCACCTCCCGGAGGCCGCCGACGCCGCCTACGCGCGGATCTTCGGGCACGGGTGCGTCCGGGCCTGCTACCGCTGCCTCAAGCGGTTCGGGAACCAGCGCTGGCACGGCAGGCTCGACAAGGAGCTGGTGCGCGATCTGTTGTTCCATCTCGCGCTGGCGGAGCCCGTGGAGGCCCGGCGGGTGCCGGCCGGCGAGGGCCGGCGTGCGCTGGACGCGCAGCTCGCCGAACGGCGCAGGGAACGGGAGGAGGGCAGGTACCCGAGGGGCCACATCGAGGAGGTGCTCCTCGAGGCGCTCCGGGGCGTGGAGGGGGTCCCCGAGCCCGAGCGTGAGCACGAGGTGAGGACGGAGGCAGGGGCGCTCGTCACCGTCCCCGACTTCGCATGGCCGGATCTGAAGGTGGCGGTGTACTGCGACGGGTACCAGTTCCACGGGGACCGCGAGACGCTCGAGCTGGACGCCGCCAAGCGCAACTTCCTCGCGCAGCGGGGCTGGACCGTCCTCACCTACTGGGGCCGGCAGATCCTGAACCGCCCCGAGCGCTGCGCCCGCCAGATCGCCGATACCCTCCGGTCTCGTCGGGTGGAGGTCTGGGTGTGACGGTGGTTCCGTGGTGCTCCCGGCTGCGGGGATCCCCGCGGCCGTCGCTGCCGGCGCGGGGGGCCGGAGGGGGCGGCTGATGCGCGACCGCCCCGAGCACCCGCTGCACGCGACGCTCGCGATCGCGGAACGGGCGTTGCGCGCCGCGGATCTTGCGACGAGGGATCTCTGGCGCGTCGATCCGACGTGGTCCTCCGGCGAGGCGGCGGAACGCATGGGTGAGCTCGACTTCGACGTCGCCCCCGTGGACGAGGTCCCGCTCCGTCGCTTCGTCCTGCGGGGTCAGCTGGAACGGCTCGCGAGCGACGTACCCGCGGAGGCGGCCGCGCTGCCCATCGACGCGACGCACATGGTCACGGGCGACCTCGGACTCGCGGACACCCTCGATCTCCTGAGCGAGCGGGAGTTCGTCTTCGTGATCGAAGGGGACGAGGTCGCAGGGCTCATCACGCTCTCGGATCTCCAGAGGATCCCGGTGGGGATGGCGGTGCTCGCGATCATCCTCGCCACCGAGCTCGGCCTGAACGAGCTCATCGCTCGCCACTACGGGGAGCGGGGGTTCCTGGCCCACCTCTCCGAGGATCGCCGCAGACAGGTGCGGGAGAGGCACGAGGAGCTGCGAAAGCGGAACCTCGAGACCAGTCCCATCGACGCCCTGATGCTCGACGAACGCCTGGGGCTCGTGGGGAAGGTTCAGAGGTACCGTCGGGACCTGGGGTTCGCGTCCCGCGATCGGTACGAGTCCTGGGCGGAGGAGCTGAAGCGGCTTCGGAACGCGCTCGCGCACGGCAACACCCTCCTCGATCATCAGCCGGACGCGCGCCTGGCACTGGAACTCGTTCGCCGGGTGCGTTCGTTCGCGGAAGCGGTGTGGAACCTGGTGGAGCGAGAAGCGGCGGGCGACGCCTCGCATGCGGAGGTTCGGGGAGGTCCTGTTCGGATGGTGCGGAGCGGCCGCGAGCCGCGGGGGACGAGGCCACGATGACCAGGAAGATCCTGTTCGAGCACGAGGGGCGGCGCGCGATCCTGGAGGAGGCGCCGGCCCCCGAGATCGAGCTCCAGGAGGTGGTGAAGCGCGACCCGGAGCTCTTACCCATCGAGGACTTCGGGATGGCGGGGCCGCTCCTCGTGATCGGGCGGGAGACGCCGTTTCCCTCGGGCGCCGTGGACCTCGCGGGGCTCTCCCGGGCGGGGGACCTGCTCCTCGTGGAGTTCAAGATCGGGCCGGCGAACCCCGACTTCCGCCACGCGACGAGCCAGCTCCTCGACTACGGCTCGGACCTGTGGGGGATGAGCGTCGAGGACCTCGAGCGGACGGTGGCCCTGCCCTACTTCCACGGCCGCCTGTGCCCGGAGGGCTCGCCCGGGCACCGGGCGGGCTCGCTCGAGGAGGCGGCCCGGCGCGCCTGGCCCGACGCCTCCGACGACGACCTCGCCGCGTGCTGGGACCGCCTGGCCGGGGCCCTCCGGAGCGGGGCGTTCCACTACGTCGTGGCGGCCCAGCGGTTCACCGAGCCGGCGCTCCGGACGATCAGCTACCTCGAGGAGACCTCGCGGGCCTCGTTCTACGCGGTGGAGCTGGTCCGCTTCACTGGTCCCGCGGGGACCGCGACCGAGGCCCGCACCGTCTACCGGCCGGAGGCCCGCGCGGCGAGAGGCGCCCAGCGGATCGACGAGGAGGCGTTCCTCGGGCGGATCGAGGACCCGGGCTTCCGTTCCTCCCTCGAGCGCGTGCTGGACGCCCCGCGCCACCTGGGCTACCGGGTCGAGTGGGGTCTGCGGAGCGGGGCGATCAAGGTCCCCACCCCCGACCACCCCGACCCGCTGAGCGTGGGCTGGGTCTCCTACGACTCCCGGGGGAACTGGGGCCGCCTCCGCAACCTCACCCTCGGCTACCTCCCGAGCTCGCTCGGGATCCGCCCGAGCGCGAAGGAGCCCGTCGACCGCTACCTGGAGGCGCTGTCGGCCATCCCGGGCGCGAGGCCGGTGGAGGCGTCCGGCGATACCCCGCGCGGCTACGAGTTCGACCGGGCGACGCTCCCCCCGAACGAGACCGCGGTCGTCTCCTGCCTCGCCCAGCTCGCCCACGACCTGCAGGCACCGGGGTAGGGCCGCGCGCGCCCGGGGTCCGACGCGGGACGTGGGTCCGCGCGGTCCCGGGCCGGTTCACCACCGCCGGCCGCCGGATCCTCACAGCGGGGGCGGAGCGCTGGCCGCTCATGTCTCACCGGCGGAGGTACACCGCGAGCGCCGCGGCGTCCTCCGGTGGCACGCGACGCAGCTCCTCGGCGAGCTCGGCCCCCTGGCGGCCCGTGAGGTGCGGGCGAAGCGGTGGAAGACCTCCTGGATCACCCGGCGGAGGCCACGGCCTCCAGGCGGCCGGCCACGACGTGGTCGAGGACCTCGAGGCGCGGTGCGCGCAGCGGGTGGTCCGCCTCGGCCGCGTACATGAGGACCCCCGTGTCGACGAAGACGGCCGCTATCGGAGGGCTCCTCGGAGGATCTCACCCTCGATGGCCTCCCAGTCCCCGACCGGGAGGGAGAGCCGTCGGAGGGTTTCGAGCGCCTCCTCGCGGGACCGGGACCTGGGGGGCAGGTACCGGTCGATCGCCTCCCGGATCAGCGCCCCCACCGAGACCCCGCGTTCGGCCGCGAGGCGTTCGAGCCGCTCGCGTTGCTCCCGCGAGAGGAGCACCTGCGTCCGCGCATCGAGCATGCGCATACCATGGCACGTATCCCCTGCCGCCGGAGCCCCTGGGGCTGCGGGGCGCAGGCACGAGGCGGCCGCGCGGGGCGGCGTGAGAGGATGGTGCGTGGTGAAGAAGCGGCGCGAGGTCTGGGGGGACGAGCCCGAGGAGCGGGACGCCTCGGCCACGGTCGCCGAGTTCGCGCCCGAGGAGGTCGTGGTCCGCTGGCACGACCACTGGGCGTTCGTGCCGTTCAAGGTCGTCTGGCGGTTCATCCGCCGCAGCGGCAAGCGGATCGCGGTCACCGTGGTCGGGTTCGCCGTGCTCCTCGCGGGCGTCGCCATGCTCGTGCTCCCCGGGCCCGGGTGGGCCGCGATCTTCCTCGGGCTCGCCATCCTCGCCACCGAGTACGTCTGGGCCCAGCGCCTGCTCAAGATGGCCAAGGACAAGGCCGGGCAGGCCAGGGACGCGGTGCTCCGGCGGAAGAACGGGCCGGCCCAGCCCGGACCCGAGGAGGGCGGCCCCAGCCCCGCGGAACCCGCCCCGGGGCAGGAGCGACCGCCCGGCCCGCCCGTCTCCTGAGGGAGGCCCAGCCATGGCGAGGCTGGAGGGCTACCGCTTCGGCCGGGTCGTGGTGGACGGGCAGGAGCACGTCCGGGACCTCATCGTGCTTCCCGGCCGGGTGGTCGCGAACTGGTGGCGCAAGGACGGCCACGCCCTCGTCCCGGAGGATCTCGCCGAGGTCCTCGAGGAGCTCCCCGAGCGCCTGGTGATCGGCACCGGCGCGGCGGGTCGCATGCGACCGGACCCCGCCGTGCTGCGGCTCCTGCGCGAGCGCGGGGTGGAGGTCGAGGTCCTCCCCACCGAGCAGGCCGTCCGCCGCTACGGCGAGCTCGACCCCGCGCGCACCGCGGCCGCCCTGCACCTCACCTGCTGACGCTGGCTCAGGAGCGGGGCCCTACGCGACGTGCAGTAGTCGGTTCGCCGGACTTGCCTCTCTCTCTCTTCTGCATCCTCAAGCTGCATGTGCTCAAAGGCTGGCCGCCTGCGCGGATCCGGTGAGAGGGGTTCACGATGAAGATATCGAGGCAGACGAGGCGCTTCACAGCTGCAAGGCCCGCGCGTATCTTCGCCGCCCTAACGGTCTCCTTGAGCCTGATGTCCGTCTTGCTGACGCCGGCGCGTGGGTCGAACGTGCTGGGGCACACGGCTGGCGGCAATTCAACCGTGGTCTTCAACCAGGACACCCTGACCGACAGGATCCACGACGCGTTCCACTTCGTTATCGACAGGAGCATCGAGCCCACCGACATCACCGCGGACCTGTGGCACGACCCTGACGCCGTGAAGGAGGTCAACATCAATGACGCCGACTATGGGGAGACGTCCTGGTACGGGAAGTGGACCTGCATAGAGTGGGCGAGCCCCACCGTCTGCGACAAAGGGCGGGTGAAGATCAACCTCTATTACGGACCATACTCCGATACCGAGGCCCGCTCGCTTGTGTGTGAAGAGGTAGGGCACGCCGTCGGGCTCGCCCATCGCCCTTCGACAGCGCCATCGCGCATGAGCCAACAGTGGCATGAGACTAAGCTCGATGACCATGACAAGAACCACCTCAACGCCCTCTACTAGCCGCGCAGGATGTCACGGATCGTCGTGCGAGCGGCATCACTACGTGAAGAGGTTGACAGGAGGTGCCGTTGTGGCGGCAATATCACGTGCCACGACGACTAGGCTCTGCTGGCCGACGGGCGCCGTTGTGGTGGCCCTCACGTCGCTGTTGATCGGCCTGGTTTCTTGTACACGGACCGATGCAACGCATCAGACCGAGCGCCGCTCGCCCTTGGGTGTGGATGGTGGGAGTGCGCCCGCTCGCCAGGAGCGCCCACGGGTCGTTAGTCGGGAGGTCTATGACTTCGACTCGCTGGCGAACATGGTCGCCACCAGCGACGCCGTTGTGATCGGCACGACGTTCTGGGCCGGACCGGGTCGAACCATCGGGGAAGGCGGAGATGCTCTGACCTTCACCGAGGTACATGTCCAGGTTGATGAAGTCCTCTACGGCAGTGTCGTTCCGGGGGAGCAGCTGGTCATCGAGATCGACGAACCGACGGAATACGAGTCCGGCCGATGGCTCTCGAAGGGAGTGCGGTCGATCGTGTTCCTGTACCGCAAGGCAGACCCGACCGCGATCCCGGTCTATTCGCCTTTGAACAGACAGTCGGTCTTCTTGGTCGTCGATGGTGACGTCCAGGCGACCATCGAGGATCCTCTCACGGCGGCGGTCGCCGAGCTCTCAGTTCCGGCCCTGCGAGGGGAGGTGGCGACGATCGTCCGGCTGATCGAGTTGGGCAAGGTGACACCCGAGGACCCGTCGCTCTGATGACTCATCGCGACAGGCCGCGGGTCAGACCGCCCGATCGATGGCCCCGCGCTCAGCACGGCGACGCCGGGAACCCCTCGGGCGGGGCGAGGTCGCTCGGGCCCTCGTAGGCGGCCCGGGGGCGGATGAGGCGGTTGTCGGCCCGCTGCTCGAGCACGTGGGCCGCGATTCCGGCGATCCGAGCGCACAGGAAGATCGGCGTCATGAGCTCGACCGGGATGCCGATCAGGTGCAGGAGCAGGCCGATCGGCAGGTCGGCGTTGGGGTGCAGGCCCTTCTCGCGCGCCATGGTCTCGACGACCACGTCGTAGCAGCGGACCATCTCGGCCGCGTCGGGGTCGCGCGCGGCGAAGGCCTCGAGGTCCTCGCGCAGCAGCACCGCCCGCGGGTCGGGCCGGTGCATGTACACGCGATGGCCGAAGCCCATGATGCGCTCGCGTCGGGCGAGGCGCTCGAGCACGTAGGCCTCTGCCGCGCGCTCGCCGCCCGCCAGGCGGATCTGCACGAACATGCGGGCCGCGGCCTCGTTGGCCCCGCCGTGCAGCGGCCCCTTGAGCGCGGCGGCCGCCGCGACGACCGCCGCGTAGGGGTCCGCGAGAGTCGAGGCCGCCACGCGCGCCGCGAACGTCGAGGCCGCGAGCTCGTGCTCGCTGTAGCAAGTGAGGATCCGGTCGAAGACCGCGACGACCTCGGGCTCGCGCGGCCGGCCCTGGATCATCCACAGGAACGAGCCGGCGAAGCCGAGGCCGGGGTTCGGCTCGAGCACCGGTTCGCCCCGCAGCGCCCGGTAGCTCGCGGCGGTGAGCGCCGGCGCCTTGGCGAGGATCCGCATCAGCGTCCGCTCGGCCGCCTCGACGGAGGGGTCCTCGAGCACCTGCGGGTCCTCGTAGCCCGCGAGCAGCGAGAGCCCGGTGCGCTGCGCGTCCATCGGGTGCGTGTCGCGCGGTAGGCTCCGGAGCACGTCGACGACCCCGTCGGGCAAGCCGGCGAGGTCGGCGAGCTGGCGGCAGAAGGCGCTCTGCTCGTCCGGGCTCGGCAGGTGGCCGCGGACGAGCAGGTGCGTGACGTCGGGGTAGCGCACCGTGCGGGCGAGCTCGATGAGGTCGTAGCCGCGCACGACGATCCGCTCGCGCTCGAGGTCCAGGGTCGAGATCTCGGTGCGCGCGACGACCACGTCCTGCAGGCCGGGGCGGACCTCCTCGCTCATCCTCCCTCCCGCCCGGGGCCCCGGGCGAGTCCGCGGTCGAGCTCGGCGTAGCCCTCGTAGTCGATGAGCTCGTACAGCTCGGCGCGCGTGAGCATCCGGTCGAGCCACGCCGCCTGGGTGCCCTCGCGCAGCAGGTCCCGGTAGAAGGCGCGGACCTGGAGCGCGGCCACGCGGGCCGCCGAGACGGGGAAGATCACCAGCCGGTAGCCGAGGGCCGAGAGGCGCGCCGTATCCAGCATCGGGCTCTTGCCGAACTCGGTCATGTTGGCGAGCAGCGGCCCCGGCACCGCCCGCGCGTACGCCGCGAACTCCTCCTCGCTCTCGAGGGCCTCGGGGAAGATCACGTCGGCGCCGGCCTCCAGGTAGGCGAGCCCGCGGCGGACGGCCTCGTCGAAGCCGTGGGTCGCGCGCGCATCGGTGCGGGCGATCACGACGAGGTGCTGCCGGGCGCGGGCGGCGGCGGCGACCTTCTCGGCGAAGGCCTCGAGCTCGAGCACCTGCTTGCCCTCGAGGTGCCCGCAGCGCTTCGGGTCCACCTGGTCCTCGATCTGGATCGCGGCGCACCGGGCGCCCTCTAGCTCGCGGACCGTGCGCATGACCATGAGCGCGCTGCCGAAGCCGGTGTCGGCGTCGACGATGAGCGGCAGGCGCGTGACCCGCACGATCTGGCGGGCCGCGCGGGCGAGCTCGTCGAGCGTGACGAGCCCGATGTCGGGCATGCCCATCGAGGCCGAGAAGGCCGCGCCCGAGAGGTACAGCGCCTCAGCCCCCGCCTCCTTGGCGAGCAGCGCGGAGAGGCCGTTGAACACGCCGGGGACCGTGAGGGTGCGGCCCTCCTCGAGCAGGGCGCGGAGGCGCTGGGCGGGGTGCTCGCCCGGGTCGGGGGTGAGCCACGTCATCCGCGGAGCGCCTCCAGGAGGGGCTCGACCGATACGTCCCCCTCGCCGAGCGCCCAGACGGCCCGCTCGACCGCCTCGGCGCGCTCGCGGCTGAAGCGGCCGGTGACGTTCGCGCGGTACTTGGCCACGAGCTCCTCGTCGGTCATCGGGTTCCTCGCGTGGCCCCGAGGGTACGTCACCTCCCGCACGAGCGTGCGCCCGTCCGCGGTGGTCACGGTGATGCGGTTAGGGATGCCCTCGGGGTACCCCGCGGTGAGGGCCTCGTCGAGCTCGACCGTCGTGCGCCGCTGCAGCAGCTCGAGCGTGTCGGGGCGGCGGATCCGCTCGAGGTCGAAGGTCCGCTCCGTGATCTCGCCGTCCTGCAGCGCCGCGCAGACGATGTACTGGATCGAGTGGTCGGCGGTCTCGCGCGTGCGCGGGTCCCACTTCTCGGGATCCTTGGCGATGATCTCGTAGGCCGCGCGGAACGTGTCGATCCGCACGCTCGCGATCCCGGCCCCGGCGAGTTCGGCGTGCAGCTGCAGGGCCGCGTCGACCGCGCTCTGCGCGTGGTACTCGACCGGCCAGAGCTTCACGTAGGTGTCGGCGATGCGCTCGGGCGGGGCGAGCGCGGCGAGCCCCTCGAGCGGGGCGGGGTCGAGCGGCTCGCCCCCGAGGACCCGGGCGACGAGCCCCATCTCGCCCTCGAACGGGCGGAAGGGGCCCGTCATGCCGGCCTCGGCGAGGAGGGCCGTGGTGACGCCGAGCCGGCCGGCATGGGCCGCCGCCGCGCCCTTCCACATCGAGAGCTCGCCGGCGCGCGTCTCGCGCAGCGCGACGTGGGCGACCACGGCGAGCGCGATCCCGTGGCGGATGCGTTCGGCGTCCAGCCCGAGCAGGCGCCCGGCCGCCGCCGCCGTCGCGATGCCGATGACGTTCACGTGGTCGAAGCCGTGCGCGCGGAAGCTCGTCGCGTCGCACAGGCGCACGCCGAGCTCGTAGGCGATGGCGATCGCCGTGAGGAGGTCTCGGGCCGGAAGGCCGCGGTCCTCGGCGAGCGCGAGGAGGGGTGCGATCGTGTCCGAGGGGTGGAGCGGCTCGCGCGACAGGTAGGTGTCGTTGAAGTCCAGGCACCGGACGGCGACGCCGTTCGCGAACCCGGCCCCCTCCAGGCTCGCCCGCTCCGGCGCACCCCAGATGCTGACGCCGCCGGGCAGGCGCTCGGCGTAGCGGCGGGCGGCGGTCGGCGCGGGCTCGTCGAGGCCGGCGATCGCCACGCCGATCGAGTCGAGCACGCGGCGCCGGACCTCATGCTCGGTGCGCGGCGGCAGGCCCTCGTGGGCGGCCGCGTGGGCGTAGGCGGCGAGGAGCTCCAGGATGCGGTCGGTCGTCCCGGCCGGGTCCATGCGGGCCCGTATCCTACGGCTCATCGCCGCCCGCGCCGACCTGGAGAGGGACGAGATGAGGCACGGGGCGTGAGGAGGACCGGGGTAGGCCGGCGATCCGATGCGCATCCCGCAGCGGTTGCGCGCCCGGTCACTCGACGGCTCCGGACCGTCTCGCCACACTTCGCCGCGCCGGAGCTGGACGATCCCGGAGGGTCGCGATGGAGGGACGGAGCCAGAGCGGGGAGGTCCGCCCGACCGTCTTCGTGCGGCGGGCGAGCGGGCTCGTGCGCGGGCTCGGTCTGCTCGAGGCGTTCGTCCCGAACCACGGGTGACCGGTGCGAGCTTCTCGCTGACGCTCGTGTTCATGATCTCCCAGGGGACGTGGGCCTACCTCGGGGGAGATCTCTCCCTACGCCCAGCTCCTCACGATGGTGCCCGTGCTCCTCGGGATCCCTCGGGCGAGGGTGATAGCTCCCCGTGGGTGCTCAGTCCCGCGGGAGGAGGTAGGCCCGCTCCGGCCTCCAGGTGGCCCAGGCCCGGTCGCCAGGGCCGAGGGCCGGCGCCTCGACAGCGGGGGCGAGGACCACGAGCTCGGGTCCCGACCCCTCGACGGCCGTCTGGAACCGGACCTCCGGGCCCTGGAAGGTCCGGTCGAGCACGCGGACCGGGAGCCCGCAGCCGGGGGACGGCTCCTCGGCGACGAGCCGGAGGTGCTCGGGGCGGAGCATGAGGAGGGCGTCCGCACCCGCCCGGCACCCGGGGGCGTGGGCCCCGGCCCGCAGCCGCCGGCCGTCGAGCTCCGCGGCGGCCTCCGACCCGAGCCCCGCCACCCGGCACGGCAGGAGGTTCGCGCTCCCGATGAAGCCCGCGACGAACGCGGTGGCGGGGCGCTCGTAGACCTCCTCGGGGGGGCCGAGGTGCTCGATCCGGCCCGCGTTCATCACCGCGACCCGGTCGGACATCGTGAGCGCCTCGCCCTGGTCGTGGGTCACGTACACGAAGCTGATCCCGACCTCCCGCTGGATCCGCTTCAGCTCGAACTGCATCTCCTGGCGGAGCTTGAGGTCGAGGGCCCCGAGGGGCTCGTCGAGCAGGAGCACCCGGGGCCGGTTGGCGAGGGCCCGCGCCAGCGCGACCCGCTGCTGCTGGCCGCCGGAGAGCTCCCGCGGGTAGCGGTCGGCGAACGCCTCCATCCTGACCGTGGCGAGCGCCTCCCGCACGATCCGATCGACCTCGCCCCGGGCGAGGAGGCGGCGGCGTTCCTTCCGCCTGGGCCCGAACGCCACGTTCTCCCGGACCGTCATGTGCGGGAACAGCGCGTAGGACTGGAACACCATGTTCGTGTCGCGGCGGTGCGGGGGGAGGACCGAGGCGTCGCGGCCGTCGATCAGCACCCGGCCGGCGTCGGGCCGTTCGAAGCCCGCCAGGATCCGGAGGGTGGTGGTCTTGCCGCACCCCGAGGGGCCGAGGAGCGAGAAGAACTCCCCCTGGGCGATGGAGAACGACACGCGGTCGACGGCCACGACCTCCCCGAAGCGCTTGGTGACCTCGACGACCTCGACGACCGGCTCGAGCCCGCCCGCCGGGGCCGCGCCCTCGACCGACCGCGTCGTCCCCTCGGCGCGCCGCCCCACCGCCGGCCCCCTCAGCCCCGCACCGCCTCGATCCGCGAGAGGCGGGACAGGCGGTAGCTCACGGCGGCCAGGACCCCCGAGAGCAGGAGGAGGAGGAAGCTCATCGCCGAGCCCACGCCCCAGTTCCCCACCTCGAGGATCTGCTCCTGGATCACGTTGCCGATCATGTAGCCCGAGGTGCCGCCGACCAGGGCGGGGGTGGCGAACTCCGCGAACAACGGGATGTAGACGAGGATCAGCGAGACGAAGATCCCGGGGGCGGCGAGCGGCAGGAGGATCCTGCGGAGCACGGTGCCGAACCCCGCACCGAGGTCCCGCGCGGCCTCGAGGACGTTCGGATCGATCGCCTTCATCGAGGCGTAGATCGGGATCGCCACGTAGGGGACCCAGCTCACCGAGAGCACGATCACCACCGCCACGCTCGAGAACAGCAGCGCGTCGATCGGGCGATGGATCACCCCCAGCGCCAGGAGGGCGGAGTTCACGAGCCCGTTCCGGCCGAGGAGCATCCGCCAGGAGTAGATCCGGATCAGCGGGTTGAGCTCGTCGGAGAGGACCAGGGCGAGCAGGAGCGGCAGCTCGAGCCGCCCCACCCGGAACGCCAGCACGTACCCGAGCGGGATCGAGAGCGCGAGCATCGCGAGCATCGCGACGGTCGCGATCGCCCCGGTGCGGGCGAGGATCCGGAGGTACAGCGGGTCCCGGAGGATCGCGCCGTAGTTGTCGAGGGTGAACCCCCCGCTCCCGGCGATCGACATCCGGAGGAAGCTCATCAGGAGGAGGATGGCGATGGGCCCGACGAACAGCAGCGCGAGGACGCCCACGGGCGCGGCGAGGAAGCCCGCCGCCCGCGCCCCCGCGCCGCGCCCCGGAGCCGCCCGCGCCCTCACCGCTGGATCAGCTCCGGGATCGCCTCCGGGACCTGGGCCGCCCGGCGGGCGCCGGGCCGCCCGCGCACGATCCGCCACGCCGCGTACACGGCGAGGACCTGGACCGCCGACACGAGGGTCGAGATCGCGTTCACCACCGGCAGGTTCTGCGCGTGGCGGAGCGTCGAGAACACCCAGATGGGGAACGTGAGCTCGAACCCCGCGGTGAAGAAGCTGATCTCGAAGTTGTTGAAGGACCAGCTGAAGGCGAAGATCGCGGCGGCGGCGAGCGCCGGGGCGAGCTGGGGGAAGACGACGAGGCGGAGCACCTCCCATGGGCTCGCCCCGAGGTCCAGCCCGGCCTCCTCCAGGGCAGGGTCGAAGCGCACGAGGCGCGCCGAGACGATCGCCGCGACGAGCGGGAAGGTGGACACCACGTGCATCGCTCCCACGGTCCGGAGCGAGAGCGGGACGTGGAGGCGGTTGAAGAACAGGAGCGCGCCGACCCCGATCAGGAGCCAGGGCACGACGAGGGGGGCCGCCACGAGCCCGGCGACCGCCCCGCGGGCCCGGAACCGGAAGCGGGTCACGCCGAACGCGGCGAGCGTGCCGAGGACGAGCGAGACCGGCGTGATCGCCGCGGCGACCCCGAGCGAGTTCCGGAGGGACTCCCGCACCAGGGGGTTCCCGAGCGCCTCCCCGAACCAGCGGAGCGTGAAGCCCCGGAAGGGGAGCGCGATGATGATCGAGTCGTTGAAGGCGAAGACCACGAGGATCGCGAGCGGGCCGTAGAGGAGGAGGAGGACCGCGGCGAGGAACGCCCCCCGGAGGAGCGCCGCCAGGGCGTCGCGGAGCCGGGCGTCGGCCGCCGCCGCCTGGGCCCGCGCGGCGAGGCGGGAGCTCAGGCCGCCTTGAACGTCCGCCACGCTTCGAGCCACAGGTCGTAGTTCCCCGGGATCCGGAGGGGGATGGCCCGCTGGAGCTGCTCGGGGTGCTCCAGGCCGATCCGGCGGATCAGGTCCTCCTCGAGGAGCTCGAGGGTCCGCCGGTTCGAGACCAGGTAGTGGTACTCCTCGGCGAAGAAGCGCTGCACCTCGGGGCTCGTCTGGTGGTTCAGCAGCGCGTAGGCGGCGTCCAGGTTCTCGGCGTGCGCCCCCAGGCCGTAGCCGCACACCCAGGTGAGCTGGCCTTCCTCGGCGAAGGCGAACTCCGCGGGGATCCCCTCCTCCGCCATCGCGAGCTCGTAGTCGGGGTAGCCGAAGCCGGCCACGATCTCCCCGCCCCGGTACAGGTTGAGGAAGTCCGAGTCCCCCTTGTAGAGGGTGCGGATCTGGGGCTTGTGGTCGATCAGGAACCGACCGACCCGTTCCACGTCTGCCGCCGTGAGCGTCCACGGGTCCTCGTAGCCGAGGGCCAGGGCGGCGACGGCCATCGTGGTGGCCGCCGTGTCCTCGAACGTCACGGCGTCCGCGAGCGCGGGGTCGGTGAAGAGCTGGAGGTAGGACCTCACGCCCCCCGGCACCTCCTCGGGGTCGTACACGATCCCCGAGGTCCCGGCCTGTTCGGGGACGAGCCACACCCGCCCGTCCACGGTCACCCCGTCGAGCTCGCGGAGCGCGGGGAACAGGAGTTCCCAGTCGACGATCCGCGACGGGTCGATCGGCTGGATCAGTCCGAGCTGGATCATCCGGCGGGTGTCCTCCACGCAGATCTCCACGACGTCGGCCCGGAACCCGCCCCGGAGCTTGGCGATCTCCTCGTCGCCGCTCGAGAACGCCGCGTAGCGCACCTCGAGCTCGGGGTGGGCGGCCTCGAACGCCCCCATCACCTCGGGGCGCTGGGAGTCCTCGTAGGCGAAGAACGTGAGCTCGCCCGCGAGCTCGGCGGGCCCGGTGGGCGAGGACGGCGCGGGCGGCGCCCCGCGGGCGCAGGCGGCGAGGACGAGCGCCCCGAGCACGAGGGCGGTCGCCCGCCGACCACCCACGAACGCCCGGCGCCCATGAGCGCGCGCCGCGCCCGTCACGCCCCCTTCACGACGCGCCAGACCTCCTGCCACCGCTCGTAGTTCTCCGGGATCACGTACGGGATCGCCCGCTGGAGCTGCTCGGGGTGCTCGAGCCCGATCGCGTCGACGAGCTTCTCCGGGAGCACGTCGAGCGTGTCCTGGTTCGAGACGAGGTAGTTGAACTCCTTCGCCTGGTAGGACTGGACCTCGGGCTGCGCGTAGTGGTTGATCAGCGCGTAGGCGGCGTCGAGGTTCTCGGCGTGGGCGCCGATCCCGTACCCGCAGACCCAGGTGAGTTGGCCCTCGCGGGCGAGGGAGAACTCCACCGGCTCGCCGTCCTTCTGCAGCAGGTTCGCGATCCCCGGGTACCCGGGGGCGGCCGCCACGATCTCCCCCAGCTTGAACAGGTTCATCACGTCCGCGTCGCCCTTGAAGAACGTCCGGACCCACGGCTTGTGCTCGACGAGGAAGTCCTGCACGCGCTGGAGCGCGGCGTCGTCGAGGTGGAGGGGGTCCTCGTAGCCGAGGGCCATGGCCGCGATCGCGATCGTGGTGAGGGCGTCGTCGCCCAGGGCGATCCGCCCCCGGAACCGATCCTCGAAGAGCTCCGCGTAGGAGGAGATCCCCCCAGGGACGGCGCTCGCGTCGTAGAGGATCCCGGTGGTGCCCCCGACCATCGGCACCACGTAGAGCTTCCCCTGGTACATCACCCCGTCCATCTGCTTGATCGCGGGGAACATCCGATCCCAGGCCTCGATCCGCGCCGGGTCGACCGGCTGGAGGAGCCCGAGCTGCACCATCCGGGGCGTGTCCTCGATGCACACGTTCACGACGTCCGCCCGGAACCCCGCGCGGAGCTTCGCGATCGCGTCGTCTCCGCTCGAGAACGCGGAGGTCCGGACCTCGAGGTGTGGGTTCGCGCGTTCGAACGGCCCGAGGAGCGGCTCGGCGAACGCGTCCTCGTAAGCGAAGAACGTCACGGTCCCCGTGAGCTCGGTGGGCGAGGCCGCCGGGGTCCCGCCCCCCGTCGCCGTCCCGCCTGGGGCGCACCCCGCCGCGAGGAGCCCGGCGGTCGCGACAGCGGCGATCGCCTCTCGCATCTTCCCCATCGGATCAGACCTCCTCCCTCGCTCGGTCCCCGGGTCGGCCGGCCCCGGCGTCCGCCGCCCTCGGCCATCCGCGGACGAGCTCCGCCAGGACGCGACCGACGGTCACGACCTCCCGCACGTCGACCCACTCGTCGGGGCGGTGGGCGGCCCGCAGGTGCCCGGGCCCGTAGATCACGGCGTCGGCCCCCGCCAGCTCCACGAAGCTGTGGGCATCGGTCCAGCTCGGCATGCCCCCGAGCGGCGGTTGGACCCCGGTCACGGCCCGGGCCGCGGCGCGGAGGGCGCGGACGAGCCGCACGTCGGTCCCGACCTCGAAGGGGGCCGCTCCCTCGATCGGCTCGACCTCCCCGCCGTGGCGGGCGGCCAGCTCCCGGAGCTGCCGGAAGGCCTCCTCGGGGAGGGCGGGGGGCGAGAGCCGGACGTCGACCCGCACCTCGGCCCGTTCGGGGATCGCGTAGATCGGTCCGCCCGCCCGGAGCTCCTCGACGCTCGCGACGCTCCGTCCGAGGAGCGGGTGGGCGGGGGCGCCGGCGAGGGGGAGCGCGGGGAGGTCCACGACGAACCGGGCGGCGCGGACCGCCGCGTTGTCGCCCTCCTCGATCAGGGACCCGTGCACGCCCCGTCCACGGAACCGCACCCAGGCCTCCGCGTACCCCGCCTCCGCCGTGCAGACCGCGCCGCCCGTCCCCTCCAGGGCGACCGCGGCCCGGGGCCGGAGCGCCTCGGCCACGGCGCGCGAGCCCCGCCCGCCCCATTCCTCGTCCACGGTGAAGGCCACGGCCACGCTCTCGGGGAGGTCGTCCTCCCCGAGGAGCCGGAGGAGGACGAGGAGCGCGGCCACCCCGCCCTTGTCGTCCTGCGCGCCGAGGCCCTGGACCCTCGGGCCGTCCACCCGGGCCACCGGCTCCCAGTCCCAGGTCGGGCGGATCGTGTCGACGTGGGCCACGAGGACGAGCTCGGGCGAGCCGGGGCCTACGACGAGGTTCCACCCCGCCTCCCCGGCCTCCACCCGCCGAGGGGTCCGCCCCAGGCCCTCGAGCCGATCCTCGAGGTGCTCGAGGATCGCCCCCTCCTCGCCGTGGGGCGAGGGGATCTCGATCAGGCGGGCCAGCTCGTCCCGGGCCCAGCGGGTGAGCTCGTCCACCGCTACGCGGCCTCCGTCACCTCGGCGATCGCCTCCTCGAGGATGGTTCCGGCCGTCCGGAGCATCTCCTCCGGCATGGTGAGCGCCGGCTGCCAGCGGACGAGCCACATCCCCTCGTCGTAGATGTCCGCCAGCCCGCGGCGGAGGCAGGCCGCGTGGACCCGCCGGGCGGTCTCCACGGCCGGCGCCTTCGTCGCGCGGTCCTCCACGAACTCCACCGCGATGTAGAGCCCCTTGATCCGGACGTCGCCCACCGCCTCGTAGCGCTCGGGGAGCGGCTCGAGCAGCTCGCGGGCGACGGCCTCCAGCCGGCGGGCCCGCTCGAGGAGGCCCTCCCGCTCGATCACCCGGATCCCCTCCAGGGCCGCCACGCAGGCCGGCGGCGTCCACGCGAAGGTCCCTCCGGCGTAGGCGTGGAGGTCGCCCATCGCGGCCTCCGAGCCGAGGGTCGCGCCGATCGGCATCACGCCCCCCGAGAGGCCCTTGGCGAGGCACATCAGGTCGGGCTGGATCCCCCAGTGCTCGACGGCGAACATCGCCCCGGTCCGTCCGAAGCCCGTCTGGACCTCGTCGGTGCAGAGGAGCCACCCGTGCTCCCGGCACAGCTCGCCGAGGGCCGCCCAGAAGGGTTCCGGGGGGATCAGCACGCCGGCCTCGCCGGCGATGGGCTCGATGATGACGCCCGCGATCCGGTCGGGCGGGGTGAGGTACCGCAGGACCTGCTCGCGGACGTAGTCCACCACGCAGACCCCGTCGCAGGCCGCGGGGTCCCGGTGGAACGGGCAGCGGTAGGGGTGCGGGTAGGGGACGTGGAGGTAGCCGCCGACCGACTCCCGGACGAACCGGCTCCCCTCGGGCTCCTGGGAGCCGAGCGCGAGGGCCGCCTGGGTCTCCCCGTGGTACTGGCCGAGGAAGCTGAGGATGAGCGGCCTCCCGGTCCGGATCCGCATGAACTTGATGGCGGTCTCCACCGACTCCGTCCCCGAGATCTCCGGGACCACCCGGGTGAGGGAGGCCGGGGAGATCTCCACGAGCTTCTCGGCCAGGGCCACGGCGGGCTCGGAGCAGATGTAGTCGGTGATCTCCACCCCGAAGTCGCGGAGGCTCGCCACCGTGGGCTCCACCACGTCGGGGTGGCAGGCCCCGACGTTGGTCGAGCCCCAGCCGGTGACCATGTCGATGTAGCGGTTCCCGTCGACGTCCTCGAGGACCGAGCCCCGCTTGCGAGCCAGGACGAACGGCATGCCCTGGTACCCGAGCCCGCCCCAGAGGAGGCGGCGGGCCCGCTCCAGCAGGGCCCGGGAGCGCGGCCCGGGCGGCGGCGCGACGACCGACGGCGCGTCCAGGTGGACCTCGCGGAGGACCTCTCCCACGGCACGCACGCTACCCGACGGAACCGGGAGACGCAAGGCAAGGAGGCGGACGGATCGCGTTACTCGAACGCCTGAGATCTAACGCGGTCAGTAACCCCGCGGGCCGAGCCCTCGCGCCGGCGCAAGCGCGAAGCTGCTGTAACGGTAGGAGTCCTTGGCCACCCGGAGGATCGTGAACACCTCGACCTGGTCCACGCCCGGGGCCGAGCGTACGTGCTCGGAGAGGAGCCGGAGCAGGTGCTCGTGGTCGACGAACACCACCTCGATCAAGAGGTCGAAGGAGCCGGTGCAGATCGCGATGTAGTCGATCTCGGGGACCCGGCGGAGCGCCTCGACCGTCTCGTCGATCCTCCCCCGGACGCGGATCCCCATCTCCGCGAGCTGGAGCCCGAGCTGGAGGGGATCGGCGGCGGCCACGATCTGGACGAGCCCACGCCGGACCAGGCGCTCCACCCGGTGGCGCACCGTGGCCTCGGCGAGCCCGAGGTCCCGGGCGATCGCCGCGTAGGGCCTCCTCCCGTCCTGCTGGAGCTGGTCCAGGATCCGCAGGTCCGTCTGGTCGAGCAGGTTCCGCATCCTCCCCCTCCCGGCGTCCGCGGGCCCACGATATCCGACGCTCGTGGTCGCGGGCCCGAGCGGGGGGCAGGGCCGACGCCTCCCCCTCGAGCCCGCCTCACGGCCCGGGGACGGTGCCCCCTCCCGCGGGGCGGCCGGGATCCGGGGCCTCCCCGAACTCGCGGACGGCGGCGGCGAGGAACCGGTAGGTCCACTCCTCCGCGAGCTTCCGGGTCTCGGCGAAGACCACCGGCACCTGCGGGTAGCGGACCTGCAGGCGGGCGAGGAGCTCGGGGAGCCAGCCGGGGGAGACGTGCTCCACCTTGAACAGCTCCGAGTACCGCCCCTCGACCACGACGGCCGCGGCGGGGAGCGCCGCGAGCTCGCCCATCACGAACCCGAGCGACCCCTCCACGAGCCCCTTCGCGAGGTCGGGGAGGGATTTCCGCTCCACCGCGGCCACCGGCCCCTCGGCGGGGGCCGCGTAGTCGCCCGCCGTGAGCGCGCCCCGGCTCGTCTCCACCGGGCGCCCCGCGAACCGGTACGGGTAGCGCTCCCGCGTGTCCACGAGGACCGTGAACCGCTCGAGGTCCGAGGCCCGCCGGGAGGGGACCCGGACCGCGGGGCGGGCGCCGCGCGCGACCTTGGCCGTCTGCCAGAAGATCGCCGGGCGGGCGCGGACCTCGGTGAAGACGAACTGGGCCCGGTTGTTGCGCGGGCGGTCGAGGACGAGGTCGATGGCCGAGCCGCGCCGCCGGCACAGCCGCACCGGGACCTCCTCGAGCACCTCGGCGCCCCGCGGCCAGGCGTCGGCGGGGTGGCAGTAGACGCGGGACGAACGGGGCCAGGGCTCGCGGGCCTTGAGGACCAGGCCGCCCTCGATCGGGAGACGGAGCAGGAACGGCAGGGAGCTCGCGGGGTCGGGGTTCCGCGCCACCACGAACGTCGGGGTTCCGTCCACGGCCCCCTATGATGCCGCGTGCCGCGCGGGCCGGGCCTCGTGTTTGACATCTGATGCCGACCCATGGAGCATCTGGTGCGTGACCCGCACCACGCTCGATATCGACGAGGCCATCCTCCGGGAGCTCCGCCGGCTGGGACGGCGGGAGGGGAAGAGCCTGGGGCAGCTCGTCTCGGAGCTCCTCGCCTCCGCCCTCGCCCGGGAACGCGAGGAGGCACCGCCGGCGCTCCGTTGGACGGCGAAGCCGATGCGGGCCCGGGTGGACCTCGAGGACAAGGAGGCGGTGCGCCGAGCGCTCGAGGGCGGATGAGCGCGACCGTCGACGCGAACGTCCTCCTGTACGCCTCGGATCGGGCGAGCCGCTTCCACCGGCCCGCCAGCGCGCTGGTCCGGCGGCTCGCCCGCGGGCCGGAGCTCCTCTACCTGTTCTGGCCCACGCTGATGGCCTACCTCCGGATCGCCACGCACCCGGCGATCTTCGACTCGCCGCTCTCCCCGGAGGAGGCGATCGCCAACGTCGACGCGCTCCTCTCGCGCCCGAACGTCCAAGCGCCGGGGGAGGGCGAGCGGTTCTGGCGGCTGTTCCTCGGGGTCGCGGACGAGGCGCTCCCCAGGGGGAACCTGGTCCCGGACGCGCACCTCGTGGCGCTCATGCGGGAGAACGGCGTCCGGACGCTCTGGACCCACGACCGCGACTACCGGAGGTTCCGGGGGATCGAGGTCCGGGACCCGTTCGCGTAGGCACCACCCGGGGACCCCCTGGGTCGCGCGGCCGAGCGCCCCGCCTGGGAACATGTCCCCGTGCGCGAGGAGGTGCACGGCGGGGTCCGGGCGTCCTGGCTCGGTGCGGCGGCGGTGCTCGCCGCCGTCTCGATCTGGGGCGTGGTGAACGTCCTGATCAAGCTCTCCCCGCTCCCGGCCCTCACGTTCGGGGCGAACCGTCTGTGGATGGGGACCGCGCTGCTGCTCCTCCTCACGCTGGGGAGCGGCCGGCGGCTCACGTGGGCCATGGTTCGGGCCTCGGCCCCCGGCGGGGTGCTCCTGGGGCTGGAGATGGCCCTCTGGTTCTCGGCCGTGAAGCGGACCACGCTCGCCGACGCCGCGGTGATCTCGGCGCTCCAGCCGGCGCTCGTGCTGCTCGTGGCGGGGCCCTTGTTCGGGGAGCGGATCGGGGCCCGGGACGCGGCGTGGATGGGGGTCGCGATCGTGGGCGCGGTGCTGGTCTCGGTGGGCTCCTCGGGGACGCCCGCCTGGAGCCTCTCCGGGGACCTCCTCGCCGCGGCCTCGCTCCTCGCCTGGACCGGCTATTCCCTGGTCTCCAAGCGGGCCCGACGGAGCGTCCCCCCGCTCGAGTACATGACCGTGGTGTTCGCGGTCGCGGCCCTCGTCGTGACCCCGCTCGCCGCGCTCTCGGGCCAGCCGCTGGTGGGCTTCGACCGGCGCGAGCTCCTCCTGCTCGGGGTCTTCGTGGTCGGCGCCTCCGCGGGCCACGTACTGCTCTCGTGGGCCCACGCGTCGGTCGACGTGTCGGTCTCCTCGCTCCTCACGCTCCTCCAGCCGGTCGTGGCGGCCGTCGCGGCCCGGGCCTTCCTCGGGGAGCCGATCACACCGCTCGCCGCGGCGGGCGGGGCGGTCGTGATCGGCGCGCTCGCGGCGATCGCCCGCCGAGCGGCCCGGGTCGCGGAGCCCGAGGAGGTGCCCCCGGCCGAACCCCCGCTCTGAGTCAGGACCCCGGGGCATCGGTCCCCGGGCGGCCTCAACGGCCCCGGGTCTGAGGGCCGCCCTGGCGTCGGAGCCCGAGGCCCCACCGCCTCCTGGGCGGGGGCGGAACGGGGGGCGGGACCGCGCCCTCCGGGAGCGGGTCCACGGCGTAGGCGGCGAGGAGCCCCCGCTCCACCGGCGCGGGGTCGAGGAGCGAGTCGACGAGGGGCCCCGCGTGGCGGACGCAGAGCGAGATCAGTTCGCCGGTCGCGAGGAGGCTGCGCCAGCCCGTGGCGTGGAACAGGCCCCCGACCGCGCCCGGGCCGCCCTCGGCCAGGCAGCGGGCGCAGGCCAGGCGGAGCCGCTGGGGGTAGGCGTGCTCGGCCCGGTAGCCGCCCTCGTGCTCGATCACCCGGCCCCAGAGCGCGACGGTCCCCACCACCGCGGGGCGGGCCCGGGCCGCCCCCCGGAGCTGCCAGGGCTCCTTCCACGCGTAGATCCCGCAGACGCAGGAGGTCGCCGGCGCCGGGCCGTGGTCCACGTGGCGGAGGCAGTGGGCGTGGAAGGGCGAGCGGCGGGGCCAGGGGTCCTCGTCCTGGGTGAGCGAGCGGAGGACGTAGCCCTCGATCGTGGGCTGGAGGCGCCAGGCGCGCCAGCCGATCACCGGCTCGGCGACGAGCTCCGCGGCGAGCTCGGCGCGCCGGGCCTCGAGCAGCCAGGCCCACGTCGGCGACCGCACCGCGCCTCCCGCTCGATGGTACGCCCAACCGGGGTCGGCGGTCGCGGCTATATTCGCTGCCGTGGCACGGTCCGTCGGGCGGGGGAAGGCGTCGCGGGACGGCCGTTGCCCGGCGGCGGCCGCCCTCGAGGTCCTCGGGCGGAAGTGGACCGGGGAGATCCTCTGGGCCCTGCTGGACGGGCCGAGGCGGTTCACCGAGATCCTGGCACGGGTCCCCGGGCTCACCGACCGGGTCCTCTCGGCCCGGCTCAAGGAGCTCCAGCGGACCGGCATCGTCACCCGCCGCCAGTACGAGGAGATCCCCCCGCGGGTCGAGTACACCCTCACCCCGAGGGGGCGGGACCTGGCCCCGGCCCTCGAGGCGATGGCCCGCTGGAGCCGCCGCTGGGTCTCCCGGGCCGCCACCTGATCGCCCCTTACTGTCGAACGGTCGCTATCCTTGTGATAGCCTCTACGGGGAATGGCCCACGGGGAGGACGGAAAGGAGGGGGCATGAGCGACGCCGCCGGGATCGTGTTCCTCGTCGGCCGGGTCGTGTTCGCGCTGCCGTTCCTGATGTCGGCGATCGCGTTCCACCTCCGGCAGGGCGCGCAGGCCGAGGGCTACGCGAAGTCGGTCGGGTTCCCGTTCCCCAAGCTCGCGGGGTGGCCGGCCGGGGTGTGGCTGCTCGCGGGTGCCGGGTCGGTCGCGGCCGGGGTCTGGCCGGACCTGGGGTCCCTGATGATCGCCCTCTGGGCGATCCCCACCGTCATCTGGTTCCACCCCTTCTGGAAGATGGAGGGGGAGCAGCGGATGATGCAGCAGCTGCTCTTCGGCCGGAACGTGATGTTCCTCGGGGCTGGGCTCGCGCTGTTCGCGGTGTGGGCCGCGCTCGGTCCGGAGGCGCCCTTCACGCTGGTCGACCCGGTGATCCGGTTCTGAGGGACGCGGGGGCGGCCCGGGCGGGCCCGCGCGGTCTCACGCGCGGGCCCGCCCGGCTCCACGAAGGCGTCGGCGGCGGGCCGTAGGATCGGCCCGTGGACCCCGCGACCCTGGAACTCACGCCGGTCCAGCGGCGGACCCTGGAGCGGCTGCTGGGCGGCGGCCCTCGGACGTTCCCGGGGCACCTCGCCGACCGGCTCCGGTCACGGATCGAGCGGGCCCTGGAGGGGCTCGAGCTCCCCGCGCCCCTGTTCCTGGGGAAGGCGGCGCTCAACGACCGGGACCGGTGCGAGGGGACCTTCGCCGCGCGCCTGGCGGGGGAGGGGCCGCCGTTCGCCCACTCCCGGACCACCGCGCTCGGCGCGCTCCTCCACCGGGCGATCGAGGCCGACGTGGGCGCCCGCGAGGAGCACGACCCCCACGCGCTCTGCCTGCGCGCGGCCGAGCGGCTCGCGGAGGACGACCCGGGGTTCGCCGCGTACTGGCGGGAGCTGGACCGCCTCGAGCAGGACGAGCTCCTGGCCGAGGGCGTCCGGGGCCTCGCGCTGTTCCGCGGGACCTTCCCGCCGCTGCGGGAGCTCCGCCGGGAGCTCGCGCCGGTCTGCGAGCTGCCGGTGCGGGTGGAGCTCGCCGGCGGGGCCCTGGTCCTGGCGGGGAGGATCGACCTCGTGCTCGGCAGGCCCGAGCCGGCCCGGGCCACCAGGGTCGCGATCGACCTCAAGAGCGGCGGAGCCTACCCGGAGTACCCCGAGGACATGCGGTTCTACGCGCTCTTGCTCACGCTGCGGTTCGGCGTGCCCCCGGCGCGGGTCGCGAGCCTGTTCCTGGAGTCCGGCGAGTGGCAGGCCGAGGAGGTGGCCGACGGGGTGCTCGAGCACGCGGCCGACCGCGTCGTGGAGGCGGCCCGGACCGCCGCGGCCCTCGCCGCGGGAGCCCCGCCCGAGCTCCGCCCGGGCCCCTACTGCGGCTGGTGCCCCCGGGCGCCGGGCTGTCCGGCGCTCCGCGGAGTTACGTCGACGTAGGAAAGCGATGTATGCTCACCCCGTGAAACGGCTCCAGATCATGATCGACGAGGACCTGGACGCCGCCCTGGAGCGCCTGGCGCGGCAGGAGGGGACGTCCAAGGCCGCCCTGATCCGGAGGTTCGTGCGCGACCGGGTCCGCCCGCTCCCGCCGATCGAGGAGGATCCGCTGTGGCGGCTGGTCGAGGCCGCCGAGCGCGAACCGGTCCCGGAGGAGGTGCCGGAGCCCTCCATCGACGAGGTGGTCTACGAGTGGCCTTCGTCGACACCTCCTTCTGGGTAGCGCTCCGGCACGCGGGGGACCGGCACCACGCGGAGGCCCGCGAGCTGCTCCGCCGCCACGCCGAGGAGCCCCTGGTCACCTCGAACCACGTCCGCGGCGAGACCTGGACCTGGCTGCGGCGGCGGGCCGGCCACCGGGCGGCGGTCGGGTTCCTCGATGCCCTCGCCGCCTCGCCCCGGGTGCGGGTGGCGACCGTGGGGCCGGACCAGGAGGAGGCGGCCCTGGCCTGGCTCCGCGTCCACGACGAGCGCCCCTACTCGTTCGTCGACGCCACGAGCTTCGTCCTCATGCGGGCGATGCGCATCCGCGAGGCCCTCGCCTTCGACGGCGACTTCGCCGCCGGGTTCGTCGAGCTCCGTCCCTAGGGGTGTCCCCGCCCTCCGGGTCCCCGCGTCATCCGGTCGACCTGCCCCTCGATCCCCCTGGACGCGGTGCCGTGGGCCGGGGCTCGTCCCGGTGGTCGGGGTCGAGACAGGCCGCCGCGGCATCCAGGCCGTGGGCCGACATCGCGGCCACCCAGCGCCGCACGACCGCCCCGGGATCGTGCTGCCTCGCCCTGATGCGCCTCCCGCGCCCGGTCGACCCTACCCCTGCATCCCCTCGGTCGTCGCGCCGTTTGTCGGCGCCGGCGGGGCTGGCCTACCCTCGGGAGGCTCGCGCCCGGCGCGGCCCTCCGGGCACCCGTTCGGCTGATCGAGGAGGGGAGAGCGTGGGCAAGGACCTGTACGAGATCGGCGAGATCCCGCCCGTGGGGGAGGTCCCCCGGAGGATGCACGCGCAGCTCGTGCGGCCCGAGCGGTACGGCGAACCCGCCGAGGCGATCCAGGACGAGGTGATCGACGTCCCCGAGATCGGCCCCCACGAGGTCCTGGTCCTCGTGATGGCCGCCGGGGTGAACTTCAACAACGTCTGGGCCGCCCGGGGCGTGCCGGTGGACGTCACGAAGACCCAGGCCCGGTGGGGGGAGCCCACCGACTTCCACATCGTGGGCTCCGATGCCTCGGGGGTGGTCTACGCGGTCGGCTCGGAGGTGACGAACGTCGCGGTCGGCGACCACGTGGTGGTCCACGCCGCCCAGTGGGACCCCGACGATCCGTGGGTCCTCGCGGGGAAGGATCCCGGGCTCGCGGCGAGCTTCCGGGTCTGGGGCTACGACACCTGCTGGGGCTCGTTCGCCCAGTTCACCAAGGTCCAGGCCCACCAGTGCCTCCCGAAGGCCGAGCACCTCACCTGGGAGGAGGCGGCCGCGCCCACCCTCACCGGTGGCACCGCCTACCGGATGCTCCACGGCTGGCCGCCGCACACCGTCCAGGAGGGCGACGTGGTCCTGGTCTGGGGCGGCGCCGGGGGGCTCGGGTCGATGGCGATCCAGCTCGTGAAGCTGGCCGGGGGCCTGCCGGTGGCGGTGGTCTCCTCCGACGAGAAGGGGGAGTACTGCAAGAAGCTCGGCGCGGTCGGCTACGTGAACCGCCGGCGCTTCACCCACTGGGGGATCCCGCCCCGGTGGGACTCGCCAGGGTGGAAGGACTGGCTCGAGGGGGCCAAGGCCTTCGGGAAGGCCATCTGGGACGCGCTCGGCGAGCGACGGAGCCCCAAGATCGTCTTCGAGCACCCCGGCCAGGACACCATCCCGACCTCGATCTTCGTCTGCGACCGCGGCGGGATGGTCGTGATCTGCGCGGGCACCTCCGGCTACGACACGGTCGTGGACGTCCGCTACCTGTGGTACCTCCAGAAGCGCTACCAGGGCTCGCACCTGTTCAACGACGACCAGGCCCGGGCCTTCAACGACCTGGTCCGGGAGGGCAAGGTCGAGACCACGCTCGGCGCGGTGTACCGCTACGAGGAGACCGGCCGGGTCCACCAGCTGATGGGGGAGGGCAAGCTCCCCGAGGGGAACGTGGCGGTGCTGGTCTCGGCGCCCCGGCCGGGCCTGCGGGACCTGCCGGCGTAGGGGGCCGGGGTGCTGCCCTGGTCGCGGGACCTGATCGGCCGGCTCGACGAGCACGAGATCGAGAGCCAGGCGCTCCGCGGGAACCCCCTGGGCGACCCCCACGTGCGGCCGCTGTGGGTCTACGTCCCGCCGGGCTACGACGACGAGCCCGACCGACGCTACCCGAGCGTCTACGTGATCCAGGGCCTCACCGGCCAGCTCGACATGTGGCGGAACCGGAGCGCGTTCCGGCCCAACTACCCGGAGCTCGTGGACGAGCTCTTCGCCTCGGGAGGCGCGCCGCCCGCGCTCGTCGTGTTCGTCGACTGCTGGACGAGCCTGGGCGGCTCGCAGTTCCTCGACTCGCCCGGCACCGGCTCCTACCACACCTACCTCTGCGGCGAGGTGGTGCCGTGGGTGGACGCCCGCTACCGGACCCTGGCCGCGCCGGGCCACCGGGGGATCCAGGGGAAGTCGAGCGGCGGCTACGGGGCGATGGTGACCGCGATGCTCCGCCCGGACCTCTTCGGCGGCTTCGCGACCCACGCCGGCGACGCCCTGTTCGAGGTCTGCTACCTGCCCGGGTTCCCCGAGGCCGCCCGGGCCCTCCGCGACCACTACGGGGGCTCGTACGAACGGTTCTGGGAGGACTTCCGGAGCCGTCCGGCGATGTCGAAGGAGCACGACGCGGTGCTCCTGAACGCGTACTGCATGGCCGCGTGCTACTCGGCCGAGCCCGACGGCACGGTCCGGCTGCCGTTCGACCCGGCCACGGGACAGCTCCGGGAGGACGTGTGGCGGCGGTGGCTGGAGAAGGACCCCGTGCGGATGGTCCCGGCCCACGCCGAGGCCCTCCGCTCGATGCGCGCGATCTGGATCGACGCCGGCACCCGGGACGAGTGGTACCTCGACCTCGGGGCCGAGGCGTTCCGGCGGGCGCTCGAGGGGATCGGGGTGACCGACGTCCGCTTCGAGCTGTTCGACGCCGGCCACATGTCGATCGAGTACCGCTACCCGGAGAGCCTGCGCTACCTCGCCGAGCGCCTCGCGCCCTAGCCGACGGCCGCGTGGGAGGCGGTCCGACGGTCGTGCTCGGCGGACCGCGGGTCGAGCGGCCGCGCCGCTCAGCGGACCGAGAGCCCCAGCGCCCGCGCCGCCCGAGCCTGCGCCCGGTCCCGGGTCACGAGGACGACCTGCTCCTCGCCGGCCAGCGGGGGGCACTCCTCGAGCGCGACCGCGAGGTGGATCGCGTCGAGCGTGCGCAGGGCGTGGGCGACGACGAGCTCCCGGGCCCGCGGCAGGACCACCGCCGGCCGGAGCGCGAGGAGCGCGACCGGCCGACCCTCGGCGCAGTGGGCGTCGAAGATGGCGAGGAGCTCCCGCCACGGGCGGAGCCTCCCGGAGCGAGCCGCGGTCCGCACGGCCGAGGCCAGCTCCACCCGGGCCAGCTCGCTCGTCACCACCGGCTGGTCCCCCTCGAGCAGCGAGCGCCGGAGCGTCGGATGGTCGGGCTCGTCCGCGAGGTAGGCGCGCACGAGGGCGCTGGTGTCCGCGTAGAGGAGGCTCATCGGCCCCGTCGCTCGGCCTCGAGGGCCTCGCTCACGGTCCTGCCGGCCCCCCGGGTCGCCGCGACGACGTCGTCGAGCGAGGGCACCCGCGCGGGCCGGGGAAGACGCACCAGGAGCCCCGAGGCCCGGAGCCGGGCCTCGACCCGCGCCCGCGGCTCGTCGCCGCCCAGGGCGGCCCGCAGGATCTCGGCGACGAGGCTGTTCAGGGAGCGGCCCTCGGCGGCGGCCCGTTCCTTGAGCCGTCGATGGAGCGCGTCGTCGATCCTCGCGATCAGCTGCCGCACGCGCCCATGCTATCACTTCGCCATGCGAGCGCTATCAGCAGCCCGGCGGTCAGGGCTCCTGGACCAGCTCGACGAGGACGCCCTCCATCCCGGCGGGGTGCAGGAACGCGATCGTGGTCCCCCGCGAGCCGCGCCGGGGCGCCTCGTCGACCGGCCGGAAGCCGGCGGCCCGGAGCCGCTCGAGCTCCCGCGCCACGTCGGCGACCCGGTAGCCGACGTGGTGGACGCCCGGGCCCCGCCTCTCGAGGAACCGGCCGACCGGTGTGTCGGGCCCGAGCGCCCCGAGCAGCTGGACGTAGCCGTCGCCCAGGCGGAAGAGGACCTCCTCGACCCCCTGGTCCTCCACCCGCTCGCGGTGCACGGGCTCCGCCCCCAGGGCCCTGCGGTACCGCTCCACGGCGGCATCCAGGTCCGGGACGGCGATCCCCACGTGGTCGATCCGCTCGAACACCCCGCCTCAGGCCCCCTTCAGCGCTGGCTCAGTCCCCTCCAGCGCCGGCTGGAGCCGCCGCATCAGCTCCACCGCCCGGCTCACCTGGTAGTTGGGGAGCGTGAGGGCGGCGGCGATCGCCGCCACGGCCCGGGCCCGGAGATCGGCGGGGGAGACGGCGTCGGGGGTCGGCGTCGTCGCGTAGAACTCCACGAGGTCGAGGAACTGGGCCAGGGAGGGCACGAGCCCCCCGCGCTCGTACGCGTAGATGGTCTGGCGGGCGGCCGGGCAGCCCGGGGTGGCGGCGGCCCGCTCCACCGAGCGGTACCCCGCGGCCCGGCGCACGTCCCGCAGCAGGGCTCCCACCGCCCGCCGCTCCCGCTCGCCCACCTCCGCCAGCTTCTTCCGCGCCATCCCGGGGCGAACCTTAGCGGGTGCGAGCCCCTCCCGCCGAGCGCTCGCCCCGGCCGTGGGGCCGAGGGGACCCCCGTCGAACGGCCGATGTGGCGGATGGCCCCCCGGGGTAGGATGCGGCCGGGGAGGCGCGCCGTCCGGGGGAGGCGCCGGCGGCCGCGGGCTCGGAGGGACGCGTGGAGAAGGACAGGGCGACCGCGCTCGTCGGGGGGAGCGAGCTCCTGCGGGCCGGCCGGGCGGACGTTTTCCGGATCCGGGAGCGGACCCGCCGCCGGCGGGTGCTCCGGCTCGTGGTCGTCCTCGGTGCGATCGACGGGTACCTCTGGTACCGCTACGCGACGCAGAACCCGATCCGGCTGCCCTCGCTCCCGCCGGAGTTCGTCTGGTACCTGCCGATCCTGTTCCTGATCCTCGCGATCGGGCTCATGGCGCTGCTCCCGTTCTTCTCCGGGCGCTCGCCCCACCTCCTGGTCCGGCCCGAGCAGATCGACGTGGGCCTCTCCGAGGTCCGGGGGCTCGACGCCCAGGTCGACGAGGTGCTCCGGACCCTCGACGTGTTCCTGGGCTACGCGACGTTCCGGGAGGAGCTCGGCGGGAACCCCCGGCGCGGGGTGCTGTTCGAGGGCCCGCCCGGGACCGGCAAGACGTTCCTGGCCAAGGCCATGGCGAAGCAGGCCGGCGTGCCGTTCCTGTTCATCTCGGCCCCCGCCTTCCAGTCGATGTGGTTCGGGATGACCGCGGCCAGGATCCGCTCGTTCTTCCGGGCCCTGCGGAAGGCCGCGCGGAAGGAGGGCGGCGCGATCGGGTTCATCGAGGAGATCGACGCGATCGGGATGGACCGCGGGGCGCTCGCGGCGAGCCCCGCCGAGGACGGGCTCGGGCGCGCGGTGGCCAACACGGTGTCCGCGGGCACCGGCGGGATGGTGAACGAACTCCTGATCCAGATGCAGTCGTTCGACCAGCCGCCGCTCTGGGACCGGGTCCGGGGGCGGGTGGTGCAGTGGATCAACGCCTACCTCCCGGCCGACCGGCAGCTCCGGGTGGGCCGGCCCACCTACAACAACATCCTGCTGATCGCGGCCACCAACCGCGCCGACAACCTCGACCCGGCGCTCCTGCGCCCCGGGCGCTTCGACCGCCGCCTGTACTTCGACCTCCCGACGAAGCAGGGCCGCCGGGACCTGATCGACTTCTTCCTGGCGCGGAAGGCGCACGCCCCCGAGCTCGACGACCCCGCGGTCCGCGACCGCCTGGCCCACGACACGTTCGGCTACACCCCCGTGATGATCGAGCACCTCTTCGACGAGGCGCTCCTCGTGGCGCTCAAGGAGGGGCGCCGGGAGATGACCGCGGCCGACGTGTACGAGGCGAAGCTCACCGAGGAGCTCGGCTTCAAGCAGCCGGTGGTCTACACCGACGCCGACCGGGCGGCCGTCGCGACCCACGAGGCCGGCCACGCGACCGCCGCCTACTTCCTCGGACGGGGCCGGCGGCTCGAGGTCCTCTCGATCATCAAGCGGCGGCAGTCCCTCGGGCTCCTGGCCCACGGCGACGAGGAGGAGCGGTTCACGCGCAGCCGGAGCGAGCTCGAGGCCCAGATCGCGATCGCCCTCGGCGGCCTCGTCGCCGAGGAGCTGTTCCTCGGGGAGTCGGGGACCGGCCCGGCCTCGGACCTCGCGGCGGCCACCGACGTCGCGGCCAAGATGGTGGGGGCGTTCGGGATGGCCGGTTCGCTGATCTCCTACGAGGCGATGGCCGAGGGGCCGGTGGGGCGGCGGAACCTCGTGGCCCGGGTCCTGGCCGACGAGGCCGGCAAACGCGCGGTGGAGGACATCCTGGCCGCCCAGCGCGAGCGGGTCGCCGAGCTCCTCGAGGAGAACCGGGACGTCGTTGAGGCGCTCCGGGACGCGCTCCTCGAGCGGGACGAGCTCGTGGGGGACGAGATCCGCGTGGTGATCGAGAAGGCCCTGGCCGACCGGACCTGATCCCCCTCCGCGGGGCGCCCGGTCTCCCCCGGACGGGTGGACGTGGATCGAGAGGCCCACCGGGGGAGGTATCTGGACCGGTGGTTCGACCCCGACCTCCGCCGCTTCGAGATGTTCCTGCTCGCTCCCGGCGGCCGAGGGGGCGGCGGTGGCCCGGGCCATCGAGGAGGTGGCGAGGGAGGTCCCGGTGCTCCCGGGGGAGGAGGGGGCGGCCTTGCGCGACCGCCGCCGGGCCGACGCCCTGGTGGCCCTGGCCCGCTCCCGGCTCGCCCACGCCGGCGGCGTGGACCGGGCCACGGTGGTGGTCCACGCCCGCCGGGAGGCCCTCACCCGGGGGAGGCCCGGGGCGGAGCTCCAGGGAGGGCCGGTGCTCCACCCCGAGGTCGCCCGCCGTCCGGCCTGCACCTCCAGGATCGAGATCCTCTTCGAGGACGGCGATGGCCGCCTCCACGCCCGGGCCCTCCGCCGTCGCCCGCCGGACCGGATGATGCGGGAGCTCCGGCGCAGGGACCGGGGATGCGTGTTCCCCGGCTGCGGTCGCCGCGCCCACCTCGTGGTCCACCGCCTGAAGGCCTTCGGGCGGGGCGGGCCGACCACGCTCGAGAACCGCTGCCTGCTCTGCGCCTTCCACCACGTGCTGGTCCACGAGCTCGCCTGGGGCCTGCGGCGGATCCACGGCCGGTTCGTCTGGACCCGCCCGAACGGGATGCCCTACGAGCCCGGGCCGTCGCCACCCTGAGGCCGGCCCGCCCCGCCGCTTAGACTGCCAGCGTGGACCCGGGGGACGAGCTCGTCGACGTCGTGGACGAGGAGGACCGGGTCACGGGGGTCGTCACGCGGCGGGAGATGCGGGCCCGCCGGCTCCGCCACCGCTGCACCTACGTCCTCGTGATCGACGGGCGGGGCCGGCTCTACGTGCACCGCCGGACCGAGGGGAAGGACGTGTTCCCCGGGATGTACGACGCCACCGTGGGCGGGGTCGTGCTCCACGGCGAGTCCTACGACGAGGGCGCCCGCCGGGAGCTCGAGGAGGAGCTCGGCGTGCGCGCCGAACCGCGGTTCCTCTGGAAGCTCCGCTACGACGGGGAGGACGGGCCGGCCTGGGGGGCCGTCTACGAGGCGACCTGGGAGGGGCCGGTCCGGCCGCAGGCGAGCGAGATCGCCTGGGGCGCGTTCCTCCCGCTCGAGGAGGTGCGGCGCATGGCCCGCGAGCTGCCGTTCTGCCCCGACGGCCTCCTGGTGCTCGAGCGCTGGCTCGCGGAGCGCGCCCGGACCGCCGGGCCGGAGGGGGCTCGCGCCGAGGGGCCGGGGGAGGGGCGCGCCCGGCCGTCTCGCCGGCCGTCGTAGACTGGCGGGGTCCGAGACCCGAGGAGGACGACGTGGCCTCCGTGATCGTCGCCGGGGCCAGGACCCCGATCGGGAAGTTCGGCCAGGCCTTCCGGGACCTCTCCGCCGTGGACCTCGGTGCGGTCGCGATCCGAGAGGCCCTGGCACGCGCCCGGGTCGACCCCGCCCAGGTCGACTACGTGATCATGGGCCAGGTGCTCCAGGCGGGGACCGGCCAGATCACGGCCCGCCAGGCCGCGGTCGCCGCCGGGATCCCCAAGGAGGTCCCGGCCATCACCATCAACAAGGTGTGCCTGTCGGGGATGAACGCGATCGCCCTGGCCGACCAGCTGATCCGGGCCGGGGAGGTCGAGCTCGTCGTGGCCGGCGGGATGGAGTCGATGTCGCAGGCCCCCTACCTCGTGCCCCGGGCCCGGTTCGGGGAGCGGATGGGGCACGTGGAGCTGGTGGACTCGATGATCCACGACGGTCTGTGGTCGACCTTCACCCGCCAGCACATGGGGGAGAGCTCGGACGCGGTGAACGCCGAGCTGGGGATCACCCGGGAGGAGCAGGA